>Ga0315268_10005466_pt1 | contig 13638 bp, 12 predicted proteins | sample C1_top_MG_FD_204535 | JGI IMG/M metagenome (GOLD analysis project Ga0315268, IMG submission 204535) | Sediment microbial communities from Yellowstone Lake, YNP, Wyoming, USA - C1_top | ecosystem: Environmental > Aquatic > Freshwater > Lake > Sediment | place: USA: Wyoming | collected 2017-08-01 | reverse complement strand
CCGAGAAGATGCGGCAAGACTTATCTCTTTTATCAGACAATCCGGGAATTATTAGATAAGGGGATTCCGTCCAATAGAGTTCTTTATATTAATTTTGAGGATGAGAGAATTTTGCCTTTTGAAAAAGACGATTGGGAGCTTCTGTTGGATACTTATTTTGAGCTATATCCCGAGAATCTGACTAAAAAAATCTATCTTTTTTTGGATGAAGTCCAGGAAGTCCCTTATTGGGAAAAATTTGTAAGAAGGGTGTCTGAGAAAGAGAATTACCAGATTTTTTTAACGGGTTCTTCTTCGAAACTTTTTTCCACAGAAATAGCAACAGCTTTAAGGGGCAGGACCGTGAGTTATTTTTTAATGCCCTTTTCCTTTGGGGAGTTCCTAAGGTTTAAAAATTTGGAATTGGAAAAACACTTTGAATATTCTTCAATACGCCACAAAATAAAGAAATTATTCTGGGAGTATCTGCAATTTGGAGGGTTTCCTGAGGTTATTGAAAAAGATGAACTTTTTAAAACGCAAATCTTGCAGGGATATTTTGAGCTAATCTTTTATAAGGATATAGTCGAGAGGTATAAAATAAGAAATTTTACCTTGATGAAAGATTTAATGCGTTATTTAATTTCTCATTTTTCTTCTCTTTTTTCGATTACCGGTTATTATAATTTTCTAAAATCCTCCGGTTTAAAAATCGGTAAGGATACGCTTTTTGAGTACCTTTCCTGTTTAGAAGAAGTAAATTTTATAAAATTAGTACCTCTTTTTGATTTTTCATTAAAGAGGCAAATGGTCAATCCTAAAAAAATTTATTGCATTGATACCGGCCTGATAAATGCCGTTTCCTTTCAGTTTTCAGAAAACCGAGGCAGATATTTAGAAAATTTAGTTTTCTTGGAACTTCTGAGGCAGAAAAAGCAGATTTATTATTTCAGGGATAACAAAGATAACGAAATAGACTTTCTTATAGCCCAGGACAGAAAGCCAATACAGTTGATACAGGTTGTTACTAGTTTAAAAGAACAAAAAGCGAAAGAAAGAGAAGTGGCCCCTTTAATAAGTTCTGCCAAAGAATTGAAAGTTGAGCAGTGTTTGATTCTGACTGAAGATGAAAAGACAGAGATTAATGCGGGAAAATTGAAAATCAAAGTTTTACCCGTATGGTCATGGTTGCTTGGATAAGATTTATTGAAGATGAAATTAGCTTTAATTTATAACTGCGAATGTCCTCATACGACCGGCGCTTATATTGAGAAGGTGCTCAAAAAATCCGGCATAGCTTATGAGCTTTTCGGAGTGACAGACCCGGCTGCGTTGCGCCGCGGGTATGATTTGTATTTACGCATTGACCACGGAGATTATAAATTCGACATACCGCAGGATTTGCGCCCGGCGGTTTTCTGGGTGATTGATACTCATCTTAAAAAGCCGTATAAAAAAATAAGACGGCAGATAAGACACTATGATATTGTTTTCTGCGCCCAGAAAGAAGGTGCTGAGAGGCTGCAGAAAGAAACTAAAGTTGATTGTCAGTGGCTTGCGCTTGCCTGCGACCCGGAAATACACAAGAAAGCTGATATGCCCAAAAAATACGATATCGGGTTTGTAGGCAGGAATGCCTTAAAGTTTGACCGCGGAAGGCATCTTGAGCTGCTGAAAAATCGCTACCCGAACAGCTTTATCGGCCAGGAAGATTTTACCAGGATGTATCAAATTTACAGTGCGGCAAAGATTGGGTTTAATTCCTCAATCGCAAATGATATAAATATGCGTATTTTTGAAATTATGGCCTGCGGATGTTTTTTGTTGACGAACGCCGTTAAAGATAACGGCTTTAATGAACTCTTTGAAGAGGGTAAGCACTTGGTAACTTTTAAGAATGACAGTGAACTGTTTAAGCTGATTGACTATTATTTGCATAATGAACAGGAAAGGGAGGCTATTGCCAGAAGGGGCTATGAATTGGTTGTAAGCCGGCACACTTATTTCCACCGCGTGCAGGCAATGTTTAATTACCTTGCTTTCAAATTTGGGGGAGAGTTTAACAGATTAAGGATATAGTAACCTAAAATGCCGCATTTTTTTCCTTTGTTAGAAATAATCATTAAAGGCTTGACTTTTTAGATTGGTATGGTATCATTTCCGTAGGATGATAAAAATATCAATATGCAGAAATGAAATTTAATGAGTTTCTAAAACGGTACGATAAAGTTCAGGTCATTGATTCCTCCACTTTTGCCTTATTGCCCCAAAAACTCAGGGATATCAGGAGACAGGTAAGGTTTTGGGTGGAGAAAGGATATCTTATTCCTTTGAAGAAAGGCAGTTATATCTTTAATGAAACATTCCGTAAGGTTCCTTTATCTTACAGTTTTATCGCCAATTACCTGATTTCGCCATCATATTTAAGCCTTGAATATGCGCTCGGGTTTTACGGCCTTATCCCGGAGAAAGTAACGGTTTTTACCTCGGTTACACCCAAGAAAACACTGAGTATAAAAAATCCCCTGGGAGTATTTGAATACCGTTCCCTAAAAAAAGAACTCTTCTTCGGCTTTGTTTCAAGAGTTGATAACGAGCAGCCGTTTTTTATTGCTTTGCCGGAGAAAGCATTGCTGGATTATTTTTATCTTTCTAAGAAGTTAAGAGGAGTTGACAAGGAATTTGAATCGTTAAGGTTGCAGAATTTAGAAATAGTCAACATCAAAAGGTTGAATGAGTTTAAGTCAAGATACGGTTCAAGGACCCGGGAAATCGCTAATTCCTTTATCAGCTTTGTCAGACAGTATAAAAAAGAGTATAGGGATTTAAAATGAGAAGCTATATTACGCAGATTATCGATAAAAACTCCAAGCCGGCTGATAAGCTGAACAGGCTCAGGGAATATCTGCAGATGTATTTTCTTTATACGCTTTTCAAGAAAAAATTCTACACAAACCTGGTTTTTACTGACGGAACTGCCTTACGTTTTGTCCATAAAATCCGCAGGTTCTCCGAAGATTTGGATTTTAGCCTTTCGGATAAGGCGCAAGGCTATGATTTTTCTTTTATGCTCAATGATATCAAAAACGAATTCACGCTGGCAGGATACGATATAGAGGTCAAAGAGAGCCCCAAAAAGACCGTAAACAGTGCCTTCTTAAAGTTTCCCGGTTTGCTTTTCGAGGTCGGCTTAAGCCCGCTTAAGGCAGAGAAAATCACAATTAAATTAGAAGTTGACACCAGGCCGCCTGCGGGAGGCATAGAGGAGAACAAGATAAATTCCTCGCCATTTTTCTTCTATATGGTTCATTATGACCTGCGGACACTTTTTGCCGGTAAGCTCCATGCTCTGTTGAGCCGTGAATTTACAAAGGGCAGGGACTGGTATGATTTGTTCTGGTATTTAGCGACATTTGAAAACCTCGAACCTAATTATGTTTTCCTTAATAATGCGCTTTTGCAGACTAGAAAAGACAGTTTACAAGTCGCACAAGGGGAGTTGAAATCTCTAATCATCAAAGAAATAGAGCGCCTCGATATAGCTGCAGTAAGAAAAGATGTTTTTCTTTTTCTGGAAAATACCGAAGAAATAGAAATGCTTACCAGGGAAAACCTAATGCAATTAGTAAACGAAAATAAGATGCTTTGAGGCGGACATTAAATAATCACTTTTGATTATTTGCAGAAACGCCATTGAGATTGAAAAGGGAGGGTTTTAGTGAAGATTCTGGTTACAGGTGGTTGCGGGTTTGTCGGGTCGCATTTAGTGGACAGGTTAATTAAAGACGGCCATAAGCTCAGGGTAATTGATTTGTTGGAGCCGCAGGTCCACGGCAATAAGAAGCCCGCTTATTTAAATAAAGATGCAGAGTATATTTTCGCTGACATTCGCAATAGGGAAAAGCTGAAAAAAGCAATGAGGGATATTGAGGTAATATTCCATAAAGCTGCCCAGGTTGGAGTAGGCCAGTCAATGTATCAGATAGAAAAATATGTCTCGCATAATTCTCTTGGCACGGCGGTGCTTCTGGATTTACTCGTGAATACGAAAAATAGAGTAAAAAAGCTTATCTGCGCTTCCAGTATGTCCATTTACGGCGAGGGTGCTTATAGATGTGATTCTTGCGGAGAAGTTCATCCCCGTCTGCGCCAGGAGAAACAATTGAAGAGGAAAGACTGGGAAATGAAGTGCCCGAAATGCTCAAAGGATGTTTCGGCAATTCCCACCAATGAAGATAAGCCATTGTTTCCTACCTCAATATATGCCACGACTAAACGCGACCAGGAGGAAGCCTGTCTTGAGATAGGTATCGCTTATAAGATTCCTACGGTGGCTTTGCGTTATTTTAATATTTACGGCTCCCGTCAGTCTTTGAATAATCCTTACACGGGCGTGGCAGCGATTTTCTTATCGCGCGTAAAGAATAATAATCCTCCTCTAATTTTTGAAGACGGAAAGCAGTCCCGCGATTTTATTCATGTTTCGGATATTGTGGAAGCAAATATCCTGGCAATGAAAAAGAAAGAGGCGGATTATGACTTTTTTAATGTAGGAACCGGGATTCCCCATTCAATTCTTGATGTGGCAAACACCATCATTGAGCTTTATAAAAAAGATTTAAAACCGCTTGTTCTTGAGAAATTCCGTGCAGGCGATATCCGGCATTGTTATGCCGATATTTCCCGGATAAAGGATAAATTAGGTTTTACTCCCAAGGTTTCTTTTGAAGAAGGGATGAGGGATTTGATTGAATGGTCGGACAGTCAGAAAGCCAAGGATTCGACTGCAAAGGCACAGGCAGAGCTGAAAAAGCGAGGATTGGCACAGTAAGTCGGGAGTTTGGAGTCAGGAGTTAGGAGTATGGCGGGAGACTACAAAGTTGACATTATAGTTCTAACATGGAATCATAAGCAAATCATTAAGGATTTTGTGGAGAGTTTTCTGGCTAACACCACGGTTCTGTGCAGGTTAATCATCATTGATAACGGGAGTTCTGACGGAACTCCGGAATATTTGGCAGACCTTAAAGGTTCTTCAACTTGCGATATTAAAATAGTTCTGAATAAAGAAAATAAAGGATTTGTAGGCGGAATGAATCAGGGTATCGAATTGTCTGATGCGCAGTTTGTCTGCCTGGCAAATAATGACCTGATTTTTACCAGGGGTTGGCTTGAGGAGATTGTTTCTGTTTTTGAGAAAGACGCGCGTATTGGAGTCTTAAATCCCAACAGCAATAATCTGGGAGTTAAGCCGTCACCAGGGGAGTCTTTGGACGATTTGGCAGATGAATTGAGGAAAAAATATAAGGGCGTTTTCGCGGAGATGCCTTTTTGTATAGGTTTTTGCTTATGCATCAGAAGGGAGGTTATTGAAAAAGTCGGTGGTTTGTCCGAAGAATTTCACCCGATTTTCTTTGAAGATACGGATTACTCGATGAAGGCTTTGAAGGCAGGTTTTATTATCGGTGTTGCCAAGGCCGCTTATGTCTGGCATAAGGAGCACGCCTCATTTAAACAGATGGGCAGTAAAAGAGAAGAGTTTTTTGTCAAGAGCAGGGAGACTTTTAGGAAAAAATGGGGAAAAATTCTGCGCATTGCCTGGGTGGTTAACAGCGCAGAGGAATTGTCCGCAGCGCTAAATGACGCCATAAAATTAGCCAGAAACGGAAATTATTTATGGTTTTTAGTTAAAAATCTTAAGTCAAACGCTGCGGAAATTTTTCAAAAGCTGAATCTTTTTGAACACTCCGGGATAAAGTTTATAAGATACTCTAATATTTTTAATCTGCTCTGGATAATTCTTACCAAGAAAAAACGTTACGATTTGATTATCACTAAAAATAAATTCGCCAGTTGGTTCTTCCCAAAAATGGGTTATAATGTTTTTAAGGAGTTTGACGAAATCCGGATTAACGGGGTTAAGAAGACATGAGTTGCGATATTATAATCCCGGTTTATAACCAGCTGGATTATACTAGAGCCTGTATAGAGAGTATCAGGGAGCATACCGGTTATGAACATCGCATTATAGTAGTGGATGATGCCAGCGGTCAGGAAACATCCGATTACCTTGAAGGATTAAGCAGTAGTAACAAGATTGTGCTTCTACACAATGCGTCAAACTTAGGCTGGGTAAAGTCTGTAAATAAAGGCATAGCTTATTCAAAAGCAGATTATGTCTGTGTGATGAACAATGACACTTTGGTTTATCCCGACTGGCTTTCGGAAATGGTCAATGTTGCTGAAAAGAATAATCAGATAGGAATAGTGAATCCTGTATGGGAACTGCCCAAGAATTTTCGAGGAAGGAAAGAAGATTATTTTAAAAATGTTATCCGAAGGCAGCAAGGCAAATTTATTGAAACAGATTGGGGGCGTGGTTTTTGTTTTCTGATAAAAAGAAAAGTTTTAGAAAAAATTGGCGGTTTAGACGAGGGGTTCTCTCGCGGTTATTACGATGATTGGGATTTCTCCCTGAGGGCTATCCAGGCGGGTTTTACCATTGTCAGGGCGCAGGGAGCGTTTGTGTGGCATTATAAAAATATTACTTACGAGCAGGTTTTCGGCAAGATTGGCATGAACGCCGAATTCAATCATAAGAAACAAATTTTTTTATCCCGCTGGGGAAAATTTAAGAAAGTCCTTTTGGTAATAGATGCGTCCATCAAGGACAGGATGGGCGATCTCGAAAAATCCGCCCTTTATTTATTGAGACAGCAGGTGCGCCTGGTAGTATTGAAGGGAAACAGCAATTTTTTTGTCAATCATACAAACTGTTTAATAAAACAGACTCCCGACTATTTTTTAAAAACAGCAGTTCTGGCACACCTTATGAGGAATTCTTTGAACAGTATAAATAAACGTTATGATTATATCATTTGTTCCGAAGATATGAAGTTTTTTCTGAATAAATTCAAATTTATTACCGGGAAGTTTGCATTAAAGAAAATCGCGAATTTGCCATAGCGGAGAAATAATGAAAATTTTAGGGATTGCTGCGCCGTTCGGACATGACCATGCCGCTGCGCTGTTGATTGATGGAAAGGTCGTCGCTGCGGCCGAAGAGGAGCGCTTTACCCGCAAAAAACATGCCGACGGGCAATTGGCGGTCAATGCCGTCAAATTTTGTCTTACTCAGGCCGGGCTTAAGCCAGACGACATTGATTATGTCGCCCATCCCTGGTCTTTTGAGGCGTTGCGCGCAAGACGCCTTGAATATTTTTTACGTACCATCCTCACCAAACCATCCCGCGCGTATAAAAAGTTCTTTCGGAATAAGCGGGAGTTGCAAGGACAACAAAAGTTTATCTCCGAGACCTTACAGGCAGCTGGCTTTGATATGTCAAGGACAAAGGTCAAATGGGTAGAGCATCACCTTGCCCACGCTGCCTCGAGTTTTTATTTTTCTGGAATGGACGAAGCTGCTGTGCTTTCCATTGACGCCGGCGGCGAGTTGGTCTCGACGCTGTTGGGATATGCCAATCGCAAAGGAATCTTTAAGGTCAAGGAGATTATTGCTCCGGATTCGCTGGGAGATTTTTACGCCACCATGACTGATTACCTCGGATTTGAGCGGGGAGACGGCGAATATAAGGTTATGGGTATGGCTCCCTTCGGTGAATCGGAAAAGGTAAATTTACGGCATATTATTTGGTGGGATGAAAAACGCAAAACCTACCACTGTAACGATGAGTATGTCTGGGTTAACCGCAGCAAGCGGTTCAGACCTGAAAAAGTGTATTCTAAAAAGATGGTTCAGGAGTTCGGACCAGAACGCGAAGGCGACGGGTTGTCTGAACCATACATTCATATTGCCGCAGCCACTCAAAAGGCCCTGGAAGAGGTAACGTGTAATCTTATTGACACCTACCTTAAAGATATTTTACAGAAACACGGCAACCTCTGTTTTGCCGGCGGATGCGCCTTGAATGTCGCTATGAACCGCGTGCTTTTGGAAAGGCCGTATATCAGAAACCTCTGGGTGCAACCCGCGGCGAATGATTCTGGAACTGCGCTGGGAGCTGCTGCCTATGTCGCAGCGCAAATGCAAGATACGTGCGAAGTGATGCAGCATGCGTATCTCGGCCCAGAGTACAGCAATAAACAAATCGAAGAAGAATTAAGAAAATGGTTGTTTCCGTTTTCATTAGAAAAAGATATCTGCGCCGGGACAGCACAACTCTTAACCGAAGATAAAATCGTGGGCTGGTTCCAGGGCAGGATGGAATGGGGGCCGCGTGCTCTGGGAAACCGCAGCATCCTGGGAAACCCGACCATACGGGGTACCGCAGATCGCATCAATGCCATCATCAAATTCCGGGAGAAATGGCGGCCGTTCTGTCCGTCGATCCTTAAGGAACACGCTGCCGAAATCCTTAATTCCACGCACCCGGCACCGTTTATGACCATCGCCTTTATGGCCAATCCGGAATGGAAAAAGCGTATTCCAGAAGTCATACATGTGGATGGCACCTGCCGGCCCCAGGTGGTGGATAAAGAGACTAACCCAAAATATTACCGCGTCATTGACGAATTCTACAGACGTACCAGAGTGCCAGTAGTGATTAATACGTCACTTAATCGCAGGGGGGAGCCAATGATTTGTTCGCCTGCTGATGCAATGCTGATGTTTAAGGAAAGCGGCCTGGAGTATCTGGCAATTGGCGATTTTCTGGTGAGGAAAAAGTAATGAAGGTGCAATTTGTTGATTTTAAAAAACAACTTCAAAAGATAGAAAAAGAGATTGCTAAATCTCTTAAGCGAACCTTGCAACGCTCTGATTTTATCCTCGGGCAAGAGGAAAAACTGTTTGAGAAGGAATTTGCGATGTACTGCGGGACCAAGTACGCATTAGGTCTTAATTCCGGCACAGATGCCTTGTTTTTAAGTTTAGTTGCAATGGGTATCGGCAAAGGCGATGAAGTGATTGTGCCTGCTTTTACCTTTATTGCCACGGCGAACGCGGTCAGTTATACGAAAGCCAAACCTGTTTTTGTGGATATTGACGAAAAGACCTATAATATTGATGTTACAAAAATTGAGCGGGCAATAACCAGAAAGACTAAAGCCATTATTCCCGTGCATTTGTTCGGCCAGTGCTGCGATATGGATGCGATTATGCGTATTGCGAAGAAATATGGTTTAAAGGTTATTGAAGATGCCTGCCAGGCGCACGGAGCGGAATATATTAGTCCACGCTCCACGGTCCACAGTCCACAGTATAAGAAAGCGGGGACGATTGGCGATGCAGGGTGTTTTAGTTTCTATCCTACCAAGAATCTGGGCGGTTGGGGTGATGGAGGGATGATTGTTACCGATAATAAGAAACTGCGTGATAAATTGCTGATGCTGCGTGACTGCGGAAGGAAATCAAAATATGAACACGTTATCTTAGGGTATAATTCCCGCCTTGATACTCTGCAGGCAGCGATATTAAGAATTAAATTGAAATATCTGGATAAATGGAATCGGATGCGCCAAGACAACAGCCGTTTATATACACAAGAACTTAAAAGTTCACCCGGTATTATTTGTCCGACTGAAGTAGATTATTCCACACATATTTATCATATTTATGCTGTCCGGGTAAGGAATCGCGATAAGGTTGTTGCTTATCTTAAAAAAAACGGCATTGCTGTTCTGGTGCATTATCCGATTCCTTTACATTTACAGAAGGTTTATAAAAATTCAGGTTATAAAAGAGGGGATTTTCCGGTTGCGGAAAAGGTAGCGAAAGAAATAATTTCCCTGCCCATGCATCCGTTTCTTACTGAAGCTCAAATTAAGTATGCCGCCAAAACGTTAAAGAAAGCTGCGGAGGATTAATGTCTGAAAAAGTATCTCTTACGGTTGTGATTATTGCCAAAAATGAAGAAGCTAATATCGAGGAATCTCTGCTTAGCGTTTCCGGCTGGGCTGATGAGATTATTGTGGTTGACGATTATAGCACAGACCGGACTGCCGAAATCGCAAAAAAATATGCAAAAGTATTGACTAAAAAAATGGAGAACGAAGGCATCCACAGGAATTGGGCTTATGCCCAGGCTAAAAATAGTTGGGTTTTAAGTCTTGATGCAGATGAAAAGGTAAGCGAGGAGCTTAAAGTTGAAATTGCCGATGCTATCAAAAGCAATGAATTTGTCTGTTTTGACATTCCTTTGCGTAATTATATCGGCAGTTACTGGGTACGCTACGGCGGATGGTATCCTGCTTCCAAGGTCAGGCTTTTCCGCAAAGAAAAGTTTAAGTATGAAGAAGTCCAGGTGCATCCCCGCGTGTTCATTGAGGGAAGCTGCGGCCACCTGAAATCCGATATCATCCATAAAGGGTATCCTGATTTAGAACATTTCTTAGATAGCGTCAACCGTCAGACCACATTAGAGGCGCAAAAGTGGATTGATACCGGCCGCAAGATGACTCTGGGCCATATGCTTTGGCGGGCTCAAGACCGATTTTTGCGCCGGTACATTCGTAAGAAGGGCTACCGGGATGGGATGTACGGGTTCGTGATTGCATTTTTTGATTTTTTATATCAGTTCTTAAGTTACGCCAAATACCGCGAGATTATTAACAGAAAAAAACGACATAGGTAAAGGTATAGATAAAGGTAGAGAAAGGCAGAAATAGATGAGGATACTTATTACCGGCGGAGCGGGCTTAGTAGGCAGCCATTGCGCTGAATTCTTCGCTTTGGAAAACCAGAAGAATAAGATTATTGTTTTGGATAATTTGATGCGTTCGCAGTTATTCGGTTACAACAAGAAGTCAGTGGAATTTAACTGGGAGTATTTAAAAAAATTTAAGAATATCGAGCGGATTAAAGGCGATGTGCGAAATGACAGAGATGTAACAAAGGCAATTGGTAAAGGCGTAGATGTGCTTATCCACACTGCCGGTCAGCCCGGAGTTATTTCGAGCGTAAATAAACCGAAAGAAGATTTTAGCATTAATGCCTTCGGCACGCTTAATGTTTTAGAGGCAGCGCGCAAAAAATCAAAAGATGCTGTGGTTATTTATACTTCGACGAATAAAATTTATGGCGAAAATGTAGATAAAATTACTTTGGTAGAACAAGAGAAAAGGTATACCTTTAAAGATGTTGCAGGCGTATCAGAATCAATCTCTGTAGATTTAACCGGACATACACCTTATGGCGTCTCTAAACTCGCGGGAGACCTATATACGCAAGAATATGCGCATATCTATGGAATGAAAACAGGTGTCTTCCGTTGTTCTTGCATTTACGGCACCCGTCAATTTGGTTTCGAAGACCAGGGTTGGGTTGCCTGGTTTATTATTGCTACATTGTTTAATAAGCCGATTGCCATTTATGGTAATGGAAAACAGGTGCGCGATATGCTTTACGTAGATGATTTGGTGGATGCATTTAACTGTTTTATTAACAGCAATTTGAAAAATGCGGTGTTTAATATCGGCGGCGGGCCGGGTAATACCGTTTCCCTGCTTGAACTCCTGGAGCAGCTGGAAAAATTGACCGGTAAAAAACCGAAAGTAAAATTTACCGATTGGCGGCCTTCTGACCAGAAGGTATACATAACGGATTTGACGAAGATTCAATCCCATCTTAATTGGCGCCCGAAAATACCGGTGAGCTCAGGCATTAAAAAACTCATTGACTGGGTAAGGCAAAACAAGGAATATTTCGTTTAGATGAAGGTTGTATTTCTAGATAGGGACGGCGTAATTAATAAATATCCCGGAGACAGGGAATACGTGATTTCCTGGAAGGAATTCCGTTTTTTACCGGGTGTCAAGCAGGCATTGAGGAAGCTGTCAACAGCAGGATATAAAATCTTTGTTATTTCCAACCAGGCAGGCGTAATCAAGGGAGTTTATTCCCAAAAAGCCTTAGATGAAATAACCCAGAATATGATGAAAGAATTAACCGATTCCAATGCGGGTTTGGACGGGGTGTATTATTGTATTCACCGCGACGAAGATAATTGTAATTGCCGCAAACCTAAGACCGGGATGATAGAGCGGGTTCTAAAAGAACACGCTATAACCAGGAGTGCTTTGAGGCAAAGCTTCTTTGTGGGAGATACTATAAGAGATATAGAAACCGGTAAAAACGCAGGCTGCAGGACTATTTTGGTATTTTCCGGGAAAGAGAAAGCACGGAATAAGGACAGTTGGCAGGAATCCCCGGATTTCACCGCCAGAAATTTATCGGAAGCGGTTGATATCATATTGGGGTCAGACCCCTTTTTTACTAAAAAAGGGGTCTGACCCCTTTTATGAAGATGAAGATTATTATCGCCTATGTTTCCGTGGGGGCAGGACATCGCAAAGCCGCTGAGGCAGTATATAGTTTTTTTAAAGTTCATAATCAGAATATCGATGTCCGGATAGTAGATATTTTAGAAGAGAGCAATTTCTTCTTTAGAAAGCTGTATCTGAGCTGTTATTCTTTCCTGGTAAATCACGCTCTTTTTTTATGGGCTTTTGGATTCTGGTTGACCCAAAAGAAACGAGTAAGCAGATTTATTAAAAGAACAAATCTTTTAATAGATAGGATAAACTCACCGGCATTTTTATCACGGTTAATTAAAGAGAATCCGGATTTTGTTATCTCCACGCATTTTTTGCCTTCCGAGTTAATTGCATACCTTAAAAATAAACACAAGATTAAATCCAGGTTGATTACCGTTATAACTGATTTGGGGGTACATCCCTTCTGGATTTATAAAGGGACTGATATGTATGCGGTTGCCTCAGCGTTAACCAAACAGAAGTTGGAAGCTCAGGGCGTACCGCCAGAGGATATAAAGATTACCGGCATACCTGTGGATGAGGTATTCTTGAGAAGCTCTGAAAGGTCAGAAATTTGCAGAAAATTAGGTATTGATGAGAATAAATTTACGGTATTAGTGATTACCGGTTCTTTCGGCATAGGCCCTATTGAAAGAATAACGGATTTATTGCATAAAGACGCGCAGATACTGGTGGTCTGCGCCAGGAATAAGAAATTATATGCACGTTTAAAAGCAAAAGGATATCCCGGGGTAAATTTATTTGGTTTTGTAAATAATATAGAAGAATTGATGCGGGTTTGCGATGTTATTATTACCAAGCCGGGAGGGTTAAGCATATCGGAATTATTAGTGAGAGAGATAGTGCCGGTATTTATTTCTGCCATTCCCGGACAGGAAACCGAAAATGTTAAAACCTTAGCTACTTACGGTATAGGGGTAAGTGCCAGCTCTCCTTTTGAGGTTAAGGAGGCGGTCCTTGATTATAAGAATCATCCCGATAAAATCTTAAAGATTAAGGACAAGATAAGAGGGATGAGAACACCTTATTCGCTTCAGGAGTTATATAATGTTGTATGCGAAAGTGGTATTGGGCCTGGCGGTTCAAGGTCCGTTTGATTATAGCGTATCCGGCCAACTCCAGAAAAAAATAAAAGCCGGCTCCCGGGTTTGGGTAAATTTCCGTGACAGAAAGAAGCTGGGTTATGTTGTCGGAACCACATCCCAGACAAATATCAAAAATGTCTTACCCATATTAGATGTCATTGATGATATTCCGGTTTTAGACAAAAATATGCTACTCTTGACTAAAAAATTATCGGATTATTACTGCTGTAGCTGGGGTGAAGCGATTGAGACTGCTCTGCCTGAGGGTGTAAGAAAAGGA
>Ga0315268_10005465_pt1 | contig 13641 bp, 14 predicted proteins | sample C1_top_MG_FD_204535 | JGI IMG/M metagenome (GOLD analysis project Ga0315268, IMG submission 204535) | Sediment microbial communities from Yellowstone Lake, YNP, Wyoming, USA - C1_top | ecosystem: Environmental > Aquatic > Freshwater > Lake > Sediment | place: USA: Wyoming | collected 2017-08-01 | reverse complement strand
CTGCGACGGCGTTACCCTTACGACTGCCATTTCTTTAGAAATAAGTTTTTCCTTTGTCATCTCAACAGCCATTCTGACTGCAGCCGGACCGTTTCTCTTGCCTATGCGGCACTGCAGCATCCACAACTTGTCTTCCTGTATAGTGAACTCGATGTCCAGCATATCATGGTAATGTTTTTCAAGTTTTTTCTGAATATTGTCCAATTGCCTGTAAAGGTCCGGCATAGCGGTTTCAAGCGACTTCTGCTGTCTATTTTGCTCTGTTTTGCCTTTCTCGTTGATGGGATTCGGAGTCCTTATTCCGGCAACAACATCTTCGCCCTGAGCGTTGACAAGCCATTCGCCGTAAAATACTTTTTCGCCTGTAGCGGGATTTCTGGTGAATGCAACTCCGGTTGCCGAAGTGTCGCCCATATTGCCGAACACCATCGCCTGGACAGTGACGGCAGTACCCCATTCATCCGGAATGTTCTCTATTCTGCGGTATGAAATCGCCCTCTTGCCGTTCCACGACTGGAACACGGCGCCTATTCCGCCCCAGAGTTGTTCCATCGGGTCTTCAGGGAACTCTTTGCTGAGCACTTCTTTAACCTTCTTTTTATAAATTTCAATAAGTTCTTTCAGGTCGTTTGCGGTCAGTTCCGTATCCTGCTTGACGCCTCTTTTTTCCTTCATTTTGTGAAGTTCTTTTTCCAGCTGCTGGCGTATGCCCTTGCCCTCTTCCGGCTCAAGCCCGGCTGCTTTTTCCATAACAACATCCGAATACATTTGTATGAGCCGGCGTTGTGCGTCGTAGACGAACCTATGGTTGCCAGTCTTTTTTATAAGTGCCTCTCTTGTCTCATTGTTCAACCCGACATTAAGCACAGTCTCCATCATACCTGGCATTGACTTGCGGGCCCCGCTGCGGACTGAAACAAGAAGCGGGTTTTCTTTGTCGCCGAATCCGCATGCCATAATATTTTCAACTTTTTTCAGCGCTTTTTCCACTTCGCCTTTTAATTCCTTCGGGTATTTTTTTTTGTTTTTATAATATGCAGTGCAGACCTCTGTCGTAATTGTGAAGCCGGCCGGGACAGGAATGCCTATATTGACCATCTCTGCAAGATTGGCGCCTTTTCCGCCCAAAAGATTTTTCATTTTCTCGTTCCCATCCGCACGCCCTTTACCAAAAAAATAAACATACTTCTTAGCCATAATTTTTCTCCTCTTCTCCTTTTGAATTTTTAAATTTAAAGTAAGCAACTTTTTACAATTCTAACTAAAAAAATCTAAATGTCAAGAGTCGCTCGCAAGCAAATTTGCCGGAAGGTCGCTCGGGCATTGCTTCCAGAAAACGCCTCGACTCAGAAGTCGGGCTCTCGCTCAGTCAGCAGGATGTCTTAAGCTGACTGGAGTTTATCCAGAACGAAGCGTGGGACGAGGTTTCTTCCAGCAACGCCCTCGTTCCCTCATTCCTTGGCAAATTTCTTGCTTCGCTCAAGTATTAATTAAGGACAGATAATATTAATTCAAATTCCTCTACAATAGACTATTTCTCTTTTATCTGGCTTGACAGGTCATTCGCCACCTGACGGCATGCCAGATCCGTCCCGTCCCGGACAATCGAATTCTTCTCGCTGATTTTTCCTATTTTTGCAAACCAGAACGCTACCCAGCTCCGCTGTTTGACATACGCAGTCGCCTTTGATGATGAAATAATCTCCCCTGTTTCAACATTTACGATACGCGCATCAAGAGCAATATCCGTCTTCTGTCCTTCCGTCCACATTATTAAAATCGTCTGCTTGTTTTTTGAATATTTCACTGACGACAAACTCCCGAACACAAAGGCGTCAACGCCCAATTGTTTGCCTATCTGCTTGGCATTTCCCGGCTCTACCAATCCGGACATATTGAGTTTTAGTTCGGCAAGCACCGTTTCCATATGCTTCCTCTCGATAAGCCGGAAATTCCCGGTTTTCTGGAGTTCATCCAAAAAATTCGCAGTGATGCCTGCCATCAGAGCATCATATGCCGGCTCGCCCGACTGGTTTGTGAAATCCACAACCGCCACCTTGAGCCGCTTATCCTCCGGAAGACGTGTCCCTTCCTTAATAACAATCTTGCTCGCAGAATAACAGCCGCAAAAAAACAACAGACAGCATAAAGCCGCAAAAACAAAATTTCTCCTCATACAATTCTCCTTTATCCAGGTCACCATATTCCGGATGTCAACCGTTTTTCATTTTTTTAAGCATCTTTTTAAACTTTTCAAGAGGAAAGCCCACGACATTGAGATAATCGCCGTCTATTCTTTTTACGAACATATCATTTTCTTCCTGTATGGAGTAGGCGCCCGCCTTGTCAAGGTGACCCCTGTGAGCTTTTTCAATATCCTCATCAGACAACTTCTTGAAAATGACTGCCGTCTTCTCATAATCAACCAGCGTATTTTTGTTGAACGCGTCAATTACGGCAACACCTGTGTATACATAGTGCCTTGACCCTGAAAGATTCTTCAGTATTTTTTTTGCGTGCGGCACATCTCTTGGTTTCCCGATAATTCTTCCTTTAAGTACAACTATAGTATCCGCACCGACAATAATAAGCCCGTTTTTTACCGGCATGCAGCCGGATATATTATTTTTAACATATTCTGCTTTTTTAAGCGCCAGCGTTTTGACAACCGCTGAAGGTCTTAAGCAGCCGGATATCTTTTCGCTGACATCCGGGACAACCACGCTGAATTTGAATCCGGCATTTTTTAGAATCTCTTTCCGCCGCGGTGAGCCGGATGCAAGAATGATTTTCATAATAAGAGGGTGGATATACCGTGTCCGCACTTTCTGCATTGTCCGTCGGATAATCCGGTAATCTTCACACTGTAGCCGCTTCTTTCAATAAGAAGTTCGCCGCATTGCGGACAGTAAGTGCTGTTGCTTCTTACATCAGCGATATTCCCTATGTATACGAACTTCAATTTTTTTAAAGCGATTTTTTTTGCGCGTTCAAGCGACGCAACCGGCGTCGGCTCTATATCCATCTTGTACGCCGGATGATACCTTGAAAAATGGAGCGGAATCTCCGGGCTGAGCGACCATACCCAGTCAACGAGCTCTGAGATTTCATCATCTTTATCATTAAGCCCCGGTATCAGCAGGGTTGTTATTTCCACATGCTTTGACTTTTTTACGAGGATTTCAACCGTTCTAAGAACCGGTCCCAGCCGGCCGCCGCAGTATTTTTTATAAAAATCATCCCTGAACGATTTCACATCGATATTAGCGGCATCAATTAAATCAACAATATTGTAAAACGGTTCCTCATTGATGTAACCGTTTGAGACCAGGACATTTTTCAGACCCGAGTTCCGCGCTGCAGACATCGCCTCTTTCAGCCACTCGTAATTTATGAGCGGCTCATTGTATGTATAGGCAATACCGAGCGAATTATATCGTTCTGCCAGCGCAATCGCATCCTTTGACGGGACTGTCTTTACCAGCGATTCTTTAAATTCGCTCTGGGAAATCTCGTAATTCTGGCAGAACTGGCAGCGGAAATTACATCCGAGCGTGCCGAAAGAAATTATTTCACTTCCGGGATAGAAGTGGTAAAGCGGCTTTTTTTCTATCGGGTCAAGAGCAACCGATGTGAATTTATCATAAGTCAACGAATATAGCATACCCCCGATATTTTTTCTGATACGACAGATTCCCGTCTTTTCAGGCGATATAACGCATAAATGAGGACATAGCCGGCACCGCACCGTCTTTTTTCCCCTGTCCGTCACTTCAAAATACATCGCCTCTTTCACCCAGCCCTTCCTCCTCTAATTTTTATCCCAACACCTATCCTTATTATGCAGGAAGAGCTGGGTTCATATCGTCTCTTTCTCAATCCATTTAAGATAATCGGTGTTACCTTCTGAAACAGGCAAAAAAATTATCTCCGGCACTGAGTAAGAATGCAGCAATTTAATTTTTTCAATGAGTTTCTTTGAAAGCGATTTTTTTGTTTTTATTATGAGAAGACACTCTCCGGCCGTCTCGATTTTGCCCTGCCACCAATATTTCGATTCAACTTTTCCAATAACATTGACGCAGGCAGCAAGCCGGCTTTTCAAAACGCCGGAGGCGATTTTTCTGCCTTCTTTTTTATTAGCAGCGGTGATAAACACAACCGCATATTTTTCCTTATTGCTCATATTTCCGCTCTTCTTTTGTACCGGCTATGCCTATCGGCAGTTATGCCGCCGGATTTCCCGACAGGATTACCATAACGGCAATATTCTATTACCGGGCATCCGGTGCATACGGGATTTTTTCTACAGAACTGTTTTGAGAGTGCCACAATAAGAGCATGGAACTCTTTATAAATTTTTGTATCCCGCGGCAGATGTCTTTCAAAAAATGCCCGCATTCTCTCGTATTCCACGGTTTTCAAAATCCCGAGGCGGGCAGCAAACCTTCGTGTATAGGCATCCGCTATAAAATATGGTCTTTCAAAAGCATAAAGTAAAATCGAGTCAGCAGTTTCGTACCCCACCCCTTTGATAGCCAGCAATTCTTCCCGAGTGATGTTTTTTAAACCGGGGGATTTTGAAACGATATATTTTGAAAAATCTTTAAGCCGGACCGCCTTCTGCCTGTAAAAACCGGACGGGTGGATTAACTTTTTTAGCGTCTTCAACCTAGAGCCGGCTATTTTCGCCGGTGACAAGAGATCTTTTTTTCTTAAATTATCCAGCGCTTTCTCAACATTGCTCCAGGAAGTGTTCTGCGTAAGTATCGCACCCGCCATTATTTCGAATCTTTCAATATCCGAAAATGTTTTTTTCAGCGGACTGTAAACACCTTTTATGGGCCACCATCCCTGCGGACCGAAATAATTCAACAATGTTTTGAAAATTTTTATCAATTTTTTGCGCTTTCGCGGTTCAGTTCAAACTGCGAGGAAAAGAACGAATCCGGCTCCGTTTAATTTGAACATCGGTTATCACTTGATTTTTAACTGGCGGGGCATCTTCGCCTTGCCCCGGAACGACTTTATGGAGCACAAACCCGGTTTAAGGCATACGGTCAATTCTCGGGAATCCCATCATTTCATAAAAAGGACCATAATCGCTTTTTGAACATGCAGCCGGTTTTCCGCTTCATCAAATACAACGGAATTTGTGCTGTCTATTACTTCGTTTGTTATTTCTTCACCCCTGTGCGCGGGCAGGCAGTGCATAATTATGCAATCGGATTTCGCTTTTGACATAACCGACGAGTTTATCTGATACGGTTTGAACACTTTTAGCCGCTGCTCTCTTTCGGCGTCCTTTCCCATTGAAGCCCACACATCCGTATAGAGCACATCAGCGTCTTTTGCGTCGGCTATATCGGTTGAAAGCGATATTTTTGCTCCTGTTTTTTTTGATATTTCAGCTGCTTTTTCGCAATTTTTTTTGTCCGGCTCGTATCCGAGCGGCGAGATAACGGTGAGATTCATAGAAAGTTTGGCACAAAGGAGTATCAGCGAGTTCGCGACATTATTGCCATCGCCGATAAAGACGACTTTCAGATTTTTTAATTCCTTGACTTTATCTTCTACCTTCTTACTTCTACCTTCTACCTTTTTTTCCAAAATAGTAAACACATCGCCCAAAACCTGGCATGGATGTTCAAGATCGGTAAGGCCGTTTATTACCGGTATAGTCCCGTATTTGGCGAGGTCTTCAACATCCTTATGGTCAAATGTCCTTATCATTATGCCGTCTACATAGCGGGATAATGTCTGTGCGGTGTCTCCTATCGTTTCGCCGCGGCGGAGTTGTAGATCCTGTCCGCTTAAAAAAAGTCCGAGCCCGCCCAGTTGGTAAATTCCGACTTCAAATGAGACCCTCGTCCTAGTTGAAGGCTTTGAGAAAATCATTGCCAGTGTTTTGCCGGCAAGCGGCGAATATTTAACGCCTTTTTTCTGCTTTAATTTCAAGTCCTCAGTCGTATCAAAAATCTCAAGTATTTCCTCTTTTTCCAGATCCCCGATAGAAATTAGATGTTTTGTTTTCATAATATGTAAATTTTACCAAATAGTTGGCTGTTTTTCAATAAAAAAGCAGGGGAGACCACCTTTTCCCATAAACTGGTTGAAAGCGTCTCCCCCTTGCTCTGTCCACGGGTATTCTTGCTCTATCTGCATAACGCAGATAGCCCGCAGTTTTATTTATAAACTCGCACATCATTAAATATTACAATTTAATGCATAAATTAACCGGATAACTTATTTCAAATAATACCTAAGTTGCAAATTACCGGCAGTGGTCGCAAATTTTGTAGTTGAGTCCGAAGAACTTACTGTAGTGCCAGCGAATGTGGTATCATTCGAGACGCTGCAAATGTTGATGCCGACACCGGTTAAAAATGCTCCGAAACTTAAATCCGGCAGTTCATCAAAGGAATATTCAACGCCGATACCGCCGGCGATATTGAGATCGGTCTCGGTAGTTTTCGTTGTAACAGCACCTGCTGTAATTTCCGCTGAATCGGTATCCAAGAACAAACCGGCGATCCAAACGAATCTCAGATTTTTTTTCTCTTTTAGCACGGATACGAGATTGCCGCCAATCGAGAGCTTTGTATTATCACCAAATGAAAAACCCAGATTGCCGTCAATACCCATTTTATCGCTTAACCAATAGCGGACACCTAATCCATTACTTCCGGCTCCAATACCCATTTTACCCGCCATGCCGTCATCCTTTTTCTTTTCCGCGGCAAATGACGGTGCTGCTAATACTGCTACTGCCAACAAAACAACCAATACTTTTTTCATACAACTACCTCCCTTTTAAATTTATGAAGACAATCTATTGCCTTCATCTACCCGCCTATAATTTCAACTTTCTTACTTCCTCTATTTTCGGTTCAATTAAGACCGGCTCGCCTGCAACCTTCATTGCGGATTCAACATCCTTCAGACCGTTGCCGGTCAAAAGACAAACTACTTTTTCATTGTGCTTGATTTTGCCCGCCTTCAATGCCTTCTTGAAACCCGCAAAACTGGTCGAGGCAGCCGGTTCCACAAACACGCCCTCGTTTTCGGCAATTTCCTTTATTGCCGCGAGTATCTCCTCATCGGTTACCTCAATTGCAAATCCCTTTGATTCAAGAACCGCTTTTACAGCCGCAACGCCGTCACGGGGCATATCAACTGATATGGAATCGGCGATAGTGGTCGCCTTTACTGGCTCAATTTTGATTTTTTCCGCGGAAGCCTTCGCTGAAGATATTTTTTGCCACGCCTTTGCTATCGCGTTAGATTTGTCCGACTGCACCGCTATTATCTGAGGCATACGGTCAATGAACCCGAGATTGTAAAAATCCTTGAAACCCTTCCATGTTCCGGAAATTATGTTGCCGTCTCCGACAGACACAAAGACCTTGTCCGGGACATCCCAATCGAACTGTTCGCAAATTTCAAGCGCCGCTGTTTTTTTGCCCTCGCGGGTATATGGATTGTATCCGGTTGAACGGCAATACCACCCGAATTCATCTGCCACTTTTAAAGATAGATCAAAGGCATCGTCATAAGTACCGTTGACTGCGACGACCTTCGCACCGAAAAGCATCAACTGGGCTATCTTTGCCTTCGGTGCTGTTTTCGGGACAAAAATCACGCACGGTATTTTCAGATTTGAGCACATACACGCAAGAGCGCAGCCGGCATTCCCGGTAGAAGCGGTAGTAAACACACCGGCGCCCAATTCTTCGCCTTTCACTACGACGAGAGAACTCGCCCTGTCTTTGAATGAAGCGGACGGATTTCTGCCGTCGTCTTTTATAAACAGATTTTTAAAATTATATTTTTTTGAAAGGTTTGCGGCAGGATATAAGGGCGTCCAGCCGATCTGGAGCCGTGGAAATATTTTCGACGAACCGTCATATTCCGACTCTATCGGCAAAACCGGTGTATACCGCCACACTGAATAATTCTGATTTTTTGACAGGGCGGCAGTGGTGAACTTCTTTTTTATATCTTTATAGTTGTAAACGACATCCAGATTTCCGCCGCACGAAGGACAGATGTATTTTACCTCTTTCTGGGAACATTCTTTCCCGCAATCAATGCATTTTAGCCCTAAAACTTTCCTCATTTCTTTCCATTTCTTAATTCCTTTATCTCAATCGGTGCTCGTTTCTTTTTTCTTTAAAAAAATCCCTTATTATTTTTGAACAACTCTTCTCAAGTATGCCGCCTTTGATTTTTACGCGATGGTTCAGGTTTTTATTTTGTACTATATTAAATACACTTCCGCATGCTCCTGCTTTTCTATCCGGCGAACCGAAAAAAAGAGTTTTTAATCGCGCTAATACGATAGCGCCGGCACACATCGCACAAGGCTCTATTGTAACATAAATATCGCAGTTTGTCAAGCGGTAATTTTTCAATTTTTTGGCAGCTTGCTGTATCGCTAAAATCTCGGCATGGGACACCGGACTGTTGTCACGGATTGTGCGGTTGTGAGCGCGGGCGAGAATTTTACCGTCTTTCACAATAATGCATCCGACAGGTACTTCGGCAGATTTTTCCGCTTTTTCTGCCTCTTTCAGCGCCTCAGACATAAAACGGATTTCTTTTTTCATAAACGAAATATACGCGCCGTGTTCCGATATAAAATCGGGACAACCTTTCGGTTTCCCGCATGATGAATCGCGCCGTGCAGGAGTTGAACCTGCAGCCTTTCGGTTCGTAGCCGAATGCTCTATCCAATTGAGCTAACGGCGCATCACCGTCTCATTCCATTTTTATACTCATTTTATCGTCGACAAAATCATATTTTTTCATACAGAACATTGCGGAACTTGAAAAACATTAAAAGAACATAAATTACATTTTGTAGTGGCAAATTAGTGGTTGTCTTTTAAGCTATGAAATACTCTCATAGAACCATTAACAGCCGGGGGTCAAATATCCGCAATCCATACATAAATTCTGCTAAGCAAAATTTTCACAATTATAAGATTAGTACATGTATATATCAGTCATTTTTCAAAAAACAGTAAAAACAATATTTTGCTATTTGTTATCAGTTTAATAATTTTACTAAATTATTTTCTTTTGTCAAATCTTTTAGTTAAATTACAATTGTGGCAAACGCGCAATGGATAAAGAGCGACGGCAAGGCAAGTCAACCGTTTAAACACCGTACCTGTTTGCCCGATTCCGCTGCGCATTTGAAACGCTATCGCTTATTGTCAATGGGTATGTCTTTTATACCCAGAACGGCGCATATTTTATAAAGCTTTTCCAATGTTATGTTTTTCTTGCCTTTTTCAATCGCTGAAATTTCCGGCTGTTCAATGCCGCTCCGTGCGGACAAATCGAACTGGTTCCAGCCCTTATCTGTTCTGGCACGCTTTATTATGTGTCCGATATTCCGCATAAAGATTTCCGGCTCATTAAAAGGTTTCTTATTTATTCCTTTTATTTTTTCCAATAATCTGGTATATACGGTTTCCCACCAATAAAAGGAATCTTTGGCTTCATTATGCTTCAACCAATACTGGCGCATCTTGGGCCAGATGTCCACAAAATCTTCTTTACTTATCAAAGAAAATACTTCCCCGGAGTCTGCGCCCATAGAAAGCATTATGTAAAATTTCTGTATAAAACGCGGATGAGCGGGATTTTTTAAAATATTCTCCGTTTCCCTTACAGCACTGTCTTTTAAACTCCAGAAGTATTTTTTGATATTCATTTTATCTCCCCGTCAACAAACATCTGAATTTCCTTTTCTAATTCCGCTATTACTTCTCCGCTGTCAAGATTTTTATCATAAATGTCCAAATCCAGCATTTCCAGTTTGAAGTCCATCCGGGAAATCGTATTTATCCATCTCGCCATTCCCTTCTGCTGCTCAATCGGAATCATTTTAAGAAAAGAATGGAGCGGCTTTAGTTTCTTCGATATGTAATATATGTCCACTGCGTCCCTTGCCGCTCCTCTTCCTGTAACATTAAACGCGCCGAGATAATCTTTTTCCAGCCGGACACCGGTTATCGCAGTTATTTTTTGCCTATATATATCGGAAATATCGTATACGGGAACAGTCTCGAATTTTCGAATAACCGGCTTTTCTATGATAACCTCTTCTATGAAATCTATTTTTAAGTCATATCCTGTTCCCTCTACCGGCATTTTATACACTTCCATCATAGCTTTTCCGGGTTCTTTTACGGTATTTTCCGGTTTTATCTTTATTCCAGTCTCCTTTTCAAATGACTCCAGTATAGTTTTGATTTCCTTTTTTTCATAAACAACAGAAAAAAAGTCAAGGTCTTTTGAAAATCGGTGCTTTAAATAATACAATTCCAGCGCAGTGCCGCCGGCTAACGCAAAACTCTTTGGGCATCGGGAAAATATCTTCAATAACTTCAGTTGCATTTCTCGCATTTTGATGTTCATATACCCTCTAAATAGATATTATACTATATATTCAATATATATTATAATGGATAATTATATTTTGTCAAGCATAAAATTATATTCATTGAAATGTCAAACAAGATATTTGAGATTTCAATGATGGTTCGATGAAAGGGATTTACAATACACATCACGGATGGTGAGATGAACATCAATGATAAGTTTTATTTACTGTGAATGACAATGTGATTTTGTATTGGTATGGCAAATGCCGTCAAAAGTGGTGCCAAAATTTCCGGCTTGGTTTGTGTCGAACATCACACAGACATGTGATGTTCCTCTTTCAACTCGGTAAGGTATCGGCGGTTTCATGGCGCCTTTGAGTCCCGTTAACGCCCCTTTGGCGCCCCTTTAAATGTAATAAGTCCCCTTTTTTCCGGGGTTCTCTGCTATATTTCGGCACCGACTTGCAAACAAGAAGTTTAGACAAATCTAATTAGTAAGTCTTTATGGAATATTTCGGCTAATTTCTCAAGTGTTTTTGTGGTTGGCCTGTAGCCGTCTTTTTCAAGACGAGCTACTGCTTGTTGAGATGTGTGAAGACGTTTAGCAAGTTCTTTTTGTGAAACGTTATTTTGCGTTCTTAATTCATAAATCTGCTGAGCGATTCTAATCTTTGTCAGTTCTCTTGAATATGTTTTTTTAACTTTTTCGTTCTTAAATAATTCTTTCTTTAGGTCTTCTAAATTATAATTTTTCATTTTACAAACCTCCTCTTTTCTTTATCTGTTTAAATATCTTTTCATTATGTTTATTGCCTTTTCTATTTCATGATCCGGCACAGTTCTTGTTTTCTTTAAAAAACCATGTGTAAGAACTATATCCTTTTTCTTGTAGAAGTAGAGAATTCTCGGTGATAACTTTCCAAAGTTAGGCCGTAATTCGTAAGCCTTATCTCTCAAATATGCTCCATATTCGCGTTTAATAAGAGGCCCTTTTTCTGAAAGCAGTTGTAAATAAGCAGCAACTTTACCCCGAGCTCCTTCCGGCAAGGAAATGATAAAATCTCTTGCCGGTCTTTCGCCTCTTTCGGTTTTAAAGAACACAATGTTGTACTCTGACACTAAAACCCCCTTACTTATTAAACGCCTTCATTAATACAATACATCAAAAACGATGTTTTGTCAAGTCTTTTTTTTTAATTATTATTTTTTTCTTTGTTAGGGAGAAAGGGATTGTGAAGAAAATAATATTTTTTTGCTAATTTTCAATCCTTGCCCTGCCTGGCGCTGGAGACGCAAAATGTTTAAAAATAACATCTTAGTGGTAAAAAGACATAATAAAAGCGGCGTTTTAAGGTATTGAAGGATTTTCGGATGGTGAGATTAACGTCCACGGATAAGTTTTATTTACTGTAAATGGCAATATGATTTTGTATCGGTATGGCAGATGTCGGAAAAAGTGGTGTCAGAATTTAATTTTTGGTGTGTATCGAAAAGCTATTGTATGTTTAAGTGTTTAAGAGTCAGTTGACCAAGGAATTGGGTACCAGAATAGGTTTGAAAATAATTTTTTTACATTTCTCATCTCACTAATCGTAGCTACTTTCCTAAATATTTTATTGTAAAACGATCTACGTTTTATGGTACTTTTTCTAACATTTCCCATAGTTTAGAGGATGTACGTTTTCGCATTTCCTGCATTCTTGTATGCATAAAATATTCCGGCTTTATCCGGGATAAGAAGCCATGCACAGGTGAGTGAAGTCAGCGGTACTGCCAATAAAATTCCTATCGAACCGGCAAACGCCTGGAAAACAGTTATAAAAAACCATTCATTGTTGAATAGATGTGTCGCAGAATGAATAAAAATAGTATTGGAAATAAGCGGGATTAATTCCGCTCCGAAATATGCGAGTATAAGAGAATTGGCTAATGCTCCGGCGATTTCTCTGCCGGTCACCATACCTATTTTTATCAATTCCGGACGGGTAACAGAAGGTTTTTTCTTTACTATCTGCTCCAGCGTTGACGACACGCAAACTGTGACGTCTATGATCATACCTGTCGATCCGATTATCAAAATACCGAGCATTAGCTGCTGAAAATTGTGTATTGAATAATTTAAATAATTTCTTGAAAAGTAGTTTAGTATCTGCACCGGGCCGAGAGCGAAACCGTCAATATGCGCCAACGGGTAATATATCATCCCGAGAATAAGCACTACCGCAACGCTTGAAAACGTTCCTATAATCGCAGATAAGGATTTTCTGCCAAATCTGCTTATGGCAAACACTGTCGAAACCGTAATGATGAATACAGACACCGAAGCAAGCAAAAGCGGACTTCTACCCCTGATTGTAAAAGGGATAAATATAAAAGCAATAAACGCGGCGCTTAACGCAAGAGCGAACAACCCGGTTATCTTCTTGAACCCGCCGACCAGCAATACCGACAAGACGAACAATGCACAGAGAATTTTTATAGGCACGGTCCTGTCGCTGTCAACGATCATGGCATCTGAAATATCACTTGAATACGATAGAAGCACACGCTTGTTGTTTTCGATATCAGGAATATACCCGTCGTCAAAACTTAACGCCTCGATTATCCTGCCGTCATACCCAGGCGATGTTACTTTTATCCTGACCGACTCGTGCCCATTGGCTTTTTTTTTGGCTTTTTTTGCCGGGTTTATTATCTTTCCGGTAGCGTAATGCTCCTTTTCCGCATACAAGTCCAAAAGCGGATGTGCGTACATATCGTTATCCGGAGGCTCATACCAGGAATCAGCATACAAAAACACAGCGGGACAATAAGGCATAATCGTCAGAATAATCAAAAACAATATTTTTTTATACATTTGATTTGGTGGACACACTTAAACTCGTTACCGCTACGGCAACCGGTATAGAAACAACAAAAGACATGCTGGAAATAAATGTCTGCAGCAGGGTGACTGTAAAGAATTCCCAGTTTGTGACTCTCAGAAACGGAATATGGAGAGCAGAATAAAGTATCAACGACACAAGGGACATTGCTGCAAATACAAGTAGCAGGCTGCCGAGCATACCGCCCAGCACATCCCGCCCTATTTCCATCCCTGAAGAAAATAATTCCTTGCTGGTAATTCCCGGGACCGCATTGCGGACCGAATACATGCCTGCAACAATGTCTATCACAACATCTATCACTGTGCCGAGTGCTGCGATTATTACCCCGCCGGCAGCCAGACCACGGAAGTCTGTTA
>Ga0315268_10005464_pt1 | contig 13642 bp, 7 predicted proteins | sample C1_top_MG_FD_204535 | JGI IMG/M metagenome (GOLD analysis project Ga0315268, IMG submission 204535) | Sediment microbial communities from Yellowstone Lake, YNP, Wyoming, USA - C1_top | ecosystem: Environmental > Aquatic > Freshwater > Lake > Sediment | place: USA: Wyoming | collected 2017-08-01 | reverse complement strand
GTGAGCCAGTCTTTCGTCTCACCGGCCAGGGCGTTGCCTTGGAACAGCCACTGGAATTGCGGCGAGGTGATGGTCGTGCTGGCGGTGAAGGTCACCGTCGCCGTGCCGTCAAAGGCGACCGACTTGGGCGAGACGCTCAGGTCCGGCTCGGTGACGGTGAGGAACTGATTCGTCGCCACGTTCGGCAAGTCCTGCACAATGCCGCTGGGCCATTCGATGCGCAGCAGGTCAACGTTGGTCGCGTCGCCCAGGCCGAAGTGCGCCTCGGGCGGGGGCGTGTTCCACCGGCCGTCACCCGTTGTGATCTCTCGCAACTCCCACCGGTACGCTCCCCGGATCAACGCCCTGACCCGCGCCTTGGCCCCGATGCCCGCCCGGTTCGAGAGCGCGCCGACGCACTTGAGCTTGAGCCAGCCGTTACTGTTGCCGTTGTTGTGGTAGAGCAACTGCGGGCCACCGCTTCCCGTCGTCCCAACGTAAAGATCCAGGAACCCGTCATTGTCGTAGTCAGCCCAGGAGCAAGGGCCGTGGCTGCCGGATTCATTCACGAGGCTGCCCGTTGTGATCTTGGTGAATGTCCCGTCGCCGTTATTCCGATAGAAGCAGTTGGACCCGCTACCGTTGGCGACAAAAAGGTCCAGGAAACCGTCATTATCATAGTCTCCCCAAGCTGCCGTCGCGAAGCCTGACCTGTCGCTGACGGCCGCGCCTTTGGTGACGCTGGTAAACGTGCCGTCGCCATTGTTGTGGTAGAGGTAGTTGACCGGCGCAGCCGCCCAGTTGACCACGAAAAGGTCAAGGAACCCGTCATTGTCGTAGTCCCCCCACGCAGCGCCTCGGCTGGAGGCGACGTCTGTCGCCACCGGTCCCTGCGTAACCTGGGTGAAAATCCCGTTGCCCTCGTTATGATAGAGAGTGTTGGTACAGGCCTCCGTCTGCGAATCACGAGTGACAAGGAGGTCCAGGCGGCCGTCATTATCGTAGTCGCCCCAGGCGCAAGCCCGCGAGACCCGGACGTCCTTCACCACCACGCTGGCGGTCAAGTTGCTCAACGTCCCGTCCCCGTTGTTGTGGAAGAGCCGGTTACTGGCGAGTGCGTCCCCACTCGCCAAAAAGACATCCAGGAAGCCATCGTTGTCGTAGTCGGCCCAGGCGGCGCCGCCGGTGACAGACGAGAAGAGGGCAATGCTGCCCACGTCCTTGGCGGTCAGGCGGGTAAAAGTGCCGTCCCCGTTGTTCCGATATAGCCACGCGGCCGTTCCTGAGCCATTGCCCACCAGCAGGTCCAAGAACCCGTCATTGTTGTAGTCGCCCCAGGCCGCGGCATACGAAGCGCCACAGTCCCCCACCACGCTGCCGACCTGGTTGGTCGTCAGCTTGGTGAACGTGCCATCGCCATTGTTGCGCAAAAGCACATTCGCATCGCTGCCGCCCGCCGTGGTCAGGAACAAGTCCAAATGGCCGTCGTTGTCATAATCCGCCCACGCCGCACGCGACACGTCGGCAACCGCGCCGATGATCGCGTCCAAGCTGGTCTTGGTGAAGGTCGGGTCCACCACCAGGGCCGGGGCGAGGTTGGTGAACGAACCCGCAGCGTTCCTCACCACCACCGAATACTCGCCCACGTTAGCCGGCTGCGCGTTCGTCAGCACGTATTTGTTGGTGGTGGCCCCCGGAATATCCAACCCGTTGAACCGCCATTGGTAGCTCAGTGGCGCCGGCCCGCTGTAGTTGACCTGGAGCGTGGCGTTGCCCCCCAGGCTGGCCGAGATGCAGGCGTCGCGAACCACCGTCAGCCCGGCAACGTCGCTGGTGATGTTTGTGTCGGCATTGCTGACGAAGACGGAATAGGTGGCGCCGTCGTTGGGCCGCACATTGGTGAGGACGAGGCTGGCGTTGGTCTGCCCTGGAAGCGGCCACTGCCCCCCGGCGATCTTGATCCACTGGAAGGCCAGGGGAGTGGCGCTGGGCACCATGCCGACCGTGAAGGTGACATCAGTCCCGGCCGCGGCGATCTGGCTCTGCGGTTGCGTGCGAATGATCGGGGGGCCAAGCGCAGTCAGCAGCGCGGGGGCGCTGGTCTGAGACTGGGCGCCCTCGGCGGTCCTGACCACCACCGTGTATTCACCGGCATTGGCCAACTGCGCGTTGGTGATGGTGAGGGTGGCATTGGTTTCGCCCGGCAGGTCCGCGCTGTAATACTGCCACTGGTAAGTGAGCGCGCCCCCCAGCGTCGAGGCCGCCTGGAAGGTCTGGTTTGAGCCAGGCAATAGCACCTGTTGATACGGCAGGATGCCCGCGCCAGCCTCGGTGACCGTGAGGGATTGCTTTAGGGCACGGTTGCGCAATTCCTGCACAATGCCGCTGGGCCATTCGATGCGCAGCAGGTCCACGTTGGTCGCGTCGCCCAGGCCGAAGTGCGCCTCGGGCGGTGGCGTGTTCCACCGGCCGTCACCGGTTATGATTTCGCGCAACTGCCACCGATACGCTCCCCGGATCAAGGCCTTGACCCGCGCCTTGGCCCCGATGCCCGCCCGGTTCGAGAGCGTGCCGACGCACTTGAGCTTGAGCCAGCCGTTACTGTTGCCGTTGTTGTGGTAGAGCAACTGCGGGCCGCCGCTTCGCTCCGCGCCAACGTAAAGATCCAGGAATCCGTCATTGTTGTAGTCAGCCCAGGAACAAAGGCGCCAGTAGCCGGATTCATTCACGAGGCTGCCCGTTGTGATCTTGGTGAATGTCCCGTCGCCGTTGTTCCGGTACAAGCGATTCCGGCCTTGACCGTGGGCGACAAAAAGGTCCAGGAAACCGTCATTATCATAGTCTCCCCAAGCCACGGTTGCGTCCCACCATGTGCCACTGCTGACGAGGGCGTTGTTGGTGACGCTGGTGAAGGTGCCGTCGCCATTGTTGTGGTAAAGGTAGCTCAACCCAGTGCCGTAATTCAACCGGTTGATCACGTAAAGGTCAAGGGACCCGTCATTGTCGTAGTCCCCCCATGCAACCCCGCGGCCGTTGACGAGGTTTGTCACCACTGGTCCTTGGGTAACCTGGGTGAAAACCCCCTTGCCCTCGTTATGATAGAGAGTGTTGGTACACTGCTCCGCCCCCGCGTACCGACTGACCAACAGGTCCAGTCGGCCGTCATTATCGTAGTCGGCCCAGGCACAAGCCTGCGAGACCCGGACGTCCTTCAGCACCACGCTGTCAGCCACTTCGCTGAACGTCCCGTCGCGGTTGTTGCGGAAGAGCCGGTTCCTGGAGAGTTCGGCTGAATACGCCAGAAAGACATCCAGAAAACCATCGTTGTCGTAATCGGCCCAGGCGGCAGCGCCGGCGCCACCCAGGGCGAGGGCGATGTTGCCCACTTGGTTGGTGGTCAGGCGGGCAAAAGTGCCGTTCGCGTTGTTCCGATATAGCCGAGTGGCCGTCCCTGGGTCATTGCCGACCAGCAGGTCCAGGAACCCGTCATTGTCATAGTCGCCCCAGGCGGCGGCAGAAGAAGGGCCGACGTCGCCCACCACGCTGCCGACCTCGTTGGTCGTCATCCTTGTGAAAGTGCCATTGCGGTTGTTGCGCAAGAGGATATTGGCATCGTTCCCGCCGCCGGTGGTCAGGAACAGGTCCAACTGGCTGTCATTGTCGTAATCCGCCCACGCCGCGCTCCACACGTCGAAATACGGGCCGATGACCGCGTTCAGGCTGGTTTTGGTGAAGGTGGGGTCCACGTCCAGCGTGCCGGCGGGCGTCGCCGACCCGGCGGGATTGGCCACCAAGACGGAATAGACGCCGGCATCAGCCAGTTGCACGTTGGTTATGGCCAGAACCGAAAGTGTCGCCCCGGGAATGTCCGCCCCGTTATGCCGCCACTGGTAGTTGCTGGCGGGCAACGCGGGCGTGGCGGCGACCGAGAACGACACGTCGGCCCCCAGGCTAACCGACTGACTCGCCACGCTGACGACGTAGAGCGTCGCATTGGAACTGGTGACCGAACCACCGGCATTCTGGACGACGACGCAATAGGTCCCGCCGTCTCTGAGCTGGACGTTGGTCAGGACGAGGCTGGCGTTGGTCTGTCCTGCAAGCGCCGCGGCCTCCTTCTGCCACTGGAAGGACGGGGGCGTGGGGCTGGATACCGTGACCGACAGGGTCACGTCACTGCCCACCGCCACCAATTGGTTGGTGGGCTGGGTCACGAACGCCGGCGGGCGGCCAATGGCCAGCGACGAAGGGCTGAGCGCGCCCAGCGCCAGCAAGATGAAAACCGCGCGCAAAAACGCAGAGAGCGCCAAGGGATGTGCGATTCCCGATTTGCGATTTGGGATTTGCCCACTCATTGCGTCTCTTCTTTGCGTCTTTGCGCCTTCGCGTGAGGGTAACAAGTTCGTCCGGCACCCAAAGGCCTCACGCCAAGACGCAAATAACGCAAAGGAATTACTGAGGGCTTTCATCTGGCAATCCGTTGACAATCCCTGAGATGCCGTCGCCAATCCGGTCGGCGCCAAAGTTGACAAGCAAGCCCAGGCGCAGGCCGGTCAGGCGCAACTGGGTGAGGACGACCTTCTTGAACACACGGCTTTCCTGCTGCACGGACTTGAGCTCACAGATCACTTTGTCCTCCACGACCAAGTCGGCTCGAAAGCCTTCCTCAAAGGTCATCCCGTCATACTTTATGGGAATGGATTTCTGCCGCTCCACCTTCAGGCCGCGCTTGCGCAATTCGTGCGCCAGGATCACCTCATAGACTGACTCCAAGAGGCCAGGCCCTAAAGCCAGATGGACCTTGTAAGCCGCATCCACCACGGTTTTCGCGATCTGGTTCTCGGTCATCGGAGGAGCCTCACGCAAAGACGCCAAGACCGCCAAGGAGTTCTCCGTTCACCCCCCTTTGCGCGCTTTGCGCCTTTGCGTGAGGATAGTGGGGTTTCATGGCAGTCAAAACCGATAGGTGAGCTTCACCCGGAACGTGCGGCCGGCCTGCCCGATCACGTCCTCCACGTACGAAGGGATGGCAGGCGCGGGGTCGCTGTATCTGCGGTCCAACAGGTTGTAGAAGCTCGCCGACAGCTCCAGGTTCCTGGTCACGCTTTGGCTGAACAAGGTCAGATTAACGATGCCGAAACCCGTCGCGTCGGTCCCATACAAGGTCCGGCGCCGGGTGGTGTATTGGAACTCACCGCTGGCGAAGAGCCGCCTCGGCACGATGGGCAAGCTGAGGTTGAACTTAACCAGGTGCTTGGGCGAATCGGTCAGCCACTGGTGGGTCTGGCGGTCTTCGGTTTCCTGGAAGGTGTAACTGGCCTGGGCGCGCAGGCCGGTTTTGTCCCAGCGGGCCTCCAATTGGGTTTCGACGCCGCGCGCCTCGGCCCCTTTGAGGTTGGAGGCCGACAAGTTCTGCACGGTGATCAAGTCGTCAATCTCATTGTAGAAGCCCGAAACTGAGGAGCGGAGGTGTGCGCCGATGTCCTGCTCCCAGACCAACTCGTAGGTGCGAATGGTCTCGGGGACCAGCGGCGCGGCCGGGTTTTGGAGGAATCGCTCCAGGAAGTTCGGCGCCCGGAACGCCGAGCCGTAGATGGCCTTGAGCGTGGACTTGGGCAGGGGATTGTAGATGAGCGCCGCGCGCGGGTTGGCCGTCGGGTCCAAGTGGCCGTACTGGTCGCCGCGGGCGCCGGCGCTGACGTGCAGGTTGGTCAAGACGGCGAAGTCGGCCTGGAGGAAAGCGCCGTAATTGTAGGCGCTGCCAGGATGGTCGGTGATGATTGGGTTGGGCACATCATCGTAATTGCGCCAGAGCTGGCGGAACTCATCGCGGTACTCGACGCCCAGGGCCAAGTGGTGCTTCTCCCACAAAGTGGCGGTAGCCTGCGCCTCGGCACCCCACCATTCCCCGATGCGGATGTCCTTATTCACCACGTTCGTCAGCGGCTCGAAAACCCCGTCGAATTGGTTGTCGGCGCGGTCGTAGTAAGCCCGCGCGGAGACTCGCACGGTGTCAACGGCTTTGCCCTTAAGCTTCAACTCATGGTCGAACATGAAGTCCACGTAGCTGCGCTCGTCAAATGTCCGCACGCGCCGGTCGTTCCACACCGTCGGGTAGGGCGCCGCGGGGTTGCCCTTTTCGCGGGTGAAATACGCCCCCGACACAGTGAAATCCCGCCAGGCCACTTTGCCGAAAAAGCTCTCCAGATTGGCGTCGTCACCTTTGTTGGCCACGAACCAGTTGGTGCGGTTCCAAGTCTCCCATGGCTGCGGTTGGTGCAGGCTCCGAAAGCCTAGGTGACGCGCGCCTTCGCTGTTGTAAAGCGTGCCGGACAAGAGCAGTTCCACGGCGTTGGTGAACTGATGGGCGTAAGTCACCCGCCCTTTGTAGGTGTCGAAGCTGGCCACCTCGCCCGAAAGCTCCGCGCCATAACCGGGCTGTTCTCTGCCCTTGCGGGTAATGACGTTGATGACGCCGAAAAAGGCGTTGTTGCCGTAGAGCACCGCCCCTGGCCCGCGGACGATCTCCACCCGGTCAATCAGGTCAACGTCCAGCACGAATTCCGTCCCGATCATCGCGGCGTCGGTAACGGGATTGTTCACCCGGTGGCCGTCCACCAGCAGGAGGACGCGGCCATTCCAGTCGCCGGGGTTGAATCCGCGCGTGCCCAGGAACGAATAGTTGCGGTCGTAAGAGACGTGGAAACCAGCGGTGCCTTGGAGGATGTCCGCCAGCGTGCGGTAGCCGTAAAGCTTGATCTGTTCGTTCGTGACAATCGTGACTGAGGACGGCGCCAGCGTGACGAGCTGGGCCCATTTTGAGGCCGCCTCCACTTTCGGGATCGGCATCTCCGCCAGTTGGTCCAGCGTCAGACTCAGCAGGCTGCCGGGCGGTCGTTCGGCCGGCGGCGCCAACTCGCCGCCCAGGCCGGTGATGGGGACGGCGGAGAGCAGAAGCGCGCGCAATGTGGCTGACCATCGCAGAGCAATCCCCTTCCTCTGTGCCCGGAGGCACTCGCACCAATTCATATCTCGCGCCCTTTCTTCAAGCCACCTCATTGGCAGGCCAACTCAGTAGCGCAGCACCAACCAACCCCTCGCGCGGCCCCTTTCCGGAAGCCTTTCTCGCCGGTGCCCGGCATCTCCGAACGCTGACACCCCGCTTTCTACCGGGTAGCCGCAAACCTGTCCAGATAATTCTCGCGCGGTGTGGTCGGGTGCGCCCGCCCTGCGGCGCAGCCGGTCCAAGGTTGAGCAGAGGGCCGACCGCTCGCACTGCCTGGGCACAGATTATGCTTTTTTTCAGGCAAGGCGGTGGCGATGAAAAGCCGCAACGCGAACCGAACGCCGGGAGGGGTTCCATGCACAACCCGAAGTCATTCTTGTGCCTCGCCTTTGGGGCCAGCAGCCTAAAGGCAGCCGAATTCGACCTCAACGAAGCTGGGGCGCTGCGGCTGCGAACCTGGACCGTGCAGCCCCTGGCCCCGCCTGGCGCCCAGGACGCCTTCGGCAAAGGCCTGTTCCCGCGCTGCCTCCAGGAATTGCTGGCCGGCAAGGCCTTCACCGCCAAGCGCGGCAGCGCCTGCGTGCCCGGCGCGCATGTCTTTTCCAAGGTGATCAGGCTCCCGCCAGCCGACGCCGCGAAGGTGGCCCGGATCATGCAGTTCGAGGCCCGCCAAAACGTGCCCTTCCCGCTCGAAGAAGCCGTCTGGGATTACCAGGTTCTGGGGAGCCACCCGGAGGCCGGGCTGGAGGTGCTGTTCGTGGCGGCGAAGGCCGGCATGGTGGAAAGCGTCTTCCAGGCGGCGGAAGGCGTGGATTTGCGCCTGGAGTTGGTGGACGCCGCGCCGGCGGCGCTGGCCAATGCCTTCCGGTACAACTACGCGGACCCGTCGGGCTGCACCCTGCTGCTGGACATCGGGGCCAAGACCAGCCAAGTGCTGCTGTTGGAGAAGGACCGGCTCTTCAGCCGCACGCTCAACCTCGGCGGCAACAGCATCACCCAGGAGTTCGCAGCCGAGGCCAGGCTGTCTGCCGCCGAAGCCGAGCGGTTCAAGGTTGCCGAGGGCTTTGTCGGCCTGGGTGGCGCTTATGCGGAGCCTGCCAGCCCCCGCCAAGCCGCCGTCGCCAAGGTGGCCCGGCAAGTCATGACCCGCCTGCACGTCCAAGTGAACCAAACGGTGCAATTCTACCGCAGCCAGCACGGCGGCGCGGCCCCGGAGCGTCTTTTGCTGGCCGGCGGCGCTGCCACGATGCCTTGCCTGGCGCAGTTCTTCGCCGAGAAGCTGAATCTGCCGGTGGAGTACTTCAACCCTTTCCGCAACGTCTCCCTGGGCGCAGAAGTCAACCTGGAAGAGCTGGCCAAGGTCGCCCATTCCCTGGGCGAAGTCGTCGGTCTGGGGTTGCGCGACTCTGCCCGATGCCCGGTTGAGCTGGACCTCATCCCCAAGGGCATTCGCAAACGCCAAATGCTCCGCCGCAAAAGGCCCTGCCTGATGGCGGCCCTGTGCGGCCTGGTGGCGGTCATTATTGGGATGGGCTGCTTCTTTGACCGCTCGGCGGCGCTCAAACAGCAGCTCTTGAATGAGCGGGCGCCGAGGCTGATTCATCTGCGCCAGAAGGCGAAGAAGCTGTGGTTGGCCTTGAATCGGAAGAACGCCGCCCAGCGCACCGCCGATCATTACACCGGGTGGATGCGGGCTCGCTTCCATTGGGCGGACATATTGGTTGACTTGCGGCGGGCGCTGGCGGCGACCGAGGCCTCCATGCACCGCCCAGGCCTGCGCGCCAACATCTGGATCGAGAAGCTGGCCGCCGAGGGCATCGAAGAGCCGCCGGAGCAACTGGAGGAAGAGTCGGCGCCGCCACTGATCATGCCCCCGTGGTGGTGGCAGAGGTATGGACGCTATCGTGGGTACCAGTGGGTGCCCGACCAGGGCGCGGCTCAAGCCCCGCTGGCCGGCGGCCCTGCGTCCGCCAAATCTGCGTCTGCTTCCACCAACACCAACGAGATTTCCGTCATCAACCTCACTTGCCGGGCGGTCAGTTGGCGCCACTTCCGCGCCGCCGCCGACGCCGAATTGGCCTTGGCCTTTCTGCGCCAACTCCAGGCCAGCCCCTATTCCCTGAACGGCACCAACGGCACTCAACTCACCGGCCTGACGGGACGGGACGAAGCAACTGGCACGTTCAGTTTCGAGGCCAAGTTCAAGCTCAAAAAGCCCCTCAAGCTCGTGCTCTGAGGGACTGCCACCGCGGAAAGCGTTTGGAGCGCGCCCGGCGGGCGGGGCTGTCGCGCAGAACGGCGGTCACGTTTCGCGCACCACGCATCAGATCTGGGGCGCAAAGTTGCTTCCCGCGAACTCAGGCGCCGGCCAGTGCATGGGCTTCCAAGACCCGGCGCATCAGTTCCGCTGGAGACTGGCCGCGCCGCCGGGCTTGGCGCCGGTAGTATTCCAAGCTGACCGGTTCGAGGGAGAGCGTGACTTTGACGGTGCGCAAGCTCTGCCGGACCTGTTCGGGGCTGGGCAGGAAATCGAGGCGCACCGGCGCGCCCGGCGGGCCGAGAGGTTCGCCGTTGAGTTCATCGAGATCAGCGTACTTGATTCTGCGTTTCATAAAGTCGTTTGCCTCGGCGCCAGTAGCCTGCGCCAATGATGCGAACCCGGCTGCCGCGCTTCGTAAACCGCACGGTAAGGATACCATCGCCTACGCGGCCCAGGCAATACCAGCGCGGTTCGTCATGGCTGTGTCCGAGGTCGGGCAGGATGAGGCGCCGTGGATCGGCGAAAGCGCCGACGGCTTCCAGGAAGGACACGCCGTGTTTGGAGAGGTTCGAGGCTTCCTTCTCCTCGTCCCACTCAAAATGTTCGCCGAAGTTCATCGCGGATCGCTCAACCAGCCACAGGACATTAGGTCATCCGCCATCCGATAGTCAAGCGCCCGGTGCGGACGCCACTGATTGGGAAAAAACGCCTCGACAGGATGACCAGGATGAATTCTCAGGCCCATCCACTCCTCTCAGTCCTGTCAATCATGTCAGCCCCCGCGACGCGTCACGTTTCACGTTTCACGCCTCACGTTTCACGTTTTGGACTTCGACTTCTGACCGACGAGCGGTACAATCTCTCGCGTGCCAAACGCGCCCTCATCGCCGCTGAGCCAGCCGGTCACGGTACTGTACGGCATTGGCTCCGAGCGGGCCGCCCAACTGGCCCGGCTGGAAATCCAGACCGTGGGCGACTTGCTCCTCCACCGTCCGCGCCGCCACGAAGACCGCCGGCGGATGCGCCGAATTGAGGAGCTGGAATTGCACGAGGCGGCCGTCACGCGTGGCAAAGTCGCGGCCTTCGGGGTGAAGTACTGGCGCCACCGCTCCCGGTCGGTCTTTGAACTCATTCTTGAAGACGGCTCCGCCCGGTTGCACTGCCGCTGGTGGAACATGCCGTTCATGGAAGAACACTTTCACGTCGGCGAGGAGCTGCTGGTTTTTGGCAAGCTCGTTTCGCTCAAGCCCCGCACCATGGACCATCCGGAAGTGGAGACGGTCGAGAACGGCGAGGAAAGCTCCATTCACTTGAATCGGATCGTGCCGGTCTATCCGCTCACCGAAGGGGTCACGCAGCGCTGGTTGCGCGCGTTGATCTGGCGGACGCTGGCCGGTTTCGGCCGGCACGTCACTGAGCCGCGGCCGGGGCTGGCGCTGCCCGGATTCCTGGCGCGCGCCGCGGCGGTGCAGAAGCTTCACTTCCCGGACACCGAAGACGAAGCCGAGGCTGCCCGCCGCCGCCTGGCTTTGGACGAATTCGTTGACCTGCAAGTGGCCCTGCAGCGCCGCCGCCACAACCTTCAGGCCAACGCGCGCGGACTGCCCTGCGGCGGCGATAACCGGCTCATGCGGCCGTTTCTGAGCCGGCTTGGCTTCCGGCTCACCGAGGCGCAGACGCGGGTCTTGCGCGAGTTGCGCCAGGACCTGTCGGGAGCTTATCCGATGCGGCGCCTGCTCCAGGGCGACGTCGGCTCCGGCAAGACCGTCGTCGCCGCTTGCGGCGCGTTGATGGCCCTGGAGAGCGGCTTCAACGTCGCGCTAATGGCCCCCACCGAGATCCTGGCCGAGCAACATTTCGCCACGTTTCGCCAATGGTTCGAGCCGCTGGGCGTGGGCGTGGAGTTGCTGACGGGGGCAAGGAAAACGGTTGATTTGGAACACGCCGCCACGAACCCCGAGCTGCCCTTCGCCGTCGCTGGGCCACTCCGGCTCCCGGCGTCCGCCCCTACTGATTTCCAACCCTCAACCATCAACCGTCAACCATCAACCATCAACCAACTCTCAGCCCTCAACCCTCAACCCTCAACTCTCTTTATCGGCACTCATGCGCTCCTTGAGGCCGCCTTCGCCCCGGAGAACCTTGGCTTGGTCATCATTGACGAACAGCACAAGTTCGGCGTGACCCAGCGCGAGGCGCTCGTCCGCAAAGGCCGTTACCCTCACTTGCTCGTGATGACGGCCACGCCGATCCCGCGCACCCTGGGGCTGACGCTTTATGGCGACTTGGACATCTCGGTCATTGACGCCCTGCCCGCCGGACGCGGGCGCATTCGCACTTACCTGCGCGACGCCAGCCGGCTTCCGCAGGTCCACGGCTTCATTCGGCAGAAGCTCGCCGAAGGCCGCCAGGCTTACGTAGTCTATCCGCGCGTCGAAGACGCCGACTTGAAGACCGGCATGAAGGCCGTGCTCCAGGAGTTTGAGCGGCTCCAGCGGGTCTTCGCGCCATACCGGACCGGGCTGCTGCATGGCCGCTTGAACGCTGACGAGAAAGAGCGAGTCATGGCGGGCTTTCGGGCGAACCGCATCCAGGTCGTGGTGGCGACCTCGGTGGTGGAAGTGGGCCTGGACGTGCCCAACGCGACCGTCATGCTGGTCGAGAATGCGGAGAGCTTCGGCCTGGCTCAACTGCACCAAATGCGCGGCCGCATCGGCCGCGGCGCGCACGACGCCTACTGCATCCTGCTCGCCTCGGCCAAGACAGCCGAAGCCAGGCAGCGCCTGCAAGTGCTGGCCCAAACCAATGACGGCTTCCGCATCGCCGAAGCCGACCTCCGGCTGCGCGGCCCCGGCGAACTCCTCGGCCAGCAACAGAGCGGCCTGCCCCGGTTCCGCTTCGGCGACCTGGCCACTGACGAGGAACTAATCGAGCGCGCACGGGGGCTCGCCGCACAAGTGATTTCCCAAGACCCTGAGCATCGAAGGCCGAACATCGAACATCGAACATCGAACATCGAACGCTGAACAAGAGAGCCCGCAGGTACTGCTATATTCGATACGAGAATTCAATCTGCAATTTGCATTCTACAATTCTCAATCTGCAATTGCTCGGCCACACAGCCAGGCCTCAATCACCCCGTCAATTAGGGCGTCCACCTGGGGGCTGAGATTCTGCTGCTCCGGGTGTGCGCGCAGCCACGCCACCGATTCGCGAACGCCCACGCGGAACGGCTTGCGGCACTGGAACTCCGGCACAAACCGTTTGATCTTCGCGTTGTCGAACACACCAGGATGCGCCTTGTCGCCTTTGAGCGTGCCGGTCAGCCGCGGCGCGACGCGGCAAATGAAGTCGGTTGGGATTTTGACGACTTGCGGTGATTCGACACCCACCGCGGCGGCGATTTCGGCGTAAATCCGGTTCCAAGTGAGCACTTCGTCACTGGTAATGTGAAACGCCTGGCCGACGGCTTCGGCCTTGCCCACCAAGCCGCCCAACCCCGCCGCGAAGTCGCTTGCCGCCGTCAGCGTCCACGGGTTCTGGCCGTCATCGGGCACGAACACCGGTTGGCCCTGCTCCAGCCGCGCGGCAAACGTGTAACTGGAGCTGGACACCGGGTTCGGAACCCACCGCTTCGAGTAAGTGTGAGACGGACGCACGATGGTGACCGGGAAACCAGCTTCCCGCCAGCGGCCCAGCAGCCATTGCTCGCACGCCAGCTTCTTCTGCGCGTAGTCCCAATAGGCGTTGCCCAGCGGCGCTTCCTCGGTCAGCGGCAATTGGCGGTGCGGCTTCGCATAGACCGTGGCCGAGCTGATGAAGATGTATTGCCGGACGGCGTCCTTGAAGAGCGCGTAGTCGAGTTCCACGTCGGCCAAGTCGTAGCCGAGGAAATTGAGCGCCACGTCGAGCTGCAGGCCTTTCAAGCCGGCCCGCATCGCCGCCGCGTCCCTACGGTCGGCTTGAATGGCCCGGTATTGGGGCGGCACCTGGCTTCGGCCCCGGCTCACGACCACGATCTGGTGCCCGCGTTCGTGCAGCCACGCGGCGCACTCCGCGGAAATGTTCCCCGTGCCGCCAATGAACAGGACTCTCATAGGCCGCAAAAGCCCTCCAACTCATAACCTCGCCCCTCAGCCCTTGCGGCGCTAATGTGGCAGCCACCTCGCGGGATGTCGAGGGCGTCATGCGCGTGTCGGCCCGTGTCAGGTGAAGCACAGCGTGCGCGTCTCCGTGACTAAATCGCGCTTGCATTTGGGTGGATTTGGCCTACTGTTCGGCGCAGTCGGCTGCGCGCGTAGCTCAATTGGATTAGAGTGACGGCCTCCGGAGCCGTAGGTTGCGGGTTCGACCCCCGCCGCGCGTACCATCCCAACTTGCTCGTTTACAAGGACTTG
>Ga0315268_10005463_pt1 | contig 13642 bp, 17 predicted proteins | sample C1_top_MG_FD_204535 | JGI IMG/M metagenome (GOLD analysis project Ga0315268, IMG submission 204535) | Sediment microbial communities from Yellowstone Lake, YNP, Wyoming, USA - C1_top | ecosystem: Environmental > Aquatic > Freshwater > Lake > Sediment | place: USA: Wyoming | collected 2017-08-01 | reverse complement strand
GCCGCAATGCGTAAGCTGGTGCATTTATGCTTTGGCGTACTTAAAACTCAACAGCCCTATGAGCACGATCATACAAAAAATGCTTGACGTTAAAGACGGTATCTACATCGATTATGGAACCGCTTAAATAAGTGCCATTCGGGCCGGTTCACTCTTCAGAGATCGACAGCTCTTCGAAGATTGACGTCAGGTCAGAAGGCTGGAGTGCCCAGCGGTAGGCTGGATGCACTTCCCAGCCATATCCAAAGTCCGCAAATTCGCTCGAAAGATACCGGTTTTCTTCAAAGTACCTGCGTTGTACAAACCCGCCAGAAAGCTCTTTGCGAGCAGTTAGGAAATTAATTTTATATAGAAACTGTGCGAGTTGTTTTTCGGTTGCAATCGAATTATTTCGGAACCGAAACTGGCCTTGCTCGGTGATGTTCTTCAGTTTCTTTATAAGCTGATCTGTGCTGTACGTGTATGAAAGTGCCGCCTCGTGACGTTTTCGTACCGGCTTCATTCCCATGACGAGCCGTTCAATGTCAGGAAGCTCAGATCTGTACTCATTGATCGTGTCTTGCACACGCCCTTGGGAGTATTCTTCAAAGACCGATTGGAAATCCATGGATTCAACAAGTTGACCTTTTCTCCGCTGCGCTTGTTTGGCCGCTAGGGTACATAATTTTACCAAATCACGTGGCCGCTTTCGGATGAGTGACATCAGCATCCGATGAACCGGAATATTCGACCACTTCCCCTTACCATTAAATACTGGAACCATTATATCACTCAGCTTTTGTGCCAGTTGCGCCTGAGGAAGTGCTGTGAGTTCATCTTCTGAAGTATCACGTCCAAAGTATGTCTCAATACGCTTTACCAACAGAGCAAGAATCTCGTGGTTTGTCCAGCTGTGCCAAGTCACGGCTCCCTCAATCTTATCCGTTGATTCGTCTGACGTCCGCACCAAGAAATAGACATCTGAACGGAGTGCCACTTTGAACCTAATACTCCGATTTTCATTGCTGATATCCCTAACAGCGTTTAGAAGCGCAGATATCCGGGTGATATCGCTCTTTTTCCCCTCCCATCCCCTGTCGAGGTCATCCAAATAGACATTTATGAAATTCGATTTTATGAGATTCTCAATTAGCATTTTCTGAGTTGGCGTGAGATCAACGCGTTCTCGAAGTGGTTTTACAGAATCGATCAAAAATTGAACGGTCTTTCCACCATAAGCCTTTAGCTTTTCTAACGGGCTATCAGATTGCTGACCAAGGCTCTGAAGTGCTTTTCGCGCAACTATTTCAATAAGCCCGGTTTTCCAATGGCTTATCAGTTTGATGAAATTATCCGACTCGAACTGAAGCTCGGCGATGTCGTTCGGCTTAATCAGAACAGGTAATATTCCATCTTCTAGATCTTCTTGTATGGCAATGGCAATCATCGCCGACTTGCCAATTCCTTTATGGCCGACAACAATTCTCAAAGGAAGCTGAGCTCGGATGCTTCGATATACTTCGGACTTGAAAAAATATTGTTTCAGCCGCTCCGGATCTTCATCTTCAGCAGCTTCTGAACCGAACAGCGCTTGTATGGTTTGATCGTCAAAGTTCATGGCGCTGCTCGTTGAAGAAATTTAGAGAAAGTTAGGGTATACCTGTTCCACATGCCAATCAACACTCTACCAAGGGTGCGATTAAAACTGGTAGTCAGTTCTTATCCAGAAACTCCCTAATTTTTCAGGGCTGGCCGTCGGCATCTCGTCAGCGGGGTAGGGCGCAATCGTTATTGCGCCGAAGGAAATGGGGTTCGCAGGGATGGGCGACTTGTCACCCAACTCGCAAAACATCCGGTGCAATGTGCTTCGCTTATTGGCACCCTACATTGCACCTTACGCGAGCTTAGAATTTCGTGCCGGATCAACAGCCCGCTTAAACCGATGTTTTGGCGACGGTTTCGGCAAAAATATCCAGGATCGGCTGGATTTTCTCGCGCTTCAATTTCAGCCGGGTAGGGTGGGCAGGGATTTTATCTGCCCACGCGGTTTTGAATCCGCGTGGGCACAAAGGCGTGCCCACCCTACCCCACTGCTTTACCGTGGTATGAATATAAACCTAACCGTTCGTGCCACTCATACCCTCGAAACATCGTCTGTTAAGCCGTAACACCAAAATCCTCGGCCAGCTTATCTGTAATTAGCGCATTCAAACTTTTGTGTTCGCGTCTGGCAGCCACGGCAAGCGCACGGTGCAGTTTGGGGTTCATGCGCAGCACCAGCTTTCCAGAAAATGGCTTCTCCGGCTCTATGCCGCTTTCCTCGCAGAATTTCAGGTATTCGTCCACGGAGTCGTGGAAAGCCTGTTTGATCTCTTTGACGGTCTTGCCCTGGAAGGTGGCCGCGCCTTTCGCGAGCAGCACGTCCCCATGAAAAATCTCGGCCTCGTCATCATATTTGACCACGCCGTAATAGCCCTTGTATTCCATCATGGCTCGATTCCCGCATCACTCAAGAATTTACGCACGGATTCCACCGCGCCCTTGTCGGTCTCCTTCTGCGGGTGTGGGCGGTGAAACATGCCCGGCACGCCATTCAGCAGGAACCGCACCCTTGAACCAGCACCCTCGGACTTCTTTGCCCCTGCCGCTTCGATCATCGCCTCGATATCGTTCCATGGGATGCTGGAAAGCGTGGGATCAGTGAATACAGCTTTGAGGGTTTTCCGGTGTTTGCTGTTCATGGTTACTATAGTATCAGAATATAGTATCTCAAGAGTTGCCGAACAAGCGCGCGGGGTCACCCCGGAATGTTCTTGAATGTTCGATACGCTTGACAGTCTTTCAGTTTCCCGGACGGCTGGCCACGGTCTCGGCGAAAATATCGAGGATAGGCTGAATCTGCGCGCGCTTGAGCTTGAGCGCCGCCTGATTGACCACCAACCGCGAGCTGATCTGCATGATCTCCTCCACCGCCACCAGGTTGTTGGCCTTGAGCGTGCCGCCGCTGCTCACTAGGTCGACGATGGCATCGGCCAGACCGACCAGCGGCGCCAGCTCCATCGAACCATACAGCTTGATCAGATCGACATGCACGCCCTTCTTGGCGAAGTGCTCGCGCGCAGTTTGCAGGTACTTGGTCGCCACCTTGAGGCGCGCGCCCTGACGCACCGCACTCTCGTAGTCGAAGCCGGTCGGCACGGCCACCATCATGCGGCAGCGCGCGATCCGCAGGTCCAGCGGCTGGTAAAGCCCGGCGCCGCCATGCTCGTTGAGCACGTCCTTGCCGGCGATGCCCATATCGGCCGCCCCGTATTGCACATAGGTCGGCACGTCGGAGGCGCGCACCACGATGAGGCGGATATCCGGCCGGTTGGTAGCCAGAATCAACTTGCGCGAAGACTCCGGGTCGTCGAGCGGAATGATGCCGGCCGCCTTCAGCAGCGGCGCGGTTTCCTCGAAAATGCGGCCCTTCGAAAGGGCGATGGTGATGCCGGTCATATACGATACTTTTAGTAAAAAAAGATTTTACCGCAGAGGACGCGGAGGACGCTGAGGTTTTCGGTATCTTTGGGTTAGCACCGACTGATTGGGTTCCGAGTTTCTTTCCCAACAATCAAAGGTTTTCCTCTGCGTCCTCCGCGTCCTCTGCGGTGACAACGGATTAATGCACCCTTCTGATCCTTGCCCCGAGCTGCGACAGCTTTTCCTCGATGCATTCGTAGCCGCGGTCGATGTGGTAAATACGCTCGACGGTGGTCTCGCCCTGCGCGATCAGGCCGGCCACAACCAGACTCGCCGAGGCGCGCAGGTCGGTCGCCATTACGGTAGCGCCACTCAAGGCGGGCACGCCCCGCACTACGGCGGTGTTGCCCTCGACTTCGATGACCGCCCCGAGGCGGCGCAATTCCTGCACGTGCATGAAGCGGTTCTCGAAAATGGTTTCCGTCACCGTCGCGGTTCCCTTCGCCGCCGCGTTCAGCGCCATGAACTGTGCCTGCATGTCGGTGGGAAAAGCCGGATAGGGCGCGGTGCGCACGTTCACGGACTTGAGCGGCCCGGCCATTTCCAGGCTGATGCTATTCTCGCTGCATTCGATCACCGCGCCGGCGTCGCGCAGCTTCTCGATTACGGCGTCGAGAATGTCGTGGCGCGTATCCTTGAGGATGATTTTGCCGCCAGTGGCGGCCGCTGCGACCAGAAATGTCCCGGCCTCGATACGGTCCGGCATTACCCGGTAGGCGGCACCATGGAGACGTTCGACGCCGTGTATGGTGATTATGTCGCCGCCCGCGCCCTCGATTTTTGCCCCCATGGCGATCAGGCAGTTTGCCAAATCCACGACTTCCGGCTCGCGCGCGGCATTTTCCAGCACCGTTGTGCCTTCGGCCAGGGTCGCCGCCATCAGCAGGTTCTCCGTGCCGGTGACGGTGACCAGGTCCATGAATATTCGCGCGCCCTTGAGGCGCTTGGCGCGCGCCTCGATGTAGCCGTGCTCGATCTCGATTTCGGCGCCCATCGCCTGCAGGCCCTTGATGTGCAGATCGACCGGACGCGAACCGATGGCGCAGCCGCCCGGCAGCGAGACACGCGCCCGGCCGAAGCGCGCCAGCATTGGTCCCAGCACCAGAATCGAGGCGCGCATGGTCTTCACCAGCTCGTAGGGGGCCACCAGGTTATTCAGCTTGCGCGCGGCAATTTCCACCTCCATGCGGTCATTGACCGACACTTCCGCGCCCATCTGGTTAAGCAGTTCGAGGGTCGTGGTGACATCACGCAAATGGGGCACGTTGCTTACCTGGAGCGGGTCTTCCGTCAGGAGGGCCGCACACAGGATCGGCAGGGCGGCGTTCTTCGCACCGGAAATGCGAATTTCCCCAGTCAGGGGAATGCCGCCCTGGATGACAAGCTTGTCCATTTTTTACGCCTTTGCGCTTTCTATCAACTTCTGCAGCTCGCCCTTCTCGTACATCTCTTTCATGATGTCGGAACCGCCGATCAATTCCCCCTTGATGTATAGCTGGGGGAACGTTGGCCAGTTGGCGTAATATTTGAGGTTCTCGTAGACACCAACGTCCGCCAGCACGTTAACAGCGACATAGTCTGTCACGCCGCATGCCTTGAGAACCTGGGCCGCCAAACCGGAAAAACCGCACTGCGGAAACTGCGGCGTGCCTTTCATGTAAAGCACGATGGGGTTCCCGGTGACGGTTTGCTTGATTGTTTCCAGTACGTTCTGATCCATATCCACTCCAGGTTAAATTTGTTTCGACCATTGTTCCGGTGTAAAGGTTTTCATCGACAGCGCATGAATTTCCTCATGCATCCTGTCGCCCAAGGCTTTATACACGAGTTGGTGCTGCTGCAGCATGCCCTTGCCCGCAAAAGCCGGGCTGACGATCACCGCCTCGAAATGGCGGCCGTCGCCCTCGACCTGGACATATTCGCAGTTCAGCCCTTGCTCGATGTAGCGCTTGACGTTTTCCGGTGTAACCATGTTCAGTTCCTCAATTTGTACCCGCTCTTGAGCAGAGCCAAAGTTGCTAATGATAATGCCAAAAAGCAGGTGCCGACAATCGATAAACCCAGCGCCGGGGAAACGTCGGATACGCCGAAGAAGCCGTAACGGAATCCGTCGATCAGGTAAAAAAACGGGTTATAGCGTGACAGCGCCTGCCAGAAGGGCGGCAGTGAATGGATTGAGTAGAATACGCCGGAAAGGAAAGTCAGCGGCATGATGACAAAGTTTTGCACCGCCGCCATCTGGTCGTAACTGCCCGCCCACAGTGCGGTAATGATGCCGGCTGCGCCCAGCATGGCGCAGCCGGCGAGCGCAAATAGCGCCATCCACAAAGGATGTGCCAGCGTCAGCGGCACGAACCACAATCCGGCCAGCCCGACTCCCAGCCCCACTACCAAGCCCCGCACCACTGCCGCCGCCACATAGGCGGCAAAAAACTCCCAGTAAGCCAGCGGCGGCAGCAGCAGGAATACGATGTTGCCTGCCATTTTTGACTGGATCAGGCTGGACGAGCTGTTGGCGAAGGCATTTTGCAGCATCGCCATCATCACCAGACCGGGAATCAGGAATGCAGTATAGCCGACGCCCGGATAGACCTGTACATGCGCTTCCAGCACATGGGAAAAAATCAGCAAATAGAGCAGCGTTGTCACCAGCGGCGACAAAATGGTCTGCAGGCTGACCTTCCAGAAGCGCAGTATTTCCTTGTAGAACAGGGTCCACAGTCCGGTCATGCTGTCGCCTTACCCATGATCTGCAAAAATACCGCCTCCAGGTCCGGCTTGGATACTTCGAGGTCCTCGACCACGATATGCGCTTCGCGCAACGCCGCCATTACCGTTTCCAGTTCGCCGCACTGGCGCAGCGACAGCCGGAAATCATTTCCTTCCGCAGATGCCAGCATCGGCCGCAGCACCTCTGGCAGATGGCTGGGATTCAGCCTCAGGCGGACATCGGTCGCCCCATGGTTTCGCAGTAGATTTTCCGTGCTGTCCAACGCGATGACCTGCCCCTGCTTCAACATGGCGATGCGGCTGCACAGGGTTTCGGCCTCTTCCAGATAATGGGTGGTCAGCACGATGGTATGGCCGTCGCGATTCAGGCGGCGGATAAACGCCCACAAACTCTGGCGCAGTTCCACGTCCACCCCGGCAGTCGGCTCGTCGAGCACGATCACCGGCGGCTTGTGCACCAGCGCCTGCGCCACCAGCACACGCCGTTTCATGCCGCCGGAGAGAATGCGGGTGGGGCTTTCGGCCTTATCCGTCAAACCCAGATTGTGGAGCAGCTCATCGATCCAGTCATCGTTGCGGCGCAAACCGAAATAGCCGGACTGGAAGCGCAGCATTTCGCGCACGGTAAAAAAGGCATCGTAAACCAATTCCTGCGGCACCACGCCGAGCACACGCCGTGCGTTGCGGTAATCGTCAACCACGTCGTGGCCCATGACTTCGCAACGGCCTTGAGTCGCCCGGGAAAGCCCGGCCAGAATGTTGATCAGGGTGGTTTTGCCCGCGCCATTGGGGCCGAGCAGCGCGAAAAACTCCCCCGGCTCCACCCGCAGGCTTACGCCACGCAAAGCATGCAGGCTGGCGAAGTGCTTGTGCACCCCGCGAATCTCGATCGCCGCTGTCACGGAAGGGGCGGAAAAATCGTGTACGCCCGTCAATCGGCTGCTGCCGGTTGAATCAAATCAAGCACACCATACAGGGTCGCAAGGCTCGTCAAGTTGGCGGGGAGGTTGACGAAGCTGAGCGCGCGTTGACTGCGCTGTGCCGCGCGCAGCCATTCCAGCACCAGGCTGATGGCAGAGGAGTCCACCTCCTCCAGTTGCGACAAATCCACCACCAAGCCGTCACGATCGAACAGCTTGTTCCCCTCCGCCAGCACGGCGTTGGCGTTGGCTAGGGTAATCCGGCCCTGGATGCGGTAATTATTGCCGTCTTGTACGATCATGTCTGGCACAGGGCAATTTAGCCTTTGGAGGGGGAAGGGCCTTCGGCCGTACGATTCTTGTCGACCAGCGTCTTGATCAGCCCATCGATGCCGGACTGGCGAATCTCGCTGTTAAACGAGCCGCGATAATTGGTCACCAGACTGACGTTATCCACCACCACATCATAGACTTTCCACCCCTCCGGGTTCTTCTGCATGCTGTAGTCGATAGGAATAGGGGGCTGTCCGCCAGGCTGGGTGACGACGGTTTTTACGGTTACGTCGGTATCGCCGGGCTGCATCTTCAGCGGGCGATAATCAATGGTATGCCCCTTATAAGCGGCAAGTGAGCTGGAGTAAGTGCGCACCAGCAGGGTGCGAAATTCCTTCACCAGCGTCTCCTGCTGAGCAGGGCTCGCCTGGCGCCAACCCTTCCCTACCGCAAGCTGGGTCATGCGCTTGAAATCGAAAAGAGGCAGAATCTTGGCGTCCACCAAGTCGTGAATTTTCTTTTTGTCCCCCGCCTGGATGTCTTTGTCTTTTTTGACAATCGCAAGTACGTCCTGGGATGTTTCCCTAATCAACACGTCCGGCGCAACTTCCGCTGCCGTGGCGGCTGCCGCGCCGGCAAAAAATACTGCCATCAGGAAACGATAGAACGATTTCTTCATGATTTTCTCCAAAATATTCACTGTGCCGGGGCCTTCTTGTCTCCACCCTCGCCCGCTTTGTTGAAGAGGGCCTGGCCGATCAAATGTTCCAGCACCACTGCCGACTGGGTCAGTTTGAATTTGTCTCCGTTCTTGAGGCTGGCCTCATCGCCTCCCGCATCAAGACCGATGTATTGCTCTCCCAGCAGACCGGAAGTCAGGATGGAGGCACTGGTATCCTTGGGAAACTGGTAGCGCTGGCTGATGCGCATTTCCACGAAGGCCAGGAACGTCTTGTTGTCGAATTGGATATTCGACACCCGGCCGACCACGACGCCAGCGCTTTTTACCGGCGCCTTGATCTTGAGTCCGCCGATGTTGTCGAATTCGCCGTACACCTTGTAGGTTTCAGACCCGTCGTAGCCGCTCAGGTTCCCCACCTTGAAAGCCAGAATAAGCAGCGCGATGAGTCCGCCCACCACGAATACGCCCACCCATAAATCCAGTGTCGTCCGCTCCATAAACCTAAACTCCCCGAAACATGAATGCCGTTAAAATAAAATCCAGCCCCAGCACAACCAGTGCCGACGTCACCACGGTACGAGTGGTGGCGTGGGACACGCCTTCCGCCGTGGGCGGAGCGTCATAACCTTCGAACAGCGCAATCGCGGTGACCGCGACACCGAACGTTACGCTCTTGATCATCCCGTTCACGATATCCTGGCGGAAATCCACAGCCGCCTGCATCTGCGACCAGAACGATCCTTCGTCCACGCCGATAAAAACAACCCCGACCAGATAGCCGCCGAATACGCCGATGGCGGAAAACATCGCCGCCAGCAGCGGCATCGAGATCACCCCGGCCCAGAAGCGCGGCGCCACCACGCGGGAAATCGGATCCACCGCCATCATCTCCATCGCCGAGAGCTGCTCGGTCGCCTTCATCAGGCCGATCTCGGCGGTGATGGCGGAACCGGCGCGGCTGGCGAAAAGCAGGGCGGCCAGCACCGGACCCAGCTCGCGCACCAGCGACAGCGCCACCAAGGAGCCCAGCGCCGACTCGGAGCCGTACTTCTGCAGCGTTTCGTAGCCCTGCAGCCCCAGCACCATGCCGACGAACAGACCGGAAACAAGGATGATGATCAGCGACATCACGCCGCTGAAATAAATCTCTCGTATGGTGAGATGGATGCGGCGGAAGCTCGCGCCGGAACTGACCAGCGTCAGCAGAAAAAAACGGCTGGCATAGCCAAGGCGCCACACGCCGTTCACCATGGCATGCCCGATGCCGCGAAGGCCGAATCCGACTTTTCTATGCGGCATGAGCGGCCTCCAACTCCAAGAGCAAATCCTTACGATAGGGGGGGCTGGGATAGTGAAAAGACACCGGGCCATCGATCTCGCCCCACACGAACTGGTGCACGAACGGCAACCTGGAGGCCTTGATCTCGTCGGCGGTGCCCTCCGCTACAATCACCCCCTCCGACATGAAATAAACGTAATCCACGATTTTCAACGACTCCTGGATGTCATGGGTGACCACGATCGAGGTTGCCCCCAGTGCATCATTCAAGTGCCGGATCAGGTTGCCGATCACCGACAGCGAAATCGGGTCGAGGCCGGCAAACGGCTCGTCGTACATCATCAGCATCGGGTCGAGCGATATCGCCCGCGCCAGCGCCACGCGCCGCGCCATGCCGCCGGACAGTTCGGATGGCATCAGGTTCTGCGCGCCGCGCAGTCCCACGGCATTGAGTTTCATCAGCACCAGGTCGCGTATCATGCTTTCCGGCAGATCGGTATGCTCGCGCATCTGGAAAGCGACATTCTCATAGACGCTAAGATCGGTAAACAAGGCGCCGAACTGGAACAGCATACCCATCTTGCGGCGCATCCGATAGAGCCCCTCCTGGTCCAGTTCCCGTACTTCCTGGCCAGCCACCTTGACGCTGCCGGTAGCGGATTTGGATTTGAGCGCACCGCCGATCAGGCGCAGCGTGGTGGTCTTGCCGCAACCGGAAAGCCCCATGATGGCGACGATTTTGCCGCGTGGAATATTCATGTTGATCCCTTTAAGGATCGGGCGCTTGTTGTAGGCGAAGCTCAGATCGCTGATTTCAACCAGGTTTTCAGCAGGCACGAGAATATGTTCTTTTTGTGGAAGCGCGTATTCTAAACCAGGTATGTAGCGGCAACAATCATAACCCCATGATCTCCAGCAAGGTCTTCACCCGGTTCATCGTTTCCAGGTCATGGTCGCGGACGATCAGGTAGACCGCTTCCGGGTTTGCGGCGACCCCCTGCAATTCCTTCGCCAGCTTCTTCAGATCCGGGCTTCCCTCCAGCCAGATCACGCGCCCGCCGGTCTCAGCCCGGTCGCCCAGGATCAAGCCTGTGCGTGGCGCCAGCACATCCAGCCGAACTCGGTCGCTGTCCCGCAGCCCGGCCGGATTGGCTTCCAGCACGAAGCGGAACTGCTCTCTTGTGTCCGCCACCCAGCCGGCCAGGGTTTGCAGATCGCGACCCGCCCATTCCTCATAGGCCAGATAAACGCAGGAAAAGGCCGTATTGTAAAAAGCCAGCCGCCACTCCGGCGGCAAGTCATCGGGATAAAAATGCCCATCCCAATCGGGATGTTCCCATCCCGCGCTTCCCACATACGATCTTTCACGGGCTTCAGCCCGTAGAAAGTCGGAGTCCCCTTGTGGGGCATACGATCTTTCACGGGCTTCAGCCCGTAGAAAGTCGGAGTCCCCTTGTGGGGCATACGATCTTTCACGGGCCTCCCCTACACTCCCCTGCGGGTCGCATACCCTCGGCCAAATCACCCGAGGACAAGGGACGAGAGCCCGGCCGCAAGCGGCACTCCGATCCGCTATGGGTCGTAGAACTGACCCATGCGGAGTCGTATGTAGTGGATCGGAGTCCCCTTGCGCGGCATGAAACTGGTAAGTTGGCGATTTCTCCATCGGCTGGCATTATAGCAATTCGTCATTCTTCAGGCTTGCCATGCAACCATCGGCACTTCGATTTCAGCGCCTCACCAAGCACTACGGAGCTGCCCGGGTGCTGCGTGACATCGACCTCGAAATCGGCAGCGGGGAGTTTTTCGGGCTGGTCGGCATGAACGGCGCCGGCAAAACCACCCTGATCAAGTGTCTGCTCGATTTCTGCGCGGTCGATGGCGGCACCATCGAAATTTTCGGCACCAGCCATCGCCTGACCGAAGCACGCAAACGTCTTGCCTTCCTGCCGGAGCGTTTCATGCCGCCCTACTACCTCACCGGCAAGGATTTCCTCAAGTACATGCTGAAATTGCAGGCCCTGCCCTACCGCCAGGACGAAGTCGAAGCGATGCTGCACGCACTCGACCTGGAGACGGCGGCCCTGACCAGGGCAGTGCGTTCCTACTCCAAGGGGATGACGCAAAAACTTGGTCTGGCGGCGAGCTTTCTGGCGAGCAAGGATCTCTACGTTCTCGACGAACCGATGAGCGGCCTCGACCCGAAAGCGCGCGCCCTGCTCAAAGGCCGCCTGCAGGAATTGCGGGGGGCGGGCCGCAGCCTGTTTTTCAGTTCCCACGCACTGGCGGACGTGGAGGAAATCTGCGACCGCATGGCGATCCTCCACAATGGTACGTTGCGTTATGTCGGCTCGCCCGCCGACTGCTGCCGGCAGTATGGGGCAAACACCCTGGAGCAGGCCTACCTGAAATGTATTGGTTAACGCGAACATCGCGAAGCGATACGCTATCCCCCTCGCCCGCTTGCGGGATAACCAGCGACTAGGCTATCGTCTTTTGATAGCCTAGTCGAATGGCTAGTGGTTCCATCAGAGGGCAGGGGTGAGGGAACGGACACGGTGAGAAGCGACGTTCGTAATTTGGGGTGGCGTTTCTCACCGTGTCCGTTAGGGTTTTTTCCTGTTCTACAGCAATAGTTTGTGGCAGAATCATTCGATACCTTATCAGGCCCTATTAAGTAATGTATCTCGATCATTTCGGCCTCAACCAGCCCCCCTTCAAGATCACGCCCAACACCGGGTTTTTTTTCGCCGGCGGCAACCGCGGCGCGATTCTGGATGCCCTGCTCTACGCCATCACCCACGGCGAGGGCATCGTCAAGGTCACCGGCGAGATCGGCAGCGGCAAAACCATGCTGTGCCGGATGCTGGAAAGCAAGCTGCCGGAAAATGTCGCGGCGATCTACCTGGCAAATCCCAGCCTGAACCGGGACGAGGTTTTTCACGCCATCGGAGCCGAGCTCAATCTCGCCACCGAGGGGAAACGCGCAGGCGAAATCCTGCGCCTGATCCAGGAAGACCTGATCGAAAAGCACGCCTCCGGCAAGCAGGTGGTGCTTCTGGTCGAAGAGGCCCAGGCCATGCCGCTCGACACACTGGAAGAAATCCGCCTGCTTTCCAACCTGGAAACCGCCCACCACAAGCTGCTGCAAATCGTGTTGTTCGGCCAGCCCGAGCTGGACGAAAACCTGAGCCTGCCGCGCATGCGCCCGCTCAGGGAACGGATTACCCACGGCTTCAAGGTGCCGCCGCTCGACCAGAAAGACATTCCGGAATACCTGATGTTCCGCATGCGCGCCGCCGGCTACCACGGACCCGACATCTTCAGCGCCGGCGCAATCAAGCTGATCATCTCCGCGTCCAAAGGCATCACCCGGCGCATCAATGTCCTCGCGGACAAGGCCCTGCTCGCGGCATTTTCGGAAAACACGCACAACATCCTGCCCAGGCACGTCAAGGCGGCGGTCGGCGACAGTGAATTTTCGGCCCCGGTTAGCGCCCTGCCGCTTAAACGAATTAGCTTTGCCGTTGCCTTGATCGGATTCGGGGTGGCACTCGGCGCCGGCTGGCAACATCTTGCCAGCGCGCCGCGCAAGGCCGATGCGCTCGTGGCGGCACCCGCACCGACCATCCGGGAGAAACCCGCGCCAGCCCCCCCCATTTTCCCGGCGCAGCAGGACAAGCCGGTAGCCGCTCAAGCGCGGCTGGACAAGCAAGCCACGCCAGCCGCCAGTTTGCTGCAACAGCGGCTGGATGCCACCAAAACCTGGCTTGCCGATACGGAAGGCGCCCATTACACCATCCAGTTAATGCTGACCAACACGGATGCGGCTCCAAAAATGGAACAGATTCTGGACGAAATCAGCCGAAATATCGGTCTGCAGCAGGTTTACGTTTACCCCGCCCACATTAAGTCCAAGCGCGAATTCGGCATCACCTTCGGTAGCTTCTCGTCGCGGGACCAGGCGCTGGCATCGATCGGCAAGCTGCCTGCCGTCTACCAGGCAAACCGTCCAATGCTGCGTACGATCAAGGGTATCCGGGATGAAATTTCAAAACAACCACGTTAGCGCTCCCGATATTTTCTTTATTTGCGCCCCCTCGCCGATGACTCGCATCACACGAATTTCCCGGGTATTGACCATGTTGGACGAAGCCGCTACGCGGAGGAGTCGCCTTACTGAGCCACACGACATATTCTGCACCTTCATCCCCTCGTTGCTGAGGGGTTTGATTGTGCAATATTTTGTGAGGATAA
>Ga0315268_10005462_pt1 | contig 13645 bp, 14 predicted proteins | sample C1_top_MG_FD_204535 | JGI IMG/M metagenome (GOLD analysis project Ga0315268, IMG submission 204535) | Sediment microbial communities from Yellowstone Lake, YNP, Wyoming, USA - C1_top | ecosystem: Environmental > Aquatic > Freshwater > Lake > Sediment | place: USA: Wyoming | collected 2017-08-01 | reverse complement strand
TATCCTTCCGAAGGCACTCATGCTCTCCCTCGGTATTTCGACAATCCTGTATATGCTCGTGGCGGTGGCGGCAGTTCGGTCGGTCGGATGGGAAGCGCTTTCGCAATCCAGCGCCCCCCTGACGCTCGTGGTTTCCAAAGGCCTCGGGCAATACGCATCCGTTCTTTCCTACATAGCGCTAGTCGCGACAGCCAACACCGTACTCATGTTCCTGATCGTGCCGTCCAGAATCCTCTATGGCATGTCCCGCGGCGGTTCGCTTCCAGGATTCTTCTCGGTGACCGGTTCAAGGGGAACGCCATTCTACTCTGTTGCCCTGGCGGGTGCCGTGGCGGCGCTGGCTGCCTATGCCTTTGACATAAAAACCGTTGCGCAGCTCGCAGATCTCAGCGTGTTCGTCGCCTATCTTTTTGTGAACGCTGCGCTCATAGCGCTCGCTTTCCTGCCCAAAGAATCGAAAATCAAAAGAAGGTTCGAGAGCCCGCGGCTCGCCGGTGTTCCTGTGCTTGCCTGGCTCGGCGGTCTTTCAGCGCTGTTCATGCTGGTGCACTTCGGGCCGGATCTCTGGCTGATAGAAGGGTTCGTGGTTGCGGTCGGCATCGCCATATTCCTGATTAACCGTTCGCAGTCGAAGAAGCTTTAGTCTGACAATCTCAATGGCTCGTTAAGGATTTGTAATAAGGTTTATCGCTTCACTGGTCGCTGCCTTGACCTCTTCGTCCTGGGATTCCTCATTCATCTTCCTGAGCTGGGGAAGCGCTTTCTGGTCTCCGATAACCGCAAGCAGATGTGCCGCCTTTTTCTGGATTTCTGGTTGCTTGTCTTCCAGTTTTCTTACCTGTGCTGATACCAGTTCGCCGATCTCTTTGCTGTTTGGATCTCTTTTCCTGATCTCGCCGACGGCTTCTGCCGCTGCCAACACCACCAGTTCGTCCTTGTCTTCCAGCGTCCTGACAAGCGCAGGCAGCACCTTCACATCGCCCATCTTACCGAGCGCTTCAGCAGCCGCTTTTCTGGTCACCCACTCATTTGCGTTCAGTGCTGTAAGGGCCACCGGGATTACGGCGTCCTTCTGTAGCAATGCTTTTTCGTCTTCGTTCGCGATTCGCATTATCACATAGTGGATCTCCGCCTTCGTCGATTGCTGCGCCTTGCCGAGCGCTTCGGTCAGCGGCGCGATCGCGGATGCGCCGAGCTTGACCAGGGCATCGCCGCTGTCGCTGCGCACCTGATCCCTGGCGTCTCCCAAACCTTCGATGAGGATAGGCGGCACCTCTGGATCCTCCCTGATCTGCTTGTTCTCGGATGCGATGCGTGCGAGCGCACCTCTCGCAGATTTCGCGAATTCAGCGTCGTCTCCTTCGATGGCCTCGAGAAGGGCAGGAAGCGCCGTGGGGCCCATCTCCCTGAGCTTGATCCGCGCATGCGCACGGATATAGGGGTCGCCGTCTGTCAAGAGCGCCACCCGGAACCGTGCTTCGTCAGTCACTTCCCCTCTCTTGGATTTGGTGGCTTCGGCTGATTTTGATCGTGCAGGATCCTGGTTGGAAGGATCTGCTTCTTCGGCATTCTCCGTATCCTGGCGTCCATCCATCAGACATTTCTGATGAGCGATCTGGGTATCTGTGAGCGGTGCGGCAGCTGCTGCGATCGCAGCGAAAGCCGTGACCGTTGCAATCTTCTTCCAGTCTGGGTTTTTGGGCCTTCCGGCCATTATCTTGAGTGTCATGGGCTTCACAGGTCACCGATTGAGGTGTATACACTATATTATATGAACAATAACATTTAAAATACGGTGGAAACTGTCGAATCAGTATGTTATCTTGACCTCGTCATACACCAGCACGTAATTGTAGTTGTTTATCTCCGAGGCGAACAGACCGCGTATCTCCGTAAGGATCTCCCTGAATCTCTCGGGCGACTCGGCATCGATGTCGAATCCCACGTCATAAGCCCCCACGTATCTTACGAAATAGGTGACATTCGGGTTCTGCCGGGCATAGGAAAAAAGCCTTGGGATGGCAGAGGTCTTGTTCAGCCTGAATAGTACGTTGTAATAGTAGTATCCGATCCTGTTGAGGTCGATGCGGGGCCGGAATGCTACCACGACCCCCCTTTTTCTGAGCTGGCGGAGGCGGTAACCTATGGCCTCCGGCGTGAGGCCCACCCGCCTGGCGATTTCTGTCGTCTGCATCCTTGCGTCTTTCATGAGCAGGTCTATTATCCGGAGATCCGTATCATCGCAGATGTTTTTCGGTTCGCCGACGTAAAAAACCTCATCCTTCCTGGCGTTTCTTTCGCTGGAAAGATAGGCCTTCCGGCAGGCATGGTTCTCGGTTATGATGACCATGTCCCTGAGGTAGAAATACTGGCCGAACCTGTCAAGGAATTTCATGAAAAAGGCATCAAAAAGGAATTCGTTTTTGACCCAGCTTATGAACATAACATCGTAGTGGCCTTCGGTCCTCACCAGCCAGCCCACCTCGTCCGCGGCTTTCAGGTAATCGACGATTTCCTGTTCCACTTCAGCATTTGTGTTCTGGTATTTCAGCATGATCTTGTAGCTCACCAGGCCGAGTTTCGTCGTGTCAGGCACCAGGTAATAGGACTTTATGACCCCCGCCTTTTCCAGGCGTTTGATCCGATAGCTCGCCGTATCCTCGCTCATGCGGAGCTTTTTTGCGATCCGTGAAACCGGATCCCGCCCGTGGAAATCCAATGCGTAAAGGATTTTTCTGTCCTTTCCATCCACTTCCATATCCGGTATATTGTAAAAATAGCTTTAATAATTTTTGTTTTCCCGCAATTTTCAATGATAATCATAAAATATTAGAAAAGCCACAATAATCACATGAAACAACAATTCAAAACAAACCAGGAACGTGCCAGCGCCCTCGGCCTGAAGCCCGCTCCGACCATCAAGGGCTATTACTGGAGCGAACCCGAAGTGGATGCTGTTATCGATCACAATAGGAAAGCTGAGGAATCCCGTGCATTCCGGGGATCCGCCTCCATGCCCCGTCTCCTGACCATGTTCCTGGATCTCACGCCGAGCTGCAACCTGCGCTGCCCGAGATTATGCTATTCTGATAGCGAATATGTCACGGAGCGACAAAGGGCGACGCCCGGATTGTCTCTTGCTGAACTGAAATATTGCGTGGATGTGGCCAAAGCTTTCGGCGCGAACACCATCGTGACCGCGGGCAGGGGCGAACCTTTTCTCGATCCGAACGCGCTTCCTCTGGCTCGTTATATCGGCAAGAAAGACATGTGGTGGGTCGTTTTCACCAATTGCACCAGAATAACGCCTCGGATCGCCCGGACGCTTGACCAGCTCAACGTTTCGGTGGTTGCCAAGATGAACAGCCTGGATCCGGAAACGCAGGACAGGATAGTCGGCGTCAAGGGAGCTCAGCAGGCCATCAACAAGGGCGTGATAAATCTAATAGGACATGGTCTTTGGCAGCCCCGGCTCGCCGTCGAATCAGCCATATTCCGGGAGATTTTGGATGATCTGGTTGACGTTTTCCGCTATTGCAGGGAAATGTCGATCACCCCTTATTTCGAAGCGTTGATCGAAACCGGAAAGGCTCGGAAAGATCTTGAATGGCTGGCAGCCAACAGGTTGACCGGCACCGAGCTGACCGCATTTTTTAAGACATTGCGGGCGATGGATGAAAGCGAATTCGGATACACCTGGACCATCCCCCCGGGGATGCGCATCCTTGGCTACGGAAGCTGCAGAAAGAACATGACCTCTGTGACTATCAGGCCTGACGGTGAGGTGTACACCTGCGTGAATGATATGGACACAAGAATCGGCAATATGAGGATAGAAAAACTCGACGATCTGATCGTGAATTCTCCGATTCTGAGGAATTTGCGGCTTCATGGAGCCGCCTGCTGCAGCGTTCCCTGTGCAAGGATAGAAAACACAAGCGAAACCGATCAAGGATTGGTGCCTCTGTCTATCAGCAACCTGAAAAAGTAGGTATGACGCACTCTGCTCACTATGCGGTCTCCGGTCCCGGCCTCTCCCCTTTCATGCCGTGATCCGCAGCCTCGGTGGTCCACCAGTTGCCGTATTTCTCCCGGAGCCGCTCCTCGATGCTTCTGGATTCGTGGATGGCGACCGTGATGTCTTTTTTGGTGATTTTTTCGGCCTTCTCCATGGCTGCCATGTCGCCGGCCATTTTGATGATGCCTATGAGGTTCCGCAGCCGCAGGGTGAGCCCCTTGGCGTTGTCCACCTTTCTCGCGATGTTCCGCGCTTCCCCTATCACCAGCGAAACCGCCTGAGAGTCGGCGTGGGGGATCTTGCCGTCCTTGGTTATCTCCTGCGCCATGAACTGAACGAGCTTTATCTCGTTCTCTGGAGTGTCATCCATGTAGGCGTTTATCAGCACCTCGTATCCGTCCCCCCGTATCCTGGAACGGAGAGGCGGGATGACCTGCCGCAGATCTGTGATGTTGCAGGCGCCGACGAATATGAAGTCGCACGGCACGCTGTCCACACGGACCGCCGCGCCGCTGCTCATGGGGTTGCGCCCAACGATGGGGAAGCTCTTGTCCTGCATGGCTGTGAGTATGTATCTCTGGATGTTGCCGAGCGTCGCGAGCTCGTCTATGAACAAAACGCCTTCGTGGGCATCGTGCACCGCACCTGGAACCACCCTCATATAGACCGGGCTGCCCAGGTTCTGGTGGCCGCCGTAGGGATCGTGCCTCACATCCCCGAGGAGTTCGGTCTCGGTGCCGCCGCTGGCCTGGACGAACGTGGAACGGGTGAGCGGGACGATGACCTTGCGCTTGGATTTCTTGTTCATCTCCTCTATCTTCTTTATCTCCTCCTGGGTGAGAAGGATTATCCTGCCATCGCCCATCCTCTCGTAAATCAGGACCTCTTCATTGCCGTTCACCAGCCGCCTTGTGGTGGCGATGCGCATGGTGCCTCCTTCAGGCGGCGGGGCAGCGAACTGCGGGGGCATGCCTGCGTATCTCTCGAACATGTTGCCGTTCAGGTTTTTGCTCGCACCGCACTGGGGGCAGATGGTTTCCGTGAACGGGCTAATGGAAGAGCACCTGCGGCAGCGGATGTTCATCCTCTCGGCAACGAATGACGGCACTTCAAGCGGCGTCACTTCCCTGCCGGGCTGCCTTTCCTCGGTCTTGTCCTTCCTGATCCTCACGTCGTCCCTTATCTCGATGATGGGGCGCTCGGACATCTCCGGATTGTCAAGCACCGATATCTCGTAGTGCGGTTTCGGAAGGACCGATGATACGGCCTGGGCGATCATGCTTTTTCCGGTTCCCGGCGGGCCGACAAGAAGAAGGTGCCTGCGCTGGTAGGGGATCATGCGCGCAATGCGCACTGCCTCCGGCTGGCCGATGATGCGTTCGAACGGATCCCTTGGGATTATGATCTCCGCTGTGCTTTCGAAATTCAAGGACTTGGCCATGGCGTATTATTCCTCCAATGATTTATAATTGCGTGTAAATCCTTCTGCTGAAACATAGTCGAAGAAATCCTCTTCCTTCCACACTTATATATTTAAATAGACAACTTTTTAATGCCGCCCTTCTTCCCATTCAATCTTCGCGATCGCCTTTATCGCCTCTTCCCTTAGAGACGGATCGTTTGCTCTCCTCTCTCTCAGCGTTGGCAAGGCTCTCGCGTCACCGATTCTTCCGAGCGCTTTCACGGCCGTCTCGGCGACCTCCTTTTCCCCGAGGAAACCGATCAAGGCAGGGACCGCTGTTTTTTCCTTCATCTCGCCGGCCATGGAAATGGCTGCCTTTCTCAGGTCAAGATCTTTGTCTGTCAGGCTTTTCATTACGTACTCTTTCGCTCTTCTATCTCCGCTGCGAACCAGGCCCTTAAGCGCCATTGCCATAAAGCCCCGGTTGCGGTTCCTGAGTTTTGCAATGAATAAGTCACCAAGGTGCTCTCCTGCAAGTTTCTTCATGGCAAGAAAAGGAGCATCGCGCCTGATAACACCCATCCTGGTCTCTATCCAGTTCTGCCCGCCGCAGTAAGTCAAGCTGTCTTCCACTCCCCAAAAAATGCCATTATAGTGACCATAGTACTTCTCCTCGATTACTGGTAATGCTTCAATGACACCCATTTCACCGAGTGCAAAGGGCACCGTCGTAGAAACCGTGTAGATTCTGAGTTCCCGGAGCATTCCCATCAGCTTCGGGATCGCTCTCCTCTCCTTGATCATTCCCGCTGCGTATGCGGCTGCGTCACTATCGCATGACGGTTCGAGAAATGGTTCGAGTATTATGGGAGGACCAAGCAATGGCTCTATTATCGGAAATATGTTCGGATACCCGATTTTCCCGAGGGCGACAATGGCGTCATAGGAGAATGAGCCTCCTTCCCGGGCTTTTGCGAGCAGTACGTCTGCAGCGGATATGTCCCCGATCTCGCCTAATGCGGCCAGAGCTGCCCACACAACAATCGGTTCAGAATCTCCGACGCTTTTCTTGAGAGGAGCAATCGCCCTTTTATCCTTCGCCTTTCCAAGCGCTTTCAGCGCCATTTCCCTGATTTCCCGGTCCTTATCCTTTGTTTTTTCTATGAGATAAGGAACAGAATGCCTGTTTCCCATCTCTGAAACGGCAGTTAGTACTGTTTTATCCAACTCACTGTCGCCCGTTGTATCGATCTTGATGAGTTCCTGCGTTGCCTCGTCTTCAACCGCTTTGGGCATCTTTTCTCCTTCTGATTCTATTCTATTGCGAATGCTCGTGAACGACCCTATGGCGGACAATTTTATGCTTCGATTTTTGTCAGAAAATGCACCTATCACTGTCGCGGCAGCCACGGTACTATATCCTTTTCCAAGGGCTTTGATGGCCGCAAGCCTCACGTTTGGCATATTGTCCGTAAGCTTCGAGACCAAAAGACCTTCTGCATCCCTTCCGCCGAGAAAGCCAAGAGCCTCCACGGCAGCATCCTGTATATTCGGATCCCTTTCCGAAAGCATCCTTCCGAGCACTTCGAATGCTTTCTCGTGGCCGATGCATGCGAGGGCCTTGGCCGATCCCCGGCGGACGAAAAAGCCCATCCTGGGATTTCCAGCTCTCTCCATAAGCGCGGCAGCAAGACCGCCCGTCGAGTAATCGCAAAGCAGATCGAACATGGCGTCTCTCAGATTATCCGAATGCGTCAATTCTGCTGCTTTTAACAGCCTTATCTGTTTTTCTTCGCCAAAAGGACATTCCATCGCGACCATTATCTTGAACACTTCGAAGGAATGGATTGCTAGGTTTTCGTTGTCATCTAGAGCGAGATCAAGAAGGCGGGACTGGATAAGATCGCCAACCGGTTCCCATTCTTTGGAATTAATGAAATATCTGACGAATATACTGCCTGCGGACGTGATGGCGCGTTCTCTCATCTCAGGATCTTTTTCTTCGGCAGCTAGTATCAGTGCTTCGACCGCCTTTGCGGCCATATCCGCGCTTGGCATGCCGAACCCAATCCAAAACTGGTCATTTGCGGCGGCTGCCGCTTCCTTCCTCACGGCAGATATGGGATCGGAGACCTCCCCAACCAGACGCTCGGTGATCCTACTGTCGTAAAAAAGGTGTGCCGTCCGGATCGCGGCGATTCTTACTTCGGGACTGCAGTCATCCATCCTTTCTAGGAAGCTCTCTGTCACCGCATCCATTGTGTCCAATGTCCAGCGCCATTCCTCATGCTCGATTGTCTCTATGGTCTTCTTTCTGACGAGAGGATTATTGTCTCTGAGGAGCATCTTCAGTTCGTTATCAGAAAGGTGTGACCCAATTTTTTCCAGACTCTCCAAAGCTTTCAAGCGCACTTCCGGCTCATTATCATGAAGCATTGTTTTTAGCGCCAGCGGATTTTTCCGATCTTCTGCTTCCTGGACGGCATGAAGCTTTTCCTCTATCACTTTTTTATTAAACCGTGTTGCTAATTTCCTGCCGAAAGGCTGTTCGCAGACCGGCCCTTCGCTGATAAAAAATCTTTTTGCGAATGCGTCGGTTTGATAAATGGAATAAACTCCTGCGGCTAAGGCTGCAGATGCTGCGCCTGCGACAAGATATCTGCGGAGCTTTCCCCTTGATTCCATGATATTATACTAATATAAACATTTTAAATCGTTTTCTCTTCTGCCGCCCTGGGCTTCGCTGCTGATCGGATGAAAATTAAAAGAAAAAAAGAAGGATTACTAGAAGCCCTGGTCAGAGCCCCTAGTCGCCTTGCTTTTTTTTATTTTTTTGGGAGGATAACAAGTAGGGAACGGACCCACAGGATGAGTGAGAGGCGGGAGGTGTGATCCGTTCCCAAACCTTGCCATCATTCGCATGATGTTTGGTTGGGTTTCTTTTATCCCAATTTTCCCAAATTTTACATCGGAAAGAAGAAAACCTTCTTTCCTGCCTGCGCCTTCTGCAGCAGGCCCATGTCACAAAGGCGGTTAAGCCTTGCGGATGCCGCGTTCTTACCTTTGTAGTTGAATTTCCCTCGCACTTCTTCGGCAGTCACCTTTCCGGTTTCTCTGACGTAAGCCATGATCTGCTCGTCTATCTCGGAAAGGATGGGTACCTGCATCTGTGCTTGAACTGCCTGCATCGCCTGAGCTCCGAGCCCTTTTTGCTCGAGCATTTCGAGTTTTTGTATGATGTTCTTGAGCAGCCGGTTCGTGTTCTCCCGCTCCTCCAGGAGGCGGTAGACCAGTTCACCGAGCACCACAGGGTCCCTGAATTTTTCAATGTTGTGTTCGAGGTCGTTTCGTATTTCTTTGGTGAACGCGTTGTCAATAGGTTTAAATCCCTTGTCTTCCATGACATCACCAAACGTGTTGCGATGAAATCTCGCAACTGTCATGATATAATCATGATACATTTTTAAAGGTATCGTTTTATTCTCCGGGTGACGTCGTGGCGACATTCACAGAATCTGCTTCCATGGTGCTTGCCGCCTTCCGGAAACGTGACCCTCGGCGCCTGAGAAAACTCAATGACGAGATCCTCCACACCGCAGCTTTGCAGTTCTCCCCCTCCTATTTCAACCTGGCCATCTTCTCCTATGTGCTCGCGAAGATTGTTTCCAAGCCCCGTCTCCTTAGGGAGGAATACACAGACAATCTTCGCCGCATAGAAATCATCTTCGAACGCGTCTCCCGTGGTGCCCGCAGCGAGGAAGAGTTTCTCGCCATTTTTTCAGAGCTGGGCGAAGCCGTGGCCGCCCTCGAGAAAGAGGATCCCCGTTTCATAGTCGATCTCGTCACCAAGGGAAAGCTGAAGATGGCAGCCACCCTTTACGCGCAGGGCATGAGCCTGGGTACAGCATCCGAGATGACGGGCATGGAGAAGCAGGAGATCCTTGACTATGCGGGCGAGACCATGATGTTCGACCGCCTGATGGTGGAACGCAATGTCCTCGAACGCATGAAGTACGCGAGGAAGATGATCGAGGATTGAGGAAGGCTGATCAGATGAAGACCCATGACGTTTTGTGTGATTCCGGCGTTCTGATCTCCCTCACTGCCGGCTGCATGGACAACCTGCTGCACTTCTTCGCACAGAATTATCACCTCCGTTTCATTATCCCGCCTTCGGTCGAATACGAATCCGTCCTCCGTCCATTGCAATCGGATCTGCGCAAATATCTTTTCTCTGCCATCCGTATCCGTAATGCCATGGATGACGGCGTAATCGTCCGGGTGGACGCCAATGTCGCCAACCGCGCCCGCCGCATCATGGAACTCGCCAACAATCTTTTCTATGTCCGTGGCAATCCCATGCGGCTCCTGCAGCAGGGGGAATGCGAAATCCTCGCCCTTGCCCGCACCGTGGGGGTCGAATATATACTTATAGACGAGCGCACCACGCGCGTGCTTGTGGAGGCGCCCCTTTCCCTCAAGGATCACCTGGAAAAGGAATTCGGCGTCCACGTGATGGTCAACAAGAAAAACCTCAAGGAGCTCACATCGGAAATCGCGCCCCTTCGCGCCATCCGCAGCAGCGAGCTCGTCATGCTCGCCTACGAGAAGGGCTTTTTCAGAAGCTTCAAGAAACTGGAGAAGGATGCCCTTGCAGCCGCTCTCTATAAGATGAAGTATTGCGGCTGCTCCATCAGTTTTCACGAGATAGACCACTATCTGTCCTGGGTGGCCCAGACAGGTGGGCGGTCATGAGCCAGCAGTTCCTTGATCCGGCTGGCGACAATCCTCCGCTGAAAGCGAAAATAGTTGTGGACCACCGTGAGGACGAATCTTTCGATCGCATGCTCAAAGAGATGGGCGCGGATGTGGATCGCCGGGCGCTTGAGGTAGGCGATTTTCTCTGCTCCGCGCGCCTTGCCATGGAACGCAAGACCAGGGCTGATTTCGAACAGTCCGTAATGGACGGCCGGCTTTTCTCGCAGCTTAGGAACCTTGTTGACAATTACGAGCGGGTCGTTGTCGTTGTGGAAGGGATTGGCGATGAGGAACGGCTGAGCAGGAGCTCGCTGCTCGGCGCCTATGCGAGCGTCATCGCCGATTACGGCGCGTCGCTTGTTTTCACCCGCGATCAAGCCGCCACCGCAGAGCTGGTTTTCCATTTCGCGAAGCACGAGCAGCTCGCCAGGAAATCCCCGATGCGCATCTACGCCAAAAGGAAAACGTTCACACCATCCCAGACCGCCCGCTCCATCGTGGAGATGCTGCCCATGATCGGACCCAAGAGCGCCAAGGCGCTGCTTGCCCATTTCGGCAGCGTCGAGCATGTGATGGCGGCCAGCGAGCGCGAGCTTGCAGAGGTTCCTGGGATCGGTAAGAAGCGGGCGAAAGTGATCCGGGGCACGATCAGCGGCGAATACCGGCAGGAGGAGGACGAGGCAGAATATCTGTAAGCTCCACCTGGATCGACCGCCCGTTTTCGCTTGATTTTTTAACCTTGGCCGCCATTTCACCCCATGCACATCCCATGCGGCGCCATTACCATCGCCCTAGACAACCCACGCGGCGACATCTCCTTCCTTTCCCACGCCCATTCCGATCACGCATCCGGACTGAAAAAACAGACCCGGCTCATCGCCAGCGAGGAGACCATCGACCTTGCGAACTTCGATCAATCCCGCAACACGAAACCGGAAACCGGAAACTGGGAACTTCTCGACGCCGGCCACATCCTCGGTTCGCGCCAGCTCGCCATCGACGCGGACGGGGAACGGGTGGTATACACTGGCGATATCTCCCTCAAGCCGAACATCTTCGGATGGAAAGCTGATCTCCCTTCCTGCGACCGGCTCATAGTGGAGGCCACCTATGGCGATCCCGCCTACCGTTTCCCTTCGCTCGACAGCGTGCGCGATCAGATATCCGCCTGGATAAAGGCCAACGATTCGAAAAATATCATCATCGGCTGCTACGAGCTCGGCAAGGCCCAGCAGGTGGTGCGTATCCTCAACGAGGGCGCCATCGCACCTATAGTAACGGAGAAGACCGAAAGGTTCTGTTCCATCTATGAAAAACACGGTGTAAAGCTTGACCGCATCGTAATCGGAAGCGAAGAGGCCGAGGAAGCCATGTCCCGCCCTTTCGTTGCGCTTGTGCCCATGCATCGGGCAAAAAGATATTTCGCCCACCGCCTTGCCCAGGCGTTCGAGCGGGAGACACTCTGCATCGTGGCCACCGGATGGGCGCTGCACTACCGTTTCGATGCGGATGCCGCATTCCCCCTGAGCGACCATGCGGATTTCGACGACCTGGTTTATTTCGTTGGGCAGACCGGGGCTAAGAAGGTGGAATTCTTCTGCGGCGACGGGACCCGCGTGCTTGAAGCCGTCAGGGCGAAAAACGGAGCCCTCCTGGGCTCCTGAAAAGACCTCCTTGCGTATTCGAATCAAAGAAAGAAATAATTCATTTTATCCTGTCTTCGATGAACCGTTTCAGCTTTTGAACCTCTGGCGATTCGTCGAATTCAGCCATTTTTGCTACCGCATAGCCTATCGGATCCTTGAGCGCTTCCATCATCTTCGCTATCTCCAGGGGCTCGGTCGCCAACTCCGCTATGCTCGAACCTGGATGCTCGATCCGTATCCGTTCCGGCCGGTTGGCAGGATCCTTTCCGAAACCCACCTCGATATTGTCGCTATAGGTAAATACCTTATGTTTGTATCCGGCTGCTGATATAACCCCGTTATTGTCCTTTTTGAAATCTATCTCGAACCGGATCGGGACGACCGAATAAGTGGGCTCGCTGGGAGGGAGGTATGTGAAACTGATAGGTCTTCTGAGCTATAAGGTGCTCGTCAAGATTGATTCTTTCGATGAGAAGGAGGTCAAACGTTTCCTCAACCACGTCACCCAGCATCCGAACATCATAGACATAGACCTCTGTCTGGGCGATTGGAAAATCGAGCTGGACGTTGAGATCGAGGATTATGCGAAGTTCCACAAGCTCATGCTGGAGCTGCGCACGAATTTCTCCAACCTCATAAAAAGCTATGACTCCCTGCTGGTTTTCTACGAGCACACCTATACCTACTATCCGATGGGAAAGGAGTTCTACCCCGTGAAAGACTCCAGAAGGAAGGTGAACAAAACCGCCCCATGAGGCCATTTTCCGGATGTTATATAAATCTAACGTAATATATTTCTAACAGGAGGAATGATCACATGGCAAATGCGATATTTGATTTCGCCAGCAAGATCGTGATGGCGATCGGTTTTGTTTTTGTTCTCCTTGGCGCATTCATCCTGACCGGGATCCTGGAGAATCTCGCTTTGGGCATCGGTGTCATCCTGCTCATGGGCGCAGCATGGCTTTCACGCATGGCTGGCACGCTGCTGATGGATGAGCGCGAGCTCAGGATATCGAGGAAGGCCATTATGTATGCCCTGGTCGTCATGCTGTTCTATTGCATTTTCGCCGGCCTCATCGCCAAGCGTGATCCAGGGCTGATATCCGTACCCATGGCGCTATTGGGGGCTGTGCTGTCCCTTTTCATCACAAATTTCATCACCTTCCATATCCTCCGTGGGATGGCCGGTGCCGAAACGGACGAACGGGAGAGAAAATGAAGACGACGCTAAAGACGGAAAGGGAGAAGGCTGGACTTACCCAGGAGCAGCTTGCCGAGAAGGTGAACGTGACACGGCAGACCATCCTCTTCCTGGAGAAAGCCCAGTACAATCCGTCCCTGAGGCTGGCCTTCAGGATCTCAAAAATCCTGAAAGTGCCTGTGGAGAAGCTGTTTTCGTTCGATGATGAATCCTGACCGCAAAATAGGACGATGGCAATATGGGATTGCCAGTAGCGCTCCGCTTTTTGTGCGGAGCGCTGGATTTTAAATAGTTGAGCGCACTCATTATCCCTGTTAGGCACAGCTAACTGCCCGTATTGCTCCGATCCTATGGCCACGGTGGCGTAATGGTAGCGTGAGTGGCTGTGGCCCTCTAGGCCCGAGTTCGATTCTCGGCCGTGGCCCTTTCGGCGGAGTCCGAGTCCACCGCAGAAATACGGTGTGTTCGGCTCTAAAAATATGGTCTGCTCCTGTTTCCAGGGAGTTGAAGGCTATGACCATATATAATCCCGCCACGATCCGGCGGAAGGCAGAGATATCCTTGTCAAAACTTCCTGAAGCTGACAGGACTCTCTTAAAGAAATATCTGGACTATCG
>Ga0315268_10005460_pt1 | contig 13649 bp, 14 predicted proteins | sample C1_top_MG_FD_204535 | JGI IMG/M metagenome (GOLD analysis project Ga0315268, IMG submission 204535) | Sediment microbial communities from Yellowstone Lake, YNP, Wyoming, USA - C1_top | ecosystem: Environmental > Aquatic > Freshwater > Lake > Sediment | place: USA: Wyoming | collected 2017-08-01 | reverse complement strand
ATCCGCTGGGAACATTCGAGTTAATTGCTATGTCCCGTTGTCCCGCCTTTTCCTCGCTACATGTGTCCGATTGACACCCAGCGGTCCTCGCGCCGCGCGGGGAGGGGTGATTTGAAATGCTCTGGCCATGTTGTACAATAACTTGTACAATACGACTTTAAGGTGAATTGCCATGAAAACCCTGACCTATTCCGCCCTACGCAACAACCTGGCCAAAGCCATTGAAGAGGTGACCCAGGATCACGCGCCGATCCTCATCACGCGCCAGAAGGGCGTGGCGGCGGTACTGGTCTCGTTGGAAGACTTCGAATCCTGGCAGGAAACCGCCTACCTGATGCGCAACCCGGCCAATGCCGCGCACCTGCGGCGCGGCATTGCGCAGGTGAAGGCCGGCAAGACGCGCCGGAGGAAACTGCTCAAGTGAGCGAGGCGAGTGCGCGCTGGACGAATGAAGCCTGGGCGGACTATCTGCGCTGGCGCGCGGAAAACCGGAAGGTATTCGACCGAATCAACCGCCTGGTGCAGGCCATTGAATCCGACCCGTTTCGCGGGATCGGCAAGCCGGAGCCGCTGCGCCACGTGCTCGCCGGTTACTGGTCGCGCCGCATCACCGAGGAGCACCGTCTGGTCTACAAGGTAACCGGAAAGACGACACACATCATCTCGTGTCGCTACCACTACTCGAAGAAATAGCCCTGCCTGTGCGGGCATCCGCATGAATGGTTCTAGTCTCCGCAATGTAGTCACCGGCGCCTGTCGCGGAATGGGCCGAGAAATGCGAAGCCGCACCTTACCGAGCGCAGCGGTAAAAATTTGGTACAAGGCAAGAAACGCGACGGAAAAATCAAAAGGGCCACATCGCTGTAGCCCCTTGATTTAGATTGGTACCGAGGGTCGGAATCGAACCGACACGGTGTTTCCACCACCAGATTTTGAGAAAGAGGAGGGGCACAGCAGGTTGTTACCGATCAATTACTTGTATCGCTTGCCGCTGTGCCATTCCCAGTCACAATCCTCGGTAAACCAGTCTCAGCCAGTCTCACCCTGGCACAAATCTGGCACAAATCTGGCACAAATCTGGCACAAATCTGGCACAAATCTGGCACAAATCTGGCACAAGGCCGGGGCGATGATTTTTAGAGCTTCCACCCGGCGGGTTGGGTTTGTTCGCTAGGAGTGACCTGGAACGCGTCACGATTTGGTCATGTGGCTACTTGATAAGTCGGACGCGGGCTGGGGGCGGTAACGCAACGGGACTGGTAATCGAGAAAACACACCGGCCAACGTTCAGGTTCGATCCTTGACGGATTCAGGAGGAGGTGACGGTTCGCTCGGAGGCGACGCGGGTGTTGGGCCAACGGCGCGGATCCGGCCTTGCGCCCGCGGTGTTAACTGCTTCCTGAGAGTATCGGCGGCGGCGTTACCGCCGGGCGTGAAAAGCGCCGTGAGGAGCTTGAACTCGAGTTCCCGGCGTCCGCCTTGGATGAGTTTCAGGTGGGTCATGGTGGCATCTTGGGGAAAGTCCGATGGGGAGTCTACGCTGGTTTGACCGCCGCACAAACCCGGCGGCCTTGCCTCTTGACGGAGTGGGTTCGCCCGATCCTCGCTCGCCTGGTACAGGTGATTCGATGCGTTTATTTTGATCGGCCCCAGGCGTCTATGCTATATTTGGCATAAATACGATAGGCGCGAATGAATCCTAAACCCGTTGTCTGGATCGGTTCCTCAAAAGAGGATTTGAAATCCTCTCCCGGCGACGGTGCAGGATGTTTTTGGCTATGCGCTCTATCTGGCTCAAGTCGGCAAGAAACATCCCGAGACCAAGCCGCTTCATGGTTTTGGCGGTGCTTCGGTCCTCGAGGTCGTCGAGGACTATCGGGACAATACTTACCGTGCAGTCTACACCGTGAGATTTGCCGAGGCCATGTACGTGCTGCACGTGTTTCAGAAGAAGTCAAAACATGGTGTCGCCACGCCGAAGTCCGACCTGGACTTGATCAAAGAACGGCTTAAACGCGCCCAGGAATTTCATGCAACGTGGAAGAGGTGATGTCATGCGAAAGAAGATTCCCGTCACGATCGGCTCTACCAACGTGTTCGCCGATCTCGGATACCGCCACCCCGACGAGGCGTTAGCCAAAGCCCAGCTGGCCGCCCGCATTGCCGATATTCTCAAATCCCGCGGCCTGACCCAGACGGCCGCGGCCGCGCTCTTTGGAGTTGACCAGCCCAAGGTCTCGGCGCTGCGGCGCGGTCGGCTCCGGGGGTTTTCCTATGAGCGGCTGCTGAAGTACCTCACGGCGCTGGGATGCGATGTTGAAATCGTCGTGGCGCGACCACCCAAGACACGCCGGCGCACGCGCGGTGAGGTGCTGGTCAAGGCGGCTTAACAAATTTCGGCACACCCCACCTTTCCGGACAAGGTCGTAATCTCGGCCTGGTGTAAGCCGGAGCCCAGAGCATAGGCGCGGGTTACGGAATTCGGCAGTCAAGCGGGAAGACATGGGAACATCGCCGCTATACCGATTCAACCGCGAGCGTGTGCCGGATCGGATTGTGCCGAAGGAGAGTGAAGTGTGGCTGGATAATTGGACACCACGCGCGTGCAAACGCTGGCGCTTTTTCCCGGCGTTGGATGACCAGAGCAGACCCGTGGCGTCGACCGTGGAGATTCGCGTGTCAGTGCAGGTCCACTAACAGGGTTCGGCCTCGCATGGGTTGGGAAGAGTGTTAAGCCACCAACTGACCTTCAAAGGTAGTATGAGGTGCGGGCAGCTTCGAGGCTTTCGGCAAAATCGGAACCCCACTGATCGGAACTGGAGGTGCCCATGCATCGTGCAGCTCTTGCGATACTGATTGCACTCGGGCTTGCAGGCGTCACAGTTGCTCGAGCGGAACCGCTGAGGGTGGTGGCGGCTGAGAATTTCTATGGGGACATCGTGGAGCAGCTCGGCGGAACCAACGTCAAAATCTTGAGTGTCCTGACCAATCCGGACCAAGATCCACACCTCTTTGAGGTAAGCGCCTCCACCGCACGGGCTGTTGCCACGGCTCGGATCGTAATCTTCAACGGAGCCAACTACGATCCGTGGATGGTGAAACTCTTGTCTGCGTCGCCCGCACAGCGCCGCGAGGTCATCGAGGTGGCAAGGCTTGTTCATCGAACGGTCGGCGACAACCCGCATCTTTGGTACGACCCGACGGCCATCCTGACACTCGCCAGGGCAGTAAGCGCCTTGCTCCGGCGGCTTGATCCCGACCATCGCGCCGAGTACGAGACGCGGCTCACGACGTTCGAGGCGTCCTTGGGGCCGCTCAACGACAAGATCGTGGAGCTTCGCCGCAAATACTCGGGCGCGCCAGTAACAGCGACAGAGCCTGTATTCAACTACATGGCTAACGCGATCGGGCTTACGGTACGCAATAACGGCTTTCAGCTCGCGGTGATGAACGGCGTGGAACCCGGCGCCTCCGAGATCGCGGCCTTCCAGCAGGATTTAAAGACCCGCGCGGTCAAGGCCCTACTCTATAATAAACAGACCACCGATGAGTTGACCGCGCGGATGCTTACCCTTGCGAAGGAGTCAGGCGTGCCGATCGTCGCAGTAACCGAGACGAAACCGCCCAACGTGCGTTTCCAGGACTGGATGCTCTCGGAACTTACTGCACTCGAGGCGGCGCTCGCCGGGAATTCACCGTGAACGCCATTGATCTCGAGCACGTCACTCTGGTCCGCGGCGGCCGTACCGTCCTCGCGGACATCATGGCGACAATCCGCGCGGGCGAATTCATCGGCGTCTTCGGTCCCAACGGGTCCGGCAAGACGACCCTGCTGCACGCCCTGCTCGGGCTCCTTCGGCCTTCCGCCGGGTCGATCCGAATCTTCGGCGAACCGGCTGTCCGCGGAAGCGTGGGGATTGGCTATCTCCCGCAGCAACGACGCTCCATTGGCGATCTGAAGGTCAGCGGCTGGGATTTCGTGGCGAGTGCGGTGAACGGCTCGCAGTGGGGGCTGCCTTTACTCAGCGCGGCCGGTCGGCGCGATGTCTGGCGCGCGCTTGAGACAGTGGAAGCAGGCAACTTGGCGGGTCGGCCGCTCTCCGAGGTGTCGGGCGGCGAGACGCAGCGATTGTTCCTGGCGAAGGCGCTTCTGGGCAAGCCGCGACTGCTGCTGCTCGATGAACCGCTCATCAGTCTCGATCCTCGCTTCCAGCGAACCACGGTTGCGCTGGTAAAGCGCATTCAGCAAGAAGCCGGCATGACCATACTTTTCACCGCCCATGAGCTCAACCCGCTGCTCGATGCCATGGACCGAGTGCTGTATCTCGGAAACGGGTCCGCGGCGCTCGGCACGGTCGAGGAGGTGATCACGAGCGAAGTGTTGTCGCGGCTCTACGGCATGCCGCTCGAGGTGCTGCGGCTCAAGGGACGTGTCGTCGTCGTTTCCGCGCACGGCGAGGTGGAGGCCGATGCCCATCGCCACGATGCTTGAGTACGACTTCATGCGCACCGCGCTCGCCGCCGGCATCGTCGTGGCCGTGGTGGCCGGTGCCGTGGGCTTTTTCCTCGTGTTGCGCAACCTCACCTTCGCCGGTCACGCGCTGTCTCACGTCGGCTTTGCGGGCGCCACGGGTGCGGCGCTTCTCGGGGGCAATCCTCTGTGGGGCCTGCTCGCATTTACCGTATCCGGCGGTGTCGCGATGGGCTTGCTGGGAGAGCGGCTGCGCGGCCGCGACGTGGCCGTCGGCATCATTTTGTCGCTGTCGATGGGCCTTGGTGTATTGTTTCTCCATTTCTATACCTCGTATGCTACCCAGGTGACGGTGCTGCTCTTTGGCAATGTGCTGGGTGTTGGCCCCGATGTGCTTCGGGATCTCCTTATCCTTGCGATCTTTACGCTGGGCGCCTTGGGGGTAATTGCCCGACCGCTGCTCTTCGAGACGCTCGACCCCGAGCTCGCCGAGGCGAAAGGCGTCTCGCCGCGCCTGATCGCTGTCCTGTTTCTCGTAATCGTTGCGGTGGCGGTAGCCGAGGCGGTGCAAGTGGTTGGCATCCTGCTGATCTTCGCCCTGATGGTCGGCCCGCCCGCGGCGGCGCTTCGTGTTACCACCCGTCTGACCAGCGGCTTCGTGTTCTCCATCCTGTTTGCCGTTGCCGTGACCTGGGCTGGCATCAGTCTTGCCTATCTTACCGATTGGCCGCCCAGCTTCTGGATCGCGGCCTTAAGCGCGTCGCTTTATACCTTAAGCTTCGCCAAAGATCGCACACAGCGCTTAGATGCAGCCGCCGGGAGCAAGTGAAGACCGATCGGGTTCTACCCCTTTTCCACGGACGGTTGAGTTAAGAGTAATTCCTTCTGCTGCAGTGTCATCGCCTTGTGCCAGATTTGTGCCAGCAAGTAATTGGGCGGTACCGAAAAATAGCCGCATGGCATCTTGCGCTAGAAATTCCGAAACGTCGCAAGTATCTGATTCGCTAAGAAGTGATTGGTACCGAGGGTCGGAATCGAACCGACACGGGATCGCTCCCACCAAATTTTGAGGACGAGGAGGGGCACAGCAGGTTGTTACTGATCAACCACTTGCATCGCTTGCCGCTGTGCCATTCCCAGTCACAATCCTCGGTAAACCAGTCTCAGCCAGTCTCACCCTGGCACAAATCTGGCACAAGGCCGGGGCGACGATTGTGAGAAGCTTCCACGCGGCAGGTTGGGTTGGTTCGCCAGATCCCCTCGCTGATTCCGATAAGTGTGGCGGCAAGTATTAATTCGTTAGGGACACCTCCCCGCGTGATTAACAATTCGCCATGCACACGTGAAAACCGCTAAAGCCCCCGCGCTCATTGCGCCACCCGTGTCGGAAGCGCGTCTTTCATATGCAAGTAGGCAAACATGAACTCAATCATCATGCGCCATATGATTTCCAATGCAGACAAAAACGAAGCCAAACAAACGTAAAACAGCAGCCGATGCCTATCCCTGGTTCTGGTCAGGCTGACAGTCGTTCCTTTAGTACCGTCGTAAACGGCCGAGACCACGCACCTAGTCCATCATGCTTTGCATCTCATCTCACGGCAGAGTTGTTGGTAACCAATAGAGAAAAACTCATGACATCCCTTTGTTACCTGCGCTGCGCGCAGCGCTGAAAAGCTGGCAGATGGCGGTCTTGCGAGGCCGAACGCAGCGCCTGAAAGACCGTGAGAATGTCGGGTCGCTGTGTGCTGTTGAGCAACCGGTCGTAGAGCGCGGCGTTGTCGATTTCCGCCTGGACGCCGGCCTCACAGGCTGCGTGTATATTCATGGTATCGAGGCGTCCGGCCCGGCCATGTGTTTTCGGGCCGGGACAGGCCATGGCGCTCGAACAGCGTCACTAATGCTGCGATATGGCGAGCCTCGGCCTCGACGATATTCACGAACGGCCGCACCAGCCCGAAATCACGGATCACCTGCTCATAAGTCGCATGCGCCTTGTATTCGTCGTCCAGGGCGGCGAGCAGGGTGTTTCGTTCCTTTTCATCGAGCGGGGTATTCATAAACATGTTCCTTTCGCCGTGCGGTGGTGGTGGCTGTTCCAACATACGGGTTGGTGCGAAGCGCCACTTTGATATCCGTCAAACCGCGCCACACGGTGTGTTTACTGCAATCCAGAATAACGGAACAGCCGCACCTTCACGAGGTCGAGCAGGGTCAGATAAATCAGCGCCACTGCCAACAGAAATGGACCCCAATTCCTGGACAGCAGCTTAGGTGGACATCCGCTTATCTCTCAAGGCCTACGACACGGTGCACGAGGCGAGAACAAGCCTTGCCAAATACTTCGATTTCTACAATCATGAACGCGGTCATCAGTCCCTCGACCGGCGCACACCCTGGCAGGTCTACATCGCTGGGACATTCGCCGAGGCGGCCTGATGGCTCATCATGCGGATGAACCACCTAAGAACAGCAGTTTACTGTCCAAGGGGTCCACTTCAGATTTGATAGGGATCAAAGCGGTGAACAATCGCGGGGGCTATTTTAAAGCCACATTTTTTGCTAACCCAACGCCGCCCGGCGGCTTCTAAAGAAGGGGGATATCCATGAAAAAGTTACTCGCGATGTTCATCGTCCTGTTCGCGGCTGCTAACGCTCATGCCGCGGACGATGCGCTGCTAAGCAAGGCCAGGACCGAAGGCAAGGTGGCGTTCTACGCCAACATCACCGCCGTCGAGCCGATCATCAAGGCGTTCACCGACGACACCGGGGTGAAGGCGGAGTACACCCGGATCTCGACCACAAAATTCGTGGCCACGGCCATCACCGAATTCGAGGCCGGCAAGTTCATGGCCGACGTCGTCCAGGGTCCGCTGCCGGTCCTGGAGCTGCTCAAAGAGAAGGGCATGTTGGCTGCGTATCGTTCCCCGGCCGCCGCCGGGTACCCGGAGTGGACCAGGAAGGATGACCGCATCCAGCTTTTTGGCATCGAGTACGTGGGCCTGATCTACAACAAGGAGCTGGTGAAACAAGCAGACGTGCCGAAGCGCTACGAGGACCTGACCGATCCCAAGTGGAAGAACAAGATCGTCATGGCCAATCCGGCCAACCATCCCACGACCATCTCCTGGCTCATCGGGCTCAAGGAAAATGTCTTCAAGTCCGAGGCCGAGTGGATGAAGTTCGTGAAGGGGCTGGCCGCCAACAAGCCCATGTTCGTGGCCTCCTTCGGGCCCACCCCGGCGCCGCTCGAGAGCGGCGAAAAACTGATCGGCATCTCCATGCCCAAATACATCATCACCAAGGCTCCGGCCCCGCTCGACTGGGCCAGGTTGCAGCAGCCCCTGATGGGCACCCCGCGGGCCATCGCCGTGAGCTCAACCGCCCCGCACCCCAATGCGGCGAGGGCTTTTATAGACTACTGGCTCTCGAAGAAGGCCATGGATATTATGGCGAAGGATGTCGGGGAATACGTGCTCGCGCCGGGTGTCTTTCCGCCCATCGAGGGCATGGACAAGGCCAAGGTCATCTCCATCCGTGAGCTGTCGGACGATGAAATCAAGAAGTGGGGCAGCGAGTTCAAGACGATCTTCGACGTCAAATAATGCGGTTCCAAGGCAATCGCCAGCCGCCCGGACCGACCAGCCGGGCGGCAGCTCGTCCGGCTCGCGGCAACAGCGAATCGCGGTTTCCCTGCGCCGCTAACCTCTGCGAACGCCAGAGGTTAATCTCCCTTCCAACTTAAGAGTCGCCACGGATAAACACCATGGAGATCCGGATCCAAGGCGTCAGCAAATACTATTTTTCCGGGGGCAAGACCATCAAGGCCCTGGACAACGTTGACCTAACCATCCCCGCCAACCAGATCTTCACCCTGTTGGGACCCAGCGGCTGCGGCAAGACCACGCTGCTGCGCTGCATCGTCGGCCTGGAGGCTCCGGATACGGGCGAGATCAGCATCGGCGACGAAGTGGTGTGGTCGAAGGAAAAGAACATCAACGTCCCCACTGAAAAGCGCGGACTAGGCATGGTGTTTCAGACCTACGCCATCTGGCCACACATGAACGTCTTCGACAACGTGGCCTATCCGCTACAGATCCGCAACGTCCCGCGCGACGTCATCCGCCAGCGGGTGGCGAAGACCCTGAGTTTCGTGCATCTGGAGGGAATGGAAAAACGTCCCGCGACCAAACTGTCCGGCGGCCAGCAGCAGCGCGTCGCTCTCGCCCGCGCGCTGGTGGCCGAGCCCAAGGTCATTCTGTTCGACGAACCGTTGAGCAACCTCGACGCCAAGCTCCGCGAGGAAACCCGCAAGGAGTTGCGAACCTTTCTGGGCAAGCTGAAGATCACCGCGGTCTACGTGACGCACGACCGGGTCGAGGCGCTCGCGCTGTCGGACACCATCGCGATCATGCGCGAAGGTCGGATCATCGAGGTGGGCGACCCCAAGAAAATCTATTTCGACGCGAACCACCGCTTCGTGGCGGATTTCATCGGCCGCGCCAACCTGGTCAAGGCCACGGTGCGGGCCCACGACGGCGACCACACCGTCGTGGATTGCGGACTCGGGACCATCGCCTGCCAGCGACGCGACATCCCCACGGGCAGCGAGGCCACACTCTGCATCCGGCCGGAGTTCATCCGGATCGCGAGAGGCAAGGCCGGCGGCAAAAACGTGGTCAACGGCCGCGTCGAGTCCCTGATCTTCATCGGCGAGGCGTATGAGGTGGAAATCCGCGTCGGCGACGAGCTGCTGCTCGCCAAGATCGATCCGGACGTGGACCTCAAGGTAGGCAACACAGTCAACTTCAGCCTCGATCCCGCGCATTGCCTGCTGGTGTCCATCTGAAGCGCGGGGCGTCCATGGTTCAGACCCGCTCGAAACTAACTCTCTCGCTCATACTCATCGTCGGGGTTCTGACCTTGGGCCCCGTCGTCATGCTGCTCCTGGGGAGCTTTTCCAAAGGGCTGACCGCCTTCGGCAGCTTCACCCTGGAAAAATATATCGAGGCCTATACCGACCCGGCCTTTTACGAGGTCATCGTCAACACGATTGTTTTTGTCCTGGGCTCCTCGATCCTGGCCACGGGGCTCGCCTTGTTTCTCGCTTATCTCAATAACCGGACCGACATCCCCTTCAAGTTCCTGTTCAAGATCATCTCGATTCTTCCGATGATGATCCCGCACCTGCTGTTCGCGGTGAGCTGGGCGCTGCTGCTCAATCCGTCCAACGGAATGATGAACATGGTGCTCAAGAATGTCCTCGGTCTGGAGAGCGCGCCGTTCAACATCTATTCGCTGTCGGGCATGGTCATGGTGGAGGGGCTGCTCGATATGCCCGTCTCCTATCTGATCATCGCACCGGCCATGGCCTCCTTCGACGTGGCCCTGGAGGAATCTTCGCGAGTCTTCGGAGCGGGTACGTGGCGGACCTTGGTCCGGGTGACCCTGCCGGTGCTCCGGCCGGCGATCCTCGCCGCTTTCATCCTGGGCCTGGTCCGCGGCCTCGCGTCCTTTGCCGTGCCTTCGGTCCTTGGCATGCCGGGCCGGGTCAATGTCCTGTCAACGTATCTGTATCAGATGATCGCCACGGGCTTCGCCCCGGATTACGGCAAGGCGGCGGCCATAGGCATGAGCGTGCTGGTGACCTCCATCACGCTCATCATTGTTTACCGCGCGCTGACCGCGGAGAGTGAAAAGTACGTGACCATCGCCGGCCGTGGCTATCGCCCGACCGTGATCGAACTCAAGGCGGCGAAGATTCCGCTGTTCACCGTGGTGGGCCTGCTGTCGCTCATTCTGATCGTGCTGCCGGTGACGGTGCTGTTCTACACCTCGCTGGTGCCCTACTCCATGGTACCGAGCGCGCGCGCCTTTTCGCTCATGAGCTGGAAGCACTGGATCGAGGTCGTGCAAGATCCGATCTCGCTGCTGTCCCTGAAGAACAGCCTGTTCCTGGGCGTTGTCGGGGCCACCCTGGGCGTGTTGCTCTCCATTTTCGTGGCCTACGTCATCGTCAAAGTGAAGACCCGGGCTTCCGGAGTTCTCGAGTCCCTGAGCTTCCTGTCGTTCTCCTTCCCGGGCATCGTTATCGGCGTGGGGTTCATGTGGTTCTTCGTCCAGACCCCGCTGTACGCCACCATCTGGGCGCTGCTGATCGGCTACATCGCCACCTATCTGCCTTATGGCATTCGCCCGCTGGCGAGCGCCTTCGTCCAAGTGCACGCACATCTGGAGGAGTCGTCCCTCGTTTGCGGGGCGAGCCCCTTGACCACCATGCGCCGGATCATCATCCCGCTGCTCATTCCCGGCATCGTCTCGGCGTGGATCCTCATGGCCAGCATGTTCGTGCGCGAGCTGACCCTGTCCGTGGTCCTGTCGCGGCCGGGAACCGAGGTCCTGGCGGTTCAGATTCTGCGCTTCGCTGACGATGGTCTTTGGGGCAGGCTTTCGGCGCTGGGCATCATAATGATCTTCATCTCGACCACGCTCGTGGTGCTAGCCACGCTCATCGGCGGAAAGCTCAAGGCCGTGGAGAGCGAAGCATAAGCATGGCCTTTCCCGGCCGGTCATGCGGGACCTAAGGACATGCTTGCGTCAAGATTGGGTGAAAATTAGCATCGAGGAGTAATATTCTTCATCGTCGGTATCGCCGAAATTTTTCAAGGAGACACAATGTTCAAACGTATTCTGGTGGCAGTGGATGGCAGCCATACTGCTGGGCTGGCTTTGCAGGAAGCGGTCAAGCTGGCTAAGGAACTCCGGGCACAACTGCGAGTCGTGCACGTGGTTGACGAGGTCTCGCTCAACTGGCCGGAGGGTGGCGATTTCGCAGAGATCAAGGAAGTCTTCCGAAAATCCAGTCGCCAGATTCTTGAGAAGGCGGATGCCGAAATGCGCAAGGCGGGCATGACGGCGGAAACGAAGATGCTTGAGATCGAGACCTTCGGCCATCGCGTCGCCGACATGATCGCCGCCGAGGCCGAGGCCTGGCCCGCGGACCTCATCGTCATCGGCACGCATGGACGGCGCGGAGTGAACCGCCTGCTCCTCGGCAGTGTCGCCGAGGGCGTGGCGCGCGTGGCCGCCAAGCCGGTGCTGCTTATCCGCGGAAAATGACTGCCGCGTGTCCGGTGAGGGCAGGTATCAGCATACTCTTGGCGGCGCTGATCGCCGTCTACGACGCTTTTGCACTGTTGTGGTCACCGAAAAATGACTCGTTCGCTCAACTGGCGCTGATAAGACCGAGACCGCGCAAAAACCAGCGCGCGTCCGGCCTTCGCAGGGGCTGCCCGATCGATTGAAAATGTATTGACCGCTCATCCAGCGCGAGCGTCAACAATCCTGCTCCACGGCTCGATGCGCAAGAATGCACCCCAGACTTCCCCGGATTCGTAAAGAAGGATAGTCGCCATGCAAACGACCGTAAAAAAATCCGGAGCAGAGCTCGGGCGCGTGAAGCCAGCGACTGCCAAGGCATCTGACATTGCCTCCGCGTCGGTTCTCGCCACGCTCGCGGCGCTTGATGTGAATCCCGAAACAGGTCTCACTCGCGCCGAGGCGGACACCCGCCGGAAGAGGCACGGCTACAACGAGGTGGTTGAAAAAAAATCGCACCCAATCCGGCAATTCCTCGGGAAATTCTGGGGCATTTCGGCGTGGATGCTTGAGCTGATCATGCTGCTGTCGGCCGTCCTCGGGAAATACTCGGACCTCGCGGTGGTGAGTGCGTTGCTGGTTATCAATGCCATGTTGAGTTTCCTGCAGGAGCGCCGGGCCGCCGGCGTCGTCGAAACGTTGCGGCGACGGTTGCAGGTCAGCGCGCGCGTGCTGCGTGACGCGAGTTGGCAGGTCATCCCCGCCCGGGAGCTGGTCCCCGGCGACATCCTGCGCGTACGCCCCGGCGACATCATCCCGGCGGACGTGAAACTCCTCACCGGTGCGTTAAGCGTTGACCAGTCAGCCCTCACCGGCGAATCACAGGATGTCGACAAGGCCTGCGGCGGCGTGCTGTCGTCGGGGTCGGTCGTCCGCCGGGGCGAAGGCAACGGCGTGGTCATCCTGACCGGGGCCAAGACCTACTTCGGCCGCACCACGGAGCTCGTGCAACTCGCGCGCCCGAAGCTTCATATCGAAGCGGTGGTCGCCAAGGTGGTCCGCTGGCTGTTCGCCATCGTCGGCGTGCTGTTGGGCGTGGTGGTCGTGCTGTCGCTGTTCCGCGCCGCGCCGCTGATCGAGATGATCCCGCTCATGCTCGTCTTGTTGATGAGCGCGGTGCCGGTCGCCCTGCCCGTCATGTTCACGGTCAGCATGGCCATCGGCTCGAAGGAGCTGGCGAAGCGCGGCGTGCTGGTCACGCGCCTCAGCGCCGCGGAGGATGCCGCGACGATGGATGTGCTGTGCGTGGACAAGACCGGCACGATCACGATGAACCAGCTGGCCGTCACCGGCGTGATCCCGCTGGTGACGGCTACGGAATCCGACGTACTGTTCGCCGGCGCACTGGCATCGCAAGCAGCCAATCAGGATCCGATTGACCTGGCGTTTCTCGCTGCGGCAAATGAACGTCATATCTTCACTAGCGTGCCTGCGGTTACGCCAGTCTCCTTCACACCGTTTGATGCGAAAAACCGGCGGACAGAAGCCGTGGTCGAACAGAACGGGCAGCGTCTTCGGGTGATGAAAGGCGCCATGCGAACCATCGCCCAAACCTGCGGGCTCCAGCCCGCGGCGATTGAGGCGCTGGAAGCGCGGGTCAGCGCATCGGCACTGAAGGGATATCGGACGCTGGCGGTGGCGCGCGGCCCGGAGACGGGCACGCCCGTATTAGTCGGATTGGTCACGCTCTATGACCCGCCTCGGCCGGACGCCAAGCAACTCATCGCCACACTCCACGATCTCGGCGTTCCGGTGAAGATGCTCACCGGCGACGCATTGGCGGTGGCGAGCGAAATCGCGCACGGCGTCGGGTTGTCCACTGTCCGGCGTGTGGCGGATCTGAAGGCGGCGAGCGCTCAGGCCGGTAACGAGGCGATTGACTTGTTGGCGGGTGCCGATGGTTTCGCCGAAGTGTATCCGGAAGACAAATACATTGTGGTCCAGCATCTGCAAGCCGCGGGGCATGTGACCGGCATGACCGGCGACGGCGTCAACGATGCGCCCGCGCTGCGCCAGGCCG
>Ga0315268_10005459_pt1 | contig 13652 bp, 20 predicted proteins | sample C1_top_MG_FD_204535 | JGI IMG/M metagenome (GOLD analysis project Ga0315268, IMG submission 204535) | Sediment microbial communities from Yellowstone Lake, YNP, Wyoming, USA - C1_top | ecosystem: Environmental > Aquatic > Freshwater > Lake > Sediment | place: USA: Wyoming | collected 2017-08-01 | reverse complement strand
CCCAAAATAAACGAATCTCGTACCGAAATATTGTAGCAAATTATAGCAAAATGCACTGAGGAAATTTTCCTCATTCTTTTTGGAATAAGTAACCGAAGTTCGGGTGATGTAGGTTCTTTCCTCACTTGCACACCAGCCCAGTTTCTTGTATGCTAATATCAGATTGAAGCAAGGTTTCGATGGCTTCAGGTTCTATTTGGAGGACAATAATTGGGAGATGAGCACTTGGAAAGAATGTTGATAAATAATCTTCAAGAATTTTCAGAGCATATCATATTTCAAGTAGTTGGGATACTACAGATTTGTAGTATCCCGCTAGTTGGGAGGAAGGATAGCACATGAATGTAAGGAGGCATCTAAATAAACACCTACGTATCCAAATCATTATTCGAGATGGTTCTAAGTGTAGAATCTGTGGTCGTTCAGGAGATGAAGCGCCACTCGAGGTTGACCACATCGTACCTTTTTCTGAAGGTGGCACTGACGAGCTGGCAAACCTGGCAACATTGTGCCGTGACTGCAATCTGGGAAAATCTGATTATCATTTTGCAGACTACACGAGCATGTTGATACTACCAAACGACATCGAAAGCCATTTCAAAGATTTCCACGACGACAAGAAAGGTGACTTTGATATGTATCACATATACTGTTACTATCAGTTTGAGAGTGCGTCCGGGCTGGCGCATGACAAATTTCATCGAGAGTGGAAGATTACTAGAAACGACTTTCGAGAGTCCTCCTCCGACCGGAAGGGACTTGAGGACCAGCGTTTAAAGGAGGAGAAACTAAAATTCGTTGAGGAAATACGCAAGCAATTGGCAAGTGAACGAAAGCGCTTGATAGTTAAAGATGGTGGGCTACTGAAAGTGTGAGGTGGTTTTATTTTCAGTCGTGCTACCCAATTTTGACTCCACCTGCCAGTAACACCTATAAGCCCTGCTGCAAGATTTGTGAGGAAATGATTATGAATGAGAAAATAAGTGAAATTCAAGAGCGGCGGTTCCGATTTCTACATATGCTCTATGAGATCAGCGAAGGTAACGAGTTGTTTTCCATCGACGCATTTGAATTAGGCAAGCAGTTAGGATATCCTCATGATGAGACAGATAGAATCGACAACTACCTGCGAGGAGAGTATTTGGTTGAGGGTGTTGCCGGCACTAGAATCGCCATAACTCATCGGGGCATAGTTGAGGTAGAAACTGCGCTGTCCAAACCTGATGAACCAACTAGGTATTTCCCACCCACAAATTACATACATGTTGAACATATGACAAGTTCCCAAATACAGCAAGGCACTAATCAGAGTTCTCAGATTCTCACATACTCGGTAAACGATTTTGAAGCACTAACTAAATTTATTGCCAAATTGAAAGACCAGTTGCCTGAATTAAAATTAGGCGCAGAACTACGCTCAGAAGTTGAGTCAGATGTTGCGACAATTGAGGCTCAAATTAAATCTCCACGGCCCAAGTCGAAAATAATAAAAGAATGTTTAGTGTCTTTACGAACAGTATTAGAAGGAATTGCAGGCAATGTGATTGCAGGGTTATTGATTCAACAATTTCCACCTTTATAAGAAATAGCAGTACTTAACCACACGTATACTAGATATAACACCCTATAATTTGCAGCACCCACTCACATCCGTTTCCATCCTCTCAAACCATTCAAAAAAATCAGTACTAGGTTGAGCAGAGACATGAGCAAGTAAAAGGCTCGCTCTTCCTTGGCGATGTTTTATCGTTTTTGTAAAGATCTTGTCCGCTTCTTGAGGAATCTGGATGTCTAATTTTCTCTATGGATCATAGTCATATTTAGCCTGGTGGCTTCCAGTCGGAAGGATCGGATCCTCAAACCAGGGCTGATTAACAGGTAGAGGCCAAAGCCTGATGAAGTCTTTTCCAGGGCAAGCCAGAGCTACTGTAAAGACAGGTTGTAGTCTGGTATCCAGGAAGTCTATCTCGCAGCCTGCAATCAGCTCCACGGATGTAGCACCAGGTAAGATCCGTTCCACTCTACTTAAAATTAGCAATGATAGCAGGAGGGTGATCAAGAAGGAAAGCCAGAATAACTTCGATCGCCAGAAAGTTATCTTCGTAATATCATTATTTGCATTATTCATCAATAGAGTTGTTGGAAATATGCTAGTTTACTATCGTTATTCTATTGTGGTTAAGGACTTAGTTTTGTGTAGGTAGTAATGAGATCGCTGCGTTTTGCATTAACCACCTGTAAATTTCGATACCCAGTAATGGCTTTAGTGTATTTCCCGATCCAAGGATTTACTGCCCTATCACTGAGTACTTCAATCAAGTCATAATATTGATGGCGATAATCAGGATTATTTTCAATCGTCAGGAATACATCTTCAATAATATCTTCTCCATAAGGTTCAGAGATTGTCCGCAATATATCTTGAACTAGTAAATAAACTCCCTCAGTTTTCCTTTCCATTTTGTTTTCTCCAATTTATTTCCTAAAGTATAGCAGATTGAAAGCCTTAGAGCGTAATTCCTATAATCGTCTACGTGTTTGACAAGCCTTAATATAAAGGATGCTTATCCCGGAGGAGATGCACGGGGGTATAAACAAAAGGATTGCTGACTCAGGATTGCTCTGCAAGGGTTTCCTCTTTACATAATCCTGACCGCATCCATGCGCTACGGTAGAAGTGTAGAACTGTAGATGTGTAGATGCACGGTATCTTATCAACCCACCAAAAGGTGGTTTTTTTGTTTAAGGAGGTGTGTAATGGACAGTTTTGCGTGTACGCTATTTATTTTGGTTCTCGCAGGCATTATCAGCGAGATTGTGGATTAGATAAAGAGAATGAGATGATAGATAATTTGAATTGGACTGTTGATTGGCATGATGCTGGCTGATCAGAATATTTTCATCCTGCAGAAAATCGGTAATCCGAGAGGTGCGTGTGACAAGGGATGTAATAGGGCGTATACGCTATTGGGGGCTAATTGATGAGTAGCTATGTGCAGAATGTGCAGATTTATTACTCATTCTTGCCCATTTACACTGTAGCATGTGCATATCAATGTGCATAATGGCTTATTTTTCCTCGATGAACATGTGCACAGAATCATGGGCGTTATTATGGGCGATTCAAAAATTTACTCTGTGAAAATGAAAATTCTACAATTGGAGGAATTACTTGAATTTTTCCAATAATGAGGACATATGCATGGGGAGAGTGAAGATCAATAGCCTCTCAATTCAAATATTCCTTGTGAAGATCCTGTCCGCTTCTTGGAGCATCCAGTTGGATAATTATAAATTAAATTCAATAGAATCGTCATCTTTAGTTTAACTTCAATATTGGTGATTTGGTTTCAATTATGCTCTGAAAAATATTACCATCACAAATTATATATTTTCTTTAATATCCAGCTTTTGCGATTAATTTCATAATATCTTGTATCGAATATTGTCCAATTCCTTTTTGCCGTCGGAATTGGATACTCAGCCCAAATAATTTCCAACCTGGGTCGATAATGTCTGAAACCAAGGCTTTTAAGAATCCTGACGAATCTTTGGATTGCCCCCTGTCAAGTATAAGGGCTGCTGGTCCCACCTCAGTGATTGGTTCCCATCCATCATCATGAAGGTGTTGAATCACTGGTAAGACTCGAGATTGAATCTGTTGCCAAAAATTTAATCTAGCAAAAGGTTCTGGATTGAAGGGTGCTGGAGTACGATCAGTTCTGTTGCCATAGTGCGGTCTGTCGCCATATTTTCCTTTTATTGAGTGTATATATAATCCAGAAGGAATCCCGGCATCCCAAGTCCAGTATTCCCAATCAATTTGAGAGGGTGTTTGTTGAGCATTTGATGATAGGGTTACTGTTTGAGGTTTGCCGCAATTAGTGCAAAAACTCGCATCGTTGGGAATTTGAGTGCCACATTTTGGGCAATACATTTGTTGCCTCCAAGGTTTTTTGGAAAGTAAATAAACTAACTTGTTCCTCGTTTTTATTATAGAGATTTATACAAGATGGGTAGTTCAATTTTTTTGTATACTATATTGCTAAAAAAATCATTGTCTCAAGACAAAACCAAATCCATATATTGAAGAATACAGGAATTATCTTTCTTTGGCAAGCGATTTTCTGGATTTTTATTATAATCAATTTTCCTATCATACATTCTGAAAAATCTCTATTTTCCTCTGCGAGTGTCAAAAACCCTATTAGTAGGGGGACAGATCCAGGGAGAGATGCACGGGGGGTGTCCAACAACCGAACACCAGGCTCAGGAAAGCCCTGTAGGTGTGTCCCCCATACATCATCCTGACTGCACCCATGCTCTATCGTAGAAGCGTAGAACGCCCTGTTTCCCGTTGCGTATTGGAAAGCATTTTTTTATTAAATCAATGCGTGGAGTGTCGTGCATATTAGTCCCGTGTACATTCGCACGGGTATTTGCACGCATTTTGTCTGTATTTGCGTTGCATTTTGCACACATTTGCACGTCTATACAGGAGGTTGATGATGAGTATATATACAGATAATGGGTATGAGAACAGGGTTGCTTACTTACTGCATTTAGCGCAGGATAATGTTATTGGATTGGACATAGTTCTTATGTTGTCTGATAGCTTGGGTCCCAATGAGGATTTTGATGGGATGGTTACTGAAATAGAAGATTATATAACTAATCAATGCGGAGGGGACTTAATGAAACAAGCAGAAGCCATAAAATATGCTCGTTTACTTTTAGAGAAGGAATTATGAATAAATATAGGTGGTTATGAAATAAGATTCGTTTTCGTCATTGGTGGAAATTTGATGTTGCAAAATAACGGAAAAAACGGAAATGGTGCAAAATGGTGCAAAATACTCGCATATTCCTAGATTTCCATCTGGGAGTACTGATCGGATATCTAGGGATATGGGCATCTCCTTCTCTATGCTCGTTTTAATGAAAAGTAGTCCAAAAAAAGCCAAAAGTGTCCAAAAGTGTCCAAATCTCTGGCATTTTCAAAATTTTCGACCGGGAGTGCTGCCGACTAATAGTAGGGATAGTGGGGGTCAAAAATGAACGTGGGGGCTTATACAATTGAATAGCCGATCTGCATTGCTCTGTCAGGGTATCCCCCTGATCACCATCCAGCTGGCAACAGTACCTTCTCAGCCATGTGTAGAAGTGTAGAACTGTAGATGTGTAGACGCATGGCATTCATTCAACCCACCGAAAGATGGGATTTTTTGTTTTAAGGAGGTAAGTATGAACAAGAATTTGATCGCCCTCAAGACTACCTGCCCGGAATGTGATGGCTACGGGTCCAAAGAAACCGGTGGAACGTTCACGCTTTGCGGTAGGATCCATCCAGCACTTGAACGTTGCACCAATTGTGATGGTTCAGGGGTCCTGGTTGATTGGGTGGATGTTCGCCAACTGTTCACCCTATTGAATACTCTCAAGATCGAAGAACAATACCAATAAGAAGATCATATCCATAGAACAGGCCTTTCTCTTTATGAGTTAGGCCGGTTTTTTGTTTTATCAAAGGAGTAAGAAATGACAACAGATTTGAAACCCGAAGTCCTTTTCACAGAGTCCCCCGCATCCTGGAATACCCGCTATATCACACCTGATGGCTTTGCCTGCCAAATCACCCTTCGAGGCGAGAATGGAAAGGATCTGCTTGACAAAGCTGGCATTGCATTGGCTTATCTGGCTGATCATAACTTCCTACCCGATCCTGGTTATCGTAAGAATGGGACTGGCAACGGAGGCAACCATGGCAACAGTGCTAATGATGGCAAGCTGTGTCCAGTCCATGGCTGTGAGATGAAACGCCGAGAGAAGGATGGTTCAACCTTCTATTCGCATAAAACCGATTCTGGTTGGTGTTATGGCAAACAAAAGAATGGAGGCAATCATGTGTAGCGAATGGAGTTCAGACTGGTATGCCAATGATTTCCGAGAGGATGATGATCTTTATCCTGCTTGCTCGCATTTGCATGTCACCCTTGAAACCTGTGGTGGACGCCATTTCACGGAAGGTGAGGTTTGGGATGATCTCCAGGAATATCTGCAGTGCGTTGATTGTGGCGAAACCCTGGAAGAAAAAGAGTCGCTTATTGCCTGGCATGGCGGGCAGACCCAGATCATTGAAAGCCCAGGGATGGTGGGATCCCATGGTCACGATTGATAACTGACTAACCCAACAACAGACAATTCGTCAAAGCCCCTTGTCGCAGGTCTTCACTTGCGATGAGGGGCTTTTTTGTTTTCCTAGAAAGGAGAATATCTTTGGAAACTCAACTTAATTTCACACCTACTTATAAACCATGCAAATTGAAAACACTTCCAATCCGAGATCAACCTGCCTATCGTGTCGCATCCAATGCATCTGGTTGTAATTTAGCAGAACTTCTGGCTGCAGTAATTGGTGGGTCGCAACAGATCGAAGTCACTGATGGTCTTCTGACTCGCTTCGGCGGGGACATTCAAAGACTCTGCAAGGCTACCATCGCTGAACTTGCTTCGGTACATGGTATCGGGCAGCAAACAGCAATACGACTCAAGGCATCCCTGGCACTCGGCATCAGGCTCCAAGAACCTGGAGATGAACGCCCCATAATCAATTCACCCAGTGATGCAGCAGCTTTGGTCCAATTTGAGATGAGCCTTTTGGAACAGGAACACCTGCGGGTAATGCTCTTATCCACACGAAACCAGGTCCAGGATATTATCGAGGTTTATATCGGTTCTGTGAATAGTTCACAGATTCGAGTCAGCGAAGTCCTTAGACCAGCAGTTCAGCGTAATGCCCCGGCGGTTCTTATTTTCCATAATCACCCTAGCCATGATCCAACACCATCCCCCGATGATATATCCGTAACTCGAGCAATCGTCTCAGGAGGGAAACTTATGGATGTGGATGTGCTTGACCATATAGTGATCGGTGGAAATCGCTTTGTGTCGCTGAAAGAACGAGGACTTGGTTTTACTTAAACAGACTTTGTTTCCAACTTGGAAAGTTGTTCAATATTTAGGAGGAAAAATGCATACAGAAAATATTACCAATCAAACTATTCATACTAGAGTTGTCGGAGTCAGTTTTGAAAAGCGGCAATCGGTGGTCGCATGTCTCCAACTTGGAGAAAAGGTACTTCTGATCAGAGAGCCAGAGAACCGATTTGATCCTAATGCGGTCAAGGTCATCCGTCAGGATGGGCGTCAATTTGGTTATCTAGATCGTTATCTGGCTGCGGAACTGGTAGTGACTCTGGATCGGTTTGGGGAGTCTGTTTTAGCGGAGGTCGCTTTATTAACAGGTGGTCACTATATCGGCTCAAGCCTCGGTGTAGTTATCAAGTTTGACCTGCCAGAATAACCAGCACCCATTCTTATTCATTCAGGGCTGTCTCCCAATAAGAGGCAGCCCATTTTTTTTATTAAGGAGAAAAACATGCTTACCGAAAATGCTCAGCAAGTCGTCAAGCAACTTTTGGATCGATTCCAAAGTGGAGACATAGCCCCATTGATCCAGATCGCCACCTTGAAACTTACCTCTGAAACAAGCATACCTGCAACACGCTGGACGATCTGCAACCAACTGCTCGCCCTTCTTCAGACCGGAGAAATTGACTGCCGAGGCTTTCACCAGTGGGAGCAAATCCACCGCCATGTATCCAGAGGTGCACATGCTGCCTATATCCTGGCACCCATCAAGATCGTTGAAAAAGAGAAAGGAATAGAGAAGATCAAACTTATCGGTTTCAAATCCATTCCAGTATTTCCATCCGGAATGACCGAAGGCGAACCCATCCCTGAACCTGTTAGTCTTGCTCCTGTGAGTTTACCGCCTCTTTACGAGGTTGCCCAAGCCTGGGGCATCCAGATCAACTATATCCCGTTTGGTGGCAGTGCTTATGGGTCATTCCAGAACATGACGAAAACAATTCGACTTGCCACACACGAGGAGAAGGTCTTTTTCCATGAACTCGCCCATGCTGCACACTCTCAACTGGAAACCCTCAAAGGTGGTCAGGATCCACGCCAGGAAACCATTGCTGAATTTACGGCTTGCGTTTTGATGGAAGTGTATGGTTTGCACGATACAACTGGTTACACATGGCAATATATCGCTTCTTACAACCCCGACCCTATCAAAGCCGTTATGAGTGCGCTTGATACCATCGATAAAGTCCTTGGAAAAATTCTTGAGACTGCCAACCAGTTTCAACCTGCATAGGGAAAGGATAAAGAAATGACCGCACAACTGATCGTGAAATGCCCTGAATACTTGCAAGCAGTCCGTGATTTTGCAGATCAGACCAACCAGCGTGATGATCTTGAAAAGCATTTGGCTTATTTGACCACATTCAAAGATGATACCTGGACTGTAGAACTATCCCAGGACTTTGCTCCGTATTCATTCGTGTGGGCAGAATTTCGTCCTACTGGCAAACGTGGCTTAGCTGGTGGTTTGATCTATCATGGGAAGCATGACTGTGGAGGCAATGGAGGTTCTCCAACATTTTCAGTGAACCTCATGCCAGTTGAAGGCTGGTGTGTTCACACCTGAACCTCTAAGTGCGTACTGGCCCGCCTTGTAGACCAGTAAAGGATAAAACCATGTTCCACATGATAAACAATTTCTCAGTTTTCAGTATTCGCATCACTCATCAGAGACATATCTTTGTTTTCTTGATCTTCAAGAAGTATTACCGTTGTTGGATCCCATGGCCTATCGCCAAAGATTTATTCTTTCCTCACTTCAACCGATTCAAATCTCACTAGCCTTTATGCGTTCCAACCCACAGATAAACCGGAAGGAGAATTCTCTAATTTTGATATTTACTCATGATATATTGTTCCATTTTCATTACATCAATTTTATTTCTACTATAAGGTTTTAGGGAAATTTTACACTTAGAACAAACTGATGCATCAAAATGAGATCTGGTTTTATAATTCGGAGATAGGAATTTTCCGAGGAGGTGAGATGGCAAATTTAAATCTTCAATTTTCAGTTAAGAAATTTGGCGGACAAGAAATAAGAAGTATTTTTTATATTTACTTTGGTAGATATAGTTCTCCATTATTTCCGATATATTTACATAAGGAAAGTATAAAAATAAAAGATAATAATAACAATGAGATAGAAGATTCCTATTATCGTATTGTTGAAGCATATGAAGATCCGGATCGAGGAGTTAATGATATAGCTAAAATTTCTTTGAAGGAAATTTCTTCAGGCGAAGTTTATGTTGATATTACAGGTATTCAGGAAAGAAAAAACAGGTGGTATCAAGTGGAGAAATTGGTCCATTCTATCCTTGATCATATTATTGATAGGGGTGCACTAATTACATCATTTATTCCTACTGATTTTATCCATCCTCCTAAGAAGTTAATTTTTTATAATGGACCAATTGTTAGAGATCCTTCTCTAACAGGTATTCCAGGTAAGGAAAAGGAATCGGAATTAGATGAAGAGTCTCCAAAAAATAGTAATTCCCGAAATAAGGTGAAAGAAAAGAGATCTAAGGGACCAACCGACAATACTCAGTTACTAGCTGAAGAATTTAAACAAATTAAAGATGACCACCCAAAGTGGACTCAAAATCAAGTTGCTATGGAATATACACGGTTAAAAGGAGGACCACCAATTGCTGAAAGTACTGTGCGAAATGCTTATCGAGCAGTGAAATTGAAATGGAAACGTGGAGATAGAGTCAGGTAATTAAAACTTTACCGGTAAAGTAACGGTTACCGCTTTCAAAAAGCAGTATCTTATACACATAAGGTACTGCTTTTAGATTCATAAGGAGTAACAATGAAGAGACTAAGAAGACTTTCTATCGTTATAACCGATTCTGACAAAATGGCCCTCAAGAAATTATCTTTATCAGAAGGAGAAAAGATGTCTGTACTTATTAGACAATTGATCAAACAAGAATTGAAGCGTCGTGGTCTATTATCTTCAGAAGATTATTCTAGAAGTGCAAATAACCTCTCAAGCGAGACAAGTGGAATTGATAAATTACAAGAATAGATTTATCTAAATGAAAAATGCGAATTTATGGGAACTTATTCAAGAAAGGAGTGATTGAGAATGAGTAAATAAATACATCTTCAAATTATATTTATTGCTTCTTTCGTTGATTTTCTCGAAATCAATCAAAAGGTAAGCAGGTCGATATCCTTAATGGATGAAATCCCAGGTGATTATTTCCCCTGAGAACTTAGAAAAGAAGAAATGGAGAAATAAAATGTCGAACCCATGTATTCAAAGGCTTGTCGTAACTGGTGAAAAAGATGATCTCGCACCTTTTGTTGAGAAAATTCTTCAATTTACGAAATTTTCTGAAAATGATCCTTCCAAAGAGTATTATGAACTGAATTACACATTTTACCAATATCCTGATTTCTTTTCTTCGAATGAATTTGAGAATGAAAATAATTTATCGTTGCGAGATTTTAAAGAGTTTAATGAAAACCTCGACCATATTCCTGATTTTTCTAAGATTGATATTGTATCTTTGTGGAAATCCTTCAAAGGTGATGAAAACAATAAGATGAGTTTTAAATATTTTTATTATATTTTGGAAAAATTATATCAAGAGATGCAGGTTTGGGAACCTATGAGTCAGGTTTTAGACCTGGATCTGGTGGAAGTTGATGATACACATATCCAATTCATTTATTTAACCAAATATGTACCATTTGAAAGATTCATATTCGATTTTTCTGAAGAATATCCTAATCTCACCTTCATTCTTGATTATTCGGATGGAATGGTCAATTGTCCGGATGAGGGAATGAAAATCAAAAATGGTGAAGTTCTCTGCCAATGGGTCGAATCAAAAGAGGACTATCAAAAGAGAGTTGCTGCATTCTGTGGTGAGCCCCCATTGGAGTGAGAAATTGCTTGAATAGATCAATATAACCCCGCAAAGGGTGCAGTTTTTGGAATTGAGGTGATGCGCTTCTCTAGAAAAAAAATATAAGACCAAACTAACAAGAGATAACATCAATATTAAACGCCTGTCTCGCTGTTCGAAGCAGCGAGACAGGGTAACCGATAGATAAATCGCCCTCTTAAGGAGATCTACTATGTTCATTAAGTATAACCCCCGATTTGAAGATTTTGCAAGTTCAAGTTTTTTTAATCTACAAGCTATAAACCGACTGACTTTAGGAAATAGTGAAGAATTCTATTCCTATTTAGGGGGGGAAAATGGCTAATAAGTCCTATACCCCACACGGCAGAACTGCAAAGATATTAGACCGTGCATATGATCTGATTCAAAGCGTTCCCTATCAGGTAAGTGCAAGATGGCTCTTTTATCGGTTACTACAGGAAGGATGGTATTCCCATAAAAGTGACTACAGCGGTAAGTTCTTGAAAGCTGTTAGTGCTGCTCGTCATGCGTATTTTAAGGACTGGCGCCCTGATACCCTAGCAGATGAAACACGTGAGTCTATCCAACGGGGTGGTACATGGACGGATGTACCTGACTGGCTATATACATTATCAAATGCAACATGTGATCTTGATAAGTGGAGTGGGCAAGATAATTATGTTGAATGTTGGTTTGAAGCCAGGGCAATGACAGATCAATTCAAACATTATACGCATTTTTTAACACTTCGAGCCATGGGTGGACAACCATCAATACCCTTCAAGTATAAGGCGGCTCAAGAAATATCAGCAGCTTTTGAGCAATACCAACTCCCAATTGTTATCCTATATTTCGGCGATCTGGATAAAGCTGGTGAAATGATCAGTCAGGTGATTGAAAGGGATGTTAGAGAGTGGTGTGAAGTAGATTTTGAATTTATTCGATGTGGGCTAAACCTGGAACAAGTGAATTTTTATGACGTTCCTGAAAACCCAGAGAAACCTGGTGACTACCAATGGGAAGCTTTGAGTGATCAGGCGGCTAAAACAATAATAAAAAGCAATATTGATAAGTATTTGCGCCAAGACGCATTTAAGATAATCGAAAAGCAGGAACGGAATGCGGAAAACTGGCTTAAGACCCAACTGAAAAATCTTGCAAGTGAATGGAAACCGTAATGTATCTATATTTATTACTTTTCTATTAGGAGATGATATGAACGAATTGAAGCTTCTAACTGCTAAGGATGTGGCAAAAGTCTTACAAATTTCGGTGGCACTTTCATATAGGTTGGTTACAGAAGGTCAATTACCTAGTGTCAGATTCGGCAGAACGGTAAGAGTAAGACCGGAAGATTTAGAGAACTTCATCCAGAACAATTTAACCAATCCACTATTTGTGAGTGATATTAGCAACAGAAAAAATGTTTTAAATGGAACTATCAGGGGATTATCATGAAAACATTGGAAAAGCAAAATCTGGATTTTGAAAAAGCGATAACAAGTGAACTTAATGATTCAAATTTAAATGAAAAAAATGATTCCATCTCATTCCCTACTCTTGGAATTGAAACCACTCCCGAGTTATCTGACAAAAAGTTTATTAAATATAAAAAAGCGAAAGAAGCACTATCTGCTTTGAAAAAATCTAGAGCAAATAATAATCAACAATGGTTGAACATCGGAATGGCGTTATCTGAATTTGGATCTGCTGGATTAATGCTTTGGAAAAAGTGGAGCAGGGATAAAGAAGAATTACAGCCAGGTAGTTGCGCAGAAAGCTGGGCAACTTTTGCGGATATTAATATCGGTCCTGACAAAATTTCACTCGATAATTTGTTTAAGTGGGCCGAACAGGATTCACCGAAATCTTTTATTCGCCCAGCACCAAAACACCCAAAACCAATAGATTACGCGAAAGCACTATCAAGTTTGCAATATAAATTCAGTCTAAATGTAATGAATGATGAGATCTATGTTAATGATCAACGCTTTGATGACTTGTTAGCCTCTAAGATTATGACTGACCTTCGCCAAAATGGATATAAAGACAAATCTACAGCAATAGATTTAATTTCTGCAATGGCTCTGAAGAATAAATTCCACCCCATAAAGGATTATCTGGACAGTCTCGAGTGGGACGGAGAAAATCACTTTGAGAAATTGAATGAATATATTAAAGATAAAGATGGTGTATTCCCAACCATTATTAAGAAATGGTTTCTGGGGGCTGTTGGTCGTAATCTTGGATCTCGCCCTGGACAGCATCATCCAATATTAGTATTAGATGGTTCTCAAGGGCTTGGAAAATCACGTTTCGTTACATGGCTTGGGAGTCCATTACCCGAGTTTTATTTGGAGAGTGCGATTAATCCTGAAGATAAAGATTACTCTATTTCACTTTATTCCAATTTTGTATGGGAAGTAGTTGAAATGGGTTCAACTATGAGAAAGTCTGATCTTGAATCACTAAAAGCCTTTTTTTCAAAGGAAAGAGTAAAAGTCCGAAAACCTTATGGGCGTTTTGATACAGATAAACCTGCAACAGTATCTTTTATTGGGACAGTTAACAATTCAAGTGGATTTTTGGCAGATCCAACAGGTTATCGACGATTTAGAGTATGCACTCTAACTGATATGAACTGGGCATATTCCCACAATCTTGATGTAAATCAATTGTGGGCACAAGCAGTCGCTTTGTTTAAAGGAGGAGAGACCTGGGAATTGAGTCGTGAAGATGAGGACAAAATTCAAGTAATAAACAGCAATTATG
>Ga0315268_10005458_pt1 | contig 13653 bp, 18 predicted proteins | sample C1_top_MG_FD_204535 | JGI IMG/M metagenome (GOLD analysis project Ga0315268, IMG submission 204535) | Sediment microbial communities from Yellowstone Lake, YNP, Wyoming, USA - C1_top | ecosystem: Environmental > Aquatic > Freshwater > Lake > Sediment | place: USA: Wyoming | collected 2017-08-01 | reverse complement strand
CCTTCCAAATACTCTCCACATCAAAGAGCGAGATAAAAATTGCCATAAACCCATAAAATTAGGAGATAGGATTGACCTTATGGCTGAAGTTGACGGTTATATTTTGAGGATAGCCACAAAGGAGTGGGTTGACCAAGTTTTCATTCTGCAGCTGGCGATTTCTCCCGCGCTTCCACCCTTTTTTATGATTTCATAGGTAAAAACGTGGCTGTGGACGTGGACGGCTGCCTCACAGTTGAAGGACGGCTGATCCATTACCGTGAGAGCGGCGCAGGCAAAAACCACGTGCTCTCAATACTCATCGTTGAAAACAGCCAAGGGCGGCACATCATACGTGGAAAGTTTCGCATGATAAGACGCTTGGGCCAGTGAAGGCGATTACGGTCGCGAGTGGCTGTTTTTTACGTGGAAAGCCTAGCCCAAACCGTGCAAAAAACCAACCTTTCTTTCTTCGCAATATCACATATGTTTAATTAAATTATTTTTACCCTATTTTTCTGAATTTTTTCTCCGCAGCCCATCGCTTAATCAATGTTAAGAGAAGTTTTTCCATAAAAATTGCCCATAATCCGAATTATAGGCAGAACGACGCTTTTTTTTCCTAAGATTTAACGAACTCTGCAAAGTTTTCCTGAAGGAAAAAGGCTACATGCGCCCTTGGACAAGCCCCATGTGCATGTTTCAAGTTTTCCACGCAAAGGAGCAGCCTTAACGTTTCAACTTTTGCCTTGAAGAAGGCTGCTGGATAACGCATGCGTAACGTAAAATTATTTTGAATGCTCCAAGCTGACGCTGCGTGATTTTAAATATCTATTTTTGCGGCAACCCTTATACATGCTCAGCTTCAAAAATATTTTCTGGGCGAAAGAAAATGGAAAAACAAAAATTAAATATCCGCTTGGAACTGAAGGGCGAAAATGCAAAAAAATTCCACACAATAAAACAACGCTACGGCCTAAAAAAGAACACGGAAATAATCAGATTCTTAATCAGCCAAGAATACGCAAAAATTGAAGGACAGAAAAACAGCAGCCCCAAAAAATAATTATTTTCACTTCCCCCTTTTCTTTTCAAAAATTGCCCTCATGCAAAAAATAAATAATTATGAATGCTGCAGACGGTCAAGAGAAATTTTTGCAAAATATTTTCTGAAAAATATGCTGCCAGCAAAATTTTTTACTCAAAATTATTTTTGAAAGCTCTGTTAAAAATATTTATTTAATGAAAGTTTAATTTTAAATCCGAACTTTTTAAGAAGCTATCTTTGTGTTATTCAATAATGGAAAAAAGCAAATGGATTTTGCGGCGCATAAAACCGGTATCTTTTTGCTGAGTTAGTATCTAGATTTTCCCTTCATAAATGATTTGTGAGAAGGGAAAAGATTATTAGGTTAATACTGGTATTAGAGGTAATGTACATGCTTAGGAGAAAAGAAAAAAGGGTGAAAGAAATGTCGGCAGACATTAGCATTAGAAAGGTAAAGGTTTTACAGGGCAGAGCTAAAGCTGAAGCTGAGAAGCAAGGCTTGAATCCAAATGACCTAGTCATTCTTAAAACAAGTGTAAATTCCTTACCAGAATATCATGTTGAGAAGATAGAAGGAGACCCAGTTTCGTTTTTGCTTAAACGTGCCAAGACTAAGACTTAGTTTAGTCCATCTAATCAGGTGCTCTTATGTCTGCTTCATCCGTTCAAGTACCACAGATAGTATTGGTTTTATGTCACTCATTCTTTCATGATGCATTCTGCGTTGAGAGACCAGTAGATTCAAAGAAGTTTAAACTTTGGTTGTCTTCACGTTTCATTGCTAATCTCATAATCGAAAGACAAGCAGAACTTCCAGAAGGTTCCTCATTTGCAGTTACAGCAAAACAAGTATTCGATAATTTTGCTTATAAATTCCATGGGAACAAACCTTCATTCAGACAAAGAGAAGTTGTGGACATCCTGCGTAATTCGATACTTGTTATAGAAGCTCCTTCGATAACAAAGTTGTCGATTGATGATGCTGTCCTTGTAATATGCGATACTCTCTATTCACGTTCAAGTTATACACCAATACTTCTTACCAATATTCCTGCAAAATTAGAAAGGGCAGAAGATTTTTATCGGAAAAAAGACCCTAAAGCAAAGATACCTTACCCAATTTCAAGCACAGTAGAAGCAGAGCCTTATCTCCGTAGTATATTCCCAGAATTGTCCAGAACAGTTGATACTCGAATGAAAAATAGCGTATACAAGTTTTAGTCTCTAGCTTTTTTTGTTACTGCTCTTTCATTGATTGACCTTATGTACCTTTAATTCATTGCCTTTTCTAAAAGTTGATTCGCCAAATCATTAACGCTTATCCCTTTTTGACTCCGTTCAAAAAAGGATTGCCCAAGAATTCGTATAATGGGCTTTTGTAATAAAAGAGAAGATTTAAAGTTCGACTTTTATTAAATTTATTTTTCTACGCTTGGAAATCTTTGCAATTTTTCAGCCCTTCCACAAGCCTATCATGAAGCCTACGGCGAAGCCAAGCAGGGGCGGCTCTGGGCTAGCGCCAAGCTTTGCTGTGAAGTTGTCAAGCATGGGTTTCAACTGGACCAGCAGCGCAACCATCTGCTGCATTGTTTCCGGCGAGATCATGCCTGCAATCATGGCGAACAACACGAGGATAAGTGCGATTTTCATGCCGCTTTTAATTTGGCTGCCTAAGATGTAGCCCACAAGCGCAGCTAAGCCGATTAAGACAAGCGTGTTAACTGGCACGTCGCCTATGAATGGAATCTGCAAGTTTGTCACCTTTTTTTGGCGAAAGCGTAAACGCAGAGCAGCAGCAGCATGCCCAAAAACACGTACGTCATAAAACCAGGAATTGAACCTGGCGGGGCTAACTGTTTACCCGTGACAGTCAACCGGCTAAACGTCTCCAAATAATCCTTCGTGGTTCCCGACAAAGTTGAAGGAAAACTACCATACGTCAGCGATTGCTCTATTGCTCTTCCAGTGAGGTCAGCATACGGCGACTTGGTGGATATAAAAACTCCTGGTTCTGCCCCAGAGGTTACATTACCCCAAACCACAAGATAATATTCCTCACCTTTAACCAGGAATGGTTTAGGATCATTAAATTCAAGGTTTGCCGTCGCATAAGGATTATAAGTTATCGACAACTCTTCTGTACTTTGCAGAAATGAATAATCAGATTTTTTATATAGGGCGGCTTTTACCTGTGCAGTTCCAGCATTAGCGCCAACACCTACTATGTAAATAGTCACATATATAGCCGTCCCATTCGTCCCTTCTTCAGTAATCAACGGAGGACCGTAAACTTTGTCAGTTGTTAGATAGAGTCCAACAATTTTATTGTTGATGGAAACTATATATTGGTCGTAGCAGGGTGGAGCAAAATAAGCGGCACGGTCAAGGGTATATGCAGTCCCATTGTACCAATTCCAATTGTTTCCAACCGAAATCGATGAAGAGTTGATAAACACTTCGCCTGAACCGTTTAAGCTTCTTGCGTAAACGTCTAAACGGTATTGAGGCATCTGATTTTTTGTTCCAGTGACATTCACAGGTGGTGATGCAGTCCAAGATTTGCTGACACATGGCCTGTCCGATCTGCTCACTATGTAACCGTTGGGATAGTCGATACTTGAAAACGGATCCGTGCCAACTATAACCCAGTTTGTGTCGTCGTTTGTATAATTGTCCACCCATAAAACAACCTCACCTGACGCTCTAATTTCTTTAATCTGGTTCAGCACTGTCAGTGCCATTAAACATAAAAAGATCAAGAAAGGCAGCCCACGCAAATACTTCTTTGCCTTTGCCATTTTACACATGCTCCATCACCGTTTGAATGTTGCCTATCGCAGCGAACCATGAAACAATACCAAACCACAACATCACAACAGCGCAGACGACAAAAAACAAACTTTTTACAGTGATGTCCACCAGCGATTCTGTTAGGCGAAAGATGGCGGCTGCGACGGCCAAAAGACAAAAAGCCAAAATTGCGGCGCCTGGAAACCCAAGCGGACTTTGTTCTTGTGCGTTTGGAAACTGTAAAGCGTAAGCTGTTGTGAGGGTGTCTAAAATTTCGCCGCAAAAGGCAAAGAACAGACACGCTAAACACGCTTTCCGGGTTAGTTGTGCACTATTCATGTTTTCGCCTTCTTCCTTTTGGCAGACTGAAGGGCTTTTCCGCAGGGGACTGGCGAGGGCGAGGAGATGAACTCTCCAGGGCAGGGAGCGCCTTGGACGGCGAAAGGCGGAATTGAAAAGCCCTTGCGGAAGATTTTGCCCGCCGCCCAAGCCAGCTTACCCTCATGCGTAGCCCTCATTTTTGCCGTCTTTCCTTAGCCTTAGCTTTACGCCAATAACGGTGCAAATCATCATTAAATTTCCTTGGCCGGCCTGGACGTTTTTTACGCTTCAACGCAGATCAGCCTCCTTTGAAGCTGCGTTTGGCTTTTCCAAGCCCGCCTGTTAATCTGGCAAGCACGCCAGGGAAGAATATGGCTAAAACTGCAATAATTATTATGAACACTATGAACAGTAGGAAGAGGAAGGCTACGAAGCCAGCGTATGGTCCGAAAACACTGAATGGATTAAGGAGGTTCAAGTCTCTGCAGATTTCATCTATAAGGTAGTAGGCGGGCATGAAAACTTTAGTCCAAGTGCGATTTTCCCATTCTGGAAGCTCGCCCTTCTCGGTTATGTAAGTGAATTCGCCTAAGGATAGATAGTAAACTCTTATGCGGTAATAAACGCTTGGATACCAAACTGCTTGTAGCATGCCAAAATTGTATTCCATGTATGGTCTGAAGTCGGTGAAGGTTATGCGGAAGTAAACGTGGTTTTGAAATTTTGTGTCTGGATAAAGCTCGCTGGTTAACGTGCTGTTTAAAGTTTTGAAGTATGGCTGCCCATTCATGCCCGTATACCAAACGTCATCGAGGCTGACGGCAGAGTTTGGATCTGAATAAAGCGTGACTGTTCTTCCGTTGAAATCTGGCGTTATGACGCAGCATTCGGCAACCCATTCGGGTGGCGGAGTTTTCTTGGTTGTGCCGTCATCTTCCGTCCAATCTCCGTAAGGATTGTATTCTTCAATATAGGCGGATAAGGGAATGCTCCAGCCAGCGTCACTGCTTTTGCTGGGATCATCAGGGTCCGAGTAGGCGCGGTCCCATTTTACAGTTCCCATTCCAAGCCAAACAGCATGATTTCTCCAAGCGTAATATTCGCCGGCTACTGGTCGGAGGCTAATCTGCAATATGAAAGTCCAAGGTTGAATTATTCCTACAACTTTTTTCCAAACAGTCTGCGTTTCGGTTTCGCTGACTTTAACGTAATAAGTTATTTCTCGGCTTGCCAAGCCACTTTCAGGATACGGTTGCTGACGCTCTACAAGCAATGTTCCAGCCGTGTCGCCGCTGCCCACATGCCTAATTAAAGTATTATAGGGATCCACAGGCTGTTGCGCCCAAACGAATGGACTGGGCAAAGTTTGATTGATGCTGTAGGCGCCTAATGCATCTGCTTTTGGTTGGAAACCCCATACGCCCACTTGTAAGCCTTCGCTTCCCGTCATGAGGCTAAGCTTGAAGCCGGAGCCAACAACCAGTAAAAGGATGCAAATAACGAGCAGGACCACGATGCAGATTTTAAGCGTGGTTTTCAAGTTTAAACCTTCCACAAAATTATTTGCGCTTTCCTTTCCATACCAACACGCAGCCGACAACCAACAAGCCTACGCCCAGCAGTTGACTGTTTGAAAACGACGGAAGCGGTGGTTGCACGTTGACGTTTGAGACCACGGACATTAGGCGGTAGCTGTTTCCGCCGTAGCTGATGTACCCGAGAATTGTGTATGTTCCGCGAGCTGGCAAAGTGAATGTTCCAGTCCATTCGGTGTCAGGTGTTGTTTCTGTCAATGTTACTTGTTGGTCAAGAGCTGGACTGTCGCATTTTATTCCTATCCAAACGTTTACAATGAGGTCGCCGTACTGTGTAGCTTTGAAGCTAAACGTGAGTGTAGGCGACTGAACATGGAAGACGCTGTCAATGTTGGCTTCTTGCCCGTTAATGTAGAACTTGCCCACTGGACCGCCGATTTTAGCGTAGCTGGTTGCGTCGGCTTTGTAGCCTTTGTCCGTTTCTACATGCCAAGCGAAAGTTAACAAAGTTCCATCAGGCAACGTTGGGGCTGTCCAAAAAGTGTAGATTCGGTCGTAGTCAGCCGTGTGAGCCCACGACAAACTTACAACTTGAGAAAAGCCTGTGCCAGTAACCGTGACCTGCTTAACTGTTAAACTGCCAACATCAAGGACTGTTAGGTAGGCTTCTATCGTGTAGCCTGAACCGCCCTTAAGCAACGTCGGCGCATTTTGTGTCCCGCTTGGAAAGCTGGGAGAGATGGTTAGGGTGGGTGTTTCGTAAATAACTGTTGCGAAACTAATGATGTTCAAGGCGAACAGCAGCCCCACTAGGATCAAGGCTGCGCCGATGAGTTGCATCGTTTTAAGTTGCATACACATTTCTCCAAATCTCTATACACGGCTTTAACTATTTATATTTTTCTTTGAATATTTAAATTTTTCCTTGAAAATTAGATTTTTCTAAGAAAATATGTTTTATGGCAAAATTTATAAATAAATATGTATTAATAGCAACCATGCAAACGTTACAACAGCCTGGTTTTGTTTCAATACAGATTCTAAAACGACACTTGCCTCCAGAATTAGTCATTAGCTCTGGACTATGCAGTGAATGTTTTTCGCCTTTACTTCTGTTACATGATGGCAGGTGGCTTTGCCCAAACTGCAAAATAGAATACGACGGCAACGGCGAAAATATCGAAGACGACAGAGTGCCATTCCCACAAGGAACAGACGCAGAAAAAGGCTATTTTGAGAGTCATTTCAATCCAGTCAACGGCCTCAGTTTCGGCTCCGGCTTGGGAACACAAAGTTTGATTCCCTTGCGGGCTGTTGCTCGCATACTTTCTAGGAAAAACGGCAATAATGAAGACTTGGGCGTCCGCAGCAAAATTGCCAAGCTGATCGTTGAAAGAACTGAACCTGAAGGCCTCAAAAAAACCTTGGAACATGCCTCACAAACGCTTAAGTTGCTGGGGTTCGGCGAAAACATGCAGATCGGCGATAGCTGCGGCAAAATCATTAGAAAGGCATACGCTTATTTGGCTTTAACAGGCAAAAAGGGTTGGAACTCGCACGTGCTGGCGGATGCATGCGTTTACTTCACTTTGCGCAAATATGGTTATGAGCCTCAACCGCCCGAAAAATTCGAAAAAGGCATGGTGAAAACGAATGTTTTGCGGTTTCCAAAATGGCTGCTGCCTGTTTTGCGGCTTTTGGACACGCCCGCGTATTAAAAAGAATCGTTTGATTCAGTTTAGGCTTCGGGATCTCCGCGGATTCCCCTGGTTTTGACGTTTCAACTGATTCAGCCCGTCAAGATAGTAAGCCGTCCTTCTTAAGCAACTCAACAGCTTCCGCATTACATTTCGCCCTTAAATCTTCCACTTCGCTCTCCTCTTCCTCTTGTCCTGCAAACTCGTCGTCCACAATCATCCAAGCAGTGTCAAAATCGTAGCCTTCTTCACGCAACTCTTGGTAACGTGAACGTCGCTCCAGCTCTGGACCATAAAGATCCGCCTCATAACTCGTGTGGGCGTGGCGATAATGCGCTATCATCAAAACTTTCTTTGCCTCTTCAAATGGGACCTCGCCGTTAAAGTACGCTTCAAACATTCTGCTGCCTTTAAGCGCGCGTATGTTTCTTTTGCACCTTGGACAGTAAAACTGAAGCTTGTCACGCACCTGCTTCCTTTTGGCGTAAACTTTTCTTTTAGCCTTTTCAGGCTCCGCGAGTTTCGGGAAAGCTTTAATTTGCTGTAGGTTCTTCTCCAAGTCCGCCAGCTTGAGCAGCAAGGACGGCGAAGCGTTCATGTAATGTGGGTTACGCACGATTTTGGCTTCAACTAAGCCATTGGCTACGGCTTGTCTTATTTGGTTGTCAGTTAGTTTGTACCGTGTTTTAGCCGTGCTTTTATAAATCCACAATTTTTCTTCCATGTTCATTCCTCTTTTATTGGAAACGAAATAATAATGTGAAATGGAGATTTGCGCACAGCCCCCCTGTTTGGATCCGTAATCTTCGATACTGCAACCTTGATTAATGAGGAAATGTCTTCAGCCGTCAATGTTGGTGGAGTCTCATTGGCTGAGCATGCAATCCTAATATTAACATGCTCGCGAATCCACTTTAAAATTGCCTTTAACTCTTTTTCTTCACTCGTTTCAGCTCGGACTAATTGTACCAAAAAGGCTGGAAAATCTTGAGCAGCTTGCTTTTTGGCTTTTTCAGCGGCTTCCAGAAAAATTGCGTTTTGAAGCTGCTGCATTATATAGTCTTCTACCTGCACAAGCCTGTCTGCAGGTATTTCAACTTCACAAAGGTTGTTTTCCTTTATTTCGCTTCGGAGCCATGCTTTATCCGCTAAAACCTTGTATTGCTCTTTGATGTAGTAGCGGGGGCGCCCACTTTTTGGATCTTCAACTTTTTTTAGCTCTTTTTTAGCAGCTTTGAAGCTGTTAACAAATTTGCCCTTGCTCCATTTTCGATTGTTGCAAAATTCTTTTTCCAAGTCAATCCATCGGATCCCGTTGGCGCCTTGCTTTCGGATGTAAGCTAATATTTCCTCAGCCATGTTTTAAGCCTCTTTTGTGACTAGTCACCAATTAGACTAAAATATGCGTATTTTGCTTATAAATTTTTTGTAATAAGGTGGTAACAAAATGGTAAAATTTAAAGTGAAAGCAAACCCAAGCGGGCAGTACTATTTTCCAAAAGAAGTGCGCGCTGAACTTGGCGAAGAGCTGGAACTAATATGTGATGCAAAAGCGGCGGTAGTGTATAGCAAAGACACCCCGTTGGAAGCGATTCTGGAATCCTTGGAAATAATCCAAAAGGACTTGAAGCATCGTTTGGACTTGGAAAAGCAACAAGAAGCCCAGGGGGCGGCTGCGAAATGAGCGAAAAGCAACCTGAAGCTTGGCGCGGGCCAAACGGCGAAATGCGCAATCGGCCTCCAACACTAACACCCCTGCAGCTATTCAAAAGGCAATATTGTGAAAGATGCAACTGGTACGAAGTTTGCAACCCCGAACAGCGTCTCGCTTGTATCTTAAGCAAAATTTGCGACAGCTTAGAACTCTTCCGGCGCACCACTCAGGAACGGACAGCACACCTGACTTGGTAGGAGGTGACGAAGTGTGAGTGAGGAGAAAGACTTGGCTCTTGAAATTCTGGCGGATTTTTTTAATGCGGTTGAGGCGGGCATAGCCCAGGCAAGGCAGCGGCTTAAAGAAGCAAAATTGGAGCCTGAAAAGCCAAGCTGGGACGCAGGCCGCCTAAAGTGGGTTGAAGCTCAAGGCACAAGCGGGCCGTACCAGAGGTACCCTGGCGAAGGCCAGAAAGCGGAATCAACGGAAGATTATCGAAACATGCTTCAGGATTTGAAGGCGCATGGCGGGAAACTATCGCGAAAAGAAGCTGACGGCGCAACGTGGTTTTATTGGCTGTTTCAGGATTCATCAACGGTTGGGCGTAAGCAACGCAAGTAGCTGAGGCGAAAACATGGCTGAACCGCAAACATCTCTTTTTGACGTTTCAAAGCTGAAGGGTGATGGTGTAAAAATAGGCAATATTATCGCTGCCGATCCGCAGCTTTTCAGCAAGTTTATGAAGCATTTAAGCAAAACCGTGAAGCGCGATGATGTCACTAAAAAAATGGTTTTTTTAACAGCCCTCAGCGCTTACACGCCTGAACCATTAAACCTTTTTTTGCGTGGCGAATCCAGCACTGGGAAGTCTTACAATGTTACGGAAACGTTGAAGTATTTTCCTCGAGAGGATATTTGGCTTCTCGGCGGACTTAGTCCCACAGCGTTGATTCATGACCGGGGCAAGCTTGTGAGCGAGGATGGTGAGGAGATAAGTCCTGGGGATCGTCCAATAATGCCAAGAAAGCATGATTACGCTGACAAACAAAGCTACGCCGAGGCCCTTCGCGAGTACAAGGAAAAAAAGGAAATTTGGATTAAAAGACTGAAGAATTCGCATTATTTAGTTGACTTGAGTGGTAAAATCCTGGTTTTTCTAGAGTCGCCTAACATACGAACCTTTAACATGTTACGGCCAATTTTGAGTCATGACACTTTTCAAATTAGCTATAAATTTACGGATAAGAGTGCAAAACAAACTTTGGAAACGCAGCACGTTGTAATCCAAGGGTTCCCAGCCACAATATTCTGCAGCACTGATGAAGCGTACGTTCAAGATTTGGCTACACGGTCCTTTACAATCACTCCTGAGACGTCTGTGGAAAAATATAAGGACGCGAACATTCTCACAGGTGCACGGGCAGCTTTTCCATGGGATTTTGAAAAGGACTTCGACTTTTTGCTTCTCGAGGGCTATATTAAATTCCTTAGGGATAACCTAAAATGTTTCAAAGTTGCGGTTCCCTATGGGATGGAATTTGCAGAGAAGTTTGAGGTCCGGTTTCCGCGAAGCATGAGAGATTTCAAGCATATTTTAAGTTTAGTCAAAGTCTGCGCACTTTTCCATTGTGGACAGCGGCCGGTTCTGGTCCGGAAAGGCGAAAATAATGAAGAAGCCTTCATAATCGCCGCCAAGGGAGATTACGATTTTATAATGGATTTGTGGAATGAGATTCGTGAGACAACTGAAACTTCAGCCCCTGGACACATTATAAAATTCTTCCATGAAGTTGTTGAGGATGTGGCAAGGGAAGCAAACACTTTTTTAGTCGAGGATTTGACGGAAAAATGGAACAGTAAGTTTCAGGATAAACGGTCTAGTGATTCCATACGGAAATGGGTGGATTTTCTATGTGAAATAGGATGGATGACAAAGCAGCCAGACCCAAACGACAAGAGGCGTAACATGCTTCAAATCATTAGAAGCGAAAAAAACGGAAATTACACGAAAATCAATTTTTCCGAAATTTTTAAGCTGGAAACGTTTAAAGAATGGCTAAATAAGGCTAATCAAATATCGGAGAAAAATCGGATTTTACTTAGAGAAAATTTTTTTGCTGAAGGTGAGGCAACCCCTGAGAATATCTTTGAAAAATTTTTCTTATATAAAAACGAAAATTTCTCCGATATTCATTTAAGCGATTCTGAAACGCCTTCCGCTGAAAGGGCTATAGAAAAAACGGAAAATTTGAAAATCGTGCAATTTCCGAATTTTAACGTAAACGATGTTCTGAAACTTGAACGCTTAACTACAGACATCCAGGATAAATGCATGGGCTGCGGATCCAACGGACGCATGGACTGGCAAGTAACCCTCCACGATGGAACATGGGGCCTACTATGTGCTGAATGCGGCCTCAAATTGTCAAAGAAACTGGAAGGTGAAACGTGATGGGCGCTGAATGTACTATTCGCAGGCTGCAACGGCTGCAAGAAGCTGGCTCATGTGTTGTCGTTGTCGTAGGCTTCAAATCGGACCGAGAGAACAGCGTCCACTATGAAAAAGTGCATAATCCAACCAGCGAAAGCGTTGGAAGGGCATTGTGGAAAGCGTATGTTAAGGGGGCGGATTTCGCGAGCGTCCGATTCGTAAAGGAGCGTGAGGGTTAATGGCTGAGAATAGAAACGCGGTCGAGATAACTGACAGAGAGGCACGCATCTACAGAGAAAAATCCCTTTGCCATGTTTGGGCATTATCCCGCGCACACCCGTTAACACTCACGCAACTATCAAAAATCAAAAGCATGTACGACCAGTATTTGCAGCTTGTTGAAAACGCTGGTCTCCAACGCGACCAACCCGTGCTCAAAGAGATTTACGTTTCGCTGCCGTGCCTGCGAGAGCATGCCGAGGAACTCCGCCAGAAGCTTCAGCAAATTTTAAGCGAGGGCTAGGTTATGCGTCGAATAAAACGTGGCAAAGGCATACTGTTTGTCAAAATTAAGCGTTTGACGATTCCTGAAATCTGCTTGACCATCGAGTTCGATAGCGAAAATGAGTTTTTCAAATTTGTGGAATCCGTTGAACTTGAAGATCCAAAACCAGTGTTTGAAACTCCAGGCACGTTTGCCTTCTTCATAAACTCTGACGTCTTGTTTACTTGTCCGAAAGCGAGGTGAGGCGAGGCTTGGATAGGTCTGCCGAGGTTCTCCCACAGCGAACTGGCCCCATTTCTAGCCATAAAAAGCGGCATCCAGCAGGGAGGGGGCTGACTCTTCGATGCCCCGCCGCTGCTTCGGCAGGCTCCAAAAAGCCTCAGCCCTTACGCTGCCCAGAATGTGGTTCAACAAAGCTTTTCAAGGATGGGCTGAGATACCTCAGCGACGGCAGCGTTCAGCGTTGGCTTTGCAGAAGCTGTGGCTTCCGCTTCACGGATCCAAGCCAAAAATTAATAAATAAATATTTATCAAAGAAATCTAACGCCGAACAAAGTGACTGTGAAGGCCCTATAGGGTCCAGAGGAAAATCGGCAGCCAGGGCGGTAGTCTTGGCTGAACCACCCATCACCACGGCTACCACAGAGCGGGAGACCGCAGAGACACAGCAGGGCTTAATCTTCAAGTACGCGTGGGAAATGAAAAAACGTGGGCAAACAGAAAGAACCATTAAGGATAGAGTTTACCGTTTAAACTGTTTAGTTAAAAAAAAAGGTGCAATCCTAACGGATCCTGAAAGTGTCGAAACGGTTTTAGCAACAGAAAATTGGACATCTGCAAACAAAAGATTCTTTGTCATGGCGTATCTTAGTTTCACAAGAGCTTTCGGAATAGCTTGGAAACCCATTAAAACCCATGTGGAACCTAAACAGCCGTTCATCCCGCTGGAGCGGGAAATAGACAGCCTGATTGACGGCTGCGGAAAAGTTGTCGGCGCCTTCCTCCAGGTGTTGAAGGATACGGGTGCAAGAGCTGGAGAGGTTCTTAAGCTGAAGTGGACAGACGTTAATGTGGAAAATAACACGATAGCCATAAACAATCCTGAAAAAGGCTCTCACAGTAGAACCGTTAAAGTTTCAGCTAAAACTATTGCAATGTTGAACGCTTTACCTAAAAAGGGCGAATACATCTTCAGCAACTATCGAGCTTTACAAACCACCTTTTCAAGAAGCAGAAAAAGAATTGCAGCTAAACTTGGAAATCCACGTTTACTGTCAATTCACTTTCACACTTTACGCCATTGGAAAGGAACAATGGAATACGCTAAAACCAAAAACATCCTTTGGGTTAAGTATTTGCTGGGACATAAACGCTTAGAAAACACGGAAATCTACACGCATTTAATAAACTTTGAAAATGAAGAATACCATTCTGCAACTGCAAAAACAATAGAGGAAGCAAAACAGCTTATCGAAGCGGGGTTTGAATACGTCTGCGACATGGAAGGCGTTAAACTGTTCAGAAAAAGGAAGTAAGCTATGTTGAACACGCAAAAACCATGTGTTTCAAGTTTTTGAAATGGCAATTTATTACACTGGTTTCCATAGAAAATGGAAGGTTGGGCAAATAATAGTCTTCGTTCATAAGATAGCTTTAGGCGACGCCTTCGTGGGTTATGGTGAAATTGGAAACG
>Ga0315268_10005456_pt1 | contig 13658 bp, 12 predicted proteins | sample C1_top_MG_FD_204535 | JGI IMG/M metagenome (GOLD analysis project Ga0315268, IMG submission 204535) | Sediment microbial communities from Yellowstone Lake, YNP, Wyoming, USA - C1_top | ecosystem: Environmental > Aquatic > Freshwater > Lake > Sediment | place: USA: Wyoming | collected 2017-08-01 | reverse complement strand
TCAGCACGCCGTTAGGTCCATAAATTTCGTCATGAGGAAAAGCATCAAGCGCAGTCAGAAATTCATGGTAACCCTTGGGATTTTTATTATTGATGGCCGTAAGTAAGGGCATATTGGCATCAATAAAAGTTTTCGCGGTTGGCGCAAAAGAGGCAGGTTTGACTCTGTGGATTTGCAGCATCAGTGCGCAGGCATCATTGATTTCCCTGTAAAATGAAGGCGTTTTTTCTTTATCGCTATAACTTACAACGTCAACAGAGCCCGTAATTCTTGAAACATATCTCCGGTCAATCTTGTCAGATGAGAGGACATCATGTTCGCCAAGACGGAAGAATTGCTTGTTTCCCGCATCGGTTTTCTTTGCAGGGCCGCTATCTTTAACATAAACAATCCGAGGTGAAGGGGGTGGCCAGGCTGTGCCTATCTCCACGTGAACGGCGGGCGTGCCTCCATCTGTGGTGCCGGGTGTCGCGGTTTTATCGCAACCGGCCAGTGCCGTCATGCCCAAACATAAGGCCGCAGAAATATTGCGGATTTTAGAGGAAACAGCCTTGTCCGGTGCTGTTGAATGTGAAGCCTGTATATTGAGAATGGCTTCTCCTGGCGTTGTGTTAGGCATAAGTAGAAATAAATAATAGGGAGTCAAGATAACAGGAAAATAGAAACCTGTCAAGTACGAGATTCCATCGGATGATTGAATCTCGACCTGCCAAGTATTGACAAAAAAGCAACAAAGTGGCACATTAACCGCCACCTTTTTGCCAATACCCCAATCGAAAATGAAAGCGGAAATTGAATTACTGAAACCAATGCTCGCCGGCGAAAATTTGCGACTTGGCGAAGAGAGCGAATTTCCTGAAGGCTCCGGTTTTGAAATTGAGGCCGCCGGCCGCAAGAAACCGGATCCCGAAAGCGTCCGCATCTATATCCTCCAGCGTCTTGTTGACGAACTTGGGGTAATCGCCGGACTTGTTTTTAAAAAAGGGGAACAGACTGTTTTTGTCCCGAGGGAGGCAAATCAATCCACCGAAAAGCTGCCCTGGTTCCTGAAACTGATTGTGGGATTGGGTGAAAACCTGCGGATGGGCGACGGGCAGGTTTTTATGAAGCCGCTTTCGGGCGAAACACCCCTGCACGTCAGAACCACAGGAGATATGGGTAATAATCCGAAACTTGATGCTTTTATACCGTCGAATTTTACCGTCCCGACGCGCGGCAAAAACGCCCGCCGCGTGGTGACCGCTATCAACCGGGACGACTCTTTCGGCAAAGAGGAGTGGCGGAAAAATATCAGCAGGTTCGTAGAAAACTCGTTGAGTTATCATAACGCAAGCGGTGATTATTCCCGGGTTTTATGCTTCCCCGGCTTGGGTAAAGAAGCACACCTTTGGAGCAGGACCAGGGTCAGCCCGGATCAGATGTTTTTCATTGAAAGGAACAGGCAAATCGCGGAAAGATTGGCAAAACAATTTCCCGAATCAAACATTTTTCCCGCCGAGTTCGGAGCCGACAGGGAAATGACGAGGAAAAAAATCATCGACCCGCTGGTTGCAAAGTTAAAAAATGAAAAACGCAAAGCCCCGCAAAAGGATTTCTGGATAATCAATTTTGATCCCGAAGGCGGGCTGACGCAAAAATTTTACGGATCCATGGTCGATCTCTTCCGTGCCATGCCGCTCGGCGACGCTTGCTGCATCGGCGTGAATTTTACCGGGAAGAGGGAGCAGCAGCAGCAGATCCGCTTTTATCAGGCGCTACATCCCGCCGCTCTCAAGTGCAATCTTACCCTGGCGCAACTGAGGGACGCGGCTGTGCATAAAGCGGTGCCGGCCGCACTCAAGGAAGCTGGCAAAGATTATGAAATACAGACTCACATCGGCGGGTCATACGAAGGCGAATCGGATGGCAGCCGCATGTACTATGCGATGCATCACTTTATTAAGAAATGAAAAACAATCTTGCTGACAAATTGGAATTGGTATTTGGTGGCGAAGCTGAAGGAGTCCCGACTGAACGGAAAGAAAAAGTCGCGCCCGTCGCACCGGTCACTTCCGTCGCCCCTCATGGCCGTTTTTTGGAAAGCCTTCGTGAAGCAGATTTTGACGAAACCGCCGGCCTTGAAAAAAGAAAATACCAGCAATCCGCGCTGGAAAGCATCAGGGAAAATTTTCTGGCGGGGCATACTCGAGGACAGCTGGTCCTTGGTACGGGAGGAGGCAAAACGACAATCGCGCTGGAATTGGTTTCGCGAATGAAGGGCCGCGTCCTCTGGCTGGCTCCCTCAAACACGGCTTTATACCGGGCGGTTGATGAGCTGGATAAACTGAAGATATCAAAAAAATTCCAGGTACTGAACGGCAAATCGATTGACCCGCTTACTCAACTTGTTTTTGCGACGACGCAGATGCTGGTGTACGGGCAAAAATTCCGCCGATTTGACCCCGGTGATTTCAGCCTGGTCGTTTCGGATGAGGCGCATCACAGCATGGGGGCGGCCACGCGCGGCATCTTCGAACACTTCAACGCGTCCCAGCTCTACATGACGGCCACGCCGGAAACCACCGTCAACCACCTGGACAGTTTTGCCAAACCGTTTTTTGAGTACTCGTCCGAAGACCTGATCCGCAACGACGGTTTTCCTCCCTGGGTCCTGCGCCGCTACGAAGTACCGGATGAAAAAATCTATCAGGCCAAAGTTTTCGGTGACCATTATGTAATGGAAGACGGCGAGGAAGTGAAATTGTTGAACATGCCCCACCGCTATGCAATCTGCCTGCAAATACTCCGGGACACCGTGAAGAAGGGCGAAAAAGCGCTGGTCTTCATGCCGTCCGTGGCATCGTCAAAACTTTTTATCGAACAAATAGCCAAACGCGAAAAAGGCCTGAAAGGCAAAGCCGCTCACGTTGACGGAAGCATGCCCAAACAAGATGTCCGCGATATGGGAAACGATTTCCGCTCACCGGACGGGAATGTGCTCGCGGTCTCCTGCAACAACATCTGGACGGAGAGCCTCGACGTGCCCGATATCAAACACATCATCCTTTGCGATCCCTGCTGCTCGCCGCGAGTGCTGATGCAGCGCATTGGCCGCGGAGCCAGACCCGCTCCCGGAAAAACCCACCTGACCATCCATGACGTCGTTTCGGTCTTCGAAAACGCCGAAGAAACCGCTCCGTCAAACAGGCCGCTGACGGTCGCGGGCGCGCTGGGCGTCAGGCTTTACGCGGACGGCATCGTCCTGAACGGACCGAAAAAAGGCAAACGGATTTTTGAGGATGGCAAAGGAGGCAAGCAAAAAGTCCGGTACATCGAATGCACGGAAGCCGAGTCCTCGGAAATCCCTTTCAGCGAACGTATGCTGGACCTGAATTTCATGGCGGATCCTGATGCCGCGATTGCCCTCTTCAAACAGTTCGCGAAAAGTTTCCGGACATCTCTGGCCAATCTGGTAAATGAGCAGAGCGGTTTCAGCCGCAGGGCGGAGGAAATAGAACTTGCATATATAAGCGGCAAAAAAACCAGCGTAGCTTTCAAGGAAGTTCTTGATGCCGCAAAGTTCTTCGGCACGTTTGGGTCGGTGAAAGAAGCTGCGGAAAATGATCTTGATGAATTATGCAAAAACATCCGCGCGCGGGTTACGGCGGCAATGGAAAAGCGCGACGCAGTCAGCGACCCCGCGCTCGAAAAGCAGAACTTCACTGATCCTTTCGCTCCGGCTAGGCTGGCTTACATATTCACGGGAGACCGTCTTCGGGAGTATATCTGGACGGATATATTCAATGAAATCAACCGCTTGCGGCGGGAGGGAGTCAAATTCGATAAGTTACTCGTGGGAAGTCGTTTATTCGGACGTTCAGTTAATCATGGAAAAAAAGGGGAAAGAATATTCAACCTCGACTCTGCGTCGAGTTTATCGACAATGGCCAGCGGCGTTAACCAGATAATCGGCATTGCACGGGAAAACTCGTTTGAAATCGACGTAGCCGCGACCAGGGAATATTGGCGGAACTATCCGGAAAAACTGCCTTCTTTTGAATTAATAGTTTCAAGGACGGAGAAAGGGGATTTTATTCAGGATTCAGCCGGTTTTGACCCCAAAGCGTATCCGAATCACATAAATCAGCGTACTGAATTTGCGGCAAACTGGGTGTACTTAAAGAATCCCGAATTGTTTAATAAACTTGTTAAGGCATTACTGGCGGGTGAAAAAGCCTTGCTGATACCGCGCGAGGAAAGCACGTTTAATCTTCATGTCCTGCAATATATCCAGCAGGCAGTCAGCGGCACCACCTGGGATATGGAAGAAAGTAAACCGGGAAAATATCTCGTCAAAATAAAGAAGACCTCCAACGGCGACCTGGTGATACCGATTGACCATATCAAGGTCCGGATAATCGAAACGGCGAAAAAGCGCGCGACTAATAAATGACCGGCGGCTATAAACGAAACCGGTTCCCTGTGAATAGCATCAAACCCGATGAATTCCGAAATCTTTTTCGAATGCCGTGCTGTTGAGGAACCTTTCCCAGCTGCTGTTCTTCTTGTTCCTGAAAGACGGGGTCACGTAAGCGTAGAACGAAGACGCCTTCTCGTAATTGATCTGCGGCAGTTCCTGACTCAGGGCGACCGCCGCCATTTGCCTTATTAGTTGGTTATCCATTAATTTCTCTATGCCTTTGCGGCCCGATTGGCTCAAATTGGCAAAAGGCAGGAAGCGGAGCTCTTCTTTTATTTCTTCGGGGACGTCCTTCATTGATTTTATTTTGTTGAAATCAAATTTTTTCCCATGCCTGGACAAAATCCCTTGAATCGTCCTCTTAAAAGCATGTTTTGCCTCAACCGCATAATCCGTACATTTTGCGACGTGTTGAGGGGATTTGTTTATACCTTCAGTTACCTGCGCTGCCGCTTCCGTTGGTGCAGCGTCAACGGCACCTTTCGGCGCGCGCACCATGAAATAGGAGCCCAGCACCCTGATCACGTCGCGTACGGTCTGGATCCTTTCGCGGAGTTTCGGCGGCAATGATTTGTCATGCAATTCCAGTTTTTCCATTCCCGTGTCCGCCACCGACCTCAACACCTCAACCCTTTTTTGGAGGGCCGTGCCGTCGTTGCCGGCATACACATCATTCACATATTTCCTGATGTCTTTAACCACTTCAGCCAGAGTCCGGAGTTCTTCCGGCAATTTTTTACAAGCGAGCAATTCGGGCAGAATAACCTCCGCCAGCAGCAATCCCGAAATCATTTCAGGGACGTTTGATTTATTTTCGCTGGAGTTCATATGGATTTATTAAAAGGACGGCATTATGCCGCCATCAGCCGGAAAAAGTCAACACCTGCTGATGTCCGTACACAGGTTGCCGCAAAACCGGCACCCGCCCCCTAAAGCCACCCGGCGATATATTTGGCCATCCGCGGATGGATCAGGTAACCCAGCGCGAAATGCGGGCTTGATTTTTCCCTCAAAAGGGCCAGGTTGTAGATCTTTTCATCCTTGATCTCCTTGATCAGTTTGTATTTCAGCATTTCATGGAAGTCGTCCTTTAACGTCTGGTCATAGGCGATAAAATCGTCTTCGGCGTTGATGTTTATCCACCTGTTCAGGTTGGCCGGATATTTTCTTTCCGATTTTATGGCAGCGCCTTTCAGTCCTTTCTTGACCGTCTCGTCCCCCAGCGGCGACCCAATCGTGATCCAGAGATCAATCATTTTTTTGTCGTAATCCGGCCGGTATTCGCCCATGTGCGAAAATTTCCAGAAGGTGTCATAACTGATCATGCTGCCGAGACTGTGCGCAATCACCATGATTTTGTCGTTGCGGTCCATGGCCTCCCTGAGCGGTTTAGTCATGCGCATCCGCACTTCGGTTCCGTACTCACTGTCCTCGTCCCAGTATTCCTTCATGTCCGGCGCCACCATCGGCACCAGAGTTTTTCCCATCCTGATGGCGTTCAGGAACGACCCCGCAGAATCCGCGATCGTATCGTAAAAGGGATGATACCCTGGCAGATTGAAATAAGTGTCTTTCGTGAATTTCGAGGCGGGCCATTTCTTCAGCTCCTCAAGCGCGACCAGTCTGTCCGCGGTATCGTCATTTACCGCTTTGGGATAGTTTTTTTCAAGGAAACTGTTGGAAATGTCCCCGTAGTAAACGAATTCGATTTTTGCTTTTCCGAGCGCGTTCATTTTCCCCGGATAATCCCTTTTAATGCCGTGGGTGAGCGCTTCCAGCCACATAGCCTTATGCTCTTTGAGCGGGGAGCTATACCCGCGCCCGTGTACCAAAATGATTGTTTTTCCCATATTGAGAAGTATTAAATCTATCGCATAATTATAACACAAAAAAGGAATACGGCAAAATATCAACCACGCTTTCTCCAGCTGGTTTACCAAGGCGGTGCAGTTTTCGCACTCGCAAATATGCTATCTTTTTGCTGTATAAATTGCGAGTGTCTTTGGTATTGTCCCGGCACGGGGGAATAAGTGATTTCAGCTAGGGTTTCTTTACCTCTCCGGTTTCTAAGCATTCAACATTCTGAACTAAATTGTCAGTTCCAGATCTCCAAGGCCATGTTGCCAATTGCTCAGTATAAGATAGCTTTGTTCTTTTACCCTGGTTCATGCATTCAGCAATTTTTGACCTTAATGCGTCAACATTTTCGCCATGTTTTGCCTGACGATCAAGACTGAAATCCCATACACCGGCGCCTTCTTGCGTTCCCGTACTGGTTCTCCCTTCAAGCGAAAGTTGTCCTTCCGTTGTTTTCCAAATAAGACCTTTTTGAGATAATTTATTTACCACTCCAACACGTTTACCTTCTGAATAGTCGACTGAATTCCCTATGCCTTGACAGCCTGCCCACCCTAAAACGCCAAGCAATGCCGCGCTTCTTGTATATCTGCCAATCAACTGTAAAAACCCGGATGCGGAGTTGCTACTTTCATGAGCCAGCTCCTCGCAATTATCCAAGGTTGGAAACCAGCGCTCTCGTAATGTAAATTTTCCATTTTCCATAAAAAATAATTGTAAAAATAAATTATAAAGGGGGTTACTATATACAATAAAATTAAATATGTCAAATAAGGCTTCAAGCCCCTTGCGAGCGACCCCTACATCACCTTCTCCATCTCCAGCCGGTCGCTTTGCTCCAGTTTGTAATCGACTCCTCCCAGGCTCTCGCGCAGACGCTGCAAAATTCCCTGCGGTTGTTCCAGCGCGTCCTGCAGCACCTTCTTGTCCCCGATTGCGGTAAAGGTGAAAGGCTTTTTCAGGATTGCCCCGTTCAGGACGATCTGCCCGTTGGGGATGGTGTCAAATCCGTCTGTGGCGTCGGTAAGCCTGATCCCGTTCAGGCTGACGGCCTCCGCGCCTGCGTTGAAAAGTTCATTGACCGTATCTGTCAGCCAGATTGCCTTGATCTCGCCGTTGATGGCCAGTGAAATCCCCGGTCCCGCGACGTTCACGCGCCCGGTCAGGAGCCTGTATTTTTCGATCTCCTGTTTGATTCCCTCCAGCGCCTTTTCATTGTCGGTCATCTTATCCAGCTGTCCCTCCAGGTCGGTGATTTCGGAAGAAAGTTTTTCATTGGTCGATTTCAGGATCTTGATTTCACGGAAGACGTCGGCGCGCGTATCGCGTCCGACCATCGTTGTCACGTCGGCAAAACTTTTCGCCTGCATCACGATCAGGAACCCGACCAGGATTGATGTAATCAGCATCATCAGCTGGCGCCGGCCCAGATGGGTGAATTTCACCTGCCTGATTTTTTCAAAATGTCTCATCATGGGGTTTGGGTTGATGCGACCTGAAGCAGACTGACGGTCAGGTTGCCGTTATATACGGGTATGTTCAAGCTGTCGCTTGATGCCGCGGAAAACTGTATCTTCAATTCCTTGATCCTCTTTTGCAGGTCGGGAAGCGCTTGCGGATCGGCAAGTCTGGGCATGATCAGTTCCGGGTCTCCGAGCGCCACGATGTTGAACGGCGGCAAAAGATGGTAATTGTTTACCATGATGGTATTCCCAACCGAACTGATCGGCGTTGAAGCGATCACGCGCTGGTCGTTGATGGCAATTGCGGTCGCCTTGGCGGTGCGGAGCAGGTTTATGATGTCGCGCAGGTCGGACGCCTGCACCAGCGACTGGTCGACCGTCTCGATGTTTTCGCGGTTCACGAACATCCCGTCGGTCAGGTTTATTCGCACTCCAGCTCCCTTGGCCGTTTCCAGCCCGACGTCCGCTTTCAGTTGTTTCAGCGTTTCCAGATTGTTCTTCTCGGTGCTCTGGCGGATTTTCGCCTGGTTCTCGTCAATCTTGCCGCGCAAGGTCACAATCTTGCTTTTCAAAAGCGCCTGGTCGTCGATATAATCCCGAATCAGGTCTTTCTGGACGGTCAGCTGGTCATAGATGAAAGAGCTGGTAGGCATGGAACTTCTCACCTGGGCAGTCACAAGCAAACCGATGAAGATACCGGTGATTACGAAGGCGAGATATGTGCGCCAGGAAAAGTTTGGCATATGCCTATACTATAAATAATCGATAAAAAAGACAAACTGTGTTTAAATATTGCCATGATTGGAGTATTCGATTCGGGTTTCGGCGGGCTTACCATCCTCAAGGAATTCCTGGAAGTGCTGCCGCAATATGACTACACATACCTCGGTGACAACGGCCGCGCGCCTTACGGCAACCGCAGCCACGAAGCCGTGAAAGCTTTCACCGAAGAGGGAGTGAGGCATCTTTTCGACAAAGGCTGCAGTCTTGTGATTATCGCCTGCAATACGGCGTCGGCGAACGTCCTCCGCGAGTTGCAGGAAGAATATCTGCGCAACCCGTCCGCGGCGGTCGTGAAAGCCGGTCACAGCGACCGCAAGATCCTTGGAGTAATAAGGCCGCTGGCCGAACATTCCGCGCGCATCACGAAGTCGGGACGCATCGGCGTGGTCGGGACGCGCGGCACCATCAATTCCAAAAGCTACGAAACGGAACTTAAAAAAATCGGCGCCGCAAACGGACGGACGCAAATGCAAGTATACGGACAGGCCTGCCCTCTGCTGGTGCCATTGATTGAAGAGGACTGGGCGGACAAGCCCGAAACGCGCATGATCCTGCGCAAATACCTGCGCCATTTGAAGAGCTGCAACATTGATACGCTGATTCTCGGCTGCACCCATTACCCTTTTTTATATAAAGAATTTTGCCGCATCATGGGCAAAAACGTGGCGATTCCTCACCCGGGCGAAGTTGTGGCGGCAAGCCTTCTGGATTACCTCAAGCGTCATCCCGAGGTCGAATCGAAACTGACCCGGGGCGTCGCCCGGCATTACCTGACCACTGACATCGCCGACCGTTTCAGGGAAATCGGCAGCCGCTTCCTTGGCCGCGCGCTGCAGAAAGTTGAGAAGGTCAAAATTTCAAAATAAATCCGCACAGATGTTGCAGACAAAAAAACTCACCCCGGCCTTTGCGGAAATTGCCGCCGTGGTTTTGGCGATCGCCGGGCTTGCGCTTGGTTTTTTTTATAACGACCAGATCATCAGGGCCGTCGCGGGAATGCGCACTCCGCTACTGAACGCGTTTATGCTTTTCATGACCAAAGAGGGGCTGACGATCGTGATTGTCCTTGCCGCTTCCGGCCTGCTTTACAAAAAAAGATACGTGGAGTTCGCCCTGATATTACTGGCCGTGATCATCGGGCTCGAATCCGGCTACCTGATCAAAAAGATCTTCCAGGTGCCGCGTCCTTTCGTGACGGAAGGGCTGACGGACATCGCGCTCAAATACACGACCGGCTACTCTTTTCCAAGCCTGCACGCGGAGTTTTGTTTCAGCATGATCCCGTTTTTGTGGCGGGGATTCAAAAGTAATTGGACGCGGATTTTCCTGCTCCTGTCCTTTCTTGTAATCGCCTTCAGCCGCATTTACCTTGGGCTGCATTATCTCACCGACATCATCGCGGGCGGCCTGGTCGGGTATGGATCCGCCAAATTCTGGATTTATCTGGACGCGAAATACAATGTCGGCTCGCGGCTGGTCAACCAGATAAAAACCAACCTGGAACTCCGCCGCCAGATCGCCCATGCCCTCTCCGGCATCGCCCTGATTTTCCTGGTCAAACTGGGAATCATCACTCCGGCCATTCTTCTGGCCATTCTTGTGATGGGCACCGTTATTGTACTGCTGGTAAAAAACTTCCACATTCCTGTCATCACCGGCGCGCTGAAACTTTTTGAAAGAGGTAAAGACCTGAAGATTTTTCCCGGCAAAGGCGCGTTCTTTTTTATCCTCGGCTCTCTGCTTTCCCTGTTGCTGTTTGAGCGCCAGATTGCCCTTGCGGCCATCGCAATCATGGCCGTGGGCGACGCGGTCACCACCGTCATCGGCATTTATTACGGCCGCTTCAAAAACCCTTTCAATCCGGAAAAACATCTTGAAGGCACTATGCTCGCAATCATTATCTCGACCCTGGCCGCATTCACTTTCGTGGATTTCCACCTGGCGTTTTTCGGGGCCGTCGTCGGCATCGCCGCCGAATCGCTCGCGGTGAAATTCATCGACCGCGTCATCGACGACAACCTGCTGATCCCGCTCGTCGCCGGAGTGGTGATGACGGCGCTGGCTTGAAATTCAGTCATAGTTATGTTATCCTGTACATAAACGTACAGGATAACATAACAACACCAAAAACCCCATGAAAAGCGGAGACAAAATCATCGCCCTTGCGCAATTCCCGGAAAAGATCTTCCACACCGGGGATATTGCCAATATCTGGCTTATCCGGAATAAAAACACGCTATATACGACCATCCGGCGGTATGTTGAAAAAGGCGTCCTGCACCGGATATACAAAGGGTATTATTCGCTGCTCCCGCCCGAAAAAATAGACCCGAGGCTCATCGGTGTGAAAGCCCTGCACCAATACGCCTATGTCAGCCTTGAAACCGTCCTGTTTGATGAAGGCTATATGTCCAGGCCACCCGCGTATATCAGTTTCATCAGCTCAAAATCGGCCAGGTTCAGGATTGGAAAAAATCGTTTCAGGTCCAGGAAAATGCGCGACCGATACCTGTTCAACGACTGCGGAGTGACCGCGATTAACGGGGTCAGGACGGCCAGCGCCGAAAGGGCGATTGCGGACATGCTTTATTACAGCCCTTTATATCATTTCGACAAAACCCCGGACTGGAAAAAGATAAAAGAAATGCAGAAAAAAACGGGCTACCCTTTAACGCCAAAACGCTATGATTCTGCCGCGGCCCGCCGACGCAATCCATAAGACATGGCTTTATCGCCTCCTTACGGGCATCGCCGACAATGCCTTCCTTGTCTCGCAGCTAAGGTTCAAGGGCGGCACCTGCGCGGCCATGCGCGGACTGATAAACAGGTTTTCCGTTGACCTCGATTTTGACCTGCCCGATTCGGGCAAGATGCAGGAAGTCAATGAAAATCTTGCCATGCTCTTCAAAGAGCTCGGCCTTGAAATAAAAGATTACAGCAGAAAAGTCCCGCAATTCTTTCTGAAATATCCCGCGGAAGGGCGGCGCAGAAATACGCTGAAGCTGGACATGACTTTGCCGCCGCCAAAATCCAATGATTATGAGCCGGTCAGGCTGAACGAGATCGACAGGATAATCTATTGCCAGACGCCGGAGACGATGTTCGCCAACAAGCTTGTTTCGGTCATGGACAGGTACGGCAAAACAAGATCCGTCGCCGGAAGGGACATCTATGACATCCACACTTTCTTCATGAAAGGGATTGGATACAAAGCGGAAATAATAAAGGAAAGGACCGGCATGGCGTCAGCGGTATACCTAAGAAGACTGCGCGCGTTCATTGAAAAAAAAGTGACGCAGAAGGTCATCGACGAGGATTTGAACCATCTTCTGCCCGATAAGGAATTTAAAAAGATGCGCTTGGGCTTGAAGCGGGAAACGCTTGTCTTTCTGGCCGATGCAGCCTCGAACCCGGAAAAATGAAACACCCGGGTATAATATGCTAAAATAATGATAGTCCATGATTAACCCAACCTGGAACCCGTTCTCCCATTACGCCGACCGCATGGAAAAGCGCGTCGACAGAGTCCTTTGGCGCATATCTTATGCGGGAGTTTTGGATACCCAGCGGAAGATGCTGGTCCTGATGCAGGAAAACCTGGTCATGGTAAACCTCTGGCTGGAGGCAAGGTTCAAAGGCTACAAATACCTGCGCAAAGGGGTCAGGAAAAAGATGTACCGGCACGCGGAAAGGATCGGGCAGATATTCATGGAATTTGCGGCAAAGACGCCGGTCGATTTTGCCCCGATCAGCCGGAACATCAAGAGTCTTGGACTCGCCGTCCCCGATGCTCCGGGCGATGGCGAAAAACTGAAATACATCGCCGCCATGATGCTTTTCCTGAGCCCGCGCGGTCAAAGGTATGAGTACCTGGAAGGCGCGTCCTTCGGAAAACTTTTGAGTAACCCGGACAAGGGCAAAAAGATGATCGGTGACTGCAACCAGATCGTCACCTTCTACACCTTTCTTTTCAGCCTGAAATACGAGATCAAGGACCTGCAGATCAAGTTGATGGAGAAACATGTCTGCCTGCATTTCAAAGGCGTCGACATCGAGGCCACATCGGGCGCGTTCGCCAATTACCCGAAATATTTGCAGCTTCTGCCGGTGGTTGAGCTGATCCCGACCAACCTGCTGGATGTCTCGGATTTCCGCGACAAGCAGATAAAAGTCGATCCGCGCCATCTGCTCAAATCGGCCCAGCTGGCCAATAACCTTTCCACCGAACGAGAAATGGTCGGCAGCAATTTGAAGATCGCCTACCACAATGTCGCCGTTGATTACCTGAACTCCGGTGATTTTGAGATGGCTCTATTCTTTGCGGAAAAATCCGGCGGCGGCGCCGATCCGAAGATCGCCGCATTAATGGAAACCATCCTGCATAACGCCGTCGTCCATCACGTCAAAGCGCGCAACTTCGGCAAGGCCAGATACTATCTCGGCAAAAGCCGCGAGGACGGATTAAACAGATACGTCGATGAAAACGAGGCCTACTATTATTTCGAACAGGACTCTCTCGACCGCGCCCGCGAAATTTTTGAACGCACCGGCAACCGCCAGATGGTAAAAGCATGCTGGGGAAAGGAGTATAACAAAATCCAGTCCCGCGTGGCCGGGATCAAAGATATTGCCACTATGAAGAGCCACCTCTGGGATTACCGGAAAATGCTGGAACTGGCGCGGAAGATGGAAGATGACGCGCTGGTGCGCAACCTGCAGGATGTTTTGAAACAGCTTTAGGCGGAGCCGGCGGCGCCGCATCATCAGGGAACCGTCCGGCAGGTTTTCACAGTCACGATTTATACAGCAAAAAGACAGCAAAAATGTGAGTGTGCTTAAAGCAACCCTGCCCCTCATAGCCACCTGCATACCCGCTCCGCCCCATTCCACTCGGGCAGCCCTGTCAAAAAGGGCTTTTTCGTGCTAAAATAATAAGATATTTAAAGCCCGGAATATGCCCGCGAAAAAGAAAAAAAATTTATCTCTGCAGGATATTTTCATGAAAGAAATATCCCGCTGTTTCCTTTTGCCGAAAAACGAGCGCGAATATTGGCTGCAAGAAGCTGACAAACTTCCGGAGATAGTGATTGATGATT
>Ga0315268_10005455_pt1 | contig 13659 bp, 8 predicted proteins | sample C1_top_MG_FD_204535 | JGI IMG/M metagenome (GOLD analysis project Ga0315268, IMG submission 204535) | Sediment microbial communities from Yellowstone Lake, YNP, Wyoming, USA - C1_top | ecosystem: Environmental > Aquatic > Freshwater > Lake > Sediment | place: USA: Wyoming | collected 2017-08-01 | reverse complement strand
CCATCATCAACAAGGGTAAGCTGATAACCACCTCGACAGTGAATGAGTTGCACGCGCGTTTCGCCCGCTCGTCTTTCGAGCTTGAGTTCGAAGATAACCCGGCGGGACTCGTGCCTGTACTAGAGAGCCAGCCCTGGGTGAAGAAAGTGGAAAAGCTGGAGATAAACCATGCCCCTGGCCTGCGGGTGCAGGCCAGCGATGTGCAGCTTGCCAAGCATGAGCTGCCCCGACTTATCGCCGCAGGCAGCCTGGGGCTGATACGTTACGAGCTTACTATGCCCAGCCTGGAGGATATCTTCGTCAAGCTGGTGGAGGGAGACGCAAAGCCATGAACGGCTTCTGGGTCTTGTTGCGCAAAGAGTTCAGGGAGCAGTTCAAGACGAGCAAGGTTATTGTCGTGGCGGCCGTTTTTCTCTTTTTCGGTTTGAGCACCCCCCTCCTAATCAAATATACCCCTGAGCTTATCAAGATGGTGGGAACAGGCGGGATTACCATTGAAATGCCACCACCGACCTCCGGGCAGGCTCTGGCTGAGTATACCTCCACCATGTCTCAGTTCGGCGTACTGATGGCGGTGCTAGTGGCAATGGGGGCTATCGCCAAAGAGGTCGAGACTGGCACAGCGGCTATGGTGCTCTCCAAGCCGGCTGGACGTCTGGCCTTCATCGTCGCCAAGCTCAAGGCCAGTAGTTTTACCTTCCTGGTTGCGCTTGTACTCGGCGGACTGGCCTGCTGGGGCTATACGGTACTCCTCTTTGGCGACGCCAATGCCGCAGGGTTCCTTTATCAGAACCTGCTGCTGGGGCTGTTCTTTGTAATGTGCCTCTCGGTCACGCTGCTCTTCTCCAGCCTTTTCAAAAGCCAGCTGGCGGCCGGCGGGCTGGCCTTGGCGACGCTTATCTTCGAAGCTGCTATATCCAACTTGCCCTGGGTGGGACGCTATCTGCCGGGGCAGCTTATCAGTTGGGGCAACAAGCTGGTGCTGGGTCAACCCGGGCCAAGCGAGTGGGGTGCTGTGGCGGTGGTGGCGGTGCTCGTCGGGCTGAGCGTCTATTTTACCTGGCTCAGTCTGAGGAAGAAAGAGCTCTAGTATTCCCGATTAGTGGGAATCACCTCTTAAATTACGGAGGGAAAAGGTTTATTTTTTAAGCGGGCAGTACTCATGTGCTGCTTCTTGTTGACTTTAGCATTTTTTGGAGTATCATCTTAGCGAGGATGAAAAAAGGAGGTTAATCTTGGCCATAGACGAAGCCACCCGCCTTAAGCGACTCAGGGGCTATAACGCCTTCATGGGGCTGCTGCACCTAGGACAATCCGTGGCCATTTTTGCCCTTTCCAACTCTTTTACCCTGCCCATCACGGCCTCCTTCCTCACTTTTGACAAAGCGACACAAGCCCTCAAGGGTGTGCCCGAAACGCTAGTCAACCTGCGTCTGGGACCTTTCGTAGCGCTCTTTCTGCTCATCTCTGCATTGGCCCACTTCTCGCTCGCGACATTCGGCTACAGATGGTATGTCGAGAACCTGAAAAAGAAGGTCAACTTCGCGCGCTGGTACGAGTACGCCTTGAGTTCATCCATTATGATCGTCATCATCGGCATGTTGAGCGGTGTTTACGACATTGCAGCCCTTATAGCCATCTTTGCGCTCAACACCTGCATGAACCTCTTCGGCCTGATGATGGAGCTGCACAACCAGACCACGCAAAAGACCAACTGGACGGCCTACATCTATGGCTGTTTCGCCGGCATCGTACCTTGGATAGCTATCGCTTATTACTTCTTCGGCTCACTCTCACACGCCGCGGGCGTGCCCACTTTCGTCTATACTATCCTGCCCACACTGTTCGTCTTTTTCTTTACTTTCGCCCTCAACATGTTCCTCCAATACAAGAAGGTCGGCCCCTGGAAAGACTACCTTTTCGGCGAGCAGGTGTATGTCTTCCTCAGCCTGACAGCCAAGACGGCCCTGGCATGGCAGGTTTTCGCCGGCACACTGGTTAGATAGAGGTTATCGCTAAAGAAGAAGGCTACACAAGGGCCGCATTAACAAGGAGTCTCTCACACATGCAGAGGGCTTCCCTGTTTTCATTCCCGCCTTTCAAAAGGGCAGCAAAAGCGTACATCAGGCAGGATACTGCCCCTACTCTCAGCAGCGCCGAAACAAAAGCGATGAGGTAGATAGCGAACCGGGTGTCCGCAGGAAAAATGAATGACGGCCAGCATAATCAGGCTGACAAGGTGGTAAAACGCCGATGATGAGCAGGTAGCTGCGCATACTGGGCATGCGGCGCGACAGGAAGTGGCTGTCCAGTGTGTTTACTAGTGCGGCGCTGGCCAGCCGGCCAGCGCCGGGTTATTCAGCTAAACGGACATGATGGGAGCTTTCTTTCTTTTCTAGACCACCATACAGCATCGCATGAATACCTGCGCTCGGGCGAAGAAAATAACGGTAAGCATGATTACGACCATCGGAGCAAGCCGGAGCAACTGCCCAGCTTCAATTTCTAGTCTTACGCTGGCCGCTATCCCGGCGGGATAGCGTGACAAAGCCCGTAAGAGTATACTGAAAAACAAACCAGATTGGCCTATGCCTAATGATACCTATCGCGCCTGGCTCTACCGCGCCATAACCGCTCTGGGTGTGGTGCTTGCCTTACTGCTTGTTACCATCGTCCCGCAAAAGATGCAAGAGCCGGATGACTGGGCCTATTATTACGCAGCTGAGAACTTCTCTCATGGCCGCTTGGTGGTTGACAGTGCCCTGCATGACCTGCAGGTGAGCCAGGCATATAAAGACGGCGGTGAGCTCAACCAGTATGTCCTAGTCGGGGACGACCGCTGGGCTTTTGCGGAAGCCCCGGGCTACGTCTTTTATCTGCTACCCTTTTATCTGGTACATGCCTCCGAACTGGGCAATTTTCTGCTGGCGGCAGGGCTGGTGGTCATGACATTTTTGTTACTCAAACGCCTTAAAAATGAAAAGACAGCCTGCCTCGGCTCATTGCTTTTACTTTTTACGCCGGTCAGTCTGGCCATGCTGCAGCGAGAATATACTGGTAGTTTCGCTTCCATGGCTTTCCTCGGCGTCGGTGGCGGGCTTTATATCTATTACTGTTTGCGCTCGAGGGAATTCGGGCCGCTTTTAGCTGGTGTTGTCCTGTTCCTGGCCGGACTGGGGCTGGGCTGGGGGGTGGCATCCAGCTACGGCAACATCTGGGTGGCGCTGGTCTTTGTCTTGCACTTCCTCATTACGCGCATACGGCTATGGCTCAAAGGCGAGCGGCGGGCCATGGTCTTCGAAGTGCTCTTTCTGGGGCTGGGGGCAGCCATTCCTCTGGCCGGGCTCCTCGTCTATCAGAAAGTCGTTTTCGGCTCACCCTGGAGTTATGGCTATCAATACTCGCAGCTGCCCATAGGGTTTGCGCTGGGCTACCTGCGCCAGAACCTGAACCGCGTGCCGGCGGCGCTGCTCGCCGGTTTTCCGTTGCTTCTGGTGGCTCTGCCGGCACTGGGCATTATGCTTTATCAGAAGATGGCACCCCTCGCCGCATTTCTCAGAAGCAGGAGAGTCGCCGATGTCTGGCCTGAGCTGCGCTGGGATATCCTGCTTCTTCTCGCCGGCTGGATGGTGGGCGTTTACGCCCTGTATTTTACCTACGAGTGGACAGCCAGCACACAGATAACGTCCATGCCTTTCATCATGGCCGCGCGCTACTATCTTCCGGCAACCTTTCCGCTTGCCATCCTGTCCGTTCTCTTACTGATGCGCCTGCCGCTTAAACTGGCGGCCAGCGTGATAGTGCTTGCCTTCATGTGGGGAGCAACTTTGTTTGCACAGTCTGCCTTGGCACAGCCGGTTGTGCCGCCGCACAATCCAGACGTGCCGGTAACTATGGACATGCGCCAAGACAACCAGGCGTATTTGCTCGTTTCGAGCGCTCAAAACACGGGTGTGACGGAGCAGTGTAATTCATGAAGCTCAATACGAAGCTCAAGTGGGCCATCGTGGTGGCGGGCTTCTGTCTGCTGCACGTGCTGGTCTTTACCCGCGGCTTTTACAGCGGCGGCCCGGATGTAGAGACCTATTATACCTATGCCTCCAAAATGCAGCAGGGGCTGGTTCCCTATGAGGAATTCACGGTAGAGTATCCGCCGGGGGCCCTGGCGGTATTCCTGCTGCCCCGTCTGGTAGCCGGCAGCCTGCACGCCTATGGCGATGCCTTCACCGCCGAGATGCTGGTATTCGACCTTATTGGACTTTTTTTGGTGCTGGGCCTGGGGCGGAAGCTCAAGCTCTCTCTTTGGTCTTGCCTTATAGGTTACACGCTGGTTATGGTGGCTATCAGCTCTATCATGGTGCAGCGTTTTGACATGGTCCCTGCGGTGATAATGCTGGGGGCGCTTTATGCCTTCAGCCGGGGCAACTACAAGACCGCCTGGGCCTTACTCGCTGTCGGCACCATGACTAAGCTCTATCCGGCCGCACTGGCGCCCATTTTCCTCCTTTACCAGTGGCGCCACCAGCGCTGGCAGACACTGGCTGGCTCGCTTATTACCTGTGCTGTGATGCTGCTGGCAATAGCCTTGCCCTTCCTGTGGATTGACAGCCATGGTTTTATAGCGTCCTTCACCATGCAGAGCCAGCGTTCGCTGCAGGTCGAGAGCACCTATTCCTCTATTCTGCTACTGGGGCATACCCTCGGACTGCCTAACGTTCAGCCGTATCAGGGACGGTTCTCCTACGATTTATACGCCCCTCTGGCACAACCCCTGGCGCGCTATTCGTTTGTAGTGATGGGTGTGGCGATACTCGTGGTCTATAGCTTCTTTTTATGGAGCTATCGTAGGGTGAAGGACCTCAAGCTTTCGGGCCCGCCTGACACTGCTGATATGGGCCGTGTATTGAACTACTCCTTCGTGGCTATCCTTGTGCTGCTGATTACCAGCAAGGTGCTCTCTCCGCAGTTTATCGTGTGGCTCTATCCTTTGCTGCCACTGGTGAACGGGCGCTTTCGCGCTGCCATGTGGGTCGTTTTCCTGGTTATTGGCTACCTCACCTGGTACATCTATCCGCAGCACTACTACGACCTTCTGGATATGCAGCACATAGCCATAGATGTCCTCGTCCTGCGCAATATCCTGCTGATACTGATGGCGGTGCTCCTTGTGGGCGATGGACAGACGCAAGCTCATCGGGAAGAGCCATCCGATGACCTCGAGCCGGCTTTATTCCCGGCAGCTCCATCCGCTGGTGCTGTTTCTTAGCAGGGAGTGCTCCTCTGGACAGCCGCAACGTCAAGGCTTCTTATTAAGCGAAAGTTTATGCTTGCAGACGACTGCTACCACTCCCTCGCCTCTTCAAGAAAAAGGAGAAGCCATCGGGCTCAAGCAACTGGGCAGCACGCTGGAGAATCCAGGGGATAGGGTGCACAAAAATATTTTTAGTTTCTCTTAATAAATATCGACCCCAAGTGTGAAAACCCTTGACATATATATGCGTTAATGTTATAGAATTGTTGTAGAAAATGTTCTTGATTCATGAAAAGTAATGCATGAATTCGGAGCAGTGAAAAAGGTAACCGAGTAAAAAGGAGAACGGATTAATGAAAGCCCAAGCGACTCTGACCCAGGAAGTAAAAGAAGAGCCCCCCAGTACCACGGCCACCGCGAGCCAGTTGGAGGATGAAGAGCCTCCAGGTAAGGTGACGGCGGCTGCACGCCGTCTTTTTTGTAATGTCCCCCCCGAACACTGGAATGATTGGCGGTGGCATTTCCGTAACCGTGTCACCACGGTTGAAGGACTGGCCAAGTACATCCATCTGTCCCTTAAAGAACGCGCCCAAATCAGACTGGTAAGCATCAAGTATCCCCTAGCCATCACCCCGTACTATCTATCACTGATGAATCCCGCTGACCCCGCTGACCCCATCCGCCGGCAGGCGTTACCGGCGGCTGAGGAGCTGACCATGGCCGGTGCCGGTATAGAAGATCCTCTGGCCGAGGGCGAGCACTCGGTGGTGCCCGGACTGGTACACCGTTATCCCGACCGAGTCCTCATGGTACTGACTGACATCTGCCCCATGCTGTGTCGTCACTGCACGCGCAAGCGCGAGTGGCGCCACGGTGGCTGGGTACACACGCCGGCTGAGATTGAGGCCATGCTGGCTTACATCCGTGGTCATAAAGAAGTGCGCGACGTCATCATTTCCGGCGGCGACCCGCTGACCCTCTCCACGCAGCGCTTGGAAGAAGTGCTGGCTGGCCTCAGGAGTATCGAGCACGTGGAAATCATCCGTATCGGCACGCGTGTCCCTGTAGTGCTGCCTCAGCGTATTGATGACGAGCTGTGCAACATGCTCTCCAAGTATGGCCCCATCTGGCTGAACACGCACTTCAACCACCCGCGTGAGCTTACGCCGGAAGCCGCTGAGTCCTGCGACCGGTTGCTCAGATGCGGAGTGCCGGTGAACAACCAGTCTGTGCTACTAAAGGGCGTAAACGACTCAGTAGAGACACAGCTCAAGCTGTGCCAGGGTCTGCTCAAAATCAAGGTGCGCCCGTACTACCTCTTCCAGTGCGATGGCGTGCAAGGCACGGAGCATTTCTGGACGCCGGTGGAGACAGGCATCAAGGTAATTGAAGGCATGCGCGGCTTTACCTCGGGTCTGGCTGTTCCTACATATGTTATCGACCTGCCCAACGGCGGTGGCAAAATACCCGTTCAGCCCGACTACGTGTTGGAGCGTGGCGGAGATGAACTGGTGGTACGCAACTATCAGGGGAGAATCATACACTACCAGAACCCGGGCGGCCTGAAACCCCGGGCTGGCCACAGCGAGCTGGTGTGTGATTCCCCAGTACCGGCTTAACCAGGATCATGGATGAAAATAGGTCTGAGCTATGATGTAAAAGAGCTGGCACCCAAGGCAGAGGGACTGCCTGAAGATGCTTTTGAAGAGTACGATTCTCCCGAAACAGTAGAGGCACTGGCCGCTGCCATCAACTCTCATGGACATGAAGTCCTGAAGCTGGGCGGCGGTCCTGCTTTTCTGAGAGATATCCTGCAGCAAAAACCTGACATGGTCTTCAATATCGCCGAGGGACTGGGCAATTTCCGCAGCCGCGAGGCCCAAGTGCCCTCGGTGCTGGAGATGCTCGATATCCCTTACTCCGGCTCCGACCCCCTCACCCTGGCCATCTGCTTGGAGAAGCCGCTTACCAAGCAAATGGTGGCCGACGCTGGCGTGGCCACCCCGCGCTGGCGTGTTGTTAACGACATCGCGTCACTGGAGGGCATCGACTGGAAGGGGTTTTCTTTTCCGGCCTTTGCCAAGCCGGCGCATGAAGGCTCGAGCAAGGGTATCCGCAGGGCCTCCCGCGTGGAGAACGCTCATAAGCTCAGAGAGTTGTTAAAACAGCAGATGGCTCTCTACCAGCAGCCCATGATGGTGGAGGAGTTTATCTACGGTGAAGAGGTGACGGTGGGGCTGCTGGGTAATGCACCCGCTCGGGTCACCGGCATTATGCATGTGGTGCCTAGGCAGAAGCAGCCTGACTTCGTCTATTCCTTGGAGGTCAAACGCAACTGGCAGGAGCTGGTGGATTACGAGTGCCCCGCCAGACTCGACGAGTCTGTCCTCAGCAGAATAAAAAAGTCCAGCCTCAAGGCCTTTGAGGTTCTGGGCATACGCGATCTGGCCCGAATGGACTTCAGGATCGGGGGTGATGGGATTCCTTATTTCTTGGAGGTCAACCCCCTGCCAGGCCTCAACCCCAAAAGCGGCGACTTCGTCATCATGGCCCGCGCCATGGGCTGGAGCTATAATGCCCTCATCGGCGCCGTTCTTGATTCGGCTTTGAGGAGGTGCGGGCTTGGCGCTTAAGGTAGGTCTGGTCTATAACGAACCCATCCCCGACCGCTACAGCCAGATGGGCGAAGCCGATGCCATTGCTGATGTATTGGAAGAAGTAAAAGCCGTAAACTCCGCCCTGCTCGAAATGGGTCACAGCGTCGCCAAGACCCCTCTCATCCCTCCCATAGAGAAGGTCAGAGAAGTGCTCTCACATCTGGACGTGGACATTTTCTTTAATCTGTTCGAAGGCTTTGCCGGCCAGCCTGAGACCGAGGCTATGGTAGCCGGAATGATGGCGGTGATAGGAAAGCCCTTCACCGGTTCGGCGGCACCTACCCTGGCACTGGCTCTCGATAAGGGCAAGACCAAGGAACTGCTTATCGCCGCCGGCGTGAATACGCCCCGCTATCAGGTGCTGCGCCCCGAAAACGTTGGTGACTTTGCCCTATCCTATCCCTGCATCGTCAAACCGGTGGCCGAAGATGCCAGCCATGGGGTGAACCAGGATAATGTCGTGCACGACGCGGCGACTCTGGCTAGGCAGGTGGAGAAGATTTGCACTCACTACGGCGGGCGGGCGCTGGTTGAGGAATTCCTCAGCGGGCGCGAGCTCAGTACCACTATCATGGGCGTGAAGAAGCCGATGGTACTCTCGGTTTCAGAGATTGTCTTTTCACTGCCGGAAGGGTTGCCTCCCATGCTTACGTTCGGTGCCAAGTGGCTGCCCGAAGACATCTATTTCCATCATACGGACCCGGTCTGCCCCGCCAATGTGGACGATGCCCTGCGTGCGCATGTCTCTGGGGTGTCCCTGAAAGCCTATCGCCTGCTGGGCTGCCGGGGTTACGCGCGTGTGGACATGCGGTTGGACGCCAGTGGACGCGCCAGTGTTCTGGAGGTCAACCCGAACCCCGACATTTCCATTACGGCAGGTGCGGCGCATCAGGCGGCAGCCATCGGGTTGAGCTATCCCCAGTTTATAGATAGAATCATGCGGCTTGCCTTCGACGAGGAATAGCATGGGCTTCGACATCCACCCGATGACGGCCGGAGACAAGCCACAGCTCATGCAGTTGCTCGCGGCCACGCCTGAGTTTGAGCCGGCGGAGATACCCGTGGCAGAGGAGGTAATAGACGCTTATTTGGCCAGGCCGGGAGTGGATTATCAGGTGCTGGTCGCCGAGGAATCACTCTGCATATTGGGCTATATCTGTTTCGGCCAGACCCCACTTACACGTTCCACCTGGGACATCTACTGGATGGCGGTAGCTATGGAAAGGCGCGGGCGGGGCATCGGTGCCGCCCTGCTCAGGCGTGCCGAGGATAGCATCCGCCGGGCAGGAGGCACACTCGTCCTCATCGAGACCTCAAGCAAGCCGAATTATCTACCGACGCGGCGTTTCTACCTCAAGAACGGCTATAAAAAGAGCTCCCGCATCGTGGATTTTTATGCCCCCGGCGACCACCGCATCACCTTTGAGAAGCGTTTCTAGCCACGGCACGGCGACTCCCTAAAGAACCGCCTGACAATCCTCCGGGATGCTTCGTGGATTCACACCGAGTCTTCGTCTGAAGGGCGGTGCACTCAGAATGAGGTTGTCTTTGGCCTATTCCCCCTGCATGATGGAGTTAATTTTCTCTTCCAGAGTCTTAATGTCGAAGGGTTTGCCCATAAAAGGGAGGTTATTGCTTGTCAGGAATGCTCTGACCCCGGCATCCGAGGTGTCCCCCGTCATAAACACGATGCTTCTGGCCAGCGTAGGTATCTTCTGCAGAATGCGCCCGTACAGTTCCGTCCCGCTCATGCCTGGCATCCTTATATCGATGAAGATGACATCGTAACAGGTGTCCGCTATTTTGGAAAGGGCTTCCTCGGCGCTTCCGGTGCTGTCGACAGTATGGCCTGCAGCAGACAATGCCGCCTGCAGGAATTCACACACCGATGGCTCGTCGTCTACCACGAGGATTCTGGCTTTCTTGGCTGGAGTTTGAAGCTTGGTCAGCGGCACAGCTTCGTCAACTCTGGGGGTTACGGCAGTCGCGGGTGCGGGCAGCTCGATGATGAATGTAGCCCCGCGCCCGGGCTCGCTCTTAACGAGCATCTCTCCGTCGTGTTCCAGTACTATGGAGTGTGACAGGCTCAGCCCCAGGCCGGTGCCTTCGCCGGGCGCTTTAGTGGTGAAGAAGGGTTCGAAAATATGTGGTAGATTCTCCTTAGATATGCCTGGCCCGTCGTCCTGGAATGTGATGCGGATGCGATTATCGGTTTTCCCTGTGGTGATGGTTAGCGTGCCTCCCTGATGCGCTGATTTCATGGCTTGCTCCGCATTGACTATTACATTGAGAAATACCTGCTGTAGCTGGCTCGGGTCGGCCGTTATCCAGGGCAACTGTGGGTCGAGGTGGGTGACAACATGGATATTGGCTGTCTGCAAAACATAGGTACGCAGCTTGAGGGTGTTATCAATCAGCCCGTTTATGTCTACGGCGGTCCTTATAGGCTTGTTCTGTCTGGCAAAAGTGAGCAGCCTTTTTACGATATCAGCTACCCGCTGGCTGCCATCGGCTATTATCTTGACCTCATCCCTGATATTTTCCGGCAGCTCCTGTTCCATCAGCAGCTGCGAGAAACCGAGGACGCTGGTGAGGGGGTTGTTGATTTCGTGGGCGATACCGGCAGCCATCTCGCCTACAGCGGCCAGTCGGCTGGCTATCTGGGCTTTTTCTTCGAGCTGCAGCCTCTCGGCTTCGGCCTTCTTGCGTTCCGAGATGTCCGTAATTGTCCCCAGTATGGCGCGCTTTCCTTGATATTCAATCAGTTTTGTAGTAAGTATGGTTTCAATCCGCTTACCGTCTTTGGTAACGATGGCATACTCGACTGGAGGCACATCGTTACCCTTCATGTGTTCACTGAAAGACGATTTCATTTGTTCTTGAAACTCGGGAGCGATTAAGTCTAAAAAACGGAATTCGGGCGAATATAACTCTTCCTTTGAATACCCCATCATTTGTACCGCTAAATTATTGGTGTAAACTATCCTTTCGCCCGAATGAATGAAGATAATGTTGGGGGATTGCTCTGCAAGGTTGCGGAATTTCCCCTCTGATTGCTTCAGAGCTTCCTCCGCGCGTTTGCGCTCGGTGATATCTTTAATGACGCCGATAATTCCAAAAGGGGTTCCCGAAGTGTCCTTAAGAACGGCAGCGCTTAATTCCGCCGGGAACTCATTTCCATCTTTTCTTAATAACGTGTACTCAATACCCCGGATAAACCCTTCTTCGACAACCGTCTTTAGGGAATGTGTAATCCTATCCCTATCTCTTTTAGCGATGAAAGCGTCGGCTGGAAATCCGATCATCTCCGCCTTGCTAGCATAGCCGTGTAGCAGAACATCGGCCTGATTCACCTGTACAATATTCCCCTTAAGGTCAGATACGGCAATCCCGTCGGCTACCGAGTCAAACATTAAGCGCAGTTTCTCTTCTGACTGGCGCAGCGCCTCTTCTGCCTGCTTGCGCTCGGTTTCAAGCTCTATCTTTTTCAAAGCGAAGGCGATGTCGTCGGCAAGTTCCTGGAATAATCCCTTTTCTTCGGCGTGAAGGGAGATATTCTCCGGCACCGAGGCTGCTACTATGCCCAAAACCCTGCCGGCGTAGTTCATCGGTGCTATCAGGGAGTTATTGACGCTACGGAAGGGGTGCAGCAGGCAGTCGCCACATATTGCGGCGTGGGTATTCTCATTTATCATCAAGACAGCACCCTGCTTGATTACTCTACTGGCACACTGTGGCAGTCCGCTCTCTTTTAGTTGCTTGACCATGGGAGCGAAGTTGTTGCCCCATCCCGTCTCAGCCGTTGCCGTTACTCGCCCTGAATTATCCAGGATGGCTATCCAGCACTTGTCGAAGCCGCGCGTCTCCACCATGTTCCGACACGCCTGTTCCAGTAATGTTTGGCGGTCCCCTTCTTTTGTGATGAGCTGGTTGACATTACGCAACGCGCGCAGAATTTGGTTCAGGTGGGTGATTCTCTCCTCGCTCTGCTTGAGGCTGGTGATATCGCGCCCGTAGAAACGCACAGACTGTGAGGAAGCGACATACTGAATCGTTTGGGCGTAATAGGCATCTCCAATTCTAATTTCACGTATAATGGGGTCTGCGGTACCCTCTTTGAAGCTCTCGGCAATCTTAATCCAGCCTACTAGGAAGGGATGACTGTTGCCCAGCTTCTCCAGGTCGGGAAACAGGCGGTTAGCCGCGGGGTTGAGGTAGATGGATTGCCCATCCAGTGATAGCTCAGCTATGGGATTGGGGTTGAATTCGGGGAAAGAGGCTAAATGTGCGATACGCTCATCGGCCTGTTTGCGCTCGGTGATGTCTTCGACTGTCCCGTCATAGTACAGGGTTTTTCCGTGGATATCTCGGATGGCGCGGGCGCTTTCTCTGACGTGAATTACAGAACCGTCTTTGCGTTTCCAGGCGGATTCCAACCCCTTAATCTCGCCATCCCGCTCAATCCTTTCAATGAATCGAGCGCGCGGATAGGAAGGCTCAAAGCCGCCTTTTTCAAGGTCCCTTATGGTCATCTCCTCGAAAGATGAATAGCCAATCATTCTTACCAGGGTGGGGTTTGCCAGAAGAATGCGGCCATCGGGGGTCGTTCTGTAGATGCCGATGGTGCTGTTTTTGTACAAAGAGCGAAAACGTTCTTCACTCTCTTTTAGCGCTTCCTCTGCCTTCTTGCGCTGCTTTTCCTTCTTAATTTGCTCCAGCGCAAACCCAATGTCTGCCGCGGCTTCCTCCAGCAGCTTCTTTTCACTGGGGCTGAAGAAACCTACCGTATCCGAATATACGGTCAGCGCTCCCCATGCCTTGCCATCCTTCTGAAGAATTGGGAAGCCAGCCGAACCACGGAAACCGTAAGGGGCAGCTCGTTGCCACCAGGGCTTGGTGTTCGGGTCTTTACTGAAGTCATTGCAGATATAAGGTTTAAGCTCGCGGATACATGTTCCTGTAGGACCGCGCCCCTCGGGCCGTTCATCCGCGTAAACCGTGATGCCTTCGACATAAGCCCTTGCCCCCCCATAACCTGCTACCGGGAGTACACGCTTGCTCGAAGCCTCCAGGCGGCCTATCCAAGCCAGCTTAAAACCGCCTTGTTCGACGATGACACGGCATACTGTTTCTAGCAACTCCTCCTGTGAAGTGATTCTTACCACTGCTTGGTTCACATGGCTAATCACCTTATACAACCGGTTCAGGCGCAGTATTTCCTCTTCGGCTTGCTTGCGTTCGGTGGTGTCCCTGAAAATACCCGCCAGAAACTTTTTCCCAGCAATTTTGAATGGCGATGGATTGACCTCAGCGTAGAATACGCTGCCATCCTTTTTCTTGAGCGGGATTTCTGTAGCTCTAACTGATTCACCACTCGCATTTTTTTCAATCTGAGCAAGGACATAGGGCAAGGCTTCCCTGGGGTGGATGTCGGCTAACTTAAGGTTCTGTATTTCTTCCGGGCTATAGCCCAGCATCCGGGACATGACTCGGTTGCACATAAACAGGTCTTTGGTTTCCAAGTCTATCGCTATTATCCCATCGATAGAATTGTCAAAGATACTCCTGAATCTTTCTTCCGATTCCTTCAGCGCGGCTTCCGCCTTCTTGCGCTCGGTGACATCTTTGATGACGCCGATAATTCCAAAAGGGGTTCCCGAAGTGTCCTTAAGAACGGCAGCGCTTAATTCCGCCGGGAACTCATTTCCATCTTTTCTTAATAACGTGTACTCAATACCCCGGATAAACCCT
>Ga0315268_10005454_pt1 | contig 13661 bp, 11 predicted proteins | sample C1_top_MG_FD_204535 | JGI IMG/M metagenome (GOLD analysis project Ga0315268, IMG submission 204535) | Sediment microbial communities from Yellowstone Lake, YNP, Wyoming, USA - C1_top | ecosystem: Environmental > Aquatic > Freshwater > Lake > Sediment | place: USA: Wyoming | collected 2017-08-01 | reverse complement strand
GGCTACCAAGAAACCCAGCCCCAAGATGCGCCCGGCGACGCCGGCGGACGCGCAGATCGCAATGCGGCTCTACGACCTGCGGCGCGAGCCGGAGATGCGCAAGGCGCGCAACTTCATCAACTTCGAATACTGGCCGCGCACCTGGGATGACTTCAACGCGGTCGCCTCGGCGATGGGCGATCCGAAGAACGCCTACCTGCGCCAAGTGACGACCTACTGGGAGATGGCGGCGTCGCTGGTGGTGCGCGGCGCGCTGCATCCCGGCGTCTTCTACGACTGGTGCGGCGAGTCGTTTTTCGTCTACACCAAGTTCAAACCGCTCCTGAAGGAGATCCGCGCCAAGGTGAATCCCGCGGCGTTCGCCAACGTAGAGGCGGTGATCCACATGCTGCCGGAGGCGCAGGAGCGGGTGAAGGCGGTGGAGAAGCGGCTGGCGGAGCGCTATCCGCAGAGCGCGCAGGCGGCGGGGAAACGGTAGAAGGACGTCGTTCGTCATTCGTCTTTCGTCGTGCGGGGCCGGTGGGGTCCGAAAGACGAACGACGCAAGACGAACGACGTTGTCGGTGATTCGTCGTCCGCGAGAATCACGCCGTGACAAGGATGGGCGCGGCGTCGGTGATGACGAGCGTGTGCTCGTGGTGGGCGGCGCGGGAGCCGTCCAGGGTGCGCACGGTCCAGCCGTCGTCGGCGGTGGAGACGACGCCGCGGCCGGCGACGATGATGGGTTCGACGGTGATCACCATCCCCTTCGTGAGGCGGCGCTGCGCCATGGGGTCGTAGTAGTTGGGCACCTGCGGGTCTTCGTGGATGGTGCGGCCGACGCCGTGGCCGCAGAGCTCGCGCACCACGGAGAAGCCGCAGCGCAGGACCTCGTTCTCGACGGCGCGGCCGATGTCGTTGACGCGGTTGCCGGCGCGCGCCACCTTCATCGCCTCGCGGAAGGCACGCTCGGCGCAGGCCACCAGGCGGCGGCTGCGCTCGTCGGTCTCGCCCACCGCGGCGCTGACGCAGGCGTCGGCGACGTAGCCGTCCTTCTCCGCGGTAACGTCCATCTTGACGATGTCGCCGGGCCGGAGCGCGCGCCCGCCGGGGACGCCGTGCACCACTTCGTCGTTGACGCTGATGCAGGTCTCGCCGGGGAAGTCGTAAACGCGGCGGGGCGAGCTGACGGCGCCGTGACGGGCGAACTCGCGCGCCGCCACCGCATCCAGCTCCGCCGTGGTGATGCCCGGGCGCACCGCGGCTTTCATCGCGCGCAGCGTTGCGGCCACGATCGCGCCGATCGCCTTCAATCCTTGCAGGTCGCCTTCACCGTCAATCGACATGCCTCCATTTCACCACAGAGGGCACGGAGGATGCGGAGGAAAGGCAAGAAAAATTTTCAGCGCAGATGGGCAGCGCGAGGGCCGTGCCGCGGGAATCCGCGCTCAGATGCGCCGCTTCTCCATGTAGCGGTCGAAGTCGTCCCAGTCCATGCGCACGGTGTGGTGCTTCTTGCGGGAGCGCCATTCGAGCGCGCCGTGGCTCACCATCAGGGTGCCGAGCAGGTGCTCGTCGTCCCCGGCGGCGCCGGAGTAAACCTTGAAGACCACGTCGGAGCGGCCCAGGTCACGGAAGGGAACGGTGAACTTCACGGCATGATCGGCCATGGAGGCTCCTCGCGCGAATTCCTCATTCTGGTGCGGAAAACATTATCACCACAGAGGCACAGAGACACAGAGAAGAATCATGCAAAAGTAAACCGAGGCGAATGCCCCGGCCGATTCTTTGCTCTCGACCCATCACTTGCGACTACGTGATGCTCACTTCCTCGTAGGTCCCGTAGACCTCTTTGAGCGCCTGGCAGATTTCGCCCACGGTGGCGTAGGCGCGCACGGCGTCGATGATGCAGGGCATGGTGTTGACGGGGGAGATGTCGCCGTTCGAGGGCGTGACCGGCTCCTGGGCGGCGGCTTTCTTGAGGGCATCGAGGCGGCGCCGCACTTCCTCGTTGGAGCGGCGTGCCCTAAGGGCCTTGAGCTTTTCCGTCTGGTGGCGCGCCACCGACTCGTCGATGTAAAGGATCTTGGTGCCGAGGGGCTCGTCGGTGGCGAAGTCGTTGACGCCGACGATGATCTTCTCCTTCGCCTCGACGGCGCGCTGGTACTGGTAGCTGGCCTCGGCGATCTCTTTCTGCGGGTAGCCGCGGTCGATGGCCTTGACCATGCCGCCCATGGCGTCGAGCTTGTCGAAGTAGTCGAAGGCGCCCTTCTCCATGTCGAGAGTGAGCTTCTCGAGGAAGTAGGAGCCGCCCAGGGGGTCGACGGTCTGCGCCACCCCGGACTCGTAGGCGATGATCTGCTGGGTGCGGAGGGCGAGCTGCGCGGCCTCGGCGGTGGGCAGGGCCAGCGCCTCGTCGAAACCGTCGCAGTGCAGCGACTGCGTGCCGCCCAGCACCGCCGCCAGCGCCTGGATGGCGACGCGGGCGATGTTGTTCATGGGCTGCTGCGCGGTCAAGGAGACGCCCGCGGTCTGCGTGTGGAAGCGCATCAGGTGGGTGCGCGCCTGCTTCGCGCCCCAGCGGTCCTTCATCAGGCGGTACCAGATCTTGCGCGCCGCGCGGTACTTGGCGATCTCCTCGAAGAAGTCGTTGTGCGCGTTGAAGAAGAAGGAGAGCCGGGGGCCGAACTCGTCCACGTCGAGGCCGCGGCGCCGCGCCCATTCCACGTACTCCACGCCGTCGTAGATGGTGAAAGCCAGCTCCTGGAGCGCGGTGGAGCCGGCTTCGCGGATGTGGTAGCCGGAGATGGAGATGGTGTTGAAGCGCGGCGTGAACCGGGAGCCGAACTCGAAGGTGTCGATCACCAGCCGCATCGAGGGCGCGGGCGGGTAGATGTACTCCTTCTGCGCGATGTACTCCTTGAGGATGTCGTTCTGGATGGTGCCGGAGACCTTCTTCCAGTCGGCGCCCTGCTTCTCCGCGACCACCAGGTACATGGCCCAGAGCACCGAGGCGGGCGAGTTGATGGTCATGGAGACGGTGGTCTTCTCCAGGTCGATGCCGCGGAAGAGTATCTCCATGTCCTCCAGCGAGTCGATGGCGACGCCGCACTTGCCGACCTCGCCCTCGCTGGCCGGCTGGTCGGAGTCGTAGCCCATCAGGGTGGGGAGGTCGAAGGCCACCGACAGCCCGCCGCCGCCCTGGGCGAGCAGGAACTTGTAGCGCTCGTTGGTCTCCTCGGGGGAGGCGAAGCCGGAGAACTGGCGCATGGTCCACAGCTTGCCGCGGTAGCCGGTGGCGTGAATGCCGCGCGTGTAGGGCGGGTGCCCGGGGTAGTTGAGATATTTCTCGTAGGACCAGTCTTCGGGCAGGTCGGCCTGGGTGTAGAGGCGGCGGATGGGGACGCCGGAGATGGTGGTGAAGCGGGCGTTGCCGGCCTCGTCTAGGTTGACGCCGGTGGGCGCGCCGATGGGCCGCTCCGGCTGCTTCTCCAGCGCCGGGGCGAGCGTCTTCTGCGCCCACTGCTGCTCGCTCGCGGAGGGGCGGCGGCCTTCGAAGATCTCTTCTGCCGGATTGGCGACGGTCTTTTCGACGGGCTTCTTGGGTGTCATGGGTAGGCTGCGCCGGGCGGGCCTGCGGAGGCCCGGCCTAACCTTCCATGGTAAGAGATGAGTGGGTCCGGAGCAAGGAATCCGCAGTTCCGGCAGGTGACCGCGGCGTTGCTCGCCGGGTGCGCAGTGGGGACGCGCGGCGAACCGAGTTCGTCATTCCCCTGCGTCCGATAACGATTCATACTGCTTGTCGTGGGCGACCAGCTACCAGCGACCAGCAACGAGCGGCTGCTGCTCGGCTTCCTCGACTACCTGCGGGTGGAGAAGGGGCTGGCGCACGCCAGCTCCGAGGCCTACACGCGCGACCTCGGGCAGTTCGCCGGCTTCCTGGAGAAGCGGCGGCGCACCCTGGCGGCGGCGCGGCGGCAGGACGTGCGCGACTTCCTCGACCGCCTCTTCGCCGGCCAGCTCGATGGCCGCTCGGTGGCGCGCAAGCTCTCGGCGCTGCGGCACTTCTACAAGTACCTGCTGCTCGACCGGCACATCGCGCACGACCCCACGCTCAATCTCGACTCGCCGCGGCAGTGGAAGGTGCTGCCCAAGGCGCTCTCCCGCCCGGAGATAGAAACGCTGTTGCAGGCCCCGGAGGCAGCCCGCGAAGGCAAGCTCCCGGCGGCGCGCGCCGTCCGCGACCGGGCGATGCTGGAGATGTTCTACGGCGGGGCGCTGCGTGTCTCGGAGATCGTGGGAATGAAGCAGGAGGACCTGAAGCTGGAGCTGGGGTACGCGCTGGTGCGCGGCAAGGGCGACAAGGAACGCATCGTACCGCTGGGACGCGCCGCGCTGGATGCCTTGCAGGGATATCTGCGGGAGGCGCGGCCGGTGCTGGCGGCGGGGATGTCGTCGCCGCTGGTTTTCATCGCGCGCGGAGCGAAGAAGCTCTCGCGGCAGCGCGTCTGGCAAATGGTCAACGCCGCCTCGGGGCGCGCCGGGCGGCACGCCTCGCCGCACATGCTGCGCCACTCCTGCGCCACCCACATGGTGGAGGGCGGCGCCGACCTGCGCACCGTGCAGACCATCCTCGGCCACGCCGACATCTCAACCACTCAGATCTATACGCATGTCGCGCTCGATCACCTTCGGGCGATGTATGCCAGGCATCCGCGGGCGAAGAAACGCACCGCGGAGAACGCGGAGCACGCGGAGAAAGAATGACGGTCGAAAAGGGCATTGCCAGATTTCTGCGGTCTCTGCGCGAGCGCAACGCCAGCGCGCACACCCTGCGCGCCTACCAGAACGACCTCGGCCGCTTCGCCGCGTTCGTGGGCGGAAGCGGCTGGGAGGCGATCGACCACGTGCGCATTCGGGCGTTTCTTTCGCATCTTTACGACCAGGGTTTGAGCAAAGCCTCGGTGGCGCGCTCGCTGGCCGCGCTGCGCTCCCTCTACAAGTGGCTGGCGCGCGAGGGCGTAGTGCAACAGAACCCGGCGGCGCTTGTCTCCACCCCCAAGCTGCCCAAGAAGTTGCCGCGCGTCCCCACCATCGAGGAGATGAACACGGCGCTCGACGCGCAGATGCCGGAGTGCGCCGCCTTTCCCGAGCGCGACCGGCTGATCCTCGAGATGCTCTACGGCTGCGGGCTGCGCAACTCCGAGCTGGTGGGCATCAACCTCTCGGACATGAATGCCTCGGCGGCGGCGTTGCTGGTGCGCGGCAAGGGCAAGAAGGAGCGCGTCGTGCCCTTCGGCGACTCGGTGCAGGCGGCGCTCGTCTCTTACATGCCGAAGCGCGCTGAGCTCCTGGGGAAGCGCAACAGTCCGGCGCTGCTGCTGAATGCACGGGGTACGCGCCTGACGACGCGCTCCGTGGGGCGGATCGTGAAGCGCATCGCGGTAGCCCGAGGGCTCTCTCCGGATCTCCACCCCCACACCCTGCGCCACGCCTTCGGCACCCACCTGTTGGAGGAAGGTGCCGACCTGCGAGCCATCCAGGCGATGCTCGGCCACGAGCGCCTTTCCACCACCCAGCGCTACACCCAGCTCTCCATGAAGCACGTGCTGGAGGTGTACGACCAGAGCCATCCAAGGGCCAAGTAATCGCGGTCAGGTCACTTATCGTTCCCGTTTGAGAACAACAACTTAGGTAACACGTCCGCGCCCGAAGGTTACCCATCTCGGATTACTTTGGGACTCTAGACCATTGGCCTACAGGACAATACACTCAGGGCATCTAAGGGAGCTGTAAAGGGATCAGATTGGACCGCTCCGAGGGAGGCCATATGAACAACGCTTGGATGGCATCAGATTGGCAGCAGCCGCAGGGCGCGACGCGGGTGGCGCGGCACGTGGTGGATTTCAGCCTGGCAGTGGTGAGCAAGACGGCGCCCCTGCCGGTGCAGGGCCGCGCCGAGAACATCAGCGTGGAGGGGATGGCGGCGATGCTGACGGCGGAACTCGGGAGCGCCAACATCGTGACCTTGAGCTTCGTCCTGCCCATGGTGCACGAAGCGGTGCAGGTACGCGCCTTCGTGCGTTACCGGGACGGCTACCGCTACGGTTTCGAATTCCTCGGCTTGAGCGACGACGACCGCGACGCCATCGACCGGATGTGCGAGCGCCTGCCGGTGGCGGTGTAGCCATGCTATCGCCCCTGACCCCCTCGACCGAATCCCTGGTCCCGCTGGTGGTGCGTGAAGCGCTGCTGGTGAGCTCGGACCTGGTGACCGTACGGACGCTGCAACAGATCTTCGCCGACCTGTCGGTGGAAACCTCGGTGGCGGGCGACGCGCACCAGGCGCGCCGGCTGCTCGTCGAGCACCGCTTCGACGGCGTCATCGTGGATTGGGACAGCGCCGGATCGGACGACGTGCTGCGCGCGCTGCGCGCCAACCATCTGACGCGCTGGGCGATCGCGCTGGCGGTGGTGAGCGATCCGGCGGACGGACGCGCCGCCTTCAACCTGGGGGTGAACTTCACCCTGGACAAGCCGCTGAACGCGGCGCGCACGGCGCGCATCCTGCACACCGCGCGCGGCATGATGAACATCCCGCGGCGGCGCGCCACCCGCGTGCGCGTGCGCTGCGAGGTCCACTACGAGATCGAAGGACTGGGAAAGTTCCGCGCCCAGGGCGTGGACCTGAGCGAGGGCGGCATCGCCGTCCAGGGCATCGAGGCCATTCCGGCGCGCTGCCGGGGGAGCATCAGCTTCGTGCTGCCGCACACCGACCGGCGGCTGCAACTGGAGGCGCACGTCATCTGGGCCGACCGCGCGGGCGGCGCCGGCTTCCGCTTCCTCAACATGACCCCGGCGGAACACGCCGCGCTGTCCGGCTGGGTGAAGCGCAGTTGCGCGCAGGACCACGTGCCCGAACGGCGCGCGCGCCGGCGCTAGCGAAACCAGAACAAGCAACGAATCAATTGGCGGCGCCGGCGGCAACCGGGGCCGCCGATTCGCGTTGCAGCTCCTCCCACATGCCCACCACCCGCGCGCGCAGCTCCTCGGTCAGGCGGGCGTAGGTCTCCTCGGGATTGGTGACGTTGTCGGGCGGGAGGATGGGGTCGCCGATCACCAGCTTGGCGCGCGCGAAGCGCTGGAAGCTCTTGCCGCGCGGCCACATCGCGTGCATGCCGTCCACCGCCACGGGGTAGATGGGTACCTTGAGGTGCGCCGCCAGGATGGCTGCGCCCTTCTTGAATTTCTTCGGCGTGCCGTCGATGGAGCGCTCGCCCTCGGGGAAGAGCACCAGCACCTTGCCGCGCTTCAGGCCATAGGCGCCGGCGCGCATGGCGGGGACGAGATTGGCGTCGGGATCGACGGGCACCACGTTGAAGGCGCGCCCCAGGCGGTTCATGAAGCCCTGGCCGAATATCTCGCTCGTGCCCACCTCGAAGCACTCCGCGAAGAGCCGGTAAGGCAACACGGTGGAAAGCGCGACCGGGTCGAGGAAGCTCTGGTGGTTGGGCGAGATGATGCAGGGGCCGGAGGACGGCAGCTTCTCCACGCCGCGCACCTCGAAGTGGCAGAGATCGGTGAAGGCGAGGCGCACGAGGCGCGCCAGGGCGTACCACAGGCGGGCCACGATGGGGTGTGGGTGGGCGATGCGCGTCACCTCGGGATCGTCGGTTTCGGTGGCGAGGATGGCCTCCCAGCCCTCGGCCGCGGCGCGCGAGGAGGCGCCGCCGCGCCGGCTGAGCACCGCTTCCACCAGTTCGCGCACGGTGTACACCTCGGAGATCACCGAGTCCTCGACGTGCGCCTCCAGCTCGCGCTCCAGCGCCACCAGCAGCTCCACGCGCTCCATGGAGTCCAGGCCGAGGTCGAGTTCCAGGTTGTCGGCGGGCAGCACCGGGCCGTTCTTCTTCTTGGCTGCGGCCTGGACAAGGCGCAGGGCGCGCGCCACCTCCGGCTGCTCCATCCAGGCGCGGTCGGCATCTCCGGCCTGGCGCACGGGAGCCTCGCCCGCGGCAGGCGCGCCGCGCCGCTGCTCCACCCGCTGCTTGATCTGGAAGCGCTTCAGCTTGCGCGTGGTGGTGCGCGGCAGTTCTTCCTGCCAGAACTCGTAGCTGAGGATGCGCTTGGTGCTGGGCAGGTCGGCGGAGATGGAATCGATGTCGAAGCGGATGACTTCGCCCGCGTTGACGATCTTGCGTTCTTTCAGCAGCTCGAAGTCGGGCACGATGACGGCATGCAGGCGCTCGTTGAAGGGCTCGCCCGGCAGGCTCTCCAGTCCGAGGACGCAGATCTCCTTGATGAAGGGCGATTTCAGGTAGTAGCTCTCGACCTCGTCGGGATATATGTTCTTGCCGTTGCTGAGGACGATGATGTCCTTCTGGCGCCCGGTGACGAAGACGTTGCCCTGGGGATCGATGTAGCCGAGGTCGCCGGTGTGCAGCCAGCCGTCGCGGATCACCTCGGCGGTGGCTTCGGGGCGGTTCCAGTAGCCCTTCATGACCAGGGGGCCGCGCACCGCGATCTCGCCGGTGGCCGGGCCGGGGCCATCCGCCGGAGGCTGTGGATTGACGATGCACAGCTCGTTGCCGGGCAGCGCCTCGCCCGCCGATCCCACCACGTTGCGCTCCGGCGGAGTGAGGGCGGCCGCGCCGCTGGTCTCCGTGAGGCCGTAGGCTTGCAGGATGTCGAAGCCTATGGCGTGCAGCTCGCGGCCGATCTCGGGATCAAAGCGCGAACCGCCGGTGACGAGGTAGCGCATGCGCGAACCGAGCGCCTCGTGCGCCCGGCGAAAGAGCAGCTTGCCGGGGTTCAGGCCCAGCCTGCGCGCCGCGCCTGAGGCCTTCAGCAGGGCGGGGAAGAGCCGCCGCGCCAGGCCGCCCCGCTGCTGGATCTCCTTCGTGATGCGCTCGTGGATGAGGTAGAAGAACTGCGGCACGCAGGCGAACAGGGTCACCTGGCGCTCGCGCAAGGCGCGCATGATGTCGGTGGTGTTGAGCGCCTCCAGGTAAACGACGCGCGCCCCCACGACGAAGGGGAGCAGCAGGTTGGCCATCTGCGCCAGCGCGTGGAAGAGCGGAAGCACGCCGAGGATGGCGTCCGTCGAGGTCACCGGCACGAAGGAAAACGCGCCTTCCGCCTCGGCTTCGAGGTTGCGGCTGGTGAGCATCACGCCCTTGGGATCGCTGGTGGTGCCGGAGGTGTAGAGCACGACCGCCACCTCGTCGTCGCTCACCGCGACAGGGCGGAAGTCCTGCGGGCCGGCCGCGAACATCTCGTCGAGCGAAGGGAGGTTTTCGCCCGTGACCTGGTCGAGCAGGACGATGCGCGTGCGCAGCCCTTCTACCGCCTTCCGGGCGTGTTCCAGGTTGCGCGCATCGCAAAACAGCAGGGTGGCGTCACAGTTGCGCAGCAGCGTGGCGACCTGGTCGGCGTGAAAGGCGGTGTCGAGCGGGACGGCGATGCCGCCAGCGGCCAGCGCGCCCAGGTAGGCGGCCACCCAGCGGGGGTGGTTGGCGGCGAGGATGGCGCAGCGCGCGCCGCGTTCCAGCGGCAGCTTCGCCAGCCAGTTGCCCGCCGACTCCGCCATCCGCCGCAGCTCGGCGTAGGTGTAGCGCTCGATGGGCAGCGCGGGATCGGAGCGCTGCAGTTCGACCGCGACGTTGTCCGGCCATTGATCGGCCGATTGCAGGAAGCGCTGGTAGAAGCCCATGGGGGTTCTCAATTTTCGGCGGAGGTTCCGCCGGGAAGCTGCTAGGCCGCGTTGAGCGGCGCCACTTTCTTGCGCCGTTTCCGCGACGCCTGCCACAGGTCGTACTGCGTCTGCATTCCCGCCCACAATTCCGGGCTGGTTCCCAGCGCCTCGGAGAGACGCAGCGCCATGTCCGCCGAGATTCCCGCGCTGCCGTTCAGGACGCGCGACAGGGCGACCCTCGTCACCCCAAGGTGCCGAGCGGCATCGGTGACGCTCGTCTTGCCCAGGTAGTCTCGCAGCACCTCTCCCGGATGGGGTGGATTGAACATCCGCATTGCATCACCTCAATGGTAGTCTCGGAAATCCACCAGCACGGCGTCCTTCCCTTCAAACGCGAAGGTGAGCCGCCAGTTTCCGCTGACGCTTACCGCCCAGTGTCCCCCCAGTTCGCCATGCAGCGGGTGCACCTTCCAGCCCGGAGCGGCCATGTCCGCCGCGCTTTTCGCGTTATCCAGCGCGAACAGTTGCTTGCGCAGCCGTTCCGCGTTCTTGGGTTGAATTCCGGCCTTCGAGCCCGTGCGAAAGAAGCGCTCCACGCCTTGGTGCCGGAAGGACTGGATCACGGCGTATAGCGTAAAGCACCTGTATACATACGTCAATGCTTCTGTTACGGCTTGCCGCATGCAGGACGCCGGAAGCTCTCCCCGCGGGCGTCCGCCGCAATCGCCGGATGCCACGATCTCCCCATCGATCCTCTAGTCCCGCGCATCCAATGTGTTAGGCTTTTCCAAGGGCGGTTCCCTGCATGGGGAGGCGCCTGCCGCGAGGGTTTCCCGCATTGATCAAGACTGTCATCAACAAGGTTTTCGGCACCAGCAACGACCGCGAACTGAAGCATTTGTGGCCGCGCGTGGAGGAGATCAATGCGCTCGAGCCGGCCATCCAGGCGCTCTCCGACGGCGAACTGCGCGCCAAGACCGACGCCTACCGCGCGCGCGTCGCCGAACACATGCAGCCCTTCGACGAGGACTACGAAAAGGCGCGCCAGGAAGGGCCCGACGAGGCCAAGCAGGCCGACCGCTTCCGGCAGCGCGCCATGCAGGCGGTGCTCGACGAGATCCTTCCCGAAGCCTTCGCCGTAGTGCGCGAGGCCGGCCGCCGCGTGCTCCAGATGCGGCACTTCGACGTGCAGTTGATCGGCGGCATGGTGCTGCACGACGGCAAGATCGCCGAGATGAAGACCGGCGAAGGCAAGACGCTGGTCGCCACCCTGCCCGTGTACTTGAACGCGCTGGGCGGCCGCGGCGTGCACGTCATCACCGTCAACGACTACCTTGCCAAGCGCGACGCCGAGTGGATGGGCAAGCTCTACCGCTTCCTCGGACTCTCCGTGGGCGTCATCGTGCACGAGTTGGACGACGACGAGCGCCGCCAGGCCTACGCTGCCGACGTCACCTACGGCACCAACAACGAGTTCGGCTTCGATTACCTGCGCGACAACATGAAGTTCGATCTCGCGCAGTGCGTGCAGCGTGGCCACAACTACGCCATCGTGGACGAGGTGGACTCCATCCTCATTGACGAGGCGCGCACCCCGCTCATCATCTCCGGCTCAAGCGACGAATCCACCGACAAGTACGCGCGCGTGGACCGCATCATCCCCCATCTCAAGCTGGGCGAGGAGATTGACCACGGCCAGGGCAACGTCGAGCTTACCGGGGACTACGTGGTGGACGAGAAGCACCACGCTATCAGCATCAGCGACGAGGGCTGGGAGCACGTCGAGAAGCTCCTCGGCATCAAGAACATCGCCGATCCGGAGAACTGGGACCTGAAGCACCACGTCGAGACCGCGCTCAAGGCGCACGCCCTATACAAGCGCGACGTCAACTACGTGGTCAAGGACGGAGAGGTCCTCATCGTCGACGAGTTCACCGGCCGCCTCATGCCCGGGCGCCGCTGGTCCGACGGGCTGCACCAGGCGGTCGAGGCCAAGGAAGGCGTCAAGGTGGAGCGCGAGAACCAGACGCTGGCCACCATCACCTTCCAGAATTACTTCCGCATGTACAAGAAGCTGGCCGGCATGACCGGCACCGCGGAAACGGAGAAGGAGGAGTTCGAGAAGATCTACAACCTGCCCGTGATGGTGATCCCCACCAACCGCACGCTGCTGCGCCAGGAGAACGCCGACGTCGTCTACCGCACCGAGGCGGAGAAGTACGGGGCGGTCGCCGACGAGATCGCCACGGTGCACGAAACCGGCCGCCCCATCCTGGTGGGCACCACCTCGATCGAGAAGTCGGAACGGCTCTCGGCGATCCTGAAGCGCAAGGGAATCCGCCACGTTGTACTGAACGCCAAGTACCACGAGAAGGAAGCGGAGATCGTCGCCCAGGCGGGGCGCTTCGGCATGGTCACCATCGCCACCAACATGGCCGGCCGCGGCACCGACATCCTGCTGGGCGGCAACCCCGACTTCATGGCCAAGCAGGAGTGCGTGAAGAAGGGCCTCGCGCAGCCCGTCAAGACCGCCGCCGGGGTCATCGGCGAGAACGGCACCGATCCGACGAAGACTGTCTGGTACTACCAGGGGCAGGAATTCGCGGTCGACACCCAGCAGTGGGAAGAGACCTTCGCGCGCTACAAGCAGGAGACCGACGCCGAGCACGAAAAGGTGGTGGCCGTGGGCGGCCTGCACATCCTCGGCACCGAGCGCCACGAGGCGCGCCGCATCGACAACCAGTTGCGCGGCCGCGCCGGACGCCAGGGCGATCCCGGCAGCTCGCGCTTCTACCTCTCGCTGCAGGACGACCTGATGCGCATCTTCGCCAAGGAGTGGGTCTCGACCCTGCTCCAGCGCCTGGGCATGGAGGAGGGCGTGCCGATCGAATCGCGCATGATCACCAAGCGCATCGAGGCGGCCCAGAAGGCGGTGGAGGCGCAGAACTTCGAGTCCCGCAAGCACCTCCTCGAGTACGACGACGTGATGAACAAGCAGCGCGAGGCCGTTTACGGCCTGCGCCGCCAGTTGCTCGACGGCGTCGAGCAGAAGGAACTGATCCTCGACGACTACGTCGCCTCCATCGTCGGCGATTTTCTCGACGAGTACGCCCCGGAGAAGGTCCACCCCGAGGACTGGAATACCAAGGGCCTGCAGCAGCGCGTCTTCACCATGTTCGGCGTCGACCTGGAGAAGGAAGGCGTCAAGCTCGACGAACTCAACCGCTTCGAGCTGGGCGAGGCCGTCTTCCAAAAGCTCAAGGACCGCTACGAGGCCAAGGAAAAGCTCATCGGCGCCGACGCCATGCGCTACCACGAGCGGCTGATCATGCTCAGCGTGCTCGACGGCCAGTGGAAGGACCACCTCCTCAGCATGGACCACCTCAAGGAGGGCATCGGGCTGCGCGGCTACGCCCAGCACGATCCTCTGGTGGAGTACAAGCGCGAGTCCTTCGACATGTTCGAGGCCATGATGCGCCGCTTCCAGGAGGAGACGGTGCGCTACCTCTACCTCATGCAGGTGATCGACGCCGAGCAGGCGCGCCGCATCGAGGAAGAGGGGGTGGAGGCGATCGAGGCCGCGCCCCCGGGCAGGAGCCCGCGCCGCCGCACCGCCACCTCGGTGGACGAACTGGAGGAGGCCTTCCAGCGCAAGAAGCGCCGCGAACTGGAAGAAGCGCGCCTGGCCGGCGCCGGCGACCTCGCGGTGCAACAGGTCGTGCGCGGCGCCGCCAAGATTGGCCGCAACGAACCCTGCCCCTGCGGCTCCGGCAAGAAGTACAAGAAGTGCTGCGGGGCCAACGGCTAGGACCTCCTCCGTGTAGCGCCGGCACCTTGCCGGCTGTTTGGCGGGCGTCCTCTGCCGCCTTGGCTGCCGGCCACTGGCGACCGCCTACTGATTCGCGCTACCCTGCCCGCATGAGCACTCCCGCACAGAATCTGATTGCCGCCGTCGAAGCTGCCTGCCGCAAGGGATCGTGGCACGGTC
>Ga0315268_10005453_pt1 | contig 13662 bp, 13 predicted proteins | sample C1_top_MG_FD_204535 | JGI IMG/M metagenome (GOLD analysis project Ga0315268, IMG submission 204535) | Sediment microbial communities from Yellowstone Lake, YNP, Wyoming, USA - C1_top | ecosystem: Environmental > Aquatic > Freshwater > Lake > Sediment | place: USA: Wyoming | collected 2017-08-01 | reverse complement strand
TACGGGACGCTTGTCCTGTCACACTCCTCAGTAGCTCAATGGCAGAGCATCCGGCTGTTAACCGGAGGGTTGTAGGTTCGAGTCCTACCTGAGGAGCCATTTCTTTTGTGCCGCTTACAGACCTTCTCTGCTTTCGATTGTCCAGCAATATTCAGCAAAACCCCAAAAGATTTTCCGCATTTCCCCAAACCAGCCGCGGCGAATCACGTTTCCGCTCGCTCACGCCGCAGGAGATGTGAACAGACCGAGCAGTGATCTGCTTGGTTGCCATTCCTGGACGGTTCGTGCTTGAGGAGATTGACGAAGATCTGGGCGACACTGCTCCGATCAACTGCGGCGGCCAACGCCCAAGCATGGAAGTTGCACAACGCAGTGACCTGGTCAGGGTGCAGTTCGCCGCGCAGCAGCGCCGCTTGGTCATTTTTCAGGAAAGCGCAGATCGCGCACGCGCCTTTGGCAAGCACTTGCGAAATGCGATCTAATTCAAGTGGTCTACCCAATCTCACGCTAGTGCCCTCCCGCGATCCCAAATACATTTCTTGTTCTTCATAGCCCTGCACCTACACCTGAACCACCGTCCGGGTTGCATCCGCATCGACGCCCAACTCCTGCAGGTCTGCTTCAATCGCCCTCTTCTCCTCTTCGGATACCTGGCCGCCAGCGAGTGTCCGCTCCAGCTGTGCCCGATAGGCCCCAGCGTATGCATCAAACCGCCGCTGAAGCTGAATGACGACATCTTCCAGCCACGACTGCAGCAGCCTTCCGTATGTGTCGAGCGCCTCGGACAGCTTCGACCCAATGCGCTGCCGGACTTCCCGCTGAGCTGACCGTTGCTCGGCACGTTTGCCGAGCAAGCTCGCAAGCGTGGGACGCGGTATCTGCGGTTGAAATGGCGACGGATCGAAGGCGGGCATTTCCCGAAGCAGTGCCCCGAATTCGTCCGCCGCAGGCGAATCCGCTAATTGAAGCTTCTGCGCGGTATCGTTCAAGACGCGAGCTAACTCCTGGACCAGACTCGAAAGCAACTCGTGGAGTGTCTTGACCTTCGCCTGGACAAAAGTTCGCAACGCAATGCGCACCACCTCTGGGCCCGATGATGCTGGAGAGTCGCCAGTCCCCCAGGTGGTCACCAGAGCGCTTGCAGCGGCGTGCAGCGCAGCGTCTGCAGATTTGGCCAGGTCTTCGATCGCGCGTTTGGCCGTTGTGCTTGCTTCCTCAATGCGTGCCGTCGCCTGTCGGAGGTTCGCATCCAGTACACGAACGTCCGTCTTAGCCTCCGTCGAAGTGTGCTCGGCGCGGACCAGCCTTGAGCGGAGCGCTGCGCCCACGGACTCGCGCAGCATCCCGATTTTGCGCCGTAACGAACGGAGCTTGAGTTCCTGCCGGCGCTCAAACAGCGGCGCAATGTCCTGCCGGAACCAGGTCTGGAGCAGTTCTTCGTGCCCCGCGATGATGCTCACCGGGCGAACATCCAGTTCCAGACCCAACTCCGAACGGATGTGCTCCGCAACATATCGGATGACACTAGCTCGATCGGCCTCCGACAAAAGGTCCGTTTTGCTGAGCAACACCTGGGCGGGAATGCCGGCCTGATACAGCGCCTGAATGGTTTGCAGGTCGTCTGGCGTCAGAGTAGAAGCGGCGTCGATGAGAACGACCCCCAGATCGCAGCGAGGCAGATAGGCAAGCGTTTCGGCCGCCCCACTCGTGGCCAAAGACCCGAGGCCGGGAGTGTCCACGAACGCAATGCCCTCGCGCAGAGCAGGAGACGGGAGCTGGACCACTATTCTGGCTGCATGCTTTGCGTTTCCAGGATTGTGCTGTTGGGCAACGAACTCCGCCAGCCGTGAAATGTCAAAGGTATCGGTTGGACGGTTGTCGGCGTACCAGACACGTGTGCCCGGAACCTCACCGAAAACGATTCGTGTGGGCACAGCAGTAATAGGGGTGACACCGACTGGCAAAACATCGGTCTGCAGGACGTGATTGAGCAGCGATGATTTCCCGGAGCTGACGCGGCCGAAGATCGCGATCTCGAAGGTCTTGTCCTCCAGGCGCTCGATAATCATTCCGAGCGTAGACCTGAACTCAACCAGGCCACGCCCCGTAGCAACGCGTTCCAGGGTCTTGAGCAGTGACAGGTCCGCGCCCTCACCTTCGAGCGCTTCCAGTCGCTTGTGCAGATCGGTGCCCGCACCTGCCCAGACGAAACGGTCAAGCTGCGAAATCAGGCTCTCCAGCTCACCCACGATCCCATTCAATTCCGCGGCAGCAGCCGGTGGCACTTTGCCGTAACCCCGCATATGGCGAGGCCGGAGTTCTTCTACGTCGATATCTACGAAGGTGAGAGCCGCGTGCACAGCACGCGTCGCAGGAATCGAGGGCGGTTCGATGGGTATTCCCTGACTCTCCAGCGTGCGGACCAGGCGCGCACGGACGCGTGCGATGTAGTCCTCAATAACGCGACGCTGGGCAGGCGGTATATCGGGGACGTACTTCGGGAAAGGCGACTTGGAGGCCGCGGCCCATAACACCGCCTCCACATCAGACAGCAGACTGTCCATGTGGCTGCACGTGATGCGCAGGCGCCGCCTGTGATGCTCGTTCAGGCCCTCAGTCTCTGGTGCCATCCCGCGGACACTCCCCACTGCGCGGCTGCGCGAGATCGCATCCGCTGCAAGCGCTCGTAATCGCGAAGCGGCTCTCGGTTGCCTTCGACACGCTTAGTCGAGTTGACCGTTTCGCTCATAAACCGTGGCCTCAACCGCTATTCCTGCGGACTCTTATGCGGACGAGCGGCTCTGTAAAGCTGCACGGCCGCGCTGCTTGACCCGACCGAACGTGTTGACCGCCCGGTCGCATTTTTGCTCTTCTGCCGACAATGCCGAACTGCGCCGCTCCAGTTCAGCGTCGATCCATCCTTGAATTTCCTGAAAATGCTCCAGCAGAGAGTCCTCAATCTCAATGGCGGTAAGCCAACCTCCGCATTCCAGCGCATCAGCCATGCGCTGCACAGCCGTCCCATAGTCCTCTTTGGCGCGGACCCGCAGGGCAATTCGCGCCAATGTAGCGGCAATGTCGTAGTCAGGGTCCCACAGCACAGGCCGCAATTTCGGCCAAACTTCGGGCGCGAGCGATCCGTCGGCGATAATTCGTAAGGCCTCACGGCGTCGCAAAACGCTGGAAGGCGATTCAAATTGGCGAGACGGATCAGGCGTTCTGGCTGCTTCGACCAGAGCCGGCAATGCTGCCTCTCCTAAACTGCGCAATGCGTCTCCTGAGGCCTGGCGCCCGACATCATCTCCTAATGCACGAATCAGGTGCGGGATCGCCTCTGGACGCTGGAAAGCCCCCAGCGTTTCTATGGCTCCCGGCAGCGCACGGTTACTGGCAATTTCCAGAAGCACCTGGAAGACGTCTTCACTCTGCCATTTCCCTAACGCCCTCGCCGCCGTGTTCTCCACTGCTTCTTCGGCGAATCGCAGGACGGCGTCGGTCACCTGCCGCGGCGTCCACAGGTATTCCAGCAACACCTCCTTGGCGCCAAGCTCAGCGAGCGCGCGGACTGCACGTTGACGCGGCTCCGCCACGGTGGAGGACCGTCCGAAAAGCAGAAAATCCCGCAAGTGCGGAATCGCACGCTCGCCGCACGCTACCAGCATGGTGGTTCCGAGTTCGCCCTCCTGCAGCGAATTCAAACTGTCCACAAGATGGCGAATCTCTTCATCCGGCAGATCTTGAAATCTCATGCGTGGACTCACTCTCCACCTGTTGCCAACGCGCATACACGCTCCGGCCGGCATACTTCGCAGACCCAAGCTCTTTCTCGATCTCCAGCAGACGGTTGTACTTGGCTATGCGTTCTCCGCGGCATACAGAACCGGTCTTGATCTGCCCGGCGCCGGTGGCGACCGTAAAGTCGGCAATCGTCGTGTCGTCCGTCTCGCCGGAGCGATGCGACACCACCGCCGTGTAGCCGTTCTGCCGCGCCAGATCGATGCACCGCAAGGTTTCGGTGATCGTGCCAATCTGATTCAGCTTGATCAGCACGGAATTGGCGATGCCCTGGCTGATGCCTTTCTGCAGGATCGCCGGGTTGGTAACAAAGATATCGTCGCCGACCAACTGGACCTTATCGCCAAGTTGCCGAGTCAACTCGCGCCAACCGGTCCAGTCGTCCTCGGCAAGGCCATCCTCCAAAGACCAGATGGGATACTGGTTGAGCCAGTCCGACCATAACGAGATCATGTCCGCCGGGGAGCGCTTCGAGCCGTCGGATTTGCGAAACACGTAAGCGCCATCCACGAACAACTCACTCGCGGCGGGGTCTATATTGATCGCAATGTCCTCTCCCGCCTTGTAGCCCGCCCTGCCGATGGCCTCCAGCAGTAGCTCCATCGGTTCCCGATTCGAGCGCAGCCGCGGCGCAAATCCGCCCTCGTCGCCTACGCTGGTTGAGTAGCCGCGCTGGCGCAGTACTGCCTTCAGACTCTGAAATGTCTCCGCGGCAGCGCGAACTGCTTCGGCGAAGCTGGGTGCGCCTACCGGCGCGATCATGAACTCCTGGAAATCGACGTTACTGTCGGAGTGCACACCACCGTTCAGGACGTTAAACATTGGAACTGGCAGCAGATAATTTTGCTGGGGGGTCAAATACCGATACAGCGGGAGTTTCTTCTCCGCGGCTGTGGCCTTCGCCGCAGCGATCGAGACCCCCAGGATCGCGTTCGCTCCCAGACGGCCCTTGTTGGGGGTCCCATCGAGACCAATCAGCCTGGCGTCCAAGCCAGACTGGTCTTCTGATTCGTAACCGACGACAGCCGGCTGAATGATGTTCACCACATTGGACACGGCCTTCAATACACCTTTGCCGCCGTAACGGGAGGGGTCGCCGTCGCGGAGTTCCACGGCCTCGTGTTTTCCCGTTGAGGCTCCGGACGGAATCTTCGCGGTTCCCGCCGCGCCGCTCTCCAGTACCACCGTCACCTGCACGGTCGGGTTTCCCCGTGAATCGAGAATCTCCATTGCATCCATGCTCTTGATAGCCGACATCAACGTTCCTCGCTTACACCGTTCCGGTTTGCAGCACGGTTTCCAGATCTTGCTCAATCGTTGGTGGTAACCCGAGTCCTCGTAGCTTTTCGACAGCCTGCTTCACCGGGTAGGAAAACTGCTTCAGGACGAAACGCCCGTCCTGCCAGACCGCGTAGCAGGCATCGGATCGTCCAGTCTTCGGCTGACCCAGGCTGCCAGGATTAATGACGACCTGGCGCCCGATCGTCTTGATGAAAGGTGTGTGCGTGTGGCCGACCAGGAGCACGTCGGCCGAAATCGCTTCCAGTTCCTTGACCCAGCGGTCTGACTCTTCGGGGCAGTACCCGTACAAGGGATTGGAGGGAATCGCGTGGCAAAGAAAAAAGCGGACGCCTTCACGCTCCCGCTGCACCTGCAGTGGCAATCTGCGCAGGAACTGCTTATCTTCCTCGGGCAGCGATGCAAGGCTGATTTTGCGCGTCGCTTCTGCCATGTCGTGATAGCGCGGCGTGCAGCGAGGATCTTCGTCGTAGCCGACAGCTTGATCGTGGTTGCCACGGATTACGACAGTCGCGTTCTTCTTCACCCATTCCACGACTTCCTTCGGCTGCGGACCGTAGTTCACTAGGTCGCCCAAAACCCAGAGCTCGTCGTAGCTTTCCGGCAGAGCAGAAAGGGCGTCGTAGTTGGCGTGGATGTCCGAGATGATGACGATCTTCATGGAACTGCCTTCCGGTGTTTGTACCGCGAGCCGAAGAGAAACTCGGCGCTGCGGCGCACCGAATCCTGCTCACGCCCTTTGGGCTCGTCGCGGAACTGGTAGTCGTGTTTTCGAATGAACTCACGCAGGTCGGCATGGAGTTCATCAGCCTTCTTCTGCAGAATAGTTGCCAGCCAGCACGTTTTCTCCGGATTGGCCCAGCGTTGAAGAGCCAATTCAGTATGACGAAGACATAGCCGCCCATGTGCCAGCGGCTGAGCAAATTCCTCTTCCTCCGTCAACTCCTCAAGGACTTCTACCAGCGACAGCTCCTTACGACGGTTCTCCCGGCAAAAAGTGCAGGCGGAGCCTGGCTCGAAAGCGACACCATCGCGCCGGCGGTGTTTCGTTCGCTGCTGGCCCAGGTCCACGACCCTCAACGCGCGAAGAATCGAATCTTCACAAAGAATGGCCATCCCAATACCGCCCGCAGGCCAGCATTCGTCCTCGATCTCCTTGGCCATTCGGAAGTGCTCCTCACAGAAACCAGCACCATCCAGAAAATCGCCGCGGGCAATTGGGGACATCATCCCTTCGTACAGGAAGCCATGGACCGAGCGCCGATCCGAGTACGCCACGGACATGCAAACCGGGCAGCCGCCTTTCGATAATGCTTCTCGTAACGCACTGGTTGAGAACCAATGGGGACGACGCGCCGGTGCTTGCCCCGGCTTGGTATCGTGTTTGTCCTTCAACCAACCCATGATCTCGCGCTAATTCCAGCGTCGCCGCGTAATTCTCGACTAGCGAACAACCATAACGGGGCAATGCGCATAGCGGAGAACCCGCTCCGATATCGAACCCAACAGCCACTTCTCGAACATGGACATGCCTCGGCGACCAAGAATGATTAGGTCGACGTGCTCCGTTTCTGCACGGTGAACAATCTGCTCGGCGGGGTGACCAACAGCGATCGCGGTCTGCAGATCAATGTCGTGCGACTTTGCTCGTTCGACAATCTTCTTGAATCCTTGCTCGTAGTGCTCCCGCGCGTCATCCAACACCGCCTCCAGTTCGACGGATGTAGCCGGCTCGGGAGGTCTGGCCACCGCGAACACCAGCACTGTCGCATCGACACATTGCGCCAGAGAAACCGCGACATCAACGGCCTTCTCCGACTGCGGTGATCCGTCATATCCCACGAGAATCTTGCGAAAATATGGGTTGTGCCTCCGTCCGGTCATTTTCTTCCTCTCCGGCTTTTCTCCTCTGCCGTCGCTTCGGGACCCAACAGGAATTCCACTGCACGGCGCACCACGTCAGCTTCGGGGCCAGGCGACTCCTCGCGAAAACGATAGTCATGCTTGCGCAGAAACTCGTCCGTGTGGTGCTTCAGCGTCTCCAGGTGGCGGCGCAGCACTTGAATCACCCAGTCGCGACCGCTGACGGTATTCCACGCCGAAATCGCCAGTCGCCCATGACGCTGGCATAGGCCATTCGCCTCTACTCTGTCGGCAATTGCGGGATCAGTTATGAGCGATTCCAGCGCGAGGACGAGGTCTTTCTCCTTTTCCCGGGCGTCCGCGCAGAACATGCATTCAGCGCCGGTGATCGCAGGCATGGGTTCGGAACGTCGCCTCTGGAAAACAGGCCACTTGTCACGTGATTGTGCCTCGCGAGCTTGCGTCAGGCTTGCTGCTGCGGAGTTGAGCAGCATCTGGCAAACATCTGCAATCTGGAAGGGTCCCACGTACCCCGTTGCCGTCGTTTGTTGTAGCGCTATCCGGAAATGTCGCGGACAGAAGCCACCACCACGCACGAACTTGTCACGGGTGGAAGGATCTGAGATGCCTTCGTACAAAAATGAAAACAGTCCGCGCTCTTCAACGTCGCGGAGACCGACGCACGGGGTGCACCCGGCTTGCTGCACCGCCTTTTCGAGGACGGCCGCCAGTAGAGGCATCCTGCGCCGGAATGAAGCGGCTGCGTTCGCCGCCCGTTTGCGATCCCCGGAATCACGCTGCGCGCGCTTTTCAGTTCGCCATCGGAGTTGAACGGCAGCTTGCAAAGCGCCCAGTGTCCAGACGTTCTCCATTCAAACTCCTTGAGCCGTTTTGGATGGATCGTTGCCGGGACCATGACTCCGCGACAAGGATCCCCGTCAGGAGTCATCATCTGCCCCGGCTAATGGAAGGGACAGCGGTTGGGGTGAACTCCTTCACCCTTTCTGGAGTTCAGTTTACCAAGATGCATAAAACCGTCAACAGGATTCACTCCGCAGCCGCCTCAACCGGGACTACCGGGCCGGCAAGCAATTGAGCGGACGTTGCGAATGTGCTACTGTGACCTGCGGCGATGGAATCCGCCTGAACTGCCATCCAGAGGTGGCTGATGACTCCTGGCGAAAGCTAGGAGTTTTGACTTTTATGCCCATTAATCCGGTCGAGCTGAACACCATCGACGAGCTGTACGCCTTTGTCGAATCGGCGATCCAGCGCACAGCGTTGGTGCTTGTGGCAGACGCTCTTTTCCGGCCCTGGGTCAGAAGCGTGTCGGCTGAATGCCAGGACGTTCGCTGGCTTTACCCGAGCCAGCCGCTTTCTGAGCACCTGCTGCAACACCTGGGGAACTTCAGCCATGCCGCGCTTCCGGACAAGGGCTTTGTGCTGCTCGAACAGGGCCGAGTTGTCAAAGTCGTCGACGTCGGCGCTGTGAACGGCAGCAGCCGCCCGGACCGGCTTGGCGGCATAGTACGTGACGCCTTTACTCGCAAGACTCAGCGCTCCCACAGCACAGGCAAGACCGAACGAGGTTCGATTTCAGCCGCCGATGCGTTTCAGGTACTAGGCGTCAACGAGTCCGATTCGAATGAGGAGATCAAGAAGAGATACAAGCACATCGTAATGGAATATCATCCGGACCGGGTTGCGCATTTGGGAGCCGAACTTCGAGAATTGGCAGCCAAGAAGACCACTGAGATCAATGCGGCATTCGCCACGATTCGTCGGATGCGCGGATTCTGAGATTCTCAACCACTGCCAGCAGCGCTTTTTCACCGCAGAGCCGCGTAAGGATTTTTGACAGAACGCATTGCATCTGAACACCTATTTTACGAGGTTGCTCGCGACCGGCTTGCTGACATTCTGCCTTCTGACCATTGCCCTGCACGAGGCAATTTTCTCGGCAACTCCGGGCATTGCAGGTAATGCGCCTCGCATTCTGTACTACCAACTTCCGTTATTCGTGGTTGCACTGGCCTGTTTCCTGCTGAACTTTACCGCGTCCATTTCTTACCTGAGGAGCCAAACGGTACGTGCTGATGCCGTCGCGGTCGCTGCGGCAGAAGTGGGCCTGCTGTTCTGCACGACATCCCTGGTCACCAACATCTTCCTGGCGAAGGCCGAGCTCGGCGTGTGGTGGGTTCTGGACGCGCGCCTGATGATGTCAGTGATCCTGTGCCTACTCTATGCCAGTTACCTGATGCTGCGATTCTTCGCAAACATTGGCCAAGGCTCCGTAGTATCAGCAGTATTGGCGATATTCATCTTTATCGATATCCCAATCACATACGCCTCACTCCACTGGGCTGGCGGCAGACGTCTTCTGAATGTTCTGCCTTTGGCCGCACATCTCAGCACCAACGCGCTGCTATGGAACACCGCCGGGTTCATCACACTTGGAGTGATACTCATCTACCTGCGATACCGGTTAGCCGTCGTTCGTGCACGCGTTGACGAGCTGCAGGCAGAGGAAGAATGCAGGCGAATGACCATCCAGCATCCGGCCAAACGGTAAAGACCAACGAAATCGCCCTGTAGCCGTGAAACGCCTTGGCCCTCTGGCTGAAAAGCCGGAAGGGTCCCTACGATTTCGATCCGGGTGCGGCCGCCGCCGCTTTCATGCCGTACACATAATTCCTATCAATCGCGGGTTCCATACTACGCAGCACGTCAGGGAGTTCTTTCCCGTCCCGGGCGGCAATCAACCGGCCGAGCGCAAGCGAGAGAGAAAGCACCGCATTCATGCCGAGGTTGGCCTTCCTCTGCATGATTTGGATCTTCTCCTCCGCAGAAGCATTGGCGTTGATTTTTTCGCGTTTCATCGCCAGATCCAGTTCCAGCAGGAGAAGCTCGCGGTCGATGTCGGCAAGGTTTCCCAGCGCCGAAATCTTCTTATCCAAAAATCGGGGCGCCAGCACTTCGGTCACGTTCGCCACTGCATTCAGACAGCCCTTTCCACCGTAGCGCTTGGCGCGCATCCAGAGGTCCGCCAGTTCGGGATCTTCCTTGATGACCAGGTCAGCCTTAATGTTGCTGGCGAAGCGGTAGGTCTTTTCCTTTTCGTTGTAGACGAAGTAATTCGGATACTTCCGCGTGAGCGGGCCGGCCTCGATCGTGCTGTCCACCAGGTGGATGGCCTCGTCCGTCCCCGCGGAAGTTCCCAGCGGTGTGGCGGCGGTGAACTTCATTCCGTTATCCAGCATGACAGTCACACCGACGCTAGGTATGCCGGCGTTGGTCGGCTCTTCGTGGGCGCGGATATCGGCGATGACCAGATCGGGATCGAGCTTGCGCGTGATCTTCACCCCTTTCTGCGCCATTTCAATCAGTTCCACGATGCGCCCGTACTTAACCAGTCTCTCGGTGTTGGCTCCGCCGCCGCACTTCAGGCCGAGCGCGCCTACACCGAAAGCGATGTCCGCCTCCATCACCTCATTGGGGGACTTGGAGCGGTGAGAGACTACCAATGGCAAGCCCATCTCCTTCGCCACCCGGGTCGCCAGGAGTGTCTCGCTCAAAGTGCCGATTTGGTTGGCTTTGATCAGACAAGTGTTGATGAGCCCTTCCTCGGCACAACGTTTGATCGTGGTGTCCTTAGTTGTGACCAAGTCGTCCCCGACGATCAGGATTTCTTCGTCGAGAACCTTCATCAGCTTCTTCCAGCCCTCGTAATCGTCCTCCGCAAAGGGGTCTTCCAGCATCGCGATGGGGTACTTCTGGACCCAGCGGAGGTACAGCTCCACCAGTTCGTCGGTGGTCATGACCTTCGGATCCTCAGCACGCCAAAACAGGTATTGCCCGATGGAGTCCTTCTCTCCGGTCTTCTCCCGGTAGGCATGGCTGAGTTCACTGGCGGCGGGATCGATGGCGAGACAGACATCTCGATCAGGGACAAATCCGCATTCCTCGATGGCTTGCACCGCCACCCTCAGCGCCCGTTCTTCCGGCAGTAAATCGTCCTTTTCCCTGGCGTAGGAAGCGACAATGCCACCCTCTAGACCGATGCCGACGAAGTTGAGTCCCTCCGAGTCCTGGATGATCTGAATAGCCCTGCTTTGCAGAAGATTGGTGATGCGTTGGGCCTCGATGTAGTCGCGCGCCGTCAGCGGCAGGAACATGCATTCTTGAAAGCTGAGATTTCCACCCATTTCTTCCGTGTGCCGCCCGCCCATGATGGAGTTTCTGAACTCCCACGGCGCGAACACGAAGCTGCCGTCCGGAAGCTCCACTTCCTGAAGTCTGTGGATTCTGAGCTTGCGCCGAAGTTCGGCTGGATTTACCGACCGGGATCCATAAACGCCAGCAACGGCTCCGGCAGCCTTGACCTCGGCTGATCTTGAGGCGGCTTCGCGTTCACGATCACGGAAGGCCTTATATTTCCCAGGATCGGAGAGAAGGAAATCGAACAGGGCGACAATGCCGATGGTGAAAAGCAGCCTTCCGACATAAACCGCCAACGGAACATGCCCGAATAATCCCAGCGCGACCAACAGGATTCCCGGAGTCAGCGAGAACCCGCTGAGCGTCTTGCTGGCTTGCGGTCCTGCGGCCGACACCGCCAGGTTCTGCGTCTTGACGCTGGGGTGATAGCTGCCCGCCTCCTTGTGTACTCCCTTAAAGGCGCCATACGGGATCTTCAAGAACATCTCGACATACCAGAGCCACTTGCCAAACCCGCCCTGGCTCAGTTTCTGCTGCGCGGGACCAGCAAACTCCGGCCGCAGGTTGTTGGTCTTGACCGCCGTGAGGTAATGTCCCATTTCGTGTACGGCGATGTTGGTGTGCCATGCCGCATACCACATGAAAGCGGAGATCACGACCTCAGGGCTGAGAAACATAGCCCGAATGACGTCGAACTTGAACAGTGCCACGCCAGCAGGAATGCTGAGCAGTGAGGTCAAGAATGCGGCGTGGAAAGAGACCAGCTTGTGATTGGCAATGATCCAACCACGATCCAAGTGCGGTTGCTCGTTATCTCGGGGAATAAATCTGGAGGGCAGGAAGTTCATAAGACTTTCCTCTTCCGGACGTCCATTGCGATTCGCAGTTACCCGGGATGCGCCGAAGTGAGTGGAGCGGTGATATTGGCGAATCTCGGAGCAGGATGAAATAAATCTGCAAACCGAGTGGAGCGTTCTTGGTAGGAGCCGTCAGCCTCTTCGGCGGTTCGGGCGGGCTCCATCGCCAATGATTTAGGCCTGCATGATGGCAGCAGAAGGTGCTCACTGCAAGTATTTTCCAGTACGCGAACGGGGTTCGGCTGCTACGCACCTGCTTTCGCAGATCTGACGCTCTCGATTGTGGCACAGTACACAGCCGGGAATGCTGCGTAAAAGCGCGCCGCGTCCAGGAGTTGTTCAATCGAGACGCCTTCATTCGCACTGTGCGCGCAGCTTTCGTCGCCTGGTCCGTACCCCACAGTGGGTATGTGGCACGTGCCCATGGAGCCGACACCGTTGGTGCTGAAGACCCACTTGTCAACGACGGGTTCTTTAGCATGCAGAGTGCGGTAGGTCTCGACTGCCGCCTGAATCAGCGGGTGATCTTCTTCCATGACCCACGTCGGAAAATATTTTTCGACCGGATACACGAGACCGGTGTAGCTCGGCACCTCGTAGCGCAGCACTTCGATCTCCGCGTCCCGCGCCCCGGGCAACGCTCTTACTTCAGCAACCGCGCTCTCCTTTGTTTCGCCCGCCGTCAGCCGACGATCCAAATGGATGGTGCAGGCCGCCGGCACAGCACAAAGTGACGGAGAAAGGGAACGGATTTCCGTCACGGCGATTGTGCCCTTACCGAGAAACGGATCAGTGCGAAGGCGGCCGTTAAGTTCCTCGATGTCGCGGACCAGAGCCGTCATCTTGGAGATCGGATTGTCGCCGCGCTCAGGTGCGCTGGCATGGCAAGAGCGACCGCGTAAGTGGACCTCGATTTCCATCCGGCCGCGGTGACCACGGTGAATTCGCAAGTTTGTAGGCTCGGTGATGACGACGCAATCGGGTTTGATTCCGCTCTCTCTTAGAATGTACTGCCACGCCAACCCGTCGCAGTCTTCCTCCAGGACAGTGCCGACGGCATAAAAGGTGTAATCGCCTCCGAGGCCGAGTTCCTTGATAAACCGACCGGCATATACCATGCTCGCCATGCCAGCACGCTGATCGCACGAGCCTCGGCCATAGATAAAGCCATCCTCCACCTTGCCCTGGTGCGGGTCCCATTTCCATTCACGGCGGTCGCCAATCCCGACCGTGTCGATGTGGGAGTCCATCATGATGATGTGCTTGCCGGAGCCAATTCGCCCGAGGATGTTGCCCATCGCGTCGATTGTGATCTCGTCGAACCCGACTTTTTCCATCTCCGCCTTGATCCGCTGGATAACGGGTCCTTCATGGCAGCTTTCCGCGGGAATTGCGACGAGGTCACGGAGAAAGTCAACGATATGGCTTTCGTATTTCTTGCTGCACCGAACGAGGCGTTGGCAATCAATAGCGTCTATTCCAGTCATGGCTCCTCCCGTCGAATGAACCGCTAGTACCATGACCGCGTAGAGAGTAATCCGGGAAGGTACTTGGCGGGAGAGTCTTTTCCGGGTTACAGGCTTGGACATGGCGGAGCGAAAGGGATTTCCGGTTCGATTGTCCAAGCAGG
>Ga0315268_10005452_pt1 | contig 13664 bp, 13 predicted proteins | sample C1_top_MG_FD_204535 | JGI IMG/M metagenome (GOLD analysis project Ga0315268, IMG submission 204535) | Sediment microbial communities from Yellowstone Lake, YNP, Wyoming, USA - C1_top | ecosystem: Environmental > Aquatic > Freshwater > Lake > Sediment | place: USA: Wyoming | collected 2017-08-01 | reverse complement strand
GGTGCCGCGGGTGCCCATCTCGCCGCGCGTCAGGTCCAGGATGCCGGTGCGGTGGCCCCGCTCGGCCAGCTTCAGCAGCGTCCCGCCGCAGGTCTGCTCGGCGTCGTCGCGGTGCGCGGCGATGGCGAGAATTTCAACCACAGAGGGCACAGAGGACACGGAGGGCTGTATGGAGGCATTCATATTTCGCAACCGTCCTTCGTGTATCCTTCGTGACCTTCGTGTGAAAGTGCGCGTTCAGGTTCACACGAAGGACACGAAGGAAGCACGAAGGCGGAAAACCTCTGCGTACCTCTGCGGCCTCTGTGGTTATTTCTTCCGCTCCACAAGAAACCGCGTTGGAAAGCGAATGATTTCCTTCGTGTACCCTTCGTGACCTTCGTGTGAACACGCGCGTTCAGTTCACACGAAGGCCACGAAGGAAGCACGAAGGCGTAAAACCTCTGCGTACCGCTGTGGCCTCTGTGGTTATTTCTTCCGCTCCACAAGAGCCCGCGTTGGAAAGCGAATGATTTCCTTCGTGTATCCTTCGTGACCTTCGTGTGAACACGCGCGTTCAGGTTCACACGAAGGACACCACGGAAGCACGAAGGCGTAAAACCTCTGCGTACCGCTGTGGCCTCTGTGGTTATTTCTTGCGCTCCACCAGGAACCGCGCCAGCGACTTCAGCGTCTCGGCGCGCTCGCCGTACTCGTTCAACTCGGCGCAGCCGGCCACCACCAGCGCCTCCGCCTTTTTCACCGACTCCTCGATCCCGAACAGCCCGGGGTACGTAGCCTTTTCGCTGGCAATATCTTTCCCGGCGGTCTTGCCCAACTGCTCCGACGACTGCGTCACGTCCAGCACGTCATCCGCGATCTGGAACGCCAGTCCAACGCTGCGCCCGAAGGCCCGCAGGTGAGCGATGTCGCCGTTATCGCCGCCGGCGTACATGCCGCCGCTCACCAGCGAGGCAGTGATGAGCGCGCCCGTCTTGGAGCGATGGATATACTCCAGCGTTTGCGCGTCCGGCCGCGTGTGCTCGGCCTCCAGGTCCATGATCTGCCCGCCGATCATGCCCTCGCAGGTGCCGGTGGCGTGCGCAATCTCCTCGATAATGCGCACCCGTGACAGCGCTGGACACGGAATCCGCGACAGCACCTCGTAAGCGTAGGTTTGCAGGGCGTCGCCGGCCAAAATGGCGGTCGCTTCCCCGAAAGCCTTGTGACAGGTGGGCAGCCCGCGGCGCAGGTCGTCGTTGTCGAGCGCGGGAAGATCGTCGTGGATCAGTGAATAGGTGTGCAGCATCTCCAGCGCCGCGCCCAGTTCGTCGATCCCCAGCGGCAGCACGCCCGTAATCATGCGCGCCGCCTCGAGGCAAAGAATCGGGCGCAGCCGCTTGCCCCCGGCGAACACGCTGTGCCGCATCGCCCGGTGGATGGACGGCGGATACTGCGTCGGCGGCGGCAGCAGCCGCTCCAGCGCCGCGTCCGCCAGCGCCCGCCCTTTTTCCAGCGTTTCCCGCAGCATAGCGCGTCAGTATAGCAGTGACTTTCGCCGCGGTCAGTAAGCCGGGGCCCGCGCCCCGCCGGCGCGGCATGGAGTTGGCCCAGCGTGCCTGCGCGTTGAGCGCAAAGAAAAACCCGGCCTTTTGGCCGGGCTGCGCCGCGGAACGCGCCTGGGGAAAAAATCCGCGTTGATCCGCGTTAATCGGCGGCTGTTTTACGCCGCGTTCGACCGGGCCATCCTCAAATTCCGGTCCACCGCCTGCACGATGCCGCTCACGTCGGTGTCGTGGCAGCAATCGATGGCGCCGGCCGCCAGGGCCTCCATCCACATCTCCTCGTCGGGAATGCGGTGCGTGCACAGCACCGAGGTGTGGTCGAATTCGTTGCATAGTTCCGCCACATCCTTGGGGCTGGCCATTTCCAGGTCTACGATGGCCAACTCCGCCCGGTGCTTGGGAATCGCCCGGCGCACTTCATCCAGCGAGCGGGCCACCGCCACCGAACGGAAATGAGGATTGAGGGAGGCGGCAAGCCGGGCCGCGGTCTTGCAATCACTACTGGCGACTACCACGTTCAGAGGCTGCATGGGACCCCCCTTTCGAGGCCGGGTGAGCTGCGGGTGACTGGCCCGCAGGTTGCTATGGGTGCCTAGGGTTTGGCCTCGGCGCGCTCCGCCGAGGGCTCGAAAGGTTCCGCTTGCATCTTGCCGTTCTGTTTCAGCAGGATCTCCACCTTGCCTTCGGCCTGCTCCAACTCTTTTCGGCATGAACTGGAGAGCTCCATGCCTTCCTGAAACAGCTTCAGGGCGTGCTCCAGCGGCACGTTGCCCTTCTCCAGTTCGTCAACGATCTTCTCCAACCGCTGCAGGCACTCTTCAAACTTTGGCAACAGGCGATCCCCTGGCGAAAATTCTAATCCATCTCGACCATCACTCCGCTGGAAAATCTTTACCTAGTTAAGTACGTCCGAATTCCGGGAGAATCAACCGCGCATTTGACCGCTCTTTACTTCGTGTATCCTTTGTGGCCTTCGTGTGAAAAGGCCCGCTCAGTTCACACGAAGGTCACGAAGGAAGCACGAAGGCGGATAAATCCGCGGTTGATTCTCCCGGCCACGAGGAGCCGGCGGCTGCTTTGCTATAATCGGCAATTCCAGCTCTTCTAATTTCACCGGTCGGGCGGAGTGCGAGCATCTTGAAGCGAGCGATCGTTCCCCTGTTGTTTGCGACCTTGGTCCTGGTTTCCTGTGGTGGAGGCGGCAGCAGCTCCAGCAGTTCCGCGCCCGCGACCAGCGGCATCAAGCAGCGCGCCTTCGTTACCAACGCCTACGCCAACCAGATTGTCATCGTCAACGCCGCCAACGATACGGTGAACACCACCTTCGTCAGCGATACCTCCGGCAACGTCACCAGCGCGCTCGCCAACACCATCAGTGCCGGCACCGGCGCCGGCATGATGAAGCTGTCCTCGGACAAGAAGATCACGCTGGTGTTCGACGAGGGGTCCCACGCTGTCGCCGTGGTCGACAACGCCACGGAAGCCGCCACCGGCCTGATTGTCCTGCCGGATTTCACCCAGAGCATGGCGATTTCCGCCGACGACAAGACCGCCTACGCGGCCGTGCCCAATGTCCCCATCTCCGGCCAGCCCAGCGGCGGCGTCGAGGTCATGGACATCGTCAACTTCACTGTTCCCACGCCCCTGCCCGTCGCCGCCGCCCATCGCATCGTCATGAGCCACAACGGCGGCAAGCTGCTGGTGTTCAGCGACAACTCCAACCAGGTGACGGTCATCGATCTCTCCAGCCAGATCATCACTCCGGTCCCCGGTTTTGACCATCCGGTATGGGGCGTGTTCAGCCCCGACGACACCATCGCCTATATCCTCAGTTGCGGTCCGGAGTGCGGTGGAAGCGGCGCCAAGGTCACGGTGCTGAACCTGAGCAACCTCACCCTGGGCGCCGGCACGAGCGTCTCCGCGGCCACCACCGCCCTGCTGGACGGCAACAGCCTGTACGTGGCCGGCACGCGGTTTGGCGCCGGCGCCTGCGGCCAGCCGCTCTGCAACCTGGGCGGCCGGCTGGATGTGATCGACACCGGCAGCCTGTCGGTGGTCAAGTCCGGAGTGGCCATCAGCGACGGCTACCACCAGGCAGTCGCGCTCGGCAACGACAACCGCCTGTTCATCGGCGCCACCACCTGCAGCAACACCACCCAGGGTTGTCTTTCGATTTACAACACCTCCGCCCAGACCGTGGCCGTCTCCCAACCCAACGGCGACGTCACCGGCCTTGCGCCCATCCCCAACCGCCACGTGGTCTACGTGGTCGAAGGCGGCGAGTTGCGCATCTACGACACCACCACCGACGCCCCGCAGAAAACGCAGATCGATATCGTCGGCAGGGCCGTGGACGTGAAGTTCGTCGATTAGAAAACCACAGTCGCTGTATCTTCCGCATTAGAGGTGTCATCCTGAGCGAGGGCGCACGCCCGAGCCGAAGGATCGCCGCGGCCTTTGAATCACCAGCGATGGAGGTAGGCGCTTCGGTGAACGGCGCACTTGGCCCGTCAGCAATCAGGGCAGGGAAAGCCGTCAGGCGTAGTTGTTTGCTTCAGCAGCCTGGGGCTCCTTCGACTCGGGCGTGCGCCCTCGCTCAGAGTTTGTGACTTTTTTGATTTTTCGAAAATTGCAGCGCTGAAAACAAACAGCTTACGCGCGAAAAAATCGTCAATTTTCAAAAAAGTCACAAACTCTCAGGATGACAGCTTCAACTTCCTTCATCACCCCTGGCCGGGCGCGCGGATCACAACCGTTCAGGCGGCAGCGACTCTGGTTTCCCTCTGGTGGGCGGATAACTCCGGTTGCCGGGTGATATCCTGATCGGGAGCGTCATGCCGCAAAAGCGCGTCGATGATCGGAATCCGCTTTCTGCCCGCCGCCTGCGCGCCGCCGCCGACATCTTCCACCGGCACCTCAAGCGCGTGGGCTTGAAGCATACCGGCCAGCGCGACGCCATCCTGCGGACCTTCGTCGCCAGCCGCGACCACCTCTCCACCGAGGAGCTTCACCGCCTGGTGCACAGGAAGGATCCGCGCATCGGTTTCACCACCGTCTACCGCACCCTGAAGCTGTTGTCCGAGTGCGGCCTGGCCAGCGAGGTGGCCTTCCACGACGGCATCACCCGCTACGAATACCAGTACAACCGCCGCAGCCATCACCATATGGTCTGTACCGGATGCGGCGAGTCGGTCGAATTTTTTTCCCCTGAACTCACCCGCCTGGAGCGGCAGATCGGCCGCAAGCACCACTACCTCACCAGCCGCCACACCTTCCAGATCTACGGCCTTTGCAGCCGCTGCCGCAACTCGAGGTGAACCGGGCGCCGATGTGGCGCGTCGGGAATGTTGCCTTGCCGCGACAACTCTGATAACGTTCCCCGCCAACGACGGCGTGCCCGGCGCTGAGCGGCGCGCCCGAACCAGGAGGCTGCAATGGCGCGGTTCTGTTCCAGCTGTGGCGCAGCGCTACCGGAGAACGCAAACAACTGCCCGCAATGCGGCAAGGCGCAGAGCGCCGGCGCAGGCGCGGCCCCGGCTCCGGCCACTGCAGCCGCTCAGACCGGCGGCCTGGCCGACAACGTGGCCGGCTTGCTGGCCTATGTCACCATCATCCCGGCGATCATCTTCCTGGTGCTGGAGCCTTACAACAAGAACCGGTTCATCCGCTTCCACGCCTTCCAGTGCATTTTCTTCGGCGTGGCTCTGATTGTGATCCATATCGCCCTGATGTTCATTCCAATCATTGGCGCCGTCATTTCCTTGCTGGTCAGCCTGGCGGCGTTCGCGCTGTGGATCGTGCTCCTCGTCAAGGCCTATGGCGGGCACATGTTCAAGCTCCCGGTCATCGGCGACATGGCCGAGAAACAGGCCAACGCGATTTAGCTTTCAGCTCTCAGCTGATGGCTTTCAGCAGAAAACCAACGGCTAACGGCTAATGGCTAATGGCTAATCGCTAATTGCCGTCAGCCTCCTTGACAGAACCCCGCCGGCGCGGCCATGCTATACGCTTTTCATCTTCCGCGTGAGGCATGGCCGTGAGAGTCCGGGTTTTTTATCACGACAAATGCTTCGACGGCGCCTGCTCGGCGGCGCTGTTCACCCGCTTCTACCGGGAACGCATCCGCGACGACGCCGAATTCCACTACACCGGCCTGGTGCACCGCGCCGGCGCCCTGTTCGACGAGAGCAAGTTCGACGGCGACGAGAACGCCATCGTCGATTTCAAATACTCCACCTCGCCCAAGATCACCTGGTGGTTCGACCATCACCTGAGCGCCTTCCTCACCCCCGAAGACGCCGCTCACTACGAGCGCCAGGGGAGCACCAGGAAGTTTTACGACCCCGACTTCCGCTCCTGCACCAAGTTCATCGCCACCGTCGCCGAGCGCCGCTTCGGCTTCAATCCCGCGCCGGTGGCGGAGATGATCGAGTGGGCCGATATCATCGACGGCGCCCTCTATGCCGACGCCCGCGCCGCCGTCGAGATGAAAGAGCCCGCCATGAAGCTCACCATGGTGATCGAGGCCACCCAGAACCCGGCCTTCATTCCCCGCCTCATGCCGCTGCTGGCATCCATGCCGCTGGGGGAGATCATTCAGCAGCCGTTCGTCGCCGAGTTGGTCCCGCCGCTGGTGAGCCGCCACCAGGACGCGGTCCGCATCTTGCGCGAGCGCGCCGAGTGCAAGGACGCCACCGTCTACTTCGATATCACCGACAAGGACCTGGAGGGCTACAACAAATTCATCCCTTACTACCTGCATCCGGAGTGCCTGTACAGCGTGGGCCTGAGCAAGAGCAGCTTTCGCACCAAGGTGGCGGTGGGCTCCAATCCCTGGGCGCACGCGCAGAACATGGTCAACCTCGCCAAGATCTGTGAACGCTACGGCGGCGGCGGCCACGCCCGCGTGGGCGCTATTTCCTTCGAGCCGAACCGCTTCGAGCAGGCCCGCCAGGCGGCGCTGGAAATTGTCCGGGAACTGCGCGCCAGCTACGGCGCAGCAGCGAAAGAAAAGTAATTCAGCGGCAAGTCCCAAGTCCCGAGTCCCGAGTCCCAAGTCCCGAGTCCCGAGTCCCAAGCTTCGAGGGCGCCCGCTCGTTTCCTGCTCGCGGGCGGGCTGCGTTATGCTGGGACTGGAATGTCTGCGCCGCCTGCGGTATCGAGCCTGGTGGAGGAGTTTGAGCGCGCCGCGGTCGCCACTGCCGCGACCGTGGAGCGCGTGCCGCGCTCGGCCGCTGCGTTGAATGACGCGCTGCTGCGCGCCACCGCCGGCTGCGAGCGCATCGTGTTCGCCGAACCGGAAGCTCTGCCTGAAGACTTGCTGGCGCTGTTCCGCGCCGACCCGCGCATCATCAGCAATCCCAGTGATGACCAGCTCAGCTTGGCGCAGGCCGGTGTTACCGAGGCCTTCGCCGCCGTCGCGCGCACGGGGTCCATCTGCGTACGCCTGCGGGGCATGACTGCGGCCGACAGCCTGCTGGCGCCGCTGCACGTGGCGCTGCTGCGGGCGGAAACCATCGTCGAGCGACCGCGCGAGCTGTTTGACGCCGGCGCGGCCGGGCTGGCGCAGGATTTCGTCTTCATCACCGGCCCCAGCGCCACCGCCGACATGGGCCCGCTGGTGCGCGGCGTGCACGGCCCGCACCGCCTGCACGTCATCATTCTTGAGTGATCCCCATGAGCGCCGCCGTTACTCCTCGCGCCGTTGCCAACAAAAGCGATCGCCGCACCCTGGTGAAGGCCATCCGGCTGGCGCTGGGACTGGAGAGCGCGGCGGTCCGGCACAACACTCAGACCTTCAACCGCAACCGCTACCGCGCCATCGCCGCGCTGCCCGACTATGACGCCTTGAAAGATGAAGCGCGCGGCATCAAAGAGCGAGCCATCGCCGATCTGCCCGCGCTGCTGGAGCAGTTGCGGGCGTCAATCACCGCGCGCGGCGGGCACTTCTTCGTGGCCCGCGATGCCGCCCAGGCCCGCGATTACATCCGCGACGCGCTGCTGCGCCACCATGTCCGCCTCGTCGTGAAGGGGAAGAGCATGACCTCGGAAGAGGTGCGGCTCAACCGCGAGCTGGAGCGCGCCGGCATCGAGGTGGCGGAAACCGACCTGGCCGAGTTCATCCTGCAGGTGGCCGACGAGCAGCCTTCGCACGTGATCGCGCCCGCCATCCACTACAGCCGCGAGCGCATCACCGCGCTGTTCAAGCGCAAGTTCGATACCGATCTCCCGCTGGACACGGGCGAGGACCTGACCCGCTTCGCCCGCGAGCGCCTGCGGGAGAAATTTTTGGCCGCCGACGCCGGCATCACCGGCGCCAACCTGATCGCCGCCGCCGACGGCAGCCTGATGCTGGTGGAGAGCGAAGGCAACATCCGCATGACCTGCCTCTGCCCGCCGCTGCACATTGCCATCGCCGGGGTCGAGAAGGTTGTCCCCTCGCGCGCCGAGTTCGGCGCCTTTGTCGAGTTGCTGGCGGCCAGCGGCACCGGCCAGCCGCTGTCGTCGTATACCAGCTTTCTGCGCCCGCCCATTGACGCGCCGCCCTTCGCCTTCGGCGGCAAGAGCCAGCACCCGCGCGAATTCCACCTGGTGCTGGTGGACAACGGGCGGTTCAGTATGCGCGACGATCCCGTGCTGCGCGAGGCGCTCTACTGCATCCGCTGCAGCGCCTGCCTGAATTCCTGCGCCAATTTCCAGACCGTCGGCGGGCACGCCTTCGGCGGCGAAACCTACTCCGGCGGCATCGGCGGCGCCTGGGAAGCGGGCACCGGCAGGCTGGAAAACGCGCGCTTCAACGAACTCTGCACCGGCTGCTCGCGCTGCGTGCCGCAGTGCCCGGTGCGCATCGACATCCCCTGGCTCAACGACAACCTGCGCGCCCGGCTCAACCGGCGCGAGCGCGCGCTGCTCTCCGACGTGATCTCTGGGCTGGCGCCGCCGCCGGATCAGCATGCCCGCCTGCCCAAGCTGTTCTTCGCCAATTACCACGCGTTCGCCGCCATGGGGACCCGCCTGGCGCCGCTTTCGAACTGGCTCGGGCGCCTGCCGCTCAGCCGCCTGCTGCTGGAGAAGACCGTCGGACTGGACCGCCGCCGCGAACTGCCGCCGTTTCCATCGCGCCCGCTGACGAGCGCGGCGGCCAGTGCGGCCCGGGGCTCCGAACCGGGGCGCACCAATTCTGCGCGTGCACGCGTTGCGCTGTTCGCTGACATCTACACCAACTACGGCGGCCGGCGGAAATGGCTGGCCGTGATGCGCGTTTTGCAGGCGGCCGCAATCGATGTGGTGGTCACCCCGTGTTTGCCTGAGGGCCGCGCGGCGCTCTCGCAGGGTATGATCGCCACGGCCCGCGCGCACGCGGCAAAGACGGCGGCGCTGCTCAAGCACTACCTGGCGCAGGGGCGCGACATCATTGTCGTCGAACCCAGCGCTCTGGCCATGTTCCGCCGCGATTACCGCCACCTGCTCGACGACGCCGAGATGGTCGCGCGGTTGCGCGAACGCTGCTTCGAGCCGCTGGAGTACTTGTGGAAGCTGCTGACGGACTCGCACACGGAGGCGCGCGAACTGTTCCAGGCCGAGCGCTTCGCGTCCGGGCCGCGGCTGTTCTACCACCCCCACTGCCAGCAGAAGACCATCGGCGCGGCGCCCGCTACCGAGGCGCTGCTGCGCGCCGCGGGCTTCGACGTCGCTTCCTCCAGCGTGGAGTGCTGCGGCATGGCGGGCAGCTTCGGCTACAAGAAGGACTATTACGACCTGAGTATGGCGGTGGGCGAAGACCTGTTTCAGCAAGTCGCGTGTGCCGAGCAGGACGGCCCGCGCACCCTGGTCGCCAGCGGCATCTCCTGCCTCGATCAACTCCGCGCCGGCACTCGCCGCCCGGTCCTGCACCCGGCCGAAGTGCTGGCGGCCGTTTGTAGTTTGTAGTTTCTAGTGCAAAACCAGAGTTGCTGTATCCCAAGCGTCCCTTAATGTCTTCATTCCTAGCCGGTCCGGTGAGGCAGGATGACAACTGCAATGCCGACCAAAGAAGGCGACGAATACGGGTACAGCAACTCTGGATTTGCTGTATCAGGTTGCTGAAAAATTCCGAAAAGCAGGTCCCTCGGGGACTAAAGTCCCCTCGGGATGACACAAACAAAGGCCTTATCGGCACGACTGAAGTCGTGCCCTGACACACAGAATGGTCTTTCAGCAACCCGCCAGATACGCTTCGACCCGCTGTTCTAGAAACTGGAAACCAGAAACTGGCAACTCTGATCGAGGTTACCGGAGTTTCGCGCCGGTGATTACCCGTGTGATCTACCCGCCAGGCGGAGGACGCGCTACCGTAACGACGTTCGACCAGATCACACACGGAGCCGGTTATGCTTTCCTTCCTGCTGGTGATGGCTGTCGCAGTGACCACGCTGTACATGGGCGTGTACGTGGCCGAATCGCTGGAGCGCATGGAGATGCGCCGCTGCCCGCAAACCAACCCCGCCCCGGATCGCACGCGGCAAGGGTAGCCAGGCGCGGCAACAGCGCCCACATTGGCCGGCCACGGCAGCTCTTCGCTTTCCCTGTTCCCCGTAATTACCGTAAGCACGTGCGCGGCATCACATCCTGCATGGCCGGCGTGCGCTAATGTCGGGGCAGGTATCCGGCGCGGAGGGCAGTATGGCAGTCTCACAGGCTGGCACCGCGATTGCGATCAGGAACATTCTCGTCGCCGCCGATTTTTCTTCCGCTTCGCACCGGGCGCTGGATTACGCGGCGATCCTGGCCCGGCAACAGCAAGGAAGAATCCTGGTGGCGCACGTGCTCTACGCGGGACCCGTGGTTCCCTTCGAGGAATCGCCTCCGGCGGGCTTTCCCGACGTGAGCAGCGCCCGCCTCTCGATGGAGACTTTGCTGGCCACCCCGCAGTTTTCCGGGATCGAACACGAACTGCTGTTTCCGCGCGGCGAAATCTGCAGCGCGCTGGAAGAGATCGTGAAGGAGCGCCGCGTCGATCTCCTGGTGACCGGCACCCGCGGCCGGGAAGGAGTCATGAAACTGCTGGTCGGGTCGGTGGCCGAAAAGGTGCTGCGCTGCGCCCCCTGTCCGGTGTTGATCGTGGGCCCGCGGGTGACGGCGCAGACGCCGGCAAAACTGCGGCACATCCTGGTGGCCACCGATTTCACGCCGGCTTGCGATCGGGCCACGGCCCTGGCCCGGCAACTGGCGCAGGCCGACCATGCCTCGCTGGCGTTAGTGCACGTGCCCGCCAGCCAGGGCGCCGCCGAAGAAGCGGCGGCCAAGCTGCGCGCCGCCGCGCCCGAGGGAGTCGACACCATGGTGGAGACGGGCGACGCGGCCGAGGCCATCGTGCGCGTGGCCGGACAACAGCAGGCCAGCCTGCTGGTGATGGGATTGCACCGCAGATCGCCCTTTTTGGCTGCCCACTTCAGCTCCACCACCGCGCATGAGGTGATCGCGCACGCGCCCTGCCCGGTGCTCACCGTGGGGTGCGCGCAGCAGAGCTGAAGCCAAGGCTCGATTTGAGCCTGAAGCCTGGAGCCTAACGCCTAAAGCCTGGAGCCTAACGCCTAAAGCCTGGAGCCGCCCTAGTCGCCCTTACCGGGCGTGAGCGGCGCCACCATGTGCAGTTCGCGGCCCGTGGCCAAGTCCCACAGCCTCACCGTGCGGTCGTAACTTCCGGAAGCCAGCCAGCGCCCATCCGGGCTGAAGGCAACCGAACGCACGGATTCCTGGTGGCCGGTAAAGGTACGCAACTCGCGGCCGGTTTCCGCGTCCCACAGCTTGATCGTGTGGTCGTAACTTGCCGACGCCAACTGGCGGCCATCGGGGCTGAAGGCCACCGCGCGGATCCAGTTGCTGTGCCCCGTCAGGGTGCGGATACTGGCGCCGGTGGCGGGATCCCACAACCGTATGCTGCGGTCAAAGCTTCCCGAAGCCAGCCAGCGCCCGTCCGGGGTGAAGGCCAGCGACCGGACCGAAGACTGGTGGCCGGTGAGGGTGCGCAACTCGCGGCCGGTGGCCACGTCCCAAATCCTGATGGCGCGATCGGAGCTGGCGGAGACAATCCACTTCCCGTTGGGGCTGAAGACCACGCAGTTGACCCACTGCGTGTGCCCGCTCAAGGTGCGCAGTTCGCGCCCGGAGGAGACATCCCAAAGCTTGACCGTGTGATCGAATCCGCCGGAGGCAAGCAGGCGGCCGTCAGGACTGAACGCGACCGCGCGCACGGCGTCGCGATGCCCCTTGAAGTCGCGCACTTCGCGGCCGGTGGCCACGTCCCAGAGCTTGATGGTGCGGTCCAGACTGGTGGAAGCCAGCCAGCGGCCGTCCCGCGAAACGGCAATGGCAGTGACGTAATCGGTGTGGCCGGACAAGGTGCGCAGTTCGCGCCCCGTGGCCACGTCCCAGAGCTTGATCTTTGCGTCTCTGCCGCCGGAGGCCAACCAACGGCCATCGGGAGCGAAGACCACCGACTCGACCGAATCGGCGTGGGCCGCGCGGTGACGGACTTCGGGCACCGCGGCAGCGCCATCCCTCTGCGCCCGCGTGGGCACGTTGCTGAGCACAACAGCGAGAGCGAGCGCCGCGATGAGAAGCCACGCGGCGCGTCCCCGCAAGGCGAGCGGAGCGTAGTGGGAGCGCATCCCGTCCTCCGAGAAAATGAAGCACGGAGCGGGAGTCTCCGGCGCGGTTAGGTCGGCGTTCTGAGTGCTTGGAAAATCTATCCTGGCCTAACTGGCCTTTACACCCCGGCGGCAGGCCGTGTCAGTGATAAGGCATGATTCTCGCAAAGGGAATTCCCGGTTTGGGAATCAGGGAACAGAGCGGGCGGCGATTGCCGGCGAAGCCGCGCCCAAATCCCGCTCCGCTGGCAGGGCCGCGAAAAACCGCAATCTGCGCGGCAACCCAGGTGCCGCATGCCGGCGGCAACGTGCTCTGGCGTATGCCGGCGGCCGGCAGCCAACAAACACGCGGGGCCCGTCATGTTCGAATTACCAATGCATGGTGACGCCGCTCACTGCTCCTGTGGCAAGGGAAATCTAGCCTAACGCCAATCCACTTGCGGGACGGCTAAGCCTGCAAGTGGGGAAGAAAACCGGGCCTTCGTTTGGAGTTCAGCAGCGGTGGACCACAAACGCCAAAACGATCTGGCCGCCAAGCCGAGGCGTGCGCTTCCGGAAGCGGAGAGAACGCGCCCGCCGCGAGCCGGCAAGAAGCCATGTCCTGACTTCCCGGTCAGCGCCAATTGCCTGGCGTGCACGCTGCGAGCGCCCGGCTTCTTCTGCGATTTGTCCACCCCTGCGCTGGCCGCGTTTCAGCGGCGCGGCTCCATCCGCATCTATCCCAAACGCAGAAAACTGTTCGTGGAAGGACAACCGCCGCGGGGCGTCTTCATGGTGTGCCAGGGGCGGGTGAAGCTTTCCATGTCGGCGGCGGACGGAACCATTGTGGTGCTCCGGGTGGTCCGCCCGGGAGAAATCCTGGGTGTGGGCAGCACGCTGTCCGGCCGCCCGCACGAATTCAGCGCCGAGGCTTACGAGTGCTGCCAGTTGAACTTCGTGGAACGGGAAGATTTCCTGCGCTTGATACACGAACAGGGCGAAGCCTGCATGCGGGTGACGCAGTCGATGGCCGACAAGTACAACCGGACCTGCCGGCGGCTGCGCGATCTGGCATTCTTCAGGACAGCGGCGGCGCGCCTGGCGCAAGTGGTGCTGGATGCGACGGCGGAGCCCGAGGCGGGCAAGCAGGAGTTGCCGCCCATGTTGCCGCTGGACCGCGAAAGCCTGGCGGGCATGGTCGGCACCTCGCGCGAAACCATTACCCGGCTGGTCAGAATTCTTCGCGAGCGCAACATCCTCGACGTAGAACAGGGCCGGGTGGTGGTGCGCAACCGCGACGGGCTGCGCCTGCTGCTCCGCGTGCCCTTCTCGCTCGGCACACCGCTCACCAGGCCCAAGCAGGCGGCGGACGACGATGCGGTCATCAAAACCCTGCGGTAGTGCAAATCCAGAGTTGCTGTACCCGTATTCGTCGTCTTCTTTGGTCCGCATTGCAGTTGTCATCCTGAGAGGTTGTGACTAAATTCAGCTCTCAATCCGCGGCAGCACGCTT
>Ga0315268_10005451_pt1 | contig 13670 bp, 11 predicted proteins | sample C1_top_MG_FD_204535 | JGI IMG/M metagenome (GOLD analysis project Ga0315268, IMG submission 204535) | Sediment microbial communities from Yellowstone Lake, YNP, Wyoming, USA - C1_top | ecosystem: Environmental > Aquatic > Freshwater > Lake > Sediment | place: USA: Wyoming | collected 2017-08-01 | reverse complement strand
GAGATAGTGGCCGCAGAAGCGGCTGCTCACCGCGATGATTCAGGTGCGCGAGAATCATGGCTGGCGTGAATGACGCAAAGTGTTTTGCGCAAGTGACCGGAGTGCATCATACTTCGGCCATGAAACGACTCATCGTTGGTTTTGCGTTATTGGGTTTCGTTACTTCAGCGCTCGCGGTCAACAAAGCTGAACTGGATGAACGAACTCGCAGATTGACCTTCAAGTTTGCGGAGATGCAGCAAAATCCGGACAAGCAGATTCCGGCTGAAACGCTCCGGCACGCACAAGGAATTGTTCTGCTAGACCGCACCAAAGCCGGTTTCGTTTTTGGATTTCAAGGCGGCAGCGGCGTGGTGATGGTGAGAAACCCAAAGTCGAAAGACTGGAGCCCCGTAGCATTCGTGGAGGCGAACGAAGCCAGTCTGGGACCTCAAATCGGCGTTCAGCAGTCCTTCATCGTGATTCTGCTTATGACCACCAACGCCGCAGGCATGGTCACCAAGCCTACCTTTGAGTTTGGCGGCGAGGCGCGCGGAACCGCCGGTAACTCCAGCGCCGGGCTGGCTGCTATAATTACATCGCAGGAGCAAGCCATGCTGGTTTATGAGGTCCGCAAAGGTTTATTCGGAGGCGCGGTCCTCAAAGGCGGCGCGCTTTCGCCCGACTCGGAGGCAAATCTTGCCTATTACGGTGAAGCGGTCACTACGCGGGACATCGTGTTCGACCAGAAGGTAAAATCAACGGAGTCTGGGACTGAACTGGCGCGAAAGATCGCCGAGGCAGAATCTTCGGTCGCTGCCGCGAATACCCCACCAACTCCCAGGGAAGTGCGACCGGTGAAATTGGAGTCGCCAAAAATGATGGCTGAGGCAAAGCCCGAACGCGGGGCGATCATCGCAGCGCAAGGCGCCGCCCAAGGCGACGCGGCCAGTGAGCAATTGCGATTGCTACTGTTGGATCTAGACGCCAATCATCAAACCAATGCCGTCAAACATCTCTACGGTTATTTATCAACGATGATTACCAGCCAACAGACGGCAGACTTGAACTCCACGATTCTCGTCTTGGACCGGCTTCGCGCCGGTCGCGTGCCGGAAGCCATCGAGTTGCTGGAATCGCGAATGGATGGCGCGTTGATAAATCTCGGTGCGACCGTCGGCGCGACACCGCGGGAAGAGCGTGGATCAAATTCACTGGCAACCCTCCAGCGAGCGAAAGAGTACCGCGCAAAGTTCCCGCGCAAGACCGGTGATCGAACGATTGACCAGCGAGTGGAGCGCGCCTGGAGTTTGCCGGACGAACAAAAGTGACATTCATCTGGCCGCACCTGTTTTGCCCGGACATTGTTTCTTTCCTCTTGCCTCTGGAAACGCAAAGCGATTTGCTAACCCACGAATCATTACACTATGAAGAATCTTAGGTTAGGACTCATCGGCTGCGGCTTCATGGGCCGCGCGCACTCAAACGCATATCGCAAGGTCGGGAACTTTTTCGATCTCGACTATCAACCTATCCTCAAAGCGATTTGTGCCCGCAACGAGGCCAACGCCATCGCCTTCGCCAAGAGGTGGGGCTACGAATCCGTCGAAACCGACTGGCGACGACTTCTCAAACGCGACGACATTGACGCAGTTGATATTTGCACGCCGAACGACATGCACGCCGAGATCGCCATCGCCGCGGCCAAGGCCGGCAAAATGATTCTTTGCGAGAAACCGCTTTCGATGGACGGCGAGGAAGGCGTGGAGATGGTGAAAGCCGTCGAGAAGGCCAAAGTGCCAAACATGGTCTGGTACAACTACCGCCGCGTGCCGGCCGTGACGCTGGCCAAACGGCTCATCGAAGAAGGCCGACTCGGAAAAATATTTCACTACCGTGCAAAATTTCTTCAGGACTGGACCATCAGCCCGGAATTGCCCCAAGGCGGTGCCGGACTGTGGCGGCTCGACGTGAAAGCCGCCGGCAGCGGCGTCACCGGAGATTTGCTCGCGCACTGCATTGACACGGCCCTCTGGCTTAACGGCGGCATCGAGAGCGTCACGGCGATGACCGAGACGTTCATCAAGAAACGCAAGCACACCCTTAGCGGCAAAGTTGAGAAGGTCGGCATTGACGACGCGTGCGCCTTTCTTGCCCGCTTCAACAACGGCTCGCTCGCGACCTTCGAGTCCACGCGCTACGCACGCGGCCACAAGGCGCTTTACACCTTCGAGATCAACGGTGAGAACGCAAGCATCGCTTGGGATTTGCACGACCTGCATCGCTTGCAATATTTCGATCACAAGGACGAGGGCAAGCTTCGCGGCTGGCGCTCGATTCACGTCACCGACCACGGTGGCGATCATCCTTACATGGACAAGTGGTGGGTGCCCGGCTTGCAAATCGGCTACGAACACAGTTTCGTCCATCAGGTTGCCGATTTCCTCGACGGCCTGGCAAAAGGCAAGCCCGCCCGCCCGACCTTCCGCGACGCGCTGGAAACTCAATTCGTCTGCGATGCCGTGCTGGCCTCGGCCAAAACGGGCGCGTGGCAAAAAGTCAAAACGGCAGGCAAGTGACGGAGGAGCGCGGGTTTCAGCCCGCCTCATTGCTCGGTGGCTGAAACGCCACAAACAATACTGCACCGTTTGTGCCGCCGGACGGTTAAGCGGTTTGAACGCCGCGCTCCTGGCAGTCGGTCTCTCGTTTCCTCTGCCACATTCGTTTGAATCTTTTTGACTTCGCCTGCGTCTTTCGGTGCAATGCCGAAAAGCCAGCATCAAACTATGCGATCTAAATCTGTATCTCTGAAATTCCTGTTTCCTTTAGCCGCCGCCTTGGCTTTCGCCTTGGTGGTTCAGGCCGAAGGTAAGAAATCCAAAGTGGACACGAGCAAACTTCCACCCGCGTCCGACAAGCAAGGCGTGACCTACATTAACGACATCAAACCCATTCTCGACAGGTCCTGCACCAAGTGCCACGGCACCGAGAAGCAGAAGGGCAAATTGCGCCTCGACAGTCTTGCGGGCGCGCTCAAGGGCGGCGAAGACGGCAAGGTTATTCAGCCGGGCAAGAGCGCCGACAGTCTCCTCGTGCATAACGCGGCGCATCTGGGCGACAAAGATAATTGGATGCCGCCGCCCAACAACAAAGCCAAAATCCCGTCGCTGACCTCCGAGCAGATCGGCCTCATCCGCGCGTGGATAGATCAGGGCGCGAAGTAATTTTGAAGACGAAAAAAGCGCAGGTCCAAATTGGGCCTGCGCTTTTTGTTTCGGGCCGATTACTTCTTCAAAGATTTCTGCAAGTCGCCGACGGCTTCATTCGCCTTTTCGCCAGCTTTCTTCGCCGCGTCCGCGATCATTTGCTGCAACTGCGCCGTCACGTCCTTGATTGCCTGTTGCTGCTCGGGAGTGAGTTTTGCTTGCTCCGCCAGCGTTTTCAGCTCGGCAGTCGCGCCGGCATAGTCGCCCGCCTTGACTGCGGAAACCACCTTATCCGCGCTGCTCTGCGATGCAGGCTCGGCGGACTTGAAACTTTTCTCAAGGCCGGAAGTGTCCACACCACTCTTCTTGCAACCACCGAGTGCGAACGCCGCCGCCATGACCGTGATAAGGATGAGTTGATGGATTTTCATGCAAACGCCTTTCGTTTTGTTGTTTTCGGAAAAATAAACAGGCCAAGCCGCGCCGTCAAAAGGTTTTCTGTGAGGCGACAATGTCATTCCGGCGACGCATGTCGGCCTGATTCATACGCGGATTGATCCGGGTCCGATGTAAACTTTGGTAAATTCAGCGGCCTCGAAGGGGGTTGTTTTGCCCAAACTGTTTTATCGCGGCAAGTGCGTCCGCCTTGTTAATTGCTAGCAATTCCCCTCGCTTTCGCTGCAATTCCACCTTCTCGGATTCGCTTGTTTCCGGCTGGCTGGCACGATGAGTCAGATTGGCGAGCTGACGGTCAATAAACTGGTTGCGCAATCGCAACGTCATGTCGGCCAGTTGCTGTTGCGGGTTCGGGAGGGCACGGCTTTCCGCGACGGCTTCCGTGATGAGATTCTGCAACTCCGGCGACTCGCACTCGTCGAGAAAACCCGCGAGGTTCGTCCACGTCTCAGCCGACTGCGCCGCCAGCCGGCGGTAAACAATTTCGCGCACGGACTCGTGCTGAACCCAAGCCGGCTCCAGATGCATCGTCGCCCAACCAACAAGGTCTTCGTGCAGAAAAAGCAGTTTGAGCAACCAGAATTCCTGCGCGGATGGCCGCGTGGTTACCGTCGAGGCTTCAAATGATTCATCTGTCTCCTCAACCGCCGGCGCGGGCGAAGTTTTCGCAGTCGGAGTTTTTTTGAACTCGGTGCGCACTGCTTCCGGCGCCACGCCCAACCGCAACGCGGTTTTCTGGGCGTAGGTGTCCACCAGCACGACGTTGCCGGTTTTGTGAACAGCCTCGGCCATTTCCCGCAAGACGGCGAGCCGGCCTTTGTCGGTGGCGATATCATTCGTGGCGCAAAGCCGGTTCAGGTAGTAATCAAAAAATCCATCCGCGCCCTCGATTAACTTTCGGAACGCCTCGCCGCCGTTTGTCTTGATGAAACTATCCGGGTCGTGTGGTGTAGGCACGACGGCCACGCGCACCGCCAAGCCGGACGCGAGCAAGCTATCGAGCGAGCGCACTGCGGCGTTTTGCCCGGCCTCGTCGGAATCGAAACAGAGCACTACCTCTTCCACGTAGCGTTTAAGAATGCGCGCATGGTCGGCGGTCAACGCCGTGCCTTGCGGCGCGACGATGTTTTGAATTCCGGCCATGTAGCACGCAATCAGGTCAAGCTGCCCCTCGCACACGATGGCGAATCCCGCGTCCAGGATGGCGCGCTTGGATTTGTCCAGGCCAAAGAACACCTTGCTCTTCGTGAAGATCGGCGTCTCAGGCGAGTTCACATACTTTGCCGTTTTTTCATCGCCGGAGAGAACGCGACCGCTGAAGCCGACGACCCGCCCCTGTTCGTCGCAAATCGGAAACATGAGACGACCTCGAAATCGGTCGTAGTAATTTTCCGCGCTTTCCTTGCGCAAAATCAGCCCGGCCTTTTCAACTATCGCGAGCTCGTGGCCTTTGCTTTTGGCCCAGTTGACCGTGTCGTCCCACAGGTCGGGCGCGCAACCGAGGCGAAAAAGTTTGATCGCCTCCGCCGACACGCCTCGTTTCGCCAGATAGTCACGGGCTATTTGTCCAGCGGCTTCGTTGGCCAGTGCATTCTGCCATCGCTGCGCAATTTGCTCGTGGATTTGGAGCAGCGTGTCCTTGAGATGCCGCGTTTCCTGCCCGCCGGGAGTCTGGTCAAACTCCAGCGGAATTTTCGCCCGCTCGGCCAGCCGCCGCACCGCGTCCACGAAGCCGATGTTCTCGTACTCTTTGACGAACGTGAACACGTCGCCGCCCTTGTGGCAACCGAAGCAATGGAAGATTTGTTTCTGCGGATTGACGTTGAAGCTAGGCGTCTTCTCCTTGTGAAATGGGCAAAGCGCCGTGAAATTCGCCCCGGCCCGTTTCAGCGGCAGGTAGCCGCCGATGACATCCACGATGTCACTGGCGGCGCGAATCTGTTCGAGGGTTGCGGGAGAAATCCCGGCCATGTCTGCAATCTGCCTGACGGTGCCGCGCGTGGCGAGTCTGCATTACGGCCCGATCCACTCTTTTTGCTTGATCTGCTTGCCGCGCGTTGACACGGTGGGTTTGATCAGCAGAAAGTCGAGATACTTTTTGATGAGTGGTCCGGTGAGTGATTTTTCAAAGACACCCGCCTGCAAAGTTTGCAATCCGGGGAAAAATTCACTGTCGAAATTCTTCATCTGATATTCTTTGTAAGCTGTGATTTCCTGCTGGGTGTACAGGGGCGCGTTCAACAACGCCAATCCCGCTAACAGCACGCACCCGAAGCGCAACATGCCCGCCGGCATTCCGAGGTAGTATTCCGCCTTTCCAAACACATCGCTACCAATCAACTTGCCATGAAGCGCGCGTTTGAAGAGGACAAACGCCAATGCCACGCCCGCCGCCGTCACCAGGTAGGCCGCAAGATAACTCATCAATTGGCTCATCAGCGAAACGTCCGCTAGCCACGCGCCGAGCGGTTGATAGGCGATGGAGCAAGCAATGACGATCCCGACCCATTGCAGCACCGGCATCAACTCCTCCGACATGCCGCGCTTGCGGCCACGGAAAATGCCCATGATCAGCACCGCGACCAAAACCAAGTCGAACCAGTTGAAGGGTAATCTGTCCAAATTCATATTCTGCTTTCGCGCTGTTGTTGGCCAACTTCTGTCATCATTCTCGTTCCTGTCAGCCAGATTTGTGCCACGGCGCTCAGGGCGGATTGGCCACCAGCCAGTAACGAATCGCGGTGGACTGGGGGTGGCGTGGGTCCAACTCCAGAACCCTCAAATAATGCACGCGGGCCTTGGCCGGCTCGTGCAGTGGTTCGGCGTACAGATTGCCAAGCACCAGGTGTGCCCGTGCTTCGTTGGGGTTGGCCACAAGAACCTTCTCCAACTCGCTGGCGGCGTCGCGCGTATAATTCGCCGCCTTAAGCGCGAGCGCAAAATTGTACCGCGCGTCGGTGGAATCCGGCCGGACGGCCAGCGCGTTTTCCCACGCGGCCAGCGACTGGCGATAATTCCGCGATTCATAGGTGACCAGACCGAGGTTGTAGTGCGCTTCGAAATAGCTCGCGTCCAACTGCGTCGCCTGCTTGTAAGCTGCCACCGCTTCACCCAGCCGGTTGGCCCGCTGCAATTGCACTCCCTGCGCAAAGGCCCGCTCGGCGCCGGCGCGGTCGCCCATCGCCGGCACTGACGGCGAGAGGTACGTGTACCGTGTGTCGGATGACGGCGCGGAAGCGGCTGGCGCGCCGGGTGTCGCGGATTGATTTGCGGACGAGGGTTCGCTTGCGCTCACTGGCAGCGGTGTGACTTTCGACTTCGCGTCCGGGTTGCGATGGAACGGGTTCAGCCGCTGAAAAAAACCACGCTTCGCTGGCGGCGGTGCGGTGGCAACCATGGCCGGAGCCGACGTGCTGATGACAGGTTCGACAACCGTTGCCGGAGACGAAGCATCGGGCGTGGTCTTGATGACCGGCTCCGGTGGCAGCTTCACCACGGTAGTCGCTGCCAGTGGCGCGGCCACCGGCGGAGGCGGCGTTTTGACGACACTCGGCGGCGGGTTGGTTTTGGCCGGCGGCGGCGCGTGGGTGGTTTGTAATTTCGGCGCGTTGGTGTTTGCGACTGCTGGCGGCGGGGTGATGCTTGCCGTCCGGCGAGTTGGCGGCGCCGGTCGCTGCTCCAGTGACTGCACGACGGCGTTGACCGCGTCCCAATCGGCGGCGCGCGGCTTGAGTGCCAGATACTCGCGATATTTCTGCAACGCGCCTGCGGCGTCGTTCAAGTAGCGGTGCGAAACGGTTGCCAGATTCAGCAGCGCCGGGCGGTAGTTTGGGCGTTGTTTGAGCGCCGCGTTGAAATACTGTACCGCCTCGCGCGGGCGATTGCGTTGAAGCTGCACCAGACCCAGGCCATTGAGCGCTTCCGGATTATGCGCGCTCAACCGCAGCGCTTTTTGAAAACTTTCCTCTGCCGCGGCCGGTTCGCGCGACCGAAACTGCGCCGTGCCGAGTTTCAAGAAACCTTCGACGGCTTGATTGTGTTGCAACGTGTAGGTGGTGAACTGTTCCTTGGCGGCTTCGAATTTGTTCTGTTCCAGCATCAGGCAGCCCAGATTGAAACGTGCCTCGGCGAGGTTTTGATTGAGCACGAGGGCCTGGCGATATGCGGTCGCTGCGTTCGTTGGCTGGCCGGCTCGGTGGTAGGCGAGGCCGAGATAATTCCATGCCTGCGCATTGGTTTTGGTTTGCGGCAGCCTCGTGGCGACCAGGAGCTTGTCCACCGCCTGCGCGTAACGGCCCGCGTCCAGCAGTTTTCGGCCGTCAAGCAACGCGCGCGGTCCGGGCGGCATGCACCCGGCCAGCAGGACCCCAAATGCCAGAAGGGAAACCATTTTCCCCGTGGCCCGATTTTTTGTGGCGAGCATCTGGGCTGGTGGTACCATCCGCGCCCTGACGTGTCAAGAAACGCACTGATGCAAATAATGAAGCCGCCCGGCGTCGCGCTGGCGTTGTGCGCGTTTGCCGCATTTGCACCCGCCCGCGCCGCCGACCCGTTCACGACTGCTCGAAGTGCTCCGCGCGCCCGCGTGGTCGTCGTCCAGAACCGCGACGCAATCGAAGCCTTTCGCCCACGACCGGAAATCGTCCAAATGATGGTGGACCGCGCCGTCACCAGCCTGACCGGCAAAGCGACGCCGCGGGACGCCTGGCTCAGCCTCGTTTCCACCCAGGACGTCGTGGGCCTGAAGGTTTTTTCCGCGCCCGGCCAAAACAGCGGCACGCGCCCGACCGTGGCCGCCACGATTGCCTCGGGCCTGATCAACGCCGGCGTGCCGCCAAAGCACATCATCATTTGGGACAAGTCCGAGTCCGATTTGCGTGAAGCCGGCTTTTTTGCCCTGGCCGACCAACTGGGCGTTCGCGTGGCCGGCAGCGCGCAGGCGGGGTACGACCCGGCCACTTTTTATGACACGCCGCTCATCGGCAGTTTGATCTGGGGCGATCTCGAATTTGGCCGGACCGGTGAAGGCATCGGTCGCAAGTCGTACGTCTCGAAGCTCGTCACCCGCGAGATGACCAAAATCATCAACATTACTCCCCTGCTCAATCACAACACCGCCGGGGTGTCTGGCAATCTCTACGGCCTGACGATGGGTAGCGTGGACAACACGATGCGGTTCGAGAGCGAGGCCTCGCGTCTGGCAGGTGCCGTGCCGGAAATCTACGCCCTGCCCGTGCTCGGCGACCGCGTGGTGTTGAACATCGTGGACGCGCTGATTTGCCAGTACGAGGGCGGCCAGCACGGGTTGCTGCACTACTCGACCGTGCTGAATCAACTTCGCTTCAGCCGCGATCCGGTTGCGCTCGACATGCTCTCCATCAAGGAACTCGACCGCCAGCGCCGCGCCACGCACGCCCCCAACGTCAGACCCAACCTCGAACTGTATCGCAATGCAGCCCTGCTCGAACTCGGCATCAGCGACGTGTCCCGGATCGCGGTCGAGACGTTGAAATAATGCCGGTGATCAGCCAGATCGAGACACGGCCTTTACCTCAAGCGCGGCCAATTTCACTTGCGGAAACATTTCCTTTCTTCGGCGGCCAGCTTGTGGTTTCATGAGGACAGTTCGGAGGGACGAGTTACACGAGTCCCAAACCAGCCTGAATTCAGGGACTCGTATAACTCGTCCCTCCGAACCAAACTGTTTACAAACTATGGACTCATTGCCGACTGTTTTACTAAAACCGGGCGAAGCCGACCGCATCGTGGCCGGCCATCCGTGGGTTTATCACACTTCGATTCTGCGACTGACCGCGCAGGCCGGCGATGGCGAACTGGTGCAGGTCAAAGATCACCGCCAACGTCTGTTGGGCGTGGGCTTTTTCAACTCGAAATCGAAGATCAACGTCCGCGTCGTCTCGCCCGAGCGCGTGGACGTGGACGAAAACTTTTTCGAGCAAAATATCCGTGCCGCGCTCGCCGTGCGGCAGCGTCATTTGCCCGACGCCACTTCCTTCCGCGTCGTCAATGCTGAGAGTGATTTCCTCAGCGGCCTCATTGTGGACAAATACGAAGACGTCCTCGTGCTGCAAATCTCCGCGCTGGGCATGGAAAAGCGGAAGGACAAAGTCGTCGCCGCGCTCCAGAAGATCTTCTCGCCCCGCGCCATCCTCGAACGCAGCGACGTGGCATCACGAAGATTTGAAGGGTTGGAAGCGGCCAATGGCGTTTTGTTGGAGTCCAGCCTTCAGGCTGTTCCGGGGGAACAAGCTAAAGCTTGGACTCCAACAATTGTGAACCTCAACGGCCTAAAGTTCGAAACCGACCTGATCGGCGGCCACAAGACGGGGTTGTATCTCGACCAACAGATGAATTACCAGGCCGTGGCACAGTTCGCGAAGGACGCCCAAGTGCTGGATTGTTTCAGCTTTCTCGGCGGATTCGGGTTGCACGCCGCGCGCGCGGGTGCGGCGCACGTCCACCTGCTGGATCAAAGCGCAGATGCTGTCGCCGCCTCGCTGCGCAACGCCGAAGCGAACGGACTGAAGGACAAAATCTCCGCCGAGGCCGTGAACGTGTTCGACTGGCTCAAGGCCAAGACCGTCGTCAACCCGCATGAAAAAGTGATTCCGCGCTTCGACCTCATCGTGCTCGACCCGCCGTCGTTCACGCGCAACCGCGCGTCCGTGCCGGATGCGCTGCGCGGTTACAAGGAAATTCATCTTCGCGCGCTCAAGCTGCTCAAGCCCGGCGGAACGCTGGCGACGTTTTGCTGCTCGCACCACGTGGACGCGCGCACGTTTCAGGACGTGATTCTTTCCGCCGCTTTCGATTGCCGCCGCGTGCTGCGCCGCGTGGCCACCTACACGCAATCGCCCGACCACCCGATCATTCCGATGATTCCGGAGACGGAATATTTGAAGGGGTTTGCATTTGAGCTTGTCCGGTAGGGCTTGCAGTCCTCTGCAAGCCGCGGCGCGCACGGGGTGGCGCGCCCTACCTTGCGTGATTCGTCTGCGCCAAGAATTATTGCAACAATTCCCGCTGCCAGGTCATCAACTCTGGCGCGTGGGTGTCCCAACTGTGCGCGAGGTCGGAAAGCGTGGCGCGGCTGGCGATGAGCGTGGGGTCAATGTCCAACCGGTGCGCGTGCGCATTGCGGCGGTGCTCAAACTCGCCGAATCGGCGTCGCTCGGCCTCGTTTGGGCGGCGGCTGGTGTGCCGCAAAGGTTCGGGATGTTGGTCGGCGGACAGTTTCAGCCCAGCTTGGATGGCTCGCGCCAGTCCCTCGCGGCGGCGCGGCGTGAGATGTCGCGGCCCCAGCGGCTCGATGGGCAGATGCCCGGCTGCTGCTGCGGCGAGGTCCACGAGCAGGTCGTGGCTCAGAATGAAAAATGGCGGCTGATTCGCGGCAAGGGCTTCGGTTTCGCGCCATTGCCAGAGTTCGCGGAGCACGGCGAGCGCCGGGCGGCTCAACGCGTGACTGCCTTTGACGCGCCACACGGAATCCAGATCCACGGGACAGAGCCGCGTGGATTCATCAATGAGCCGGGCACAAGCTTCCTGATGCCAGGCAAGGCGGCTCTTCTGTTGGAGTTCAAGCTTCAGCTTGTCCGAGAGCGGTTTGAGGTAATGCGTGTCGTGGCGGGCGTAGTGTTCCATTTTTTCGGTGAGCGGGCGGCGGGCCCAATTCGCCTTCTGCGAACCTTTCTCCAGCTTTACGCCCAGATAAGTTTCCACGAGTGATTGCAGGCCGAATTGCCGTTGGCCCAGCAGCCGCGCGGCGAGCATGGTATCAAAAATGGCTGCGGGAACAAACTCGTGGTGCTTGCGCAGCAGTCGCAGATCGTAGTCCGCGCCGTGCATGATGAGTTCGTGGGCGTTGAGCGCGTCCAGGAGCGGGTCGAGGTTGAGGCGCGCGAGCGGGTCAATCAGCCGGTCGCCAGCGACGGTGCTGATTTGAATCAGGCAGACCTTTTCCGGGTAGGCGTGCAAGCTGTCGGCTTCCGTGTCCACCGCGATCCAATCGGCAGCACGCACGACGTGGAGGAAGGCGGCGAGCTTTTCGTCCGTGTCAATCACGGCGCGAAGATAGAGTGACGGTCAAGGAGTGACAAGCGGTGGAACCGGGGCGGAACGGCGACAACCCGGGATGGCCGCTCACTTCAACTGACAACTTGCCAACGCCCAGCCCGACCCGTTAACTATTACCAATGAATCTAGCGGTTGCGTTCGCCGAATCGGTAAAAAAGTGTCCCGGGAAAGTCGCCATGTTCTGGGGCGAGGATGAGTTCACATTTGCCACGCTGCTCGCACAGTCGCAGACGATGGGGCGACAACTCATGGAGCAATTCGGCGTGAAGCCGGGCGACCGGGTGGCGTTGTGGTTGAAGAATCGTCCGGAGTTCGTGCCGGCATTCTTTGGCATCCTGAACGCGGGCGCAGCAGTCGTGCCGATCAACAATTTCCTCAAGCCCGACGAGCTGAGTTACATCCTGCAGGACGCGGGCATTGACCTGCTGATCACCGATGCGGAGTTGGGAGCGCACTTCCCGGCTCTCGCAATGGCCAGACCGGGACTGAGGTTGTTCCTGGTGGAGGATTCTGTGGCGGTTGCCAGCGGTACGACCCATAGGACGGATGACTCCGAGGGCTTACGCAACGAATCCGACCTGGCTGTCATCATTTACACCTCCGGCACTACAGGGCGGCCCAAGGGTGCAATGCTCTCGCACGGCAATTTGCTCCATAACGTCGAGAGTTGCCGGCTCGTGCTCGAAACGGTGGAGCTGGACCGGTTCGCGGTGTTGCTGCCGCTTTTTCACAGTTACATGCTCATGGTGGGCATGTTGCTCCCATTGCTGGTGGGCGGCTCGATGGTGCTGGTAAAATCCCTCAACCAACCACATCAAATCCTCAAAGAGGTTTGCCAGCGACAGGCGACGGTGCTGCCAGCGATTCCGCAGTTTTACCGCGCGCTGGTGAGTGCGACGATCCCCGCGGTTCCATTCCGTCTTTGCATCAGCGGGTCGGCGCCGTTGCCAGTGCAGATACTCAAGGCTTTCGAGGCGAAATTCAAAATCCCGCTTATCGAAGGTTACGGTTTGAGCGAGGCCAGCCCGGTCGTGACCAAGAATCCCATCCACGGTGAACGCAAGCCAGGTTCGATTGGCCTGCCGATTCCGCACGTCGAGGTCAGCGTGCAGGACGATTCGGGCCGGATGCTCGGCGCGAACGAGAATGGCGAAATCTGCGTTCGCGGCGGCAACGTGATGCTTGGTTACTGGAACAAGCCGGAAGAAACCGCTCAAGCCATCCGCGACGGCTGGCTGCTGACCGGCGACATCGGATATCGCGACGCCGACGGCTACTATTTCATCACGGACCGAAAAAAGGACATGCTATTGGTCAACGGCATTAACGTTTATCCCCGTGAAATCGAGGAAGTAATCTATCAGTTCCCCGGTGTGAAAGAGGCGGCGGTGGTCGGATGGCCTGATGCGCGCCGGGGAGAGCAGCCGGTGGCGTTCGTTGCGCCGAGTGAAGGCGTGACGTTGGACGAAAAGGCTTTGATCCAGTTCGTGCGCCAGAAGCTGGCGGATTACAAGGTGCCCAAGCGGGTGACGTTCATGCCCGCCTTGCCGCGCAACGCAATGGGCAAAATCTTGAAAACGGCTCTGCGAAAACCACCAACCAAACCGCAAAACCCGGTCTGAGCCAACGATGCAGTTGGATTTCGAGAGGAGTGGTAAATCGTGCCTTTGGCTGGCCTCGGAGTGGGAAGCGCAGGCTATGGCTTCGCCGGTGGCCTGTGTCCAGTTGCCTTGTTTTCAAGGTGTTAGGCTTGGACTGTTCCTCCGGTTTCACCTGTTTGAAGCCTTGAGTAAGCGGGCTTTTCCCGGTTGACGCTGCTACCCACCCGCCCCTAACCTTTGCGGGCAACCACCGGGCGCATGGTGCGTCCGGACGGAAAGATTTTATGGCCGAAGGATATTGCGTTAAGTGTAAAGCCAAGAAAGAAATCGCCAA
>Ga0315268_10005450_pt1 | contig 13670 bp, 10 predicted proteins | sample C1_top_MG_FD_204535 | JGI IMG/M metagenome (GOLD analysis project Ga0315268, IMG submission 204535) | Sediment microbial communities from Yellowstone Lake, YNP, Wyoming, USA - C1_top | ecosystem: Environmental > Aquatic > Freshwater > Lake > Sediment | place: USA: Wyoming | collected 2017-08-01 | reverse complement strand
AAACTTTCATGGGCTCGACGCGGGGGTCCACGCCGATGAATTTTTCGTAGATTTCGAGGATGCCTTCGAGCTTGCGGTCGAGGGTTTCGCGGGGGATGTGGGTGAGATCGAGATAGACGGCCTGCTGACCGGCGAGGCCGAGCTTTTCCTGAAAGACGATCTTGTGAATGGCGCGAGTGGCGATATCGCGAGGGACGAGGTTGCCGTACTTGGGATACCACTGCTCGAGGAAATAGAAGCGCTCGGATTCGGGGATGCTTTTGGGGGCGCGGGTGTCGCCGGGCTTTTTGGGAACCCAGACGCGGCCGCCTTCGCCGCGGGCGGATTCGCTCATGAGGCGGAGCTTGTCCTCGCCGGGGATGGCGGTGGGATGGACCTGGATAAATTCGCCGTTGGCGTAGTCCACGCCCTGCTGGAAGAGAGCGGATTGCGCGGAGCCGGTGCAGACGACCGAGTTGGTGGAGCGGCCGAAGATGGCGCCGTTGCCGCCGGTGCAGAAGATGACGGCGTCGGCGGCGAAGGTGCGGACTTCCATGGAGCGCAGGTCCATGGCGCAGATGCCGCGGCAGACGCCGGCGTCGTCGAGGACGGCGGAGAGGAAGGTCCAGCCTTCGTATTTGCGGACGCGGCCTTCGGATTCGTGGCGGCGAACCTGCTCGTCGAGGGCGTAGAGCAACTGCTGGCCGGTGGTGGCGCCGGCAAAGGCGGTGCGGTTAAAGAGGGTGCCGCCAAAGCGGCGGTAGTCGAGCAGGCCCTCGGGGGTGCGGTTGAACATGACGCCCATGCGGTCGAGGAGGTCGATGATGCCGGGAGCGGCTTCGCACATGCGCTTGACGAGGGGCTGGTTGGCAAGGAAATCGCCGCCGTAGATGCTGTCGTCGAAGTGCTTGTCGGTCGAGTCGCCTTCGCCTTTTTGGTTCTTGGCGGCGTTGATGCCGCCCTGGGCGCAGACGGAGTGCGAGCGCTTGACGGGAACGATGGAGAAGAGATCGACAGGGACGCCGGCTTCGGCGACGCGAATTGCGGCCATCAGGCCGGCCAGTCCACCACCCACGATAATGATTTTTGGCTGTGTCATTTTATGTAGAACTCGAAGGGATGCCAGTTCAAACGGAAGCTGGCCAGGATCAGAATGCCGACAACGCTGAAGGTAAAGCCGATGAGAAGGCCCAGGCGGCCGGCAGCGCGCTGCGCGGGAACCGTGGCGGCCAGACCCCATTTGCAGAGGAAATTCCAGATGCCGATGCCGAGATGGAAGGAAGAGGCGACGACGCCGACGGCCATGAAGGCGAGGGCGTAGGGATTCTGCAAGGTGTGTTCGATATCGGCGTAGGTGGATTTGCCTTGAGTGAGGAAGCGCTCGCTATAGACGTGCCAGCCGATGTAGGCGAAGGCGATGATGCCGGTGAAGCGCTGGAGAGTATAGAGCCAGTTGCCAACCCAGGGGTAATCGGAGACGTTGGACTTGCCGCGCAGCCAGATATAGACGCCGTAGCAGCCGTGATAAAGGATGGGGAGCCAGATGGCGAAGGCTTCGACAAAAGGGCGGAAAGGAATGGTCTGCAGCTCGCGGGAGACGTCGTTGTACCTGGTGGCGCTGACGAGGGCGGAGCTGTTGGACCAGAAATGTTCAGCGAGGAACGCCCCCACGGGGACGATGCCGGAGAGCGAATGAAGCTTTCTCAGGAGGTAACTCAGGTCAGGCCGGAATCCTTTGGACATGCCCTCTCCGCCGCGGAAAGCACGAAACGCTTTCGATCTACGCGACCAAAAAGAGTATAGGGAGTTCGGGGGATTCTTGCAAGCCGGCAAATGCGAAAAAATTGCGGCGGGGGATTATCTTTCACCGCAAGGGGCGGGGAAAAATTGAGTTGCGGCCGCATGGGTGCGATTAAACTGAGAACGGCGGGGAAAAACAGGACGAAGGAAGAAACCCGCGAGCACAGGAACAGGTGAGCCGAAGAGATGAGCACAACTCCATTAGTCGCGGAACTGGAACGGCTGGCGCAGATGCTGGCGGCGCATGAGAGCGGAGCGCCGGAAATTTCGATGGCGACGATCGCGGAGAAGGTGGCCAAGGAAATCGGGGTGCAGGCGGATGAGGTGGCCATCCTGGCGCTGGCGCAGAAATCGCGGCAACTGCATTTCCTGTTTCCGGAGAAGCTGACCAAGGTGGGAGCGGTGCCGCTGTCGAGCACGACATCGCTGGCGGCGCGGACGATGCGGGAAGGGCGGGCGGAGATGGTGAACAATTTCACGATCATGCGGCATGCGTATGTATTCGAGGGAGTGAAGATCGAAGGAAGAAGCACGGCGGACATGATTCAGAAGATCATCAGCGCGCCGATTCAGGCGGGGGGGAAGGCGGTGGGAGTGATCCAGGTGAGCCGCAAGGGACCCAACATAAGGAAAGCGGGGCCGGACTTCACGCAGGCAGACGTGAATAAGGTGATGACGCTGAGCGTGGCGCTGGGGAAACTGCTGCAGCACTTTCCGGTGTAGCGAGGGAAGGCGGGAAAAGGGAGCGAATTGCGTTGACAGTAGCGGGAACTTCCTGTTATTTTTTCAAAGCTTCAGGAATTTTGTCCGACTCCACGGACGGAGGAACCGCAAACCGGTATTGCCCATGGCGTTCGTCGCAAAGAAGATATTTCTCACCAAAGGCGTCGGAAAACATCGCGAGAGGCTGTCGAGTTTCGAGCTGGCTCTGCGCAATGCGGGCATTGCCGCCTGCAACATCGTGCGCGTGTCCTCGATCTTTCCGCCCAACTGCAAACTGATCTCGCGCAGCGAAGGGCTGAAGCACATCAAGCCGGGACAGGTGGCGTTCACGGTGATCAGCGAGAATTCGACGAAGGAAGCGCACCGGCTGATCGCGGCGAGCATCGGGCTGGCGCTGCCGGCGGACAAGTCCATGTACGGATATCTGTCCGAGCATCACTCGTTTGGCGAGACCGAAGAAGTGGCGGGCGAATACGCGGAAGAGCTGGCGGCGGAAATGCTGGCGACAACGCTGAACGTGGAGTTCGACCCGGACCTGTCATGGGACGAGAAGAAGGAAGTGTACCGGATTTCGAACAAGATCGTACGCACGATGAACGTGACGCAGTCGGCGGTGGGAGACAAGCGCGGAGTATGGACGACGGTGCTGGGGGCGGCGATTCTGATTGGGGAAGACGACTGAGGAAGAAAAAAGACGAAAATCGAAATGCGAAATTCGAAATGAAAAGCCGCCCCACTCAGGGCGGCTTTTTTGTTTTGGAGGGGGCAATTCCCTGCCCTTACTTCTTCTTTTTGAAGTGGCCGAGGCGTTCGAGGACGGAGCCGACGATGAGGGGGAGAGCGACGGTGGCGTCATCGAAGACTTCGGCGAAGCGGCCGCCTTCCTCGGGGGGAACGAATTTGCCCCAGGAGACGGCTTCGGTGTAGGTGCTGCCGGAGAGACCGCCCCAGAAGACAGGCTCGGGGCAGATGCGCAGGCCGTAGTTGTAGCGCTTGAGGGGAAGATTCTTATAGCCGCGGCGGGCGAGCAATTCCGCGTACACGCCAAACTGCTGGGACCAGTTGCGGGGAACGCCGCCGCCAACGGTGAAGATGCCCATGCGCTTGGTGGCCAGCATGGTGTCGGCAAACTTTTCGAAATCCTCGAAGGGGTCGAAGCGCAGGAGAGGGCGCTTCTGCTTCTGGCGGAGTATCTTGTGGAGGGCGAAATCGATGCCCAGTTCGGAATCGGTGAAGGCCGGGACGAAGACCGGGACATTGTGTTCGTAGGCGGATTTGAGGATGCCGCGGCCCTTGGAATGCTTGATGAGGAATTCGCCGATCTTGCGGTGGATTTTGTAGCTGGTGACGACCTCGTTGGCGTTCCAGCTGTCCAGGATGTGGTCCATGACCTCCTCGACGTGGTCGAGATTGACTTCGGGTTCGAGGGAGTCATAGACGCGGTTGTAGCCGGCGTGGAAGAGGGCCTTGTCGTCCATTTTCTCGTTATAGCGGAAATGGGAGTGGCCGGTGGCTTCGACGAGGCCGTGGGCCATGAGGGCGCCGGTGGAAACGATGGCGTTGACGACGCCGGATTCGATGAGGTCGCAGAAGATGAGGCCCATCTTGCCGACGGTGAGAGCGCCGGAGAGGGTCATGACAACGAAGCAGTCCTTGTCGCGGGCCATGGCTTCGAGAACGTCGGCGGCATCGCCGATCTGGCGGCCGGTGAAGGCGGTATCGCCCATGGCGCGGACGAGTTCATCGATGGTGCGGCACTTGGAAAGATCGATGGGAAAGATGGGGCGCAGTTTATCCTTCACGGGATCGTGAAGCACGCGTCCGGTAACGGTTTCTTTGTCCTTGTTTTTGGCCATTCCCTTTTCTCGCCTCCCAGGATAAGGGCCGCGCGAATGGAGCGGCGCGGCGCAAATTGCAGGAATCAGAGTATTGCAACATACGATTGATATTACAAACGAGCCGACAAAGAAAGCAGAAAAGGAGAGAAAACGAATTTTCCGGTCCGGCGGAGGGAAACGGGTACCGGGCGGGAAAAGATGTTGTATCATTCGGGCATGGCCGAAAAATTCACAATTGGACTGATTCAGATGAGTTGCGGGGCCGAGCCGGCCGCCAATCTCGCCAAGGCGCTGGAGAAGATCCGGGAAGCGGCGCGGAAGGGAGCGCGGCTGATCTGTTTGCAGGAATTGTTTCGCTCGCAGTATTTCTGCCGCGAGGAGAACACGGAGATGTTCAACCTGGCGGAAGAGATTCCCGGGCCGACGAGCGAGGCGCTGGGGAAAATCGCGAAGGAGCTGGGCGTGGCGATCATCGGGTCGCTGTTTGAGCGGCGCGCGGCGGGAGTCTATCACAACACGGCGGTGGTGCTCGACAGCGACGGGACGCTGCTGGGGAAATACCGGAAGATGCACATCCCGGACGATCCGCTTTATTACGAGAAATATTATTTCACGCCGGGGGATCTGGGATTTTTGAATTTTGACACGGCCAGCGGGCGCATCGGCGTGCTGATCTGCTGGGACCAGTGGTATCCGGAAGCGGCGCGGCTGGCGGCGCTGGGCGGGGCGAATATTCTGTTTTACCCGACGGCGATCGGATGGCATCCGGCGGAGAAGGCGGAGCACGGAGCGGCACAACTGGACGCCTGGCGGACGATTCAGCGGGGGCACGCGATTGCCAACGGAGTGTACGTGGCGGCGGTGAACCGCGTGGGCTACGAGGGAACGAAAGAGAGCGAGCTGGAGTTCTGGGGAAATTCGTTCGTGGCGGACCCGTTCGGGCAGGTGGTGGCGCAGGCCTCGAGCGACAAAGAGGAGATCCTTGTGGTGGAATGCGATCCTGGGCGGGTGGAAGAAACGCGGAGGAACTGGCCGTTTCTGCGGGACCGGAGGATTGACGCGTACCAGCCGATCTTGAACCGGTGGAATGGGAAGTAAGGATTCGCCGAGAGAGAGCCCTGCCGATACGGAAAATGGAGATTCTTCGTCCCGGTAAAAGCCACCGGGCCTCAGAATGACAGCGCGTCTTTTTTGCGGCCGCGTGTTTGAATTTACGATTGCCAAGCTCGCAGGGAAGGAATGCAGGCGAAGCCTGCGGAATGAGGATGCACTGCGCATGACAGAGAAGATGGCGGTTTCCACGGCAACACCCACGGCAGTACAAACGACGCCGGCGGCGCAGGGATTCTGGATGCCGGCGGAATGGGCGCGGCACGAGGCGACGTGGCTGGGCTGGCCGCACGAGAAGACGGACTGGCCGGGAAAATTCGCGCCGATTCCGTGGGTGTACGCGGAGATCGTGAGGCACCTGGCGGACGGCGAGTACGTTTATCTGCTGGTGCAGAACCGCGCGGAAGAGGCGCAGGCGCGCGAGGTGCTGAAGAAGTCGGGAGTGAAGATGGGCAACGTGGTGTTTTTTCGCGTGCCCACGGACCGCGGATGGATGAGGGATTCGGGGCCAATCTGCGTGAAGAGCGCGGCGGGGGAAGTGGCCTACACGCACTGGGCGTTCAACGCGTGGGCGAAATACAACAATTACAAGAAGGACGCGGCGGCGGTGACGCAGGTGAACAAGAAGCTGAAGAAAAGGGCGTGGCAGCCGGCGCATCACGGGCGGCGCGTGGTGCTGGAGGGCGGAAGCATCGACGTGAATGGGCGGGGGACGCTGCTGACGACGGAGGAATGTCTGCTCAGCCCGGTGCAGGCGCGGAATCCGGGAGTTTCGCGGGGAGAGCTGGAGCAGATTTTGCGGGACTATCTGGGCGGGGCGCACGTGATCTGGCTGAAGCGCGGAATCGCGGGGGACGACACGCACGGGCACGTGGACGACCTGACGCGATTCGTGAACGAAACGACGGTGGTGACGGCGGTGGAAGAGGACCGCGCGGACATCAATTACGCGGCGCTGCAGGAGAACCTGGCGCATCTCTACGCGGCGCGGGACCAGGAAGGGCGGCGGCTGCGGGTGGAGACGCTGCCGATGCCGGCGCCGATTTATTTTGACGGACAGCGGCTGCCGGCTAGTTATGCGAATTTCTACATCGCCAACGGAGTGGTGATCGTGCCGACGTTTAACGATGCCAATGACCGCGTGGCGCTGAATACGCTGGCCAAGCTGTTTCCGGGCCGGCGAGTGGCGGGGATCCACTGCCGGGATCTGGTGCTGGGGCTGGGGACGCTGCATTGCCTGACGCAGCAGCAGCCAGCGGCGGGATAGAACAGAAACCACGGAGCGTCCTAGTACCCCCCAGAACCATATTATCAATTATGGACCTTGATTTCCCTTGACACGTGCAGCTCTTCGCATGTAGCTTTCGCCTGTCTTCTCAGAATCCTGCCAGAGAGGTAGGAGGACAGCGACGACAACACCACGATTGTGATGGTCTTTCCCCTGCCCTTCCCGCACCGGAAATAAACCCACCGTTTTACCTAAGGAGATCGAGATGAAATCAAGAATCACGTATATTTTGTGCGCGCTGATGCTGGCCACCCTGGCTACCGGCGTGCGGGCGCAGGATCAGGTTGCGGTCAGCGCCAGCGAGAACGCGGGGCTGTGGCTTATCGAACTGAGCCAGGCGCCGCTGGCCGATGGAGGGAATGCGGCGGCGCTGAAGAGCGAGAAGCAGGCGTTTCGCGCAGCGGCACGAAGCGCCGGGCTGTCCTATCAGGAGCGCTACGCGTTCGACAATTTGTGGAACGGACTGTCCATCGCAATCCAAGCGAAAGACCTGGCTAATTTTACGAGGCTTCCTGGAGTGAAGGCGGTATATCCGAACATTGTGATGAGCCTGCCGGAGCCGGTGAACGAGGCCACGCCGGAGATGATGACGGCGCTGGCCATGACCGGAGCGGACGTCGCGCAAAACGAGCTGGGATTGAGCGGGGCGGGAGTGCGCGTGGGAATCATTGACACGGGAGTGGATTACCGCCATCCGGATCTGGGTGGATGTTTCGGGCCGGGGTGCCGCGTCGTCACGGGTTACGATTTTGTGGGAGACGCTTACAACGCCGGAGGGACGGGAGGCGCCCTGATCCCCGTGCCGGACGATGACCCTGAGGATTGCGCGGGGCATGGAACGCACGTGAGCGGAATCGTGGGAGCGAGCGGGACGATCACGGGAGTGGCACCGGGAGTAAAGTTCGGGGCCTACCGGGTGTTTGGCTGCAGCGGCTCGACGTCCGGGGACATCATGATCGCCGCGATGGAAAGGGCGCTGGCGGATGGGATGCAGGTGGTGAATATGAGCATCGGGTCGGCCTATCAATGGCCGCAGTACCCGACGGCCATGGCCAGCGACCGGCTGGTGAATAAGGGCGTGGTGGTGGTGGCTTCGATCGGTAACGAGGGGGCCAACGGGCTGTATTCGGCGGGAGCGCCCGGAGTAGGCAAGAAAGTGATCGGCGTGGCGGCGTTCGACAACACCTACACAAATCTAGCAGCCTTCACCATCTCTCCGGACAATATGGGGATTGGCTACATTACGGCCAGCGGAGGGCCGCCGGCGCCCCTGACGGGGACGACTAACATGGCGCGCAGGGGGACACCGACGACGACAAACGACGGATGTGCCGCGCTTCCCGCGGGCAGTATGGCAGGCAAAATTGTGCTCATCCGCCGAGGCACTTGTAGTTTCTACATAAAGGCGTGGAACGCGCAACAGGCCGGCGCCGCAGGCGTGGTGCTCTATAACAACACGACCGGGCTGGTGAGCCCGACCGTGGCGGGTACGCCCGCGATCACCATACCCGTCGTAGCGATTTCCCAAGCGGATGGGGCGGCCACCGATGCGCGCATCGCCGGGGGAACGGTAGACATGACGTGGACAAACCAAGTGGTTTCCCTCCCCAACACGACTGGGAATCGAATCTCCTCGTTTAGTTCCTACGGGCTGGCGGCGGACTTGAGCCTGAAGCCCGACCTGGGAGCGCCTGGAGGGCTGATCCGGTCCACGTATCCGGTGGCGCTGGGTTCGTACGCGAACTTGAGCGGGACATCCATGTCCTCGCCGCATGTGGCGGGAGGAGTGGCCCTGCTGCTGGAGGCGCATCCGAACACGCCCAGCCAGGCGGTACGCAGGATATTGCAGAACAGTGCGGTCCCGCGCAATTGGTGGGGGAATCCGGGCCTGGGTTTCCTTGATAACGTGCATCGCCAGGGCGCCGGCATGATGGACATTCCGGGTGCGGTCCTGGCAACGACGCAGATCGAGCCGGGGGCGTTGGCGCTGGGGGAGAGTGAGTTTGGCCCGGTGACGCGCACGCTGAGCATCGCCAACAACAGCGAGGGAGATGTGACCTACAACCTGTCGCATGCAGCCGCGCTGGCCACGGGACCGAACACGTTTACGCCGAGTTTCCTCAACGCTCCGGCCACGGTGACGTTCAGCGCTGCAAGCGTCACGGTGCCGGCGGGGGGATCAGCCAGCGTGGATATAACTATTTCGCCGAACGCAGGACTGGCGGACCGCAGTCTCTATGGCGGCTATGCGGTCTTCACACCGCAAGGAGGCGGCGCGGTGTATCGAGTGCCCTTCGCTGGGTTCAAGGGCGACTACCAAGGATTCCCGGTGCTCACGCCAACAACGAATGGATTCCCCTGGCTGGCGCGAGCGGTAGGCGCCTCCTTTGTAAAGCAAACCTCCGGCGGAACGTTTACGCTCGCCGGCGCAGACGTCCCCTACATCCTTGTCCACCTGGACCATCAGGTGCGGCGTATGAGGATGGAGGTCAACGACGCGATGAGCGGCAAGTCCTGGCATCGAGCCATGCAGTTTGACTATGTCGGGCGCAACAGCACAGCCACAGGATTTTTTGCCCTGCCCTGGGACGGAATGACAGTGGGTGGGCAGAAAATCTATGCCGTGCCCAACGGACAGTACATCATCACGCTCACCATCGAAAAGGCGCTGAGCGACGGAACAAGCACCAGCGATTACGAGACGTGGACTTCGCCGGTGATTACCGTCGCCCGGCCGTAGGGCGAGACGAAGCCAGAGGAAGCGGAGAGCGGCGGAGGTACTTCCGTCGCTCTCCGCTTTTTGTCTTGCAAGCGAGCTGCCATTTCGGTGCAACGCAATAAGGAAGGTCATGCTACGCTGCCTGCGGGAGGCATGCGCACATTCATGATTCACGCAAACACAGCAGTGGTGTTAATCGGCGGGGCGCCGCGGGGGCTGATCGGGTGGCTGGTGATCGGGCTGCTGGCGGGATGGATGGCGGGGACGCTATCGCGGGGGCGGGGGTACGGGTGCTTCGCGAACGTGATTTTGGGGCTGGTGGGAGCGGTGCTGGGAGGATGGATTTTCGTGAAACTGGAATTCTGGGGCGGAGGATTTTTTTATTCGCTGGCCGCGGCGACGCTGGGAGCGGTGATCCTGGTGACGATTGCGCGGCTATTTGGCGGACACGAGAAAAGATGACGGAAGAAGGAAGAGAGCGGCGGAGCGAAATCGGACGCGGAGAGGCCTGCTGTGATACGATGGGGGCTTACCGCATGGAGATAAACCTGCCTTGAGCAAGAATCCAAGTAAGAACAAGAGTTCCCTTCTCGCCATACCGCTGGGCGGTCTGGGCGAATTCGGCATGAACATGATGGTGCTGCGCTACGGCGACGACATCATCGTGATTGACTGCGGCATGATGTTTCCGGAGTCCGAGTTGCTGGGCGTGGACCTGGTCATCCCGGACATCACCTACCTGAAACAGAACCGTGAAAAAGTGCGGGCCATCATCCTGACGCACGGGCACGAAGACCACATCGGAGCGCTGAGCTACATCCTGCGGGACATCAATGTGCCAGTGTACGGCACGCGGTTCACGCTGGCGCTGGCGAAGAAGAGGCTGGAAGAAGCGGGCCTGCTGGACAAGGTGAAGCTGCGGGAAGTGCTGCCGACGCGCAAGGCGGAAATCGGGCCGTTTGAAGTGGAGTTCATCACGGTCACGCACAGCACGGTGGACTGCGTGGCGCTGGCCATCCGCACGCCGCTCGGCGTGGTCATCCACACCGGAGATTTCAAGATTGACCAGACGCCGGTGGACGGGGCGCCGTTTGACCTGCACGCGTTCGCGCGCTACGGGGCCGAGGGAGTGCTGGCGCTGTTCAGCGACAGCACCAACGTGGAGCGGCCGGGATTCACGCCGACGGAGCGGGCGGTGGTGCCGCGGCTGGAAGAGTTGTGCCGGATGGCGCCGCGGAAAGTAGTGCTGTCCTGTTTCGCGTCGTCCATTCACCGCATCCAGCAGGTGATTGAGATCGCGCACCGCATAGGGCGCAAAGTGGCGTTTGTCGGGCGCAGCATGGTGGACAACGTCGAGATCGCGCACTCGATGGATTTGATTAAGATTCCCGACGGGATCGTGGTGCGGCCGCAGGATATTCGCGCGTTCGACCCCAAGAAGCTGATCGTGCTGGCCAGCGGAAGCCAGGCCGAGCCGATGTCTTCGCTTTCGCGGATTGCCGTGGACAGCCACCGGTTTGTCACGGTGGACGAGAACGATTCGGTCATCCTTTCGGCGCGCATCATTCCGGGCAACGATAAAGCGATTTTCCGCATGCTGGACCACATGTTCCGGCGGCGCGCGCTGGTTTATTACGACAACAGCGCGGGAACGATTCACGTTTCGGGGCACGCCAGCCAGGAAGAGCAGAAGCTGGTGCTGCAACTGGTGCGGCCGAAATACTTCATCCCGGTGCACGGAGAATACCGGCAACTGTTCCGGCACGCGGCGCTGGCGCACCAGCTGGGCGTGGTCTCGGGCGAAGTGCTGCTGATCGAAGACGGGCAGCCGATTGAATTCACGGCCGAGGGAGCGTACCGGATCGAACCGGTGACGGCGGGGCGGGTGCTGGTGGATTCGGGATCGCTGGAAGCTATCGAAGAGTTCGTGATCCGCGACAGGAAGCACCTGTCGGAGGACGGCGTGGTGGTGCCGATCATCGCGATCGACAAGCACACGGGCAAGGTGGAATCGGCGCCGGAAATCGTGACGCGGGGATTCCTGCCCAACGAAAACACGCAGGAACTGGTGAATGGCGCGCGGGAAGTGGTCCTGCGGACGGTGGAGCAATCGAACGCCGAGGAAAAGAAGGACTGGGGCGTGATCAAGGAAAAGATCCGCGTGGACCTGAAGAAATACATCAACAAGCACACGTCCAAGCGGCCCATGATCCTGCCGGTGATTCTGGAGATTTAAGCCGGCGTTTTCGCTACTCCTTACTCATACCAATAACTGAGCAATACCTGGGGCGGGGACAAACAAGTTGTGCGCACAAGCACCTTGCCTGTCCCCGCCCCCGGGTATACTATGGGCAAGTTTTCCCAGTTCTTTCCGCGCCCGCCGGCCTACATCCCCCAGCCCCCGGACGCGAATCCCACGAAGGAGGCATTTTATGGCCACAGCAGCGATGAAACCGGGCGTGGAAGTCCGGGCAAAAAAACTCCTGATCAATAACGAATGGGTGGACAGCGTCAGCGGAAAGACATTTCCGACGATCAATCCCACCACGGGCGAAGAGATCTGCCAGGTTGCCGAGGCGGATGCGGCCGACGTGGACAAGGCGGTGCGCGCGGCGCGGGCGGCGTTTGAGACGGGTGCGTGGCGGAAGATGAGCGGCTCGCAGCGCGGCCGGCTGATGTACAAGCTGGCGGACCTGCTGGAAAAGAATCTGGACGAGCTGGCGCGGCTGGAAGCGCTGGACAACGGCAAGCCGCACTTCATCGCGTCGGTGGCGGACCTGCCGCTGACGATCGCCTGCTACCGCTACTACGCGGGATGGGCGGACAAGACGCAGGGCAAGACGATTCCGGTGAACGGGCCGTATTTCAGCTACACCAAGCACGAGCCGGTGGGAGTTTGCGGGCAGATTATTCCGTGGAACTTTCCGCTGCTGATGCAGTCGTGGAAGCTGGGACCGGCGCTGGCGGCGGGTTGCACGATCGTGATGAAGCCGGCGGAGCAGACGCCGCTGACGGCGCTGCGCGTGGGCGAATTGATTCTGGAAGCGGGATTTCCGCCGGGCGTGGTGAACATTCTACCGGGATACGGCCCGACAGCGGGAGGAGCAATCACGCGGCACATGGACGTGGACAAAGTGGCGTTCACGGGGTCGACCGAAGTGGGGCACCTGATCATGAAGGCGGCGGCGGAATCGAACCTGAAGAGGGTGACGCTGGAGCTGGGCGGAAAAAGCCCGAACATCATCTTCGCGGACGCGGACATGGACAAGGCGATTGAAGGGTCGCATCAGGCGCTGTTCTTCAACCAGGGACAGGCGTGCTGCGCGGGATCGCGGCTGTTCGTCGAGGAAAAGTGCTACGACGAAGTGGTGGAAAAGAGCGTGGCGCGGGCCAAGAAGCGCACCGTGGGCGATCCGTTCGACAAGGCCACGGAACAGGGTCCGCAGGTGGACAACGACCAGTTCCAGAAGATCATGGGCTACATCGAGAGCGGGAAGCAGGAGAAGGCCTCGTTGAAGACCGGCGGAAGCCGCGTCGGAGACAAGGGCTACTTCATCGAGCCGACCGTTTTCGCCGACGTGAAGGACGACATGAAGATCGCCCGGGAAGAGATTTTCGGGCCGGTCATGACCATCCTGAAGTTCAAGGACCTGAACGAAGTGATCGAGCGCGGCAACAAGTCCATTTATGGGCTGGCGGCCGGGGTTTGGACCAAGGACATCACCAAGGCGCACGCGATTGCCAACGGATTGCGCGCGGGAACGGTGTGGGTGAACTGCTTCGATGTGTTCGACGCGGGAGCGCCCTTCGGCGGGTTCAAACAGTCCGGGATCGGGCGCGAGTTGGGCGAGTACGGACTGGCCAACTACACCGAAGTGAAGACCGTGACCATACAGCTGTAGACCGCGCCGCGCGGATTGCGGGGTGTTGGAAACAAAGAAAGGCCCGGCTCGATGGGAGCCGGGCCTTTTTCTTGTTTCGTGTTAGAAGTGCAGCACCACTCCGGTGGTGGCCTGATAGTGGCGCTGGTGGGCCCCGAAAAATGCCGTGCCCACCAGGTCCACCTGAATGCGGAAGGAGAGGAATGGATTGAAGCGGTAGTCTTCGCCGCCGCCGAGGACATAGGCGAAGGCGTTTCTGCCGCCCCAGCCGGTTTGCGGCTGTTCGTGCGCGAAGCCCATGGCCAGGTGGCCCCAGGGCTGCCAGCGCTTTT
>Ga0315268_10005449_pt1 | contig 13675 bp, 8 predicted proteins | sample C1_top_MG_FD_204535 | JGI IMG/M metagenome (GOLD analysis project Ga0315268, IMG submission 204535) | Sediment microbial communities from Yellowstone Lake, YNP, Wyoming, USA - C1_top | ecosystem: Environmental > Aquatic > Freshwater > Lake > Sediment | place: USA: Wyoming | collected 2017-08-01 | reverse complement strand
TTGGGCATTGTCTTGGACGATGCGCGCGACCAACCGCTGGAGCTCGCGCTGCGTTGCCAGCTTGGTCTCCTCGACGATCTTCGCCACCGCGGCGCGGAACTCTTCGAGCTGGGATTGAAGGATTGTTCCCGCCTGCTGGCTGATCGGAGCGGGAGCTCCGTCGGGGGCCGCTGGCGGGGACGCGGGCTTTGCTTCCGGAGCGACCGCGGCGGGAGCCGGGCGCCCAGGAACTGCGGCGAGCGGCCGGGGCGAGGTGGGTGGCGCTGCCTCTGTTGCCTGCGCTTCGCGCCAGTCGTCGGGAGGGAAATCAATTCCCCAGAGGTCAATGGGCTCATAGAAACCGATGCCGAGCTCGAAGCGCCCGTCGGCGGTGGCCTGCTCGGAAGCCCAGATGACCCGCCCGGGGCAGCTGAGCTTATTGGCCGGATTTTCGATGCGGATCTGCGCGTGCTCTTCGATCTGGCGCGAAAAAACGACCTTGGCGCCATGCTTGTTGACGATGAGCGTGCGGGCCTCTTCGCGAAACGGCTGGCCTTGCTTGGTGGTTCCCGACAACACAATCGGAATGGAAATGACGACGCGGGTGCTGCGCCTGCGGTTCGATAGCCCGAATTCTCTTGCTGCTGTTCCCATGGCCGCACCGGCCGTCGAAGCGCCCTGATCGAGGAGGGAAGAGTTGATTCCGCCGCAACGTATCACCCCCTGTAACTGGATGCAATAGTACGGGGGTGGTAGGGTTCCTGGCAGTTGCAACAAGCCAGTGGCGAAGCACCCGCAGCAAACAACGAGGTGAAAGAGACGGTGCACTATTCGCAGCGCAAAACCTGGTTGGTGTCGACACACAGCGCACGGCCCAGGGGCCTGCCGCGGGGTGACTATTTGCCGGGCGCGACACCGAAAACCTGCTTGCCGGCGATCCAGGTTTCCAGGACGCGGATCGACAGGAGTTCTCTCGGAGAGAGTTTGGTGAGGTCTTTCGATATGACGGTCAGGTCGGCGAGCTTGCCTTCGGCAATCGAGCCCATCACATTTTCCTCAAATCCCGCATAAGCAGCTTCAAGTGTGTAGCCGCGCAAGGCTTCCGCGAGCGTCAGCTTCTGCTCCGGATACCAGCCGCCGGGAGGGTTGCCGCTCGCGTTCTGGCGGGTGATGGCGGCATAGATTTCTTCGATCGGATTGAGCGTCTCGCCGGGAAAATCGGAACTGAGCGGCAGGCGTGCGCCGGTCCTGAGCACCGAACGCCAGGCATAGGCGCCTTTGATGCGTTGAGGGCCCAGGCGCTTTTCGGCCCAGGGCATGTCGGAGGTGGCGTGGGGCGGCTGCATTGAGGCAATGACGCCGAGCTTCGCGAAGCGGGGAATATCCTGCGGCGCGAGCACCTGAGCATGTTCGACGCGCAGTCGCGGGTCGCGCGCCGCGGGGACTTCACGCAGAGCGCGCTCGTAGGCGTCGAGCACCATATGATTCGCGGCGTCGCCGATGGCGTGGGTCGCCACCTGAAAACCTTTTTCGAGGGCGCGGCGGGTGAGCGCGTAGATTTCCGCCTCGGGAGTGGCGATCAGCCCCTTCGTTTTGGGGTCATCGGAGTAAGGCTCGAAGAGAAGAGCGCCGCGAGAGCCGAGCGCGCCATCGGCGAAGAGTTTGATCGAGCGAATCGTGAGCTGGTGGCGCGGATCGATTTCGGGGCCGCGCGCGAGCCATTCGTCAATCAGGGCGCGGTTGGCGCCGTCGAGCATCACGAAAACGCGCAGCGGCGGGCGCCCTTCGCGAACCAACTCGCGAAACGCCTGGAGCTCGAGCGGCGAGACGCCTGCCTCGTGCGCCGCGGTCAGACCGTTGCGCAGGCACTCGCGCGCGGCGGCCTCGATGGCCTTTTTTGTTTGGTCGAGGGTGAGGGGCGGAATTTTCTTGGACACCAGTTCCTGCGCGGTGTTCAGCAGGATTCCGGTGGGCTCGCCCGTCTTCGCGTCGCGGACAATTGTTCCGTTTCCCGGGTCCGGTGTGTTCTTGGTGATGCCCGCGAGGGCGAGAGCTTTGTCGTTGGCCCAGGAAGCGAAGCTGTGGAGCCCCGTCAGGTACACTGGATTATTTGGCGACGCCGCGCTCAAAGCCTGATTTGTCGGGTAGTGAGAAGCCCACGCGCCTTCGTCCCAGCCCCAACCGAGGATCCATTCGCCGGGAGGCGTCGTAGCCGCCTTCTCCTTGACGCGGGCGACGCCCTCGGCCTCCGTGGCCACGCCTTTGAGGTTCAGCCGCAAGAGGCTCTGGCCGAGACTGAGCAGATGGGTGTGCGCGTCAATGATTCCCGGCAACACCGTGGCGCCGTGGAGATCGATTACGCGAACCGGGGCGCGGAAGAGTTTCTTCGCGTCGTCGGTGCTGCCCACCCAGGCGATGCGGTCGCCGTGAATGGCGATGGCCTGCGCGGTGGGATGTTTCGGGTCCATGGTGATGACGTTGGCGTTGGTGAGAAGCACGTCGGCCGAGGGGGACTGGCCCGCAAGCGGGTGCGTGCCGAAGGCTCCGAGAAATATCACGAGCACCGTGAAGCAGAGCCCTCTCGTGAACCGGGGAATTGCGCGCGTGTGAGGCATGGCTTTTCTCGAGGAACAGATAGCAGACAAATGAGGAAATGTCCAAGGTCGAAGGTCAAAAGCCGAAAGACGAAGAGCGAAAAACAAAAAACGAAAAGCGAGAGGTGACAAGCGCGAAACCCCGGGCGAAATCCCAGGATCTGCAACCTACAACCTACAACCTAAGGACCACTGCGTGGTTAGCTTGATAGGGGGCTGCAGCAATTTGCCCGTTTTTTGGCGCTTTTTGAGCCGGTTGCTATCAAGCTATCTCCGCAGCCCTCTCTAAAACCTAGAATTTAGCGCAGAGGTCACAGAGAAGGCGTGCTTGACTTGCGAAGCGATGTCCGTGGGATACTCTGGCGGCTGGAAAACGCTTTTTGGATCAAAGGAGGACCCGAATGTCACCGCGCGTGAGCCGAACCTTCCTACTCAAATTCGCCATCCTGGCGGCGAGCCTTGTCATCCTGATTCCCAGTAATGCACAACAGCGCGAGGCCTCTGCGCCGCGCGCGCTGACGGCCGACGATTACGCGCGGGCCGAAAAGTTCATGGGCTACAACACTACGCCGCTGGTATTCGGCACCAGCGTGCGCCCGACGTGGCTACCGGACGAGCGGTTCTGGTATCGGAACACGACTGCGGAAGGCAGCGAGTTCGTGCTTGTGGATCCGGTGAAAGGGACGCGCGGGCCGGCGTTTGACCACAGCAAGCTGGCCGCAGCGCTCTCGTCGGCGGCGGGCGCGACCTACGACGCGCTGCACCTGCCGTTCACGTCGTTCGAGTTTTCGGATGACGGGAAGGCGATCACATTCAACGTCGGGCAGCGGCGGTGGAGCTGCGAGTTGCAGGAAATGAAGTGCACCTCCGCGGCTGCGCCGCCGGCGGCACCGGGCGCGCAACGTGGCGGAGGCGGACGCTTCGGCGGCGGGGCGCGCAACGAGGTCCGATCGCCGGATGAAAAAAGCGTTGTCTTCATCCGCGATTACAACTTGTGGATGCGCGATGTCGCCAGCGGCAAGGAGACGCAGCTCACGACCGATGGCGTGAAGGACTACGGTTACGCGACGGACAATGCCGGCTGGACGCACAGCGACCGCCCCATAGTGCTGTGGTCATCGGACTCGAAGAAGATCGCGACATTCCAGCAGGACCAGCGCAAAACCGGCGAGATGTATTTGGTGGACACACGGGCAGGACATCCCACCCTGCAAGCATGGAAATATCCGCTGCCGGGCGATGAAAACGTGACGATGATTGAACGAGTGATCATCGAAGTCGACGGGCCGAAATTGATCCGGCTGAAGATGCCGCCGGACCAGCACCGCTCGTCGCTATGCGACGATGTTTCCTGTTCGGGCGGCTGGGAAGATGTGCAGTGGAGCCCGGACGGAAAGCAACTGGCGTTCGTATCCACTTCGCGGGACCACAAACAGGAATGGCTGCGCGTGGCCGACGCCGCAACGGGCGCCATCCGAGAAGTGATGGAAGAAAGCGTGGCCACCTATTTTGAATCCGGGAACGGGCGCGTGAACTGGCGCTATCTGCCGGGCTCGAACGAGATCCTCTGGTTTTCGGAGCGTGATAACTGGGGGCACCTCTACCTCTACGACCTGCAGACCGGGAAGCTGAAGAACCAGATTACCTCCGGCGAGTGGAACGTCACGCAGGTGCTTCGCGTGGACGAGAAAGACCGCGTGATTTACTTCCTGGGCGTGGGCCGGGAGAAGGGCCGCGACCCGTACTTCATTCATTTTTACAGGGTCGGGTTCGACGGGAAGAACCTGAGGCTGCTGACGCCGGAGGACGCCAACCACAGCGTCACGCTTTCGACTTCGGGGCGCTACTTCGTGGACACCTACTCGAAGCCTGACGTGCCGCAGATTTCGGTGCTGCGAGACGCGGAGGGAAAGCTGATCGCCACGCTCGAGAGGGCCGACATCTCGAAATTGCTGGCCACCGGCTGGAAGCCGCCGATCCCCATCACGGTGAAAGCGCGCGACGGCGTGACCGACCTTTACGGGTTGATGTTCCGGCCGACAAATTTCGATCCCAACAAAAAATATCCGATCATCAACAGCATCTATCCGGGCCCGCAGACGGGCAGCGTGGGCGGGCGGAGCTTTTCGGCCGCGCGCGGGGACACGCAGGCGCTGGCGGAGCTGGGCTTCGTTGTGGTGCAGATCGACGGGATGGGCACGCCGTGGCGCTCGAAGAAATTCCACGACGCGTGGTTCGGCGACATGGGCGATAACACGATTCCCGACCAGGTGACCGGAATGAAGCAACTCGCCGAACGCTATCCGTGGATTGATATCGACCACGTCGGCATCTACGGCCATTCCGGCGGCGGCAACGCTACCGCGGCGGCGATGTTTCACTATCCCGACTTCTTCAAGGTCGGCGTGGCGCAGGCGGGGAACCACGACAACCGCATCTACGAAGACGACTGGGGCGAGAAATGGCAGGGGCTGCTGGTCAAAGAGGGAGACGGAAAGACCAACTACGACGGCCAGGCCAATCAAAACTTCGCGAAGAATTTGAAAGGCCACCTACTGCTGGCGCACGGGACGATGGACAACAACGTGCCGCCGTATAGCACGCTGCTGGTGGTGAACGAGCTCATCCGGGCGAACAAGGATTTCGACCTGATCCTGTTCCCGAACCGCACGCATGGATTCGGCAACGAGCCTTATATGGTGCGGCGGCGGTGGGATTATTTCGTGCGCTACCTGTTGGGTGCCGAGCCGCCGAAAGATTATGAGTTGAAGCCGCCGACACCGCAGCGGCCGCCGGGAATGTAGCGAGTAGCGAATAGCGAATAGGGAGTAGGGAAGAGCGGCGGGCAAAGTGCGTCCGCCGCTATTTATTTTTCGGAAGGTGCAAATCCCTTGGGTCGACAAAAGGCGTCGACCGTCGGGATGACAACCGAGCGAATTTGCCGGGTCCTGCGGACCCGGCGCTACACAACCCCGGTTAGTTGCGGCCGGATTTTTTGGCTGGTGTGGCGGGCGCCTTTGCCGGAGGCGCAGGCCGCGGCACAGCCGTTGAACCCGGCGCAGGAACCGGCACCGGCGCGGGCATGTCCTTTGCCGCGAAGCGCGGGACCATCTGGTCGGCCATAGCCACGGCGTAGACCGCTGCAGCGATTTCGACCGCACCTTCGCGCACATCTTCCTCGTAGATGCGTTCGTAAGTGTCGAGATTGGTGTGATGGGTGAAGGAGCCGTAATCGAACGGGTCCTGGCTCAAACCGACACCGGGCAGTCCGGCATTGTTGAACGAAGTGCTGTCGGTGCCGCCCAGGTTGCGGCTACTGGAGGCGCGCGCGCCCATGAAGCCCCACTCGGCAAACGGCATCAGGGCTTCACGAATCATCGCCGCAGCCTCCGGCGGTCCAAACACGCCGGCGCCGCGCGGCTTGCCTGTGCCCGAGTCGATGTTGAAATAGGCGCTGAGCTTCGCGAATTCAGGCTTCGGATTTTCGAAGCTGCCGAAATGCTGGTCGACGTAGGCGATCGATCCCAGCAAACCTTGTTCCTCGCCGGTCCACAGTGCAATGCGAATCGTGCGGCGCGGCTTCAGGTCGAGCTTAACCAGAATGCGCACGGCTTCCATCATCATCGAACAGCCGATGGCGTCGTCGGTGGCGCCGGTGGCGTCGTGCCAGTCATCGAAATGGCCGCCGAGCATGACGACTTCATCTTTCTTGTCGGTGCCGGGAATTTCGGCGATGACGTTATAGGCGGTCTTGCCCTCCGGGTATTCCTTGTTTTGAATGTTGATGCGCAGGGTGGCGGGCGTGCTGTCTTCCAGGAGGCGGGAGATGCGGCCGTAGTCCTCGTTGCGCATCACCAGCGTGGGGACGACGCGGGAGGAATCATAGGTGCTGTTCTGCTGCGCCACGATGACGCCGTAGGCGCGGCCGGAATCGTTGATCCGCACCAGCGCACCGTTTTCCACCAAAAACTGGTCGACCACGCGGGCGACTTCCTGCGTGGTCATTTGCCCGGGAGGAAGCTGCGGCGCTTGCGGGCGGGCTCCGCCAAACGGACCGCGCGCGGGGGCGTTGGGATCGAATTGTGCCTTCCACTGTTCGTCGGTGCGGCGAAGCGGCGCGGGATTGAAATTCTCGCGCACATCGACGTGCTTGCCGACCATCACGATGTGGCCGCGCACTTTGGCTTTCATCGAGTTCAGGTAGGCGTCGAGCTCTTCACGCGTCGGCTGTTGTGGCGGGGCCGCTTGTGCAGCAGGCGGCATGGGCGGCGGCAAAGCCGCCGGAGCTGCCGCCGCTGGGGCTCCGGCTCCACCAGGGCCGCCAGGTCTGCCGAAACCGCCTCCGCCCGGCCTAGCCAAACCTGGTGGCAGCAGCATCACCACGTCGGCGGTGACTATCCCCTTGGTGCTGGGCGTCCACGCCAACGGCTTCACCATCAATTGGCCGCGGAACGGCTTCACGATGTCGGCCGAAAGCTCGATGTTTTCCCAGCCGGGCACGGGCGCGGCGGCACTGGGAGGCTGGAACGTCCACGGTTCCAGGTGCGCGTTGACCAATCCGAAGGATGTCAGCGTCTTGACCGCCCAATCTTCGGCTGCCTTCAAACTGGGCGAGCCGGTTACGCGATCCGCGTACACATCCGAGATCTGGTGAAGGATCCACATGATCTTGGAATTGCTGGTTTCCTCCGCGCGGATCTGGGCGTAAACGTCGGAAAGGCTCGGGGCCTGTGCGGTGGCCGCGAACGCGGTCAGCAGGCACAAGCCAAGTGCGCACGCAAAGATTCTGCGCATGTTTCCTCCTAAGTCGGACAAATCGGGGCTCATCTTAACCAAATCCGCCGCTTTCTGATAAATGAAAAAACGAGGATGGGAGTGAAGGCGTCTGGAACGGAGTGAGCGGAATGATGTCCCCCTGCGGCGAGCAATCAGTCTTCAGGAGTCGGGTCCAGCGACCAACCGTGGCTCGGCCAAATCAGCCGCTGGCTTCGATTGTCCAGGCATCCTGAATTTCACCCCACCGTGCCTGCGGGATGCGGCCGAGAAGCCCAGCACAGGAAAGAGAGAGCTTCTCCACCCGGAATCGTGCGGACCGCAACAAAGCGGGTAAGACGAAGGGACCGCCGATCAGAATGATGGCACTGAGACACCACAACATCACAAACCCGAAGATCGCTGAGGTGGCCACGCGCAGCTCTTCTCGTGGGTCGGCCGAAGCACCGTAGCTGGTTAGCAACCGGCTGAAGCGCCAGAGTGAGGACAGATCCTTGCGCAGGAGCTTGAGCCACAACAAGGCGAGCCGGCGGCGGTCGCGCCGGAGATTCCAGGCAATGTTTTTCAGCGCCGGAACGGCGTGCAAGATTCGATAGTCGCTATCGTCAAACAGAATTCCGGCCTGCTCGAAGCTCAGGCCCGGGAGATCCACGACCTCAAAAACGATCCGTGCCGTCTCCCGAGTCTCTTGTGGCTTCGGGGTTCCCCGCCAGAGGGCGATGGCGAACAGGATCGCCAGCACTACGCCGATCACCAGGAGCAGAATCAATCCAATCATCTTCCCAGACCCTTCCGTATCACGGCCAGCATCTTACGCCAAGATTGCTGCCAACCAGTCTGCGCGGCGTGCAGCCCACCGCAGCCACGGCCGCGTCAGGCATCCACGTACTATATATTTACCACAAAACAATAGTTCGAGACTAATATTTTCGCGGAGAGCCCGAGCGTCCCCCAGAACACTCCCGGAGCAGGTTCCGGCCCGAGTCTAGCAGTACACGCGAATCGCCAAGAGCCGAAGAGTCGAGTCATCGGCCCAGACCCTTTCGAATCGCTGAAATCATTTTGCGCCAAGACAGCTGCCATCTTTTCTGCGCGGCGTGCAGAGGAGGTCCGCTGACGGGTTGGAGCTGCGGCGCGGGTGCATAGGTCCAGAGGGCCCACGTCCAAATAAGCGTCATGGCCAAAAAACTTACGGGGGTCAAAAATCTCCACATGAAGAAGAATGAACTATTCAAGTCGAATGCAGAGAAATTCGCGATGGAAATCGAGACATAAAGTCCCATTCCCACAGCCATTCCCCAGATGTTTCTGCCCATCGGCACATTGTAAAATCGGGCCAGCAGCAGGAGCGCGGCCAGCCAGACAACGACGGTCAGCCCTGCCTTGCGCTCGAGGTCGAGAAAGAAATTGCCTTGTGGTTCAGCCAGGAAGTAGAAAGTAACTGCCAAGGCGGTCAGCAGTACCAGGAGGACACGCGTGGCAATGGCGCGAAGGACGGTCCGCACCGGAAAGGCATTCCGGAAGATTTCCCAGGCTACACAAAATCGTAGCAAAACAACCAGCAGGTCGCTGTACCAGTAGATTATGGAGTAGAGGGGCTGGTTGCTGTCGTTGAAGATGCCAACGGCGATGGCCCGGAGGAATGTGAAAACGAGGTACACACTAAACAGAGGATAGTGGCTCCAGTGGCGTTCCTTGTAACAGCGCCAGAGGAGCAGGACGAACACAAGCCAACCTGCTCCAATCACAGCCGCGTCCACAATCCACATGGCGCCTGTTTACCACACAACCGGCGCATGAGAATAGGGGCTCCCCGGGGGCGCCCGAGGCGCCCCCGGAGGCATCAAGGAGCCCGATTCGGTTCGAGCAGATCACCACGGCCACGGGGGCGGGGGAGGTGGCGGGGGTGGCGGCCACGGGTCATCCAGAAACGACGGGACTTTCGAGCAACGTAGGTCTTTCATGGGCATTCCTCCTTAGGGAGCGAATTCGCCTGGACCTTATGCGCTCAGGAGTCAGTTCTTGATTTCCATCTGGATTCTTTCAGCCGACTGAACAGGCTTGCGTGGGGGGGCTCAGTTGAGGTATTAGTAGCGGTATGCAGAGAGTTGACCAACTGAATAATCTTCTGGAGCGCTCCCTGGGGTGTTTACCCAGTCCGTTTGCCCGGCTGGTGTTCGTGGCTTCGATTTACGATCCCTATGCCGGGCGCTACATGCACGAGGGCTGGGCACACGTAGCGTCGTCAAAAGAAATCCATCGGTCTCTTCAAAAAGCCCACCTGACAGCGTTCGAGGAAGTTCTCAGCCTTCCGCTGGAAGAACTCGGCGGGCAGTTGCAGGAACACTTCAACAACTTGGGCGGGGCGGATCGGAAGATCATCCGGTCGTGGCTGGAGGCAGAGCCCTTTCGTGACGCCATCCCCGGCGGGGCGTCAAGCCTGCAAAGAGAGTTCTTTATTTCTCAGATGAGGACGACGCTGTGGATGTTGGTGAGCGCTTTTAGTCTTGAGGTTTTGCCGGAACGATACGCATCGCGACTCCAACCACCTGCCCCACGATCTCCGCATCATCCGGGAACCTGAAGCTTTCCGCGGCCACCGAGGACATGGGATGAGGGATCAAGGTGAGACGCGCCTCGTCCACCTGGCACCAGGCACAGCGGTATCCGTCGCGTAATTCGATGAAATAGATGGGCCTTTCGTATTCGTGGGTCCACCCGGTCTGCACGACGCGACGGCGTTGACCGTCGATCATCACCAGGGCGCCGGGCCGGAGCAGCGGATACATCGTGAGGTCCGCCAGTCCGATAAAGCCGTACATCTGGCGGCGCGGGTCCACCTCCTGAAGCAGTACGGCGGGCACCTTGCCCCACAGTGCCACCACCCGATTCAACAACTGGGTCGTGTCCCATCGGAAGCTCGGGTCCATCCTGACCGGCAGGGTGACTAACGTGTCCAAGCTGTGCGCTTCGACGGCCACCGGATGCGTTGCGTCCAGCTTTAGGTATTCGCGGTAATGGTGGATGCGGTCGGGGTTGGCACCATAGCGCGTGAGGAGATCGATGAAATCGATCCCGTAGATTGCGCAGATACTGAAAATCTTGAAGACGCTTGGCGGGGAATTCTCATTTTCGATCTGGCTCAGGCGCGCCGCCGAAATATAAAACTCGGGATTCTGCTCTTCGGCAGCAATCAGGGCGCTGGCTTTCTGGACGTCGCGCACGCCCAGGCCAAGCCGTTCCCGCAAATCCTTCAAATATTTTCCAGGAATCGTCATGACAATTGGCCGAGGCTCTATCTAAGAAATACTTCCGTCAACTTTGCCAAGGAGAGGTTAAACGTTCAGTTAACTGAACGCCGGGCGATTTGCCGGACACCTGGGGGTAGTTGAACTAGGCAGGCGCCTTTTGTCAAGCGGGTTCCGCCCCCTCGATGGAAGCGTCCCTGTCGGCCATCGGCCAACGGCAAATCCCCAGCGAGGGTGGGCACGACTCTCTGCGTTGGGCCCTCGGCGCGGACGGGTTCCTTTTCGATCGCGCTGCGATTTTCCGGTCTCTAATTTCCGGGCGGTGCCGTCTGCTCGGGCTGCTTGAGCAGCTTCCATTCCGGCGGCTCCACGCCCAGCAGGTTGTGGACAAAGAAATCTTGCAGCAGATGCTGTCCGTAGGTGCCTCCGGCGCCATGCCGGCCTCCGGGAACGTAAAGCAGGTCGAATTTCTTGTTGTGCTTGATGAGCTGGTTCACGACCTGCCAGGTCGAAGACGGATCCACGTTGGTGTCCAGCTCTCCCAACACGAGGAGAAGTTTCCCCTGCAAACGAGAGGCGTTATCTACGTTCGACGCGGCCGCGTATTGGGGTCCGAGCGGCCAGCCCATCCACTGCTCGTTCCACCAGATTTTGTCCATGCGGTTGTCGTGACACCCGCTGTTGGAAACGGCGGCTTTGTAGAACTCGGGATGGAACAACAAGGCACCCAGCGCACTCTGTCCCCCCGCCGAGGTCCCGTAGATGCCGACGCGCGTGATGTCGTACCAGGGATACTTCGCGGCGACGGCTTTGTGCCACAGGATGCGGTCGGGAAAGCCGGCGTCGGCAAGGTCTTGCCAGGCGACATCATGGAAGGCGCGGGAACGATTATTCGTCCCCATCCCATCCATCTGCACGACGATGAAGCCCAGCTCGGCCAGAGCATTCGCCGTGCCGGCGAAAGTTTTGGGCACGAACGACCCTTGTGGCCCAGCGTAGATGGTCTCGATCACGGGGTATTTCTTTGAGGGATCGAAATTGGTCGGCCGATAAATCACGCCCCAGATGTCTGTTTTGCCATCGCGACCCTTGGCGACAAAGACCTCGGGCGCCTTCCAACCGGCGGCGACGAGAGCGGAAGCGTCACCGCGTTCGAGGTCCATCAGGACTTTGCGGTCTTCGGTCCGGCGAAGCTGGGAAATGGTGGGCTGATCCACGCGCGACCAGGTGTCCACGTAGTATTTCCGATCCCGCGAGTAGCTCACCGTATGGTCGCCCTCCGCGTCGGTCAGTGCCGTCAGGCCGGTGCCGTCGAAATTGATCCGGTAATAGTGGGTGAAATAGGGATCTTGCCCGGAAATCATACCGCTGGCGCGGAACCAGATTTGCCGCTTGGCCTCATCGACGTAATCCACAAATCGAACCACCCAGTTTCCTTTGGTGATCTGATTCTTCACCGCGCCAGTGATGCCGTCGTAGAGGTACAAGTGTTCCCACCCATCCCGCTCCGAGGCCCAGAGGATTTCCTTGCCGTCGGCCAGATCCCGGCGAAATTTTTTCCCCGTGTCGGTGCGGTTTTCGACCAAGGGACGGTAGTCAACGAAGGTCGGGCTCTCCTCCGAAATCAGCACGCGCGCTTTTCCAGATTGGGCATCCACTTCGATCACGCGATAGACCTGGTGGCCCCGCTGGTTGTATTCGAAGGTGAAGCCCCGGCTGTCCTTCCACCAGACCGGCGCGGTGAGGTTGAAGGGGTTGGGGAACAGGCTGTTGTCTATGAGGATTTCTTTCTTGGTATCCAACTCGAACAGCGCGGGCTGCGCGATATCGAGGGTATCGCCCGGTTTGGCATAGACGATAGTCGAATGCTTCGGCTGGACCTGATCGGCAGGCGAGGATTCCACATAGTAGACCTCTCGCTGGTAACCCGGACGAGTGCGGTAGGCAACCAGGCGTTTGGAATCCGGCGACCAGGCGATGGAGCGCAAGGTGTAGTAGTTGTCTTCGGACCCGTCGTAGCTCAGCGGCACGCTTTCCGTCTGGCCTTTGCGTCGAAGGAAGACGTTGTAGTTCTGGATGAACGCTTCCCAATTTCCATCCGGAGAAGTCCTCGATGTTTCGGGCGGTTGGCCGCTGGGGCCGCGGCCAGCCTGCGCCTGCTGCGGATTGAGCGACTCGATTCCGTCCTGCACCTCGGTGTCGAGCATCGCAGGGCTGGCCAGCAAATCGTCTTCGGGCGAGAGGGAGGCGTCCTGCGGTCCGCGTGCCCCCGGTGCGCCGGGCGCCTGCGGAACGGCCGCTCCCTTTTTGCATTCGTACGCGGTCAGGTCGCACTTCCACATATAGCCCGCCGCTGCGAATTCAATGGCGCGCTCCTGATCAGTGAAGGTCAGCGCACCCGTCACGCCGCCCCTCGCAGGCGGGCCGCCGCGACCTGCGGGCCGTGGATCCACAAAGGGCAACGCCTGCGCGGTGTATTTCTCGCCCGACGCAGAGGAAAGAGCCGCCGCGAGTTTTTCGTGATCGAAGGCCGGCTTTTTGGTCAGCGCGTCCGCATCGACCAAAACGAATTCGTGGCCGCCCCGGACCGTCTTTCGGTACCAGAAATGACTAGTCCCCTCGATCCAATTGGCCTGGCCCGGAATATTGACGGCAAGGCCCTGGAATTTTTCTCGAATTGCCTGGGCCCGCTGATAGTCGGCCAGTGTTCCTTGCGCATTCGCCGGCAGAGCGGCAAGAGCAAGTGACAGCAGGACCGCGGCCGTCAAAATGCCGCCGTTCACGAAAAGCTGCGTAGCGCGCTTCATGGTTCCTCCTAAATCGAGAAGACGTTCCGTGGATGGTTGGAAAGGCAGACGAACCAGGGAATCCTTGGGCAGCTCGATCGTCCACATGGATGTCTCATCGGGCACCCGCATCTCAATCTGTCGCCGCTGGGGCCGCGGTCACGAGGCATGGGCATGTGAGTCGAGTGCAAGCCCCCGCGTGGCATCTCTAGTTTTTCGTCGGTTGAATCCACCGGTCGGTGTCTAAGAAAGCGCTCTCAACGGGGGGAGCTGAATCCTCGCCCCGGGGCGAATC
>Ga0315268_10005447_pt1 | contig 13680 bp, 13 predicted proteins | sample C1_top_MG_FD_204535 | JGI IMG/M metagenome (GOLD analysis project Ga0315268, IMG submission 204535) | Sediment microbial communities from Yellowstone Lake, YNP, Wyoming, USA - C1_top | ecosystem: Environmental > Aquatic > Freshwater > Lake > Sediment | place: USA: Wyoming | collected 2017-08-01 | reverse complement strand
CAGTTGGGTCAGGAAGTGGTTCACCGGGGTGGGGACGCCCAGGGCCGCCCCCCGGGCCGCCACCTGGGCGTTCAGGGCCTCAATTTCCGTGGGCCGCCCCGCCAGGACATCCTGTAACATGGAGGAGCGGTTGGCCGCGGTGTCGGTGCACACCTGGCGGAGGCGCGCCAGGGGGTCTGCGGCCAGGGCCACCCCCACCGCCTGGGCCACCGCCTGGGCTTCCCGGGCCGCGGCCAGGGCCAGCTCCCAGGCTGCGGGCAGGTCCGGCAAGGTGCCGTTGGGCACCCGCAGCAGGGCGGTGAGGGGATTGATGGCCACGTTGACCACCAGTTTCTCCCACAAGACGGCTTCAATGTGGCTGCTTACCTGGCACTCCAGGCCGGCCCGGCGGAAGACCTGGACCACCGCGGCCACTTCCGCGGGCGAGGCGGTAGAGCCCGGGGGAGCGCCGATGATGATGGGCCCCGCCCCGGCATGGATGACGCGGCCCTCGTCCTGCCGGGTCACCCCCAGGAAGCCCACCCCCGCCAGCAACCGCTGGGGGCCGACCTCCCGGGCCATCTCCTCCAGGTTCCCCAGGCCGTTTTGCAGGGTGAGGGCCAGCCCTCCCTGGGACATCAGCGGGTGTAGTTCCTGGGCCGCAGCCCTGCTCTGGTGGGCCTTCACCGCCATAATAGTCAGGTCTCGGGGGCCCGCCTCATCAGGCAGGCCGATGGGCACCGGCAGCACCCGCTGGTCGCCGGTAAGGGTCCGGAGCCGGATGCCCCGCTCTTTAAGCAGGGCCACCCGCTCGGGGCGGTAATCCACCAGGAAGACGTCCTCTCCCGCTTCCATGAGAAAGGCGGCCAGCAAACAACCCAGGGCCCCCGGTCCCAAGACAGCTATTCTCATGGTTCCTTCGACTTGCCGTTAGCAGAAATCTTGGAAAAAAATTACCAAACTCTAAACCAGGCTTTTTGCCAGAGTCTTCGGCTCACCCGTAAAGCATGAAAAGTAATGTCGGGCGGTTCTCCGCGCCTGCTACCAGTCCCATGCAGTGGCGCGCTTGGCGCGCCCTAGGCAAGAACTCTTTAGACCAGGGTCTTAAAAAGGTTAGCTGGCTTTGTTGATAGAAATTCCTTCAATATTATTTATCTTTTAAACGATTTATAGTAAAATTTCTACGAAGTATTTCAGGAAGGGGAGTTAAATGGCGGCGCCCATGAAAATGGCCAGGCAGTTCGACCAGGAACTGGACGAACTGAGACAGAACCTGCTGCGTATGGCGACTATGGCAGAGACTGCCGTGGGCAAGAGTATCTTGTCGGTGACCAACCGCAACTCCGATCTGGCCCGGGAGGTTATCACCGATGACATCACCTTAAACCGCATGGAGCTGGCCATCGAGGAACAGGCCTTCAAACTGCTGGCCTTGCGCCAACCCCTGGCCACGGACCTGCGGCTCACGGTGGCGGCCATGCGCATCGCCACCGAACTGGAGCGCATCGGCGATCAGTCGGTGAACATCGCCGAACGGGCCCTGGAGCTCAACAGCCGCCCGCCCCTGCAGCTCCCCTTCGATCTCAAGATCATGGCCGACATGGCCTTAGGCATGGTCCGCACCAGCATCGACGCCTTTGTGCAGCAGGACCCGAAGCTGGCCATCAAGGTGTGTCAGCGGGACGTGGAGGTGGACCTGCTGGACGATGAGTATATCCAGAAGATCCTGGATTGCATGATCAAGGAGTCACGCTGGGTGACGCGGCTGCACCACTTCATCATCGTGGTCCGGAACCTGGAGCGCATCGCGGATCTGGCCACCAACATTGCCGAGAACATCGTCTTCATCGTGGAAGGCCGGGTCATCAAGCATCAGTGCGAAGAGTGGATGCTCTCGGCGACCCCCACCTGACCTGGGCCTGGGCCAGTTTCTCTTCCAACATCCGGAGCTCTTGCGCCACCTTGGGGATGGTCTTGCGGTCCCGCTCCAGGGTCTGGAGGGCGTGGACCACGGAGGCATGGGTGCGCTGGAAGAGGCGTCCCAACTGCCCCATGGTCTTTTCCGTATAAATCCGGCAGAAATAGAGGGCCATCTGCCGGGCCCGCACCAGCCGCTTCTGGCGGGAGCGCCCCAGCATTTCCGCCAGGCTCACCCCGTAATAATCTCCCACGATCTGCTGAATTTGGGGGGTGGCCAACCGGCTGTCCACCGCTTTTAAATCCTGGAGCACTTCCTGGGCCAGGCGCAGGCTGAAGGGCTCGTCCAGCAGGGTGGCCCGGGCTGCCAGGCAATCCAGGGCGCTCTCCAGGCGGCGCACGTCATCGGCCACGTACTCCGCCAGGTACTCCAGGATCTTGACGGAGACCTGCACCCCCCGGTTTTCCGCCTTACGGGCCAGGATCTGCACCCGGGTGAGGAAGTCCGGGGGGCCGATGGGGGTGATGACGCCGCCGGTGAGGCGGGAGCGCAGCTCCTGGGAGAGCTGGCTGATCTCCCCCGGCAGGTAGCAGCTGGTGAAGACCAGCCGCTTGTTCTGGCCCATGAGGGTGTCCAGGGTGTAGCAGACTTCCGCCTGGATTTTTTCCTTGCCGCTCAAAAACTGGACTTCCTCCAGGAGCAAAACGTCGCAATCCTTCCGGAAACGCTCTTTGAAATCGGACATGCTGCCGCTTTTGAGGGCCTGCACCATCTGGTTGGCGAAATTCTCGGCGGTGAGATAAAGCACCTGGCCGGGGCCTTTGGACGAAAGGATGAAGTTGCCCATGGCATGGGACAGGTGGCTCTTGCCCAGGCCGGGGCCTGAGGTGAGGAACAGGATGCGGTTGTAAAAGGTGTCGTTCCGGGCCAGGGCCCGGGAAGCCTGGTAGGCCAGGCGGTTGGAGGCGCCCACCACGAACTTGTCGAAAGTGAAGGCCCGGTTGAACGCGGCCCCATTGCCGTTGGGCAGCAGCGGCAACGCCGGCTGTACTATTTGCGGCAGGGCCAGGGGGCGCGGCGGCGCGGTGAGCAGTTTCAGCTTCACCGGCAAGCTGGCGGTCCCCATGGTGTGCAGGGCTTGCTGGATCAATTTAAGGTAGTGGGCTTGGACCCACCTGAGAGCGAAGGGATTGGGACAGGCCAACCAGAGTTCCCCCCCCGGGCCGGGCTCCAGCCTGAGGGGCTCGATCCACAGGTGGAAAGTGGCGGGGGGGATTTGCGTCTTGATTATGTCCTTGATGGTTCCCCAGGTCCCTTCCATAGTCTCCTTTCTGATGCCGTCCTTGGTAGGCGTCATATTACTTCCGGCGAACTACCGGGTCAAAGGAGATGGACCGAAATGAACCTTAGCCGTACCCGCGGCCGGGGGAGAAAAGCGGTGATGCAAAACGCAATGATAATGCGGCCTGGATTTTGAGAAGGTAAAGGTTAATGAATTCAACGACATAAAAAGTCTCAACCATAAGGTTTGGAGCCCTCGAACCGGGGAAAAACTAAGTTTGGGTTTTGCCAATCTCGCGCATCCTGAGTTTTTCGAGGAATTTCATAAGGAGAAAAAATTATCCCGGTTAAAAAACGCTATCCCGCTAAATTCAATCCAGAACTCCCTTAAATAATATTTTTTCTATGAATTACAATCACTTGCCTGAAATGCATCAATGCCCTCCCCTTAGCCCCGCAAGTACTCCTTCTAGAGCAAGATAGTCTCCTTGAGACCTCTGCAAAACTGGCTTATTTCCCTCTAAACAAGGGTAATAAGAGATTAACTGGCATTTTGATTGGTGGGCCATGCCCCCCTACATTTAATAAATCTTTTAAAATCAAGGTCTTTCCTGTAGGGGCACCGCGTGCTGTGCCCTTTACGGAAAGGCTTGGATTTGGAATCCGTTAATTTCGCAGAGGTCTCAAAATCGCTATCCGCAGTCAGCTTCCAGCAAAGACCATGGATTGGCGTAGGCGACCCAAGTGTAGGGTGGGCACCGCCCACCATCATTTCTTTTAAGAAAACCCAAAGGGACTGTTCCAGATTCTCATCCTTCGTTGTGACCTTCAGATAATGATGGTTCGTTCAGAATGACCTATGGAGGTGTATTCGGGGTTTTGCAATGGCTTCTATCATAAGCTAAGAGCTAATTGTCACGGTGCCTTCGGCAGAGGGTGGGCAAGTCAGCCCTGACGTCCCGAGAAGGGACCCCCGACCAAAGAACCAACCACCCCCATTGGGTTCCAGCGCCTTCTGCTACCCACCCTCTGTTACCTTGACAAATCTTTGGAACGGGGTATCATTTCCTAATAAATTTCCTGCAAAATCTTTCTTGAGGCCCGCCATGATCAATTATGTGGCTTACCGTAAGTTCGTCACCCTGAGGAACGGCAAACGGGTGATGTTCCGGTTCCTCAACGACCAGGACCGGGAAGGCATAGTCCAGCTCTTTCAGGAGGCCCCGGAGGAGGATACCCGGTTCCTGAAACAGGATGTCAAGGACTTGAAGCTGGTCAACTACTGGATCGACCATCTCAACTACCGCAAGGTCTTGCCCCTGCTGGCGGTGGAACTGGAGAGCAACCGGATCATCGCCGACGCCACCCTGCACCGGGGGAAGCACGCGGCCAAACACATCGGAGAGATCCGGATCTTCGTGTCCCGCTCCTTCCGCAACCTGGGTCTGGGGTCCGTGATGCTGGAGGAATTGATCAGCCTGGCCAAGCAAGTGAACTTGCAGTGGCTCAAGGCGGAGGTCATGGCGGACCACAAGAAGGTGATCAAGGCCTTTCGGGCCAAGGGTTTCGAGCAAAAAGCCATTTTGGACGACTATTTTCTCCGCAAGGACGGCGTGACCCACGACGTCATGCTGATGATGCGCCCGGTGGTGCGAAAAGAAGAGGCGGAATTTTAACTGCAGGGAAGATCCGGCAGGGGCCCGGCCCATGCCGCCGTGCGCCTGCCATTTCCCTTAATTTTTCAGGATGTGGTCCATGGGCCGGGTAGTTACTGGTCTCGAAGTCTTCCTGGCTGAACCCCCTGCCTGGGTGCGAGGCGCCCGCCTGGGCTTTCTGAACCATATCCCCAGCGTCGGCCCGGATTTCACCAGCGCCCGGGAGCTCATCGCCCGGCGTTTTCCCGGCCAGTTGCAAGTCCTGTTCAGTCCCCAGCACGGGCTGTTGGGGGAAAAGCAGGACAACATGATCGCCTCCGCGGATTTCCTCGATCCCCTTCTGAAGCTGCCGGTGGTCAGCCTTTACGGGCCCCGCCTGGCGCCGCCGCCCGAGTCCCTGGCCGCAGTGGACGTCATCCTGGCGGACCTGGCGGACGTGGGCACCCGGGTCTATACCTTTGCCGCCACCCTGGCTAAGGTGATGGAGGTGTCGGGGCCGCTGGGGAAAAAGGTGGCGGTGCTGGACCGGCCCAACCCCATTTCCGGGGCCGCGGTGGAGGGGAACCTGCTGCGGCCCCAGTGGGCCTCCTTTGTGGGGCCGTACCCCCTGCCCATGCGCCACGGGTTTTCCCTGGGGGAGCTGGCCCGGTATTACCGGGTTACCCAGGATTTGGAGTGCGACCTGGAGGTGGTGCCGGCCCGGGGCTGGCGGCGGGGTCAGTATTTCGACGACACCGGCCTCCCCTGGGTGCTGCCCTCCCCCAATCTGCCCACCCTGGACAGCGCCCTGGTCTATCCAGGCCAGGTGCTGCTGGAGGGCACCAACCTCTCGGAAGGCCGGGGCACCACCCGGCCCTTTGAGCTCTGCGGCGCCCCCTTCCTGGAACTGGACCGGCTCCGGCCGGTTCTGAAAGAACACCCCCTGCCGGGAGTGATCCTGCGGGAGGCCTGCTTCGAACCCACCTTCCACAAGTGGGCCGGGGACCTGTGCCGGGGCTACCAGCTCCACGTCACCGACCGCCGCACCTTCAAGCCTTATTACACCACCCTGACGCTGCTGGCCGCCATCCGGCAGCTCTATCCCGAACAATTCGCCTGGCGCCGGCCGCCCTACGAATACGAGCTGGAGCGGCTGCCCATCGACCTGCTCACCGGGGATGACTGCATCCGGCGGGGCCTGGACCGGGGGCTCACCGCCTCCGAGCTGGAAGCCGCCTGGCAGGAGGACCTGGAGCGGTTTTGCGAAGTGCGGCAGGAGTTTTTGCTGTACCCGGATTAAGTGGTAGGGCGCGTTGCCCGCGCCACTGTATGGTGCGTAAAACGCACCCTACATTTCTTTTTTATCCAGGTTGCGGACCGGTAGGCGCATAAAGCGCTTTGAGGTTGATCTCCTTGGCCGACTTTCTGACTTGCGCAATGTCATACTGCACCTGAAGCTGTAACCAACCCTCAGGACTGCGGCCAAAAGCCTGGGACAACCTGACGGCCATTTCCGGGGAAATGCCCGCGTGACCGTTCAACAGCATTGAGAGGGTCTTGCGGGTCACGCCGAGTCCTTGCGCGGCCTGCGTGACGGTCAAGCCCAGGGGCTCGAGGCACAATTCCCGGATAATCTCGCCCGGATGCGGTGGATTTTTCAGAGCCATGGCGTGTCACTCCCGATGGTAGGTTCATCACAACTATGCAACCTTGGGCGACAGCCGCTCAACAATAATTTCGGCGGCACGCCGGCGCGCCTGCGCCAGATCATAATTCACCTGCATCCGTAGCCAGGTATCCGCCGTCCCGCCGAACGCCTTTTCAAAACGGATCGCCATTTCCGGCGTAACCCCGCTACGCCCCGCCACGATGTTATGAAGCTGCTGCCGCGTGATATGGAGAGCCGCCGCGGCTTCCGCCACCGTCAAGCTCAGATCGTCAAGACATTCTTTAACCAGAAGACCGGGATGAACCGGATTCTTCATCTCCATGGCGTTCTCCTTTCCTAATGGTAATCGACAAAATCAAGGTCGAAAGCTTCGCCGCCTTCAAACCGAAAAATAATCCGCCAATTGGCGCGGACGGTAACTGAAAAAACCCTTGTAATTTTCCTTTAAGGGGGCGCAAACGAAAAGTCGGAATATCCATGGCCTCAATTGCTTGCGCAGCGTGCAGGGCGGAGAGAATCAGCCTTATCCGGGCGACCATCTCCGGCGGCAACTTGCTGCCGTCGTCATGCTGAAACAGCCGTTGCAAGCCTTTGTGCCGGAAATTCCGAACCATTGAGTTTATTGTAAAATGTAAATTTACATTTTACAAGACTTTTTTCATGTCTCTGCGGGGCATTGTTTTGACTAGTTTGTAGGGTTTCCGGGGATAACCCACGGCCTGTCTTGACCATGGTTTTGAGCATTGGACAAATAGGTACATTCTTTCTAATCAGGCTCCGAATGGTATAGTCTTAAAAACTACCTGAGAGTTTTCGTAGGGCGCGTTCCACGCGCCACTTTATGGTGCGTGAAACGCACCCTACGAAGCTTCATTCTGTCTAATCGGGCCACGAACCTTTTGGTGCGACCCATCGGGTCGCCCCTACTTACACGGGTTGGGAGGGGGGCTTGGGGGGAGGGCAGGGACGAAGTCCCTTGCCCTCCCCCAAGAACATATCGAAAAAAACCTTCACGGAAACAGGCGGCGGATGGCGGCGGCCAGGGTGTCCACGCCCAGGAGTTCCAGGCCGGGGAACTCCCCCAGGTGCTCCTGTTGGCGGCGGGCCAGGAGGGCCCGGCGGAATCCCAGTTTACGGCCTTCCTTGAGGCGCAGTTCCGGGGCGCTGACGGCCCGCACCTCGCCGGTGAGACCCACTTCCCCGAAGATCAGGGTGTCGGTGGGCACCGGCCGGTCCAGGAAGGAGGAGGCCAGGGCCAGGGCCACCCCCAGGTCCAGGGCCGGCTCGCTGAGGCGCACCCCCCCGGCCACGTTGACGAAGAGGTCCTGACCGCCCATCCCCAGGCCCACCCGTTTTTCCAGGATGGCCACCAGGAGCGAGACCCGGCCCGGCTCCACCCCCATGACCTGGCGCCGGGGCAGGGCCAGAGAGGAAGGGGAGACCAGGGCCTGGACTTCCACCAGGATGGGGCGGGAGCCCTCCAGGCTGGGGACCACCACCGCGCCCGGCACCTCCAGGGAGCGTTCCGCCATGAACAGCCCCGAGGGGTTGGCCACCTCCAGGAGGCCGGCCTCCTGCATCTCAAAGACCCCCAGTTCGTGGGTGGGGCCGAAGCGGTTCTTCACGGTGCGCAACAGCCGGAAGGCGTGGGACCGGTCCCCCTCCAGGTAAAGCACCGTGTCCACCAGGTGCTCCAGCACCATGGGGCCGGCGATGGTGCCCTCCTTGGTGACGTGGCCGATGAGAAAGGTGGCGATGCCGGTGAGCTTGGCCTGCTGCACCAGCCGGAAGGCGGTCTCCCGGACCTGGGTCAGGGACCCGGGCGCGGCCGGCAGGGTGGCGGTGTACAGGGTCTGGATGGAGTCCAGGGCCAGGAAGGCCGGGGCCACTTCCTGCACCACTTGCAAGATGTTTTCCAGGCAGGTTTCGGTGGCTACCAGCAGCCCCGGCGACTCCAGGCCCAACCGGGTGGCCCGGAGCTTGAGCTGGGATTCGGACTCTTCCCCGGAAATATAAAGGCCGGTGCGGCCGCCCTGGCAGAGGCGGTCCAGCACTTGCAGGATCAGGGTGGATTTGCCGATGCCGGGGTCCCCCCCCACCAGGACCACGGAACCGTGCACCACGCTGCCGCCCAGGGTACGGTCGAACTCGGTGATGCCGGTGACCTGGCGGACCTCCGGGGCCGCCTCCAGCCGGAGCAGGCTCTGGGGGGCGCGGCGCCGGGGCGGCAGCTGGTAGTCGGCCACCGGCCCGCTGGGCACGGCTTCCTCGGCCAGGGAGCTCCAGGCGCCGCATTCCGGGCAGCGGCCCAGCCACTTGGGGGCCTGGTAGCCGCAACTCTGGCAGATAAATACGGTTTTTCCGGGCCGGGCCATGGGGGCTCCTTGGGCGCCGTCAGCCATCGGGGGCCGAGGCGAACTGGGCCTGATTTTACTTGAAGGCGCCTGATGATTGCAATGAGAACCTGGGGGCCTGGGGGCAACCGGCGAGAAGCGCCCCGGCGGGGGAGGGGCCGGGCAAAAATTGACTAAGATCCCGCCTTGGGGTAATCTGGCCGGAAGCTGGCCAGAGCGCCGGGTTGGATGGAGCCTTACCTCGCAGGGGAGCTTACCGGCATGGGGGGAAAAAATTTTGAGAGGCTATTTTGAAACCCGGGCTTTCTGTCATCCTGCACGAACCATCATGACCTTAAGGTCACAACGAAGGATGAAAATTTGGAACAGCCCGCCTGGGTTTTCTTAAAAGAAATGATGGTGGGTGGTGCCCACCCTACATTTGGGACGCCTGCGCCAATCCATGGTCTTTGCTGAAAGCTGACTACTGATAGCTATTTTTATATAAAGTAAGTGGGGGCGTAAGACGCACCCTACGTGCTGAATGGAAGACTTGGACTTATCACCGCTAATGGAGAAGTACGACGAAAATCTGCGCCAGGGCGTCGGTCAACTGGCCCCCCGGCGCTCTTTGGCAGTATTGCAAGAGCTGGCGGCGGCCCGGCAGGTTCAAGTCTACCTGGTGGGGGGGTCGGTGCGGGAGCTGGCTCTGGGGCGCCAGGCCCCGGACCTGGACCTGGCGGTGTCGGCCCGGACCCTGGAGCTGGGCCGGGAACTGGCCGGAACCCTGAAGGGCACCTTCGTGCTGCTGGACGAAGGCGAGCGCACCGCCCGGGTGGTATGGCCGGGGGAGATCCTGGACCTGGCGGAATTCCGGGCCCCCAGCCTGGAAGGCGACCTTAAGGCCCGGGATTTCACGATCAACGCCATGGCCCTGGAGCTGGAGGCGGTCCTGGGCCGGCGCCCCCTGACGCTCCGGGACCCCGCCGGCGGCCTCCAGGACCTGGCCCAGGGGGTGATCCGGGTCCTGGCCCCGGAAAACCTCCAGTACGACCCCCTGCGTCTGCTGCGGGCCTACCGGTTCGCCGCCACTCACGGCTTCCGCCTCACCCCGGAAACGGTGGCCGCGGTGCGCCGCTACCTGGCGGAGTTTCCCCGGGTGGCGGGGGAGCGGGTGCACCAGGAGCTCTTCCTCCTGCTGGCGGCGCCCCGGGCCGGGGCGGTGCTTCAGGAAATGGACCGGTCGGGGCTGTTGACCCAGGTCTTCCCTGAGCTGCAGGACGCCAAAGAGGTGGAGCAAAACGGCTTCCACCACCTGGACGTCTATGACCATTTGCTGGAAACCGTGGTTTGCCTGGAGATGGTTCTGGCGGCTCCGGAGCAGTACTTTGGGGAGCTGGCCGGGGAGTTGGCCCGCTACGCCGCGGTGCCCCCCAAAACCGCGCTGCTGAAGCTGGCGGCCCTGTTTCACGACGTGGGCAAGCCCCAGGTGCGGGAACGCCGCAGCCAGCCGGAGCGTTACACCTTTTATTACCATGAGAAGCTGGGGCTGGAGATTTTTGCGGCAGTAGCCCGGAGACTGCGGCTGAGCAGCAGCGAAGCCAAGACGGTGGCCAGCCTCATCAGTCTGCACATGCGTCCCTTTTTGCTCCTGCCGGCCTTCCGGGAGGGCGAGCTCAGCCTGCGGGCCCTGGGCCGGTTGGTGCGGGCGGCCCGGGCCGAACTGCCCGGCCTCTTCGCCCTGGCCATGGGCGACAGCCTGGCGGGGCAGGGCCCCGACAAACCGGCGGACTCTGAAGCGGTGCTGGCCCATCTGGCCGATGAAGCTTACCGGTTTCTCACCGAGCGCCTGGAGCCCCAGGAGCGCCGGCCACGGCTCATCAGCGGCCACGACCTCATCGGCCTGGGACTGCAGCCGGGCCCGCAATTCAGGCAGATCCTCACCGCGGTGGAGGAAGCCCAGTGGGAAGGCACGGTAAAAACCCGGGAAGAAGCCTTGCAGTTAGCCCGGCTGCTGGCGGAGCAGGGGCGGCCGGGTTAGTAGGCAGGGTCCACCCGCAATATGGCCGCGGCTACCAGGCAGGACTTTGAAGTATTTTAAAGATAATAATTTTTTTTCAGATAAAATATTGCTGGAAAACATTTTGGAGGACCTTATTCTATATAAAATAAAGTTTATAGGGGAGATGTCCCTATGCAACCCTTAAATCGGGACCCTCAGGGCAGCAGCCTCATCCGGCTGCGGGGGGTGTACCCCTCATTGAAAACCGCCTTGCAAAAAGTGGCCGACCTGGTCCTGCGGCAGCCGGAAATGGTCATCTACGTCTCGGTCAATGCCGTGGCCGCCGCAGCCGGGGTGAGCGAAGCCACCGTCATGCGCTTTTGCCGCACCCTGGGATTCAAGGGCTTCCAGGACTTCAAGATCGCCCTGGCCCGGGAGCTGGTGACGTCGCCGCAGCATACCCCGGAAGAGGTGGGGTCTGACGACGGTCCGGTGGCCATCGTGCGCCAGGTGTTCCAGCGCGGCAGCGCCGCCCTGCAGGATACCCTGCAAGTGCTGGATGCCGAGGCGGCGCAGGAGGCGGCCCAGGCCCTGCTCCAGGCCCGCCGGGCCCTGATTGTTGGGGTGGGCGCCTCCGCTCCCATCGTCAGCTATGCCGTCAACCGCTTCTTCTTATTGGGTATTGATGCCCATGATTACACCGACGTTTACAACCTGCTGATGGCAGTTTCCCTGGCGGGGCCCGAAGACGTGCTGTTGATCATCTCTCATTTGGGCAGCACCAGGGAGGTGGTGGAGGCGGCCCAATTGGCCAGAGAGGCCGGCGCTAAGGTCATCGCGGTCACCAACAACTCCCTTGCACCCCTGAGCCGGGTCTCGGACCTGGTTTTAGTCACCGCCTCCGGGGAGAGCAGCCCCCAGCAGGGGGGGATGGCATCGTTCCATTGCCGCGCCTTCGTTATCGACTGCCTCTTCGCGCTGATGGTCCAGGCCCGGCCCCAGCAGGTGCAGGAGAATAACGCCAAGATTGACAAAGTCATCAGCAATGGCAACCTGAACTTCCGAAGGGCTTCTTAAGGGCGTTTTGGTTCAGGGGGGAAGGAGTCGCCTCCTGAACCGGCCTCAACCTTGCAGCGCCAGCCACGGTCAATGACAACCTCAAGTCAACTGAAGCAGGAAATCGTGCGCATCTGCGGGATGCTGCACCGCAAAAATTACCTGGCCGCCACCGACGGTAACGTCAGCGTGCGCCTGGGAGACCGGGTGCTCGTCACCCCCACCGGGGTGCACAAGGGCTACATGGAGGCGGACCAGGTGCTCACCGTGGACCTTACGGGCCAGGTGCTGGCGGGGGAGGGGCGGCCCACCTCGGAGCTCCGCATGCACCTGCTGGCCTATGAGCTGCGCCCGGAGGTGGGGGCGGTGGTGCACGCCCATCTGCCTTACGCCACCGCCTGCACCCTGGCGGGCATCGACTTGCTGGAACCCATCCTGCCGGAGGTGGTGATTACCCTGGGGGGGATTCCCACCGCGCCCTATGCCACCCCCGGCAGCGAAGAAGTGCCGGCGGCCATCCGGGATTTCCTCCGGGAATATGACGCCATCCTCCTGTCCCGGCACGGCGCCATGACGGTGGGGCGGGACGTGATGGACGCCTACAACAAGATGGAGAAGCTGGAACACACCGCCCGGGTGGTGCTGGCGGCCCGACTCCAGGGACAGTTGGCGCCTCTGCCCGCGGCGGAGGTGGAGAAGCTGCGGCGCCTCGGCGCAGAGTATAAGGGCGGGGGGTGAGTTTTGGGATGCGAGAGTAATATGCGGTCAACCGGGTAGATTATTGGCAGCCGGTTAAGCGTGGCGTTAGGCGCAATGAGACCGAGATGAGTAAGCCAAAGTATCACTTAAACGACCAAGATATCCCGGAGGGGTTCCAGATATTCGAGGACCGCCTTGAGGTAGCGGGGGTCAGCTTTCGGAAGGAAGATGCGGCGGCCTTTGCCGGCGCGAAGGACGTTTGGCTTGAGCTTTAACGAGAACCGGGCAACAAGTATGATGAAAACGCGATAAAGGTGATCGGTTGCAGTAAAGGATTTTTTGGTACCAAACGCCGCTTTATCGGATACGTGCCCAAAGAAGTTGCTCGAGTGATCGTTGAGGGTGGTTATTGGGGCCAAATCCGGCCACGACTGCTAAAGACCTATCTGGGGAATCAAGGGTATGTTGAGATTCTCTTTCAAATTCTCGGTCCAAAAGGGATAAAATATCAGTACCGACAAACTGGTGCCACCGAGGTTGAGCAGGTTGAGCAACTAATTCAAGAAAGGAAATATGAAGACGCAATCAAATTGCTTCTCAGGTTGTTAGACGCCACAGAAAAAGAAGCTAAGAGGACCGGCGGGGGCGTAGCACCCTGGTATTATGAAAAGTTAGCGATGATTTATCGTAAAGAGAAACGATACGAGGATGAGGTTGCGATCCTGGACCGATACGAAAGGCAGCCCAAGGGTCCTGGCGCACTCTCCAAGAAACTGGCAGAGCGCTTGGTAAAAGCCAGGCAACTCAGGGATCGGCAAAGCGCCTAACCCGGCATTGAACCCAGTCTCGCATAAAGTGGGACTCCACTTGCCTTCCGCGAGCCGGTTAATTTGGACGTTCCCCTAGTCCCCGAGCAGGAGCTTGGGAACCAGAAGAATCACGACCTGCCCATCAACCTTCATCACGGTGGAAGCCAATGCGGCGGCGCCATCAGTTGACGGATGGCATCGAAAACCACTTTAAACCGGGCATCGTACTTCTTTTCCAGGGCTTCCAGCTTGCGGGCAAGGTCTGCATGGGAAGCCAGCATCCGGCGCAAGCGGATAAAG
>Ga0315268_10005446_pt1 | contig 13681 bp, 8 predicted proteins | sample C1_top_MG_FD_204535 | JGI IMG/M metagenome (GOLD analysis project Ga0315268, IMG submission 204535) | Sediment microbial communities from Yellowstone Lake, YNP, Wyoming, USA - C1_top | ecosystem: Environmental > Aquatic > Freshwater > Lake > Sediment | place: USA: Wyoming | collected 2017-08-01 | reverse complement strand
TGATGGTGTACGGGCACCTCGGCACGTTGAAGCAGCCAATGGTCGAACTCGTATCGGCGGATCGAGAATTGGCGCGTCGGGAGAGTGAACCTTCGTCCTGCGAGATGGATGTGAAGCCTGCGCAACGAGACAAGGGCGTAGGGGTAGCTCTTGAGGTCGAGTTGCAGATTTCGGACAACGCTCGGGGTGATCCAGCCGGCGCAAGGTTTTGGCCGAGGGAAGTCCTGTTTATCGAGGATGATCGTCTCGATTCCAGCTTGCCGCAGCGTCCACGCGCAGGTGGAGCCTGCCGGACCTCCTCCCACAATGATGACTTCCGCGGTGGTCATTCTGCCCTCGCGATCAACTCGTCCGACAGTCTGGCTGCGGTGTCCCCGGTCTTGTCATAACGACCTGCCACAGCTGGGTGTTTCGGGATCGGAAGCCGCCGGCGGAGCCGAGGAGATAGAAATGCCACATTCGCCGAAACCGCTCCGAATATCTTTTCTTAAGCTCGGGCCAGGCCCTCTCGAAATTGTCGTACCATGCCATCAGCGTCTTGTCGTAGTCAGGTCCGAAGTTGTGCCAGTCTTCCACAATAAATAGTCCCTCCATTGTGTTGGCAAGCTGTGCAACGGATGGGAGCATGCCGTTCGGAAAGATATATTTCGTCGTCCAGGGATTGGAGGCCGTTGTGCTGACATTGCCTCCGATCGAGTGCACGAAGGCGATCCCGCCATCCTTGAGAGTGCGGTTGACTACGTTCATGTACGTCCGGTAGTTCTTATATCCCACGTGCTCCATAATGCCGATCGAAATCACCCGGTCGTATTTTCCGCTGACATTTCGGTAGTCATCGAGTTTGAGCTCGACAGGCAAGCCCTTGCACTGCTCCCTGGCCAGTTCCAGCTGCTGCCTTGAGACGTTCACGCCGGTCACAGACACTCGGTACTTCTCTGCTGCGTACGCGGCAAACGAGCCGTAGCCGCACCCTAGCTCAAGCACGGTCATGCCGGGCTTGAGTCCGATTTTCCGGCAGACCAGCTCGAGCTTCGCCTCCTGAGCCTCATCGAGAGTAGCCGCATGCTTCCAGTACCCGCACGTGTAGTTCATTCTTTTGTCGAGCATGGCCTTGTACAGTTCGTTATCTAGGTCGTAATGGTGCTCGGCTATCTGGTATGCCCGGCTCTGCTTCTGTAGATTGAAAAGTCTGGATTTCAGGGCGAACCATAGGAGCCTGAGATTTCCTTTGACTTTCTCCTCCAGGTTCGCTCGTAAGACCCGGTCGATGAATTGGTCCAGCGCCTGGCAGTCCCACCAACCGTCCATATATGATTCACCCAAGCCGAGAGCGCCTTCACTGAGAACCCGTCCGTAGAAGTGCTTGTTATGCACCCGGATGTCGTACGGGTTGTTTCCGTCGATGCTCACTCCTGCGGCGGACAGGAGATCTGAAACCGTTCTTTCATTGTTGCCCATCGTAGACCTCCGATAGGAAAGTCCAGCATGCCATCCTTCGTTCAATTGCAAGTCCTTGTGTGAAATCCGCATCGAGGCGAGCCATAGGAACAGAATAACAGAATCAGGTGAGAGGAAGTCTGCGGAATCACACCCAAGATAAGGGGGGATGAGAGAATTGTCAAATGGTTTGGCCAGGGGGGACGGAAAATGGGGAATAATTCCTTCAGATCTGGGACTGCCTGCAAGAAATTGGGCGATTCGGGAGAATGATTGGACGCGGTCGATGCGAGACTGACTGCGATCGGAGTGATACAGAAAAAGAATGCATCCGAAGGATGGAGGCGTCTTCGGCTAGTAAGAGCAGTTGCGGCCGGAACACGGCGGGATCCGCAAAACAAATCAGGGTTAGCAAGAAGCGCTAACCCTGTTTGTTTTGGGAGCGGGGCCGAAGGGACTCGAACCCTCGACCTCCTGCGTGACAGGCAGGCGCTCTAACCAAGCTGAGCTACGACCCCGAATGCAATTATCTATCTTCAATATAGCCAAAATCTCACCGCATTGCAAGGGATTCTTCTTGCCCGGTAACAGGAACTCCTATCGTTGAATTCGCCGTTCTGAGGATGCGCGGGAGCGGTCGGCGTCAACTCTCGACCACGTGCGACACTGAGGGTCGTCTCGTTGCAGGACCTTACGAAGATATCGGTGGGAAGGAATCAGAATGAAGAACAAGGGAACGATTCTCGTCACGGGAGCTACGGGAAAGCAAGGAGGTGCGGTTATCAAACGCCTGCTGGCGTCCGGTTGGACAGTGTGCGCGCTCACCCGCAAGCCTGATTCCGATAAACCAAACGCCCTGCGGCGGCAAGGCGTGGATGTTGTTGGTGGGGGACCTTGAGGATACGAAGTCGCTGGAGAGAGCCGTGGAGGGTGTCTACGGGGTCTTCTCCATTCAGGATTTCTGGGAACACGGCTTCGACGCGGAAGTCCGGCAGGGGAAGAACCTGGCACGAGCGGCGCGAGGGGCAGGAGTGAAGCACTTCGTCTACTCCTCAGTTGGGAGTGCTGACCGAAAAACGGGCTTGCCTCACTTTGAGTCCAAGCGGCTTATCGAGGCGAATATCCGGTTCGTCGGCCTTCCTCACACCATCATCCGGCCGGTGAGCTTTATGGAGAACTATTTTCGCAGCCGCGAAGCCATCCTAAGCGGCGTCGTTGCGGTGGGAAGTGCTCCGGAGAGGTCGCTACAGCTTGTAGCCGTGGATGACATCGGTGCGGCCGTAGCAAAGGCGTTTGATGAGCCGAAGAGATTTCTCGACGAGGAATTCGACCTTGCAGGAGATGAGCTGACCCCAGTTCAGATTGCCGAGGTTCTCAGCAAAGTGGTCGGCCGGCCGGTCCGGTGCGTCCGGACTTCGCTTGAAGAGGTTCGAGAGCGGATGGGGGAGGAGGGGGTAAAAATGATCGAATGGATGAATCGGGAGGGATACAAAGCGGACATCGCCAAGCTCCGCTCAAAGTGCGGGCTTCGCCTGACGAGCTTCGAGGAGTGGCTCAGGAAGACCGGCTGGGCCGAAGCCTCGAGCCAGGCAGCATAGCATTCGGTTCAGGTCGGCCTTCGCTCGTCGCAGTAAACAAAAAGCCCCGTTGAGCAATCTCAACGGGGCTTTTGGTTGTACAACAGATACGAGATTAGAAGCTATACCTCAACCCGATTTGGGCTTGCCAACGAGAGAGGAGATTGTCGTTGAACCAGGGCTTCGCGTTCGGGTCTCCGTGCTGCCAGACGAACCGCGGCTTCCCGTAGGTCGGAGAAGTCGCAGTCGGATCAAGGCTGTGGAACGTCAGCAGGAGGTCCTGCGCGTTGCTGATGGAGGGGATATAGCCCCAACTGTGATTCAAGAGGTTGAGGAAATTCAAAACGTCCACCGTAATCTCAAACCTCTGTCCCGCGACTGTCGGAATCTGCTGCGCGAGGTGAAAATCGACGTTGTGGCTCCATGGCGTCCGATCCCCGTTCCGCTCGGCATATTGTCCACGGTGTGAGCTGAGATAGCTGTCGTTCTTGATGTACGTATCCAGCTTGTCGTAGTCCGTGGAGGTGGACGGCAGCACGGTGGCAGTTGCGCCTGTGCCAGACATCAGGATGACATCATCCCGGTTCTTCGGAATGTAGACGAGGTCGTTCGATGTCTGACCGTCCCCGTTCACGTCGTTGTTGTAGACTACCGAGAACGGGCTGCCAGACCGGCCTTCGTAGGCCAGGGAGACCGTGGTGGCGAATTCCGGCACGAGCTCGAATTTGTACGATAACACGGCGATAATGTGATGGCGCAGGTCAAAGGACGAGTAGGCCAGTGTCGGGCTGTTCGGATCACCCGAGATCTGATTGAACCGCCACTGTGAAATCGCCTGACTCGAGAGGATACTGTTCAAGTCCTTCGATACGCCGTAGGTGTATGCAAGATTTGCGTACCATCCGTCAGTCACCTGTGCACGCTGCAACTGGACGGTGAGGTTGTACGAATAGCCTTGTGAAGTGTTCTTCATGAAGACGACGTTTGTGAACTTCTGGCTCAGCTTGGCAGTCGTCCACCGTCGGCTTGACGTGCTCCAGGTTCCGTAGACCGGCCGACCATCGCCGGCGAGCACGCCTCCCGGGGTGATTGCGGAACTCACCTGACCGGCCATATTGATGTCCTGATAGACGATGTCGTTAAGCGATTTCGTGTAGAGTCCCTCGATCGTGCCGACGAACCCAAGTGGTAATTGGCGATCGACTCCGACATTGACTCTGAATACCTGGGGCATCTTGAAGTTCGGGTCGGTAATGTCGACCTCCGTCGTTGTGATGGGAGAGAGGAGCGAAAGTCTGCTGCCCCCCTGAAGGTTTGGATCGGGCTGGAAAGTGAAGCCAGCAGGAACAGGTGGCTGTCCAGATCCACCTGCATCAACGCGGGCAAAATCCACTCCCGTATTGCCATACTGATTGGAGAGCCACACGTATCCGATTCGGCCGGAGAAGATGCCCGCACCACCGCGAACCTGCCAGATTCGCTCCCCTGTCGGATCGTAGTTGAATCCGATCCTAGGCGAGAAGAGGACGTTACCGCTTGGCACCTTGTTGGTCTCTAGGCCGCGCGCGCCAAAGAGCGTATCGATCGAAGCATTGTAGAACGGCTTATCCGGGAACGTCGGAATGTCGACGCGTGCCCCAATGGTGAGTTTAAGGTTCGGTATCCCGCCCCATTCATCCTGTGCGTAGAACCCGTATTGATTGCCCCTGAACGACGCGCGCTGCCGCGGATCGCTTGTGAGCGAATACGTCAGCTGAAAGCGTGACGGCTTCGCATTAGCGAAATCGGTGAGGTTCAGGAACTCATAGTTTCCGTAGATATTCCGAATAAACAGGTTCGAGAATTTGAAGAACTGATTCTGGGTGCCCAACGTGAACGTGTGGTCTCCCATGAAGTAGGTGAAATTGTCGGTGAACTCAAACACATCCTGGTCGAGTGCATTCGCGTTCGAGAATGTCTCGGCGCCCGCCCGCAGATCGATGTTCCCGCCAATGCCGGCGGACTTGATCGTGACCTCGGGGAACGGGGCGCTGGGCACCGATCGCTTGTCGCGAATCGTTGTGTAACCGATGATCAGCTCATTTGCCACCTTGTTGCTGAAGGCGCTCGTGAGCTGAAGAACGGTAGAGTTGGTGACGTCCATGAACTTGTACAGCTGATTGGAAGGAAAGATGTTGCCGCCGCTGGGAGAGTTGTCGTCCCATCCATCGCTGTAGCTGTTCCGCAGTGACAGCCGATGTTCCTGGCTCAAATTGTAGTCGAGACGAGCGAAAAACTTGGTGCTCTGGCGATTGTAGGTAATGTCCGAGTATGAGCCGGGATTGTATCCGTACCTGCTCTGGAGAGTATTGACGAACTTCGCCAGCGTATCCGGGGAAAGAATATATTGATTGGTGGCATTCGCACTCGCGCCGAAGATGCGCGAAAGCGGCGCATTCCTCTTGAAGTATTCTCCGTTCGCAAAGAAGAAAAGCTTATTCTCGATGATCGGACCGCCTAAGCTGAGGCCAGCGGTGTTCTCGCCGAAGTTTGCCAGCTTTGTCTTTAGCGCGTCGGGACTCGTTCCGGCAAAGGTCTGGCTGCGACCATAATAGTAGCCGGAGCCGGTGAACTTGTTGGTCCCACTCCGCGTGATAGCGTTCATGCCGCCTCCTGTGAATCCCCCGAGCCGAACGTCGTATGGCGCCACAACCGCCTGAAACTCCTGAAGAGCATCGATGCTGATCGGCGTGACATTGGCCTGTCCGCCCGGCAAACCGTTCCCGGCGAGACCGAAGAGGTCGTTGAAGGCTGCGCCGTCGATCTGGATATTGTTGAATCTGTTATTACGCCCGTTCGCATTGTTGCCGACAAAAAGCGGTGATAGCTTCAATGCGTCCTGGAAATTACGGCTTACGGTGGGGACATATTCAAGTTGATCGCGCGTGATGCTCATCGCCGCGCCCGTTCGAGAGGAACTCATAATGGCGTTTCGATCGGCGGTGATCTCGACACCCGCAACCTGAACGGCTTGTTCCGTCAATACGAAATCTATCTCTAGGTTCTGGCTCAGCAGGAGGGTAATGCCTTCACGTTTCGCCGGCTTATACCCGACGAACGAAACGGTGACGGTGTATGGGCCTCCGACGCGCAAACCCTGTAGATTGAATCGACCATCATTACGCGTCGCCGTCCCGTATGTTGTGCCAGACGGGTTGTGAACCGCTATGACGTTTGCTCCCGGAAGCGGCTCGCCGGTCGTGCTTGTGACCCTGCCGTTGATCGCGGCAGTCGTCACAGCCTGAGCGAGTACGACGGAGCTTCCGACGCAGAGCATAGCGAGTACGGTGACGACGAACCATCTTGTAATGGTCAGCTTCATGCGAACCTCCGTAATAGGGTGAATGAATGAGGTGGTGTATGGTGTAGGAATGGTGCGAAAAAACCCGCGCAAAGGAATCATGTTAAGACTTGTTGAGGGATCTGCAAGGTCAGGGCGAGCTTCCGGAACCTTGCAAACGTTCCGGTGCGGTGAATTGCTCTGTTCCGCGTTTCAACCGAGCGGTGCAAACCTACTCAACAAAAACCAGAAACACAAGAAAAAAAATTTTAACAAATCGTTCATCGTCGATGATGTCGCCGAGCGATGTCGTTACCTGCAGCACTCATCGCTGCTTGATATGATTTTCTGGAAGTGAAGGAAATTTACGCCAGGCTCTTGCTCGGGCGTTCATCAAGTCGTCGCGTCTCGCGCCGAATCATGACAGAAGGGAAATCGTCGCGGCGAACGAATCGTCACTGTTGCGTACTCAATTCTCCATCGCGCGGACCAACCTGCCCGCGAAGATTTCGCGGACCCCGTCTGGTGAGCACTCGCCAGTGCGGGATGTGTCGATGCGGCAATATGTTAGAATTGTCATCTCTGCATCTCTCGAATTCCTCTTCTCTCCCTGTTCCTCCCTCCGAAAGGCTTCGAGCTCTTCCGAAGAGCACAATACCACAAATCGCTTGCGTCCTGTAACCAATTAAGATTTAACCACTTACGGTTGGCCCCCGGACGGGTCTGTTCGGAAGTCATACCATGCCCGTAAACATTGAACTTTTTTGATTTTTCTATTGACATTCGAATTAAAACCAGTATATTTGCTAAGGAAATTGAAGGTCGTATGTGAGCCAATGAACTAGAGGCTTTAGCTTCAAGTGTACTTTAATTAACTACAATATCTCTTTAACAAAACCGGAGAGGATATCTTATGGGCAAGCCGATGTCAAAGAGCCAAATCGCAGCGCATCTGGCGAGCAAATTTGAGCTGAAGAAGAAGACTGCTGTGGCGATTCTGGAGGAAATGGCGCATCTCTCATATCGTGAGGCGCAGAACTCCTTCACGCTGCCCGGCATCGGAAAACTCGTGCTCGTTCAGCGCAAAGCACGGATCGGGCGCAATCCGGCAACGGGCGAGCAGATTCAGATTCCGGCCAAAACAGTGGTGAAATTCCGCGTGGCAAAGGCCGCTAAGGAAGCAGTGCTCGGAATAAAGAAATAAGCCTGACTTTCGTGCGTTTTTTGGAGGCGCCGATGAGATGATCATCGGCGCCTTTTTTTGTAAGGCCGCGAAATTTGTTCTCCTTTTCATTCGATCCTTCAGACCCTGCGGAGTGATGGCTCTTAGCGTGAATTTTGAAGCATGTGGAAACCATCGCAGGGAATTCTCGGTTTCATTCAACAAAATCGGTCTCTTCGGAAGCGTTGCGCAAGACCGGACCAGAACTGCGAGATCGACTCCAATTGGATGAGAATGGAGGGTGCATTTTGACATTGTCCGTTTTCGCCTTCGTTTGTCTACAGGCCGCGGCAACCGCTTGGAATTTGCCCGCTCCATCCTTCATAAGCGAGCAAAAGGTTTACACCGCGCAGGACGGAACAAAATTCAGAGTGGAGACCGTCCTCGAAAACCTCGTGATTCCGTGGTCGATCGCCTTCGATCGGGCCGGCAATCTCTACTTCACCGAGCGGCCGGGCCGGCTTCAAGTCCTACGAAAAGGCGAGAAATTGCTGCACCTTATCGCCTCATTGGATGAAGTGCGGCACCAGGGGGAGGGAGGACTGATGGGACTTGCCCTTCACCCCGACTTCGAGAGGAACAAATACCTGTATCTTTCCTACACGTACAGCGTGCGTAGAGGGCTCGCCAACAAAGTCGTTCGTTTTAGGCTCAAGAACTGGGCTCTGACGGATCGAAAGGAGATCATTGCGGACATACCGGGGTCGGCTGTTCATAACGGGTGCAGGATCAAGTTCGGGCCGGATGGAAAGCTCTACGTAACGACAGGCGATGCGGCTGAGCGTGAGATTGCGCAAGATCTGGGATCACTTGGCGGAAAGGTCCTTCGCCTCAATGACGACGGATCGATTCCCAAAGACAATCCTGATCCACATTCTCCCGTCTACACGTTCGGAATGCGCAATCCACAGGGACTCGCGTGGCATCCCGTTTCTGGCGTTCTCTTCGAGACAGAGCACGGCCCATCCGGATTTGATGGCCCTGGCGGCGGGGACGAAGTCAACATCCTTGAGGGAGGCAGGAACTATGGATGGCCAATCATCCATCATCGGCAGAGGAAGCCAGGCCTTGAATCGCCGTTTCTCGAATACACCCCGGCCCTTGCCCCTGCCAGCGCGATGTTTTATGCCGGGAATGTTTTTCCAACATTCAGAAACAATTTCTTTTTCGGGTGTCTGAGGGGCCTGATGGTTTCATCTACTTCAGCACGAGCAACAGGGACGGGAGAGCTCAACGATTTCCCAATGATGACCGGATTCTCCGGCTTGTCCCGATCCGGTGAGAAAAAGGAATTTCGAGCGTTTTTTCCTTGACTCTAAGGTTCTTATCCCTAAATTTGTGGAAGCCCTTCCAACGGAAAGCGTCGATTCTTGCCTTCGACAATCTACGACATTGCGAAAGCAGCAAACGTAGGCATCGGCACCGTCTCTCGGGTCTTCAACAATCATCCGAGCGTTTCGAAAGAGACGCGCGCCCGGGTACTTCGCGTGGCCACCCGACTGAACTACAGACCACACCCCTATGCACGAGGGTTGGCGAGAAAGCGCACGAATTCCGTCCTGTCGGTCATCCCCTTCTTTGCGACCTTCTTTTTCTACGAGATTCTCCAGGGCGTGCAGAGCAAGCTGAGTGAGCTGGAATGCGACATGATCCTGTACGGGGTCAATCATCCGGATCTCGTGGAGGAGTCACTGCGCAACAACATCTTGAAGAGCAGAGTGGATGGGATCCTCTTCTTCTCGATGACGATGCCCGAGTCATTCGCGAGCCAGAATCTCGAGCATCACACTCCCGTTGTTCTGGTCGATACGTACCACAAGAATTTTGATTCGCTGACCGTGGACAATCAGCAGGGGGCTTATATTGCCACGAAGCATCTTCTGTCTCTCGGTCACACGCGCATCGGTCTGCTCAACGCGAACCTCGAGACCCTGCCGGCGCGCGAGCGGTTGAAGGGCTATCGCATGGCGATCACGGAGGCGGGGCTGGCCGTGGAGCCGTCGCTCATCAAGAGCAGCTCGGCTCCTCGACTGGATGGATTCACGCGGGAGATAGGGTATGACCTCATGAAGAAGTTCATCGCCCTTGGGGATGACATGCCAACCGCCATCTTCGTCGCGAGCGACATCCAGGCAATGGGCGCGCTGACGGCGTTGACCGAAGCGGGCCTCCGCTGCCCCGAAGACGTGTCGATCGTCGGCTTCGACGATATCGAGCTGGCGGCTCATCTGGGCCTGACGACGATGCGCCAGCCGATGTATGATATGGGCGTGTTGGCAGCGGACATCCTCTCGGAGCGTCTTCGCGATCCGTCGCAAGATATCATACACAGGATGTTTGTTCCAAGATTGATGGTGAGGAAAACGTGCGGCGCGTCGCTGGTTAGCCAGCCACTCGTTGTGGAGGAGCAGTCAGCATAGCAAGCCATGAACACGCGCATTCTGGTTGTCGGGTTTCTATCGGCGTTGCCCTTCGTCCTCTTCGATGGTTCATCCCAATATCCTAAGAAGATAGAACAAACAAGCGCATCCAGTGCGCGGCTGCGGCGAGGAGTTCCCTCATGGGCAACGAACGCTCTCTGGTACCAGATTTTTCCTGAGCGATTTCGCAATGGGGACCCATCGAACGATCCTAGGGAAGAAGACCTGAATGGAGCTTGGCCGCACGAGGTTGCACGTGAGTGGCAGATTAGCAGGTGGACTGGTGATTGGTACGAACTACAGCCGTGGGAAAGAGACGGCAAGGGGTTCTACTTCCACGTTCAACAACGCCGATATGGTGGCGACCTTCAGGGGGTGCTCGACAAGCTCGACTACCTACAGGAACTCGGAATCAATGCTATCTATTTTAATCCATTGTTCGAGTCGCCATCTCTCCATAAGTATGATGCAACCTTCTACCATCATATCGACAATAATTTCGGGCCCGATCCTGAAGGCGATAGACGAATTTGGTCTGAGGAGAACTGCGCCGATCCTCAAACGTGGAAATGGACATCAGCCGACAGGCTATTTCTCCAGGTTATTTCCGAAGCCCATAGGCGCAATATCAAGATTGTGATCGATGGTGTGTTTAACCACGTTGGCCTTACATTCTGGGCGTTTGAAGATGTGAAGAGAAACCAGGAGAAGTCTCGTTACAAAGATTGGTTTATTATCAAGAGGTGGGATGATCCGACCACAGAAGCGAATGAGTTCAGCTACCAGGGATGGTATGGAGTGATGGAATTACCCGAGCTTCGCGAGGACGATAACGGAATTGTGACCGGACCACGGGAACACATCCACGCCGTGGTCAAGCGATGGATGGATCCGAACGGCGACGGTAATCCTGACGATGGCATAGACGGCTGGCGGCTCGATGTGGCTGATATGGTGAGCCTCAATTTCTGGCGTGAGTTTCGGTTGTGGGTACGGGCGATTAATCCAGAGACATACCTTGTTGGCGAAGTCTGGTGGGAAGATTGGCAAAATGGCAAGATGTACAATGCAGCCCCGTGGCTTCAAGGGGATGCGTTTGATGCCGTCATGAATTATCGTTGGGCCCGGGAGGCCGTGCAGTTCTTTGCTGGCAAAACAACGAAGATCCCCGTTTCCGAGTTTCTTCTTCGGCTCGCATCTCTCCGCAACGATTATCCTGACGAGAACAACTATGTCTTGATGAACCTCTATGATAGCCATGACACGGATCGTCTCGGTTCCCGAATTGTGAATGGAGACCTGCCCTACGACAAAAATGTCGGTGTGAATGATAATCGAAGTTACAATGTGCGCAAACCGCAACCTGGCGAGATTGACACGCAGAAGCTGATGGCTCTTTTCCAAATGACCTATGTGGGTGCGCCGATGATCTACTACGGCACCGAGGCTGGAATGTGGGGTGCGGACGATCCGGATTGTCGAAAACCGATGGTCTGGCCGGACTATACGTTTGATGAGGAAAGAAGTCATCCGTTCAAGAACGATCGCCGTGCCGATCGCAACGGATTCGACCAGGAGCTCTTTCGGTGGTATGCCAAACTCATCAAGCTGCGGAACACTCACCCTGTCCTTCGCACCGGCATGTTCGAGCCAATTCTGACGCCTGATACGAGCGGCGTTCTCGCATTCCGGCGAGCCGCGGCAGGAGAGCAATGTGTTGTGGTCCTGAATAATACTTGGATAACAAAGCGAATATCGATCCCGATTCTTTATCGACAAAACGGAGAGCTCACCGACTTGCTTTCCCTGAAGAAATTCATCGTGAGTGATGGATCAGTTACGATGACAATCGAGGGAAAGTCCGGTATCGTTCTCCAGTAGTTTCGAATGACTCACTTCCTCACACACTACAAAAGAGGGCAGACATGAAAACAGTGATATGGGTTCTTGTATTTCTCATCATGCAAGCAGGGGGTCTTCTGCTTGCACAGGAACTGCAAATCCGCGGAAAGGTAACCAGCGCGGAGGATGGAATGGCACTGGTCGGTGCCAACATCACAGTGAAAGGTACTACCACCGGGACTGTCACGGATGTTAACGGAGAGTTCAAATTGAAGGTGAAGCGTGGCGCCACACTTGTAATATCGTACATAGGTTTTCTGAAGCAGGAGATCGTCGTAGCAGACGAAACCTATCTTACGATCTCGTTGAAAGTCAGTGCCGTGCAAGTCGGAGTGGTGGAAGTAGTAGGAATTGGGTATGGAGAGATCAAGAAAGCCGATGCTACTGGCTCTGTGACAGCCATTTCGGCAAAAGACTTCGACCGGGTATCGATTACATCGCCACAGGAGTTGCTCGTTGGAAAGGCGGCGGGGGTGGTCACAAATACGCTTGGCGGCGCTGCAGGAGCAGGGACGCAAATCCGTATTCGCGGTGGTTCGTCTGTCACCGCCAATAATGATCCGCTCATCGTGATCGACAATATACCTCTGGAGAGCGGCGGCATTTCGGGAATGGCGAATCCGCTTTCTTCGATCAATCCCAATGACATTGAATCGATTACCATCTTGAAGGATGCTTCTGCTACTGCAATCTATGGTTCAAGAGCCTCAAACGGTGTCATCATCGTCAAGACGAAGAAGAGTACAGTTGGTCCCGGGGAAGCGGTAATGAAGCTAAGCTATAACGGAAATTTCTCCATGGCAACTGCGGGCAAACTGCTGTCCGTCTTGACCGGGGACGAATTCAGGGCGCTCATTGCAGACAGGGTTGCTCAGAATGGTCTCACGTCGGCAGCGTTGGGAAGGCTGGGAAGTGCAAATACAGATTGGCAGAAGGAAATCTATCAAACGGCGCCTCAAACTGAACACAACATTAGTATCAGCCACGCCATCGCATCAGTCCCATACCGTGTATCCTTGGACTACCTGTACGAGAACGGGATTCTCAAACACAACAATATCAACAGGAAGAACATCACGCTCGCAGCGAACCCGTCTCTCCTGGAAAATACTCTGAATATGGACTTGAATGTCTCGGCATCCTGGATCGGCAACGATTTTTCAAACAATGACGCAATTGGCTCCGCCCTTGAGTTTGACCCAACGCAGGCGGTCAGGAATGGGAACACACGATACGGCGGGTACACAGCGTGGACCGAGCTCAGTTCCAATGACCCGCTCAATGGCGCACCGAACAACATTGCAACTCACAACCCAGTTGCGCGTTTGGAGTATCGTCACAATACCTCTGATGCAAAGCGATTCATTCTGGGAGGAAAAACTGATTATGCAATTCCCTTCGTCCCCAATTTGAAAGCAACCCTAAATCTTGGTTACGACTACTACAAGACGAATGGAAGCGATATCACGGACACGCTGGCTTCCTGGTCATTCAGAGAGCCGGAAAGACAAATTCTTGAATACAATCAGAAAAAAACAAATAGCCTGTTGGATTTCTATCTGAACTACAACGAAGAGTTCGGCCCGCATAAAGTCAACCTCACGGGCGGGTATTCCTATCAGCACTTCTACAACGAAGGACAGAACTCCAACAGGGCGTGGAATCCCGCACTTCCTGGTGCAAAGACAACCCCGTACAAGAATGAGTACTTTCTGGTCTCATTCTTCGGCAGGATAAACTATACGTTACTCGACAAGTATTTGCTTACGGCGACATTAAGAGATGACGGTTCATCACGATTTGC
>Ga0315268_10005445_pt1 | contig 13682 bp, 12 predicted proteins | sample C1_top_MG_FD_204535 | JGI IMG/M metagenome (GOLD analysis project Ga0315268, IMG submission 204535) | Sediment microbial communities from Yellowstone Lake, YNP, Wyoming, USA - C1_top | ecosystem: Environmental > Aquatic > Freshwater > Lake > Sediment | place: USA: Wyoming | collected 2017-08-01 | reverse complement strand
TCCAGCAAATCATTCGAGCCATTGCCCAGCACGATATTGGCACGATCCACGCCATAACGCTTGGCCAGTGCATCCTTCAATTCAAAACCATTGCCGTCCGGATACAGTGCAATGGTCTTGATTGCCTCATGCATCGCTGCCACGGCCTTGGGGCTCGCACCGAGCGGGTTTTCGTTGGACGCCAGTTTAACAATGCCGTTGATTCCAAGTTCGCGTTCCAGCTCGGCAATGGGTTTGCCGGGCTGATAAGGCGCAATGGCGCGGATGTAGGGGGGGGCTAACTCTGTGTAATTCATTTATTTCTCATTTACTAAATATCCCATTTTTTCATAGCAGGGGACACGCTTATATAGTTGCTACAGGGTACGAACCCAAAACCTTCACAAACGCTGCAACGCGTTTCAATTCCTTGAGCGCTTCGGCAACTTTGGCATCGGTTTGATGGCCTTCGATGTCGACAAAAAATACATATTCCCACAGCCCGGCCCGGGCCGGACGCGACTCCAGCTTGCTCATGCTGACGCCATGTTTGGCCAGCGGCACCAGCAGGTCATGCACTGCGCCCGGACGATTGGGCGCAGACATTACCAGCGATGTTTTGTCATGGCCTGAAGCGGCCACATCCTGGTTGCCTATTACCAGGAAGCGCGTGGTATTGCGCGGGTCGTCTTCAATATTGGCAGCCTGCACCGCAATGCCAAATCGCTCTGCTGCCTGCTTACCCGCTATCGCAGCGCTATGCGGCTGCTGTGCTGCAAGTGAAGCCGCCTCGGCATTGCTCGCTACCGACACCCGCTCGGCATGCGGCAAATGCGTATTCAGCCAGTCCTGGCACTGTCCCAGTGATTGCGGATGTGAATAAACACGCTTGATTTTTGAGAGATCGGCATCCTGCGACAACAAACATTGATGCACTGCCAGCAGCACTTCGCCACACATTCTAAGCGGACTTTGCAACAGCAGATCAAGCGTGCGACCGATAGCACCCTCGGTGGAGTTTTCCACCGGGACCACGCCGTAATTGGCCTCGCCGCTTTCTACCTTGCGAAAGACGTCATCGATAGACGCACAGGATACGCCCTCACAAGCCTGGCCGAAACGTTTGAACATCGCGGTTTCGGTAAAGGTTCCCTGCGGTCCGAGGTAAGCCACGGAAAGAGGTTCTTCCAGCGCGCGGCAGTGCGACATGATTTCAGTAAACAGGGTGCTTACGCTCTGCGCAGATAATGGACCTGTATTCGCGTCTACCATGCGCTGCAATACCTGCGCCTCGCGTTCAGGGCGCAACACAGCGCTGCCATTCTTGGCGTGGCCTATCTGCTGTGCCAGCCTGGCACGCTGATTAAACAGCTTGAGCAGCTCGTCATCGATACTGTCAATTTGTGCACGTAATTTTTTGAGTTGTTCACTCATAGTTCAATTTTCCAAGGTCTAATTTTCAAGTGGCCCATTTTCCAAAGGTAAGTCGCGCACCATCAGCACTCCGGGTATCGCAGCGATTTGTGCAATCAGTGCGGGCGGCGTGGGGCTGTCGGTATCCACCAGGGTATAGGCCATGTCACCGCGCGACTTGTTCAGCATGTTATGGATATTGATGCCTGCCGCTGCCAGCGCGGTGGAGATTTGGCCCAGCATATTGGGCACATTGGCATTGGCGATGGAAATACGGAAAGACGACTCGCGCGGCATCGCCACATTGGGGAAATTCACGGTATTGAACAGATTGCCGTGCTCCAGATAATCGCGCAATTGTTCCGCCACCATCACCGCGCAATTATCCTCCGCCTCCTGCGTCGATGCACCCAGATGCGGCAGCGCGATGACGGCAGGATTTCCCTTGTTTTTTTGCGAAGGGAAATCGCATACATAGTTGCGCAGATGTTTGCTGGCCAGCCCCGCCAGTACCGCATCTTCATCCACGATCGCATCGCGCGAGAAGTTCAGCAGCACGCTGCCGGGCTTCATCGCCTGCACGCGTTTTTCATTAATCAAGCCGCGTGTCGCATCCAGCAAGGGCACGTGCAACGTAACAAAATCGCTCTGCTTCAGCAGGTCTTCGACGCTGTGCGCCTTCTTCACTTGTGATGGCAGGCTCCATGCGGCATCCACAGTAATCTCCGGGTCGTAGCCGATGACCTGCATCCCCATACCGATCGCGGCATCCGCCACCAGCCGGCCAATCGCACCCAGCCCGATGATGCCCAGCGTGCGGGAGCGCAGCTCAATGCCGGCATAATTTGCTTTGCCTGCCTCGACCAGCTTGTGCAAAGTAGCGTCATCGCCAGTCAGATTTGCGGTGAAGTTCAGCGCAGAAATAATATTGCGCGACGACAGCAGCATGCCGGTGACGATCAGCTCCTTTACCGCATTCGCATTGGCTCCCGCCGCATTAAACACCGGCACGCCGCGAGCGCTCATCTTCGCCACCGGCACGTTGTTGGTGCCCGCACCGGCGCGTGCAATCGCTTTCACGCTGGCGGGAATATCCATCTCCAGCATATTTTGCGAGCGCACCATGATCGCGTCAGGCCCGGTTATCTCTGGACTCACAACATAACGCTCGGCCGGAAAACGCTTGAGTCCTAGCGGCGAGATTTTGTTGAGGGTCAGGATGCCGAATTTTTTAGCCATTTTGCTTAGACGTTTTGCTTAGCTATTTTGCTTAGACGTTTTTCTGGGCAAACTCAGTCATGAAGCTGACCAGCGCCTGCACACCGGCCAGCGGCATCGCGTTATAAATCGACGCGCGCATGCCGCCCACTGAGCGGTGGCCCTTGAGCTGCAGCATGCCGCGCGCTTCAGACTGCTTGAGGAAGTCGCCGTCCAGTGCTTCGTTCTTCAGCGTGAACGGCACGTTCATGCGCGAGCGGTCTGCCTTGGCAACCGGGCAGTTGTAAAAACCGTTGCTGGCATCGATCGCGTCATACAGCAGTTTGGCCTTCGCTATATTGGTTTTCTCCATCGCAGCAATTCCGCCGTTGCGCTTGAGCCACTGGAACACCAGTCCGGACATATAGATCGCGTAGGTGGGCGGTGTGTTGTACATCGAATCATTGTCTGCGTGTGTCTTGTAATCCAGCATGGTGGGCGTATTCACCGGTACCTGGCCGATCAGATCTTCGCGCACGATGACGATGCATAAACCTGCCGGGCCGATATTCTTTTGCGCACCGGCATAAATCAGGCCGTATTTGGAGACATCGATCTCGCGCGACAAGATATGCGATGACATATCCGCCACCAGCGGCACATTGCCCGTTTCCGGAACCCAATTGAATTCAACACCGCCTATGGTCTCGTTCGAGGTGTAATGCAGGTAAGCCGCTTTCGGATCACACTTCCAGGTGCTGAAGTCTGGCACATAAGAAAAATTCTTGTCGGCGTTATCCACCACCAAATTCACCTTGCAGAATTTTTTAGCTTCGCTGATGGCCTTCTTCGACCATTCGCCGGTATTGACGTAATCCGCAGATGCTTTGCCGCACAGCAAGTTGAGCGGAATCATAGCAAATTGCAGATGCGCGCCGCCTTGCAGGAACAGCACCTTGTAATTGGCCGGGATGTTCATCAGTTCGCGCAAATCTTTTTCTGCCGCAGCAGCAATCCCCATGAACTCTTTGCCGCGATGGCTCATTTCCATCACCGACATGCCGCTGCCATGCCAGTCCAGCATCTCATCACGGGCTTGCAGCAACACTTCATGTGGCAATACGGCCGGACCTGCGCTGAAGTTATAGATTGTCATTTAGGCTTCCTTTGTGTGATTCCAGATATTTATTCGGCGACTTCGTCACCAGCTTCATCTGCAGCGCCTTCAAACCCTTCTTCAGGTTCGGCAATCCGGCTCAATCCTGCCAGCTTCTCTCCCTTGCCCAGATTGATCAGCGTGACGCCCTGCGTGGTACGGCCCATCTCGCGGATCTCACTCACACGGGTGCGGATTAACACGCCGTTGGTGCCTATCAGCATGATCTCGTCTTCTGTTGAAACCAGCGTGGCAGCCACTATTTTGCCGTTACGCTCGCTGGTCTGGATCGCAATAATGCCCTGCGTGCCGCGACCATGGCGGGTGTATTCGACAATCTGCGTGCGCTTGCCATAGCCATTTTCGGTAGCAGTCAGCACCGATTGATTCTCGTCGCCAGCCACCAGCAGCGCAATGACCTGCTGGCTCGCGGCCAGTCGCATCCCGCGCACGCCGCGCGACGCGCGCCCCATCGAGCGCACATCATTTTCATCAAAACGCACCGCCTTGCCGCCATCGGAGAACAGCATCACGTCATGCTTGCCATCGGTTAGCGCCACGCCGATGAGGAAATCGCCCTCATCCAGATTGATCGCGATGATGCCTGCCTTGCGCGGATTGGCGAAATCGGACAATGGCGTTTTCTTCACCGTCCCCTGGGAGGTGGCAAAGAATACAAACTGATTGTCGGAGAACTCTTTCACCGGCAGGATCGCATTGATCTTCTCGCCTTCTTCCAATGGCAGCAGATTCACAATTGGACGGCCACGCGCGGTGCGCGCACCCTGCGGTACATCATAAACCTTGATCCAGTACACCCGACCCTTGCTGGAGAAACACAGAATGTAATCGTGCGTATTGGCAATAAACAGGTTGTCGACAAAATCGTCTTCCTTGGTCGGTGCCGCCTGCTTGCCGCGACCGCCGCGCTTCTGCGCGGTATATTCGCCCAGCGATTGCGCCTTCATATAACCGCCATGCGACAGCGTGACCACAACATCTTCCGGTGCAATCAGGTCTTCCATGCTCATGTCATGCGTATGCGTCACGATTTCACTGCGACGTTTGTCGGCGTACTGGGATTTGATCGCAATCAATTCGTCGGTGATAATTTGCGTTACACGCTCGGGCCTGGCCAGGATATCGAGCAGATCGACAATCTTCTCCATCACTTCGCGGTATTCGCTGACTATCTTGTCCTGCTCCAGCCCGGTCAAGCGCTGCAAACGCAACTCAAGTATCGCCTGCGCCTGTATGTCAGAAAGGCGGTAACCGCCCTGTTTAGACATGCCAAATTCAGCTGCCAGACTTTCCGGGCGCGACGCATCGCTGACACGGCTCAGCAACTCTTCCACCAGCGACGAGCGCCACTCTTTGCCCATCAGGCCCTGCTTGGCGATAGCGGGAGTAGCGGCGGCTTTAATCAGCGCAATGATTTCATCCACGTTGGAAAGTGCGACTGCCAGACCTTCCAGAATATGTCCGCGATCCCGCGCCTTGCGCAATTCAAAGATCGTGCGGCGCGTCACCACTTCGCGGCGATGGCGCAGGAAGGCAGCAAGGAATTGCTTCAGGTTAAGCAGTTGCGGCTGACCATCGAGCAAGGCCACCATATTCATGCCGAAGCTGTCTTGCAGCTGGGTCATTTTGAACAGCTGGTTGAGAATTACATCTGGGTTTTCGTTGCGCTTCAGCTCGATCACCGCGCGCATGCCCGACTTGTCAGACTCGTCGCGGATTTCGGAAATGCCTTCAATCTTCTTCTCGCGCACCAGCTCGCCGATCTTGATCAGCAGGTTGGCCTTGTTCACCTGATACGGCAGCTCGTCGATAATAATCGCCTGGCGATTGCTGCCCTTGTCGACATCTTCAAAGTGCGTGCGAGCCCGCATGACCACACGGCCGCGGCCGGTGCGGTAACCCTCCTTGACGCCCGCAAGGCCGTAAATAAAACCGGCCGTGGGGAAGTCAGGTGCGGGGATAAATTCGATCAGCTGCTCGATATCCATCTCGGGATTCTGCAGCAGCGCCAGACAGGCATCCACCACCTCGCCCAGGTTGTGCGGCGGAATATTGGTTGCCATGCCCACCGCTATACCGGTTGAGCCGTTGACCAGCAAATTGGGGAAGCGCGCCGGCAGTACCAGCGGCTCGTGCTCGGAGCCGTCGTAGTTGGGCCCGAAATCGACCGTCTCTTTGTCCAGATCGGCCAGCAGCTCGTGCGCGATACGCGCCATGCGGATTTCGGTATAGCGCATCGCCGCCGCATTATCTCCGTCTACCGAACCGAAGTTACCCTGACCGTCTACCAGCGGATAGCGCAGCGAAAAGTCCTGCGCCATGCGCACGATAGTGTCGTACACCGCGGTATCGCCGTGCGGGTGGTATTTACCGATGACATCACCGACGATACGCGCCGATTTTTTGTAGGGCTTGTTCCAGTCGTTGGAAAGTTCATGCATGGAAAACAGTGCGCGGCGATGTACCGGTTTGAGTCCGTCGCGGACATCGGGTAATGCACGCCCGACGATTACGCTCATCGCATAGTCAAGATATGACTTGCGCATTTCACCTTCAAGACTGACGTTCAGTGTTTCTTTGGCAAATTGTTCCATGTATGACGTGGCCCTTAAAAAAAGCTTACAAAACAGCTTTTGATTTTATCATGCCCACCCAGTTCGTGACAAAAAATATACCTTCCCTTTATTTAGTGCATGCGAGACTAAACTACCACCAGCTAAAGCAGGTGGTTTTAACCCGAACATTTGACAATAAAGCACCCCGCCGCAAGCAGCGGGGAATTGACCCGGAATGATTAAACTTGTGAGGAGGTAATAAAAGCTATAATCGTCCTAGAGATATTACCTGATGGTGACTACTACAAATCAAATTTGACGGCAAGCACACAAGCTGTGTGCAATGAGGGCCGCAATTAGCAAACTAAAATAGGGGGCTTGATGGAAGCGAAAGTGGCATTGAAAGGTTGTTCAGATGATATTAATTTCTTAAAAAGGCTGACTTTAGGCGTTGGCACTACAACGTTACTGTTTTTTATAGTTAATTCCCCCGCATTTGCATACACTTGCTACACTGTTGGTGGAGACTATACTCAAAACTACCCATTTCGGGATGGCTCCTTCATGACAATCACAGTCCCGGCAAATTTGCCATTAAACTCTGTCAGTCAACCTCAACGGAATATACAGGCTAATTTAATTTCCGAAACGGGAACAGGAGTTAGAACGGCATTGGGTGTTACAGACGCCGGATATCTTCAAAGCAATAGTAAAACTGGTGCATATAATTGGCCGGTATATGCAAATGCGATATGGGAGGGGAACGGCAGAGAATGGGGGTTGATTTTCTATGTTCCAATTTCATGCAATCTTGGTGTGAATTTTATACAAATACAAGGCGGCTCCAGCGTCGAACCCTGGCACAAAAAGCACGATCCTAACCACACAAATGCAAACCTGCCCTACAAGGCCATTGTAAAGGATCAGAATGGTCAGCCCAAAGCAAATATAGCCGTCACCATCACCACCGATGTCACATCAGACAGCGGCGGACATGTTCATACTGCTGGCCGCCTCAAGGGCAAGCTGGTTGACAAAGTGGGTGCCGCCGTCAGCACCAAGGATGGGAAGGAAACAATTAGCGGCGCCACTGATGGCAGCGGGATATTTTCCTTCACCTTTGGTGCAGAAGAAGTCTCGGGTGAACACAAGCTTACAGCGACCTGCACGGGTTGTACTGCTCCGGCAGAGTCTGCCAGCATTGCCGTGAAGGTGGATGGCTTGGAGCAGATACCAAATGCGTCTTTCTATACATTCATAGGTTCAACCGACAAACACGATAAGAACCATTACCTCACCTCAGATGCTGCAACCAATATGTTATATGTGGCAGCCAGTTATCACGCTGAAGTTAAATACTGGAAAAAGCCTAAAGGAAAGCAACCCATTCCGCCGTTACCATTGCAACTGAATGATGCCAGCCTTATTTGGGGTGGATTGTTTGACATAAAGGGAAATTGGACAACTCCCCATGTAGGTCACCGCAAAGGAGTAGTCATAGACGTTAGAGCAAACGACGATACTGGGGCTACGGGTGCAATACCTTTATCTTCCTTTGATAATTTTAAAAAAATGGCATTATCCTACTACGGTGCCGATGCACAGGTTCACTGTACCAGTAACAAGACGGATGGGCAAAATAGAAAGCCGCCAACCTGCGTAGGTAAAGATGGGTCGCAAGATCCCAACCGTCATTTTCACATATTACTTTTAGGGGACGACCAATGAAAATGTTAATCAAACTTCGATGGTTCACAGCCATCGCGGCAACATGCGTTTCGCTCTTTTGTCATGCTTATCCAGGTGAAAGCATAGTGCGTGATCCGGTTACTGGTGATTACACCATCACCTATTGGGATGATGAAGAACCGGGAAGTTTGGAGCAAACTACGTTTGTGCCTGCAACTAAAATTATTCCCACTGTCCGATCAAAATTCAGGTTGGAAGGGACGAGTTCGGTGGTTTACAGTTACACGCTAGCCAACGGTGCGTCGGCCAAGCAAGCCATTGTTGGTTTGATTCTGGAACCAATTGGGCGGATTGCAAACGAGCGCGATTTACCTCCTGTCACGGCTCCTGCAAGTGAAGTTGAAAATATCATTATCACTAACATGGCTGCATTGAATAGCCCAAAAGACTGGGGCGGAAATATTGTTCGCATTCGCGGACAATCCAGAATTGCATGGCTGGCCGAAGACCTTGAAACGGATGGTGTTCGCTCTGGGCGTGCTATGCCAGGCTTCGGCTTCTCTAGTTCAGCATTACCTGGGATCAGCACAGCCAAGATGGAAGGGAAAGGCGCAGTGTTTGGCTATGCTGGTGAAGGGCCTGCAGTAGACAGTGCCATCTATGCAGAGTTGGGACGGCTCAGAAAAAACGACTTTATTGCCCGCCCCGCCTCCGCACCTATGATTGTAGTACCAGACCCCTTCAACGCTGCCGTGTTACTTGACCGCATCCAAACTCAGATGCACAGCTGGATAGGCATGCAATTACTCGATACCAGCTTCTCATCACAGCTTGATCGTTATCTCACCGCCGCAGCCGATGCCTACCGCCACAACCAGCCCAAGGCAGGCAAGGAACACATCCAAACCCTGCGCAGAATGCTGAAAAAAGAGCATGAAGACGCTGACAGGGACGATGAGAAAGAAGACGGAAAGGCTGAGGGGAAAAATGACGACAAGAACAAACGCATACTGATTGATCGGCTTGCTGCGCGTGTGCTGGATTTTGATTTGAAGTATGTGTTCAAGCGTATGGGTGACGATTGAGGTTACGCCCTGAGGGCAACGCCGATTTAAACCGTTACTGGCCTCACAGAGGTTCTCGCACGCTTTGAGTGTGAGCTTATCGAACCATGACCGGATTAATATTATAACAATCAATTGTAACTGCCAACCCTTCGACAAGCTCAGGGCGAACGGTTGTTTTATTCTGCGTTTCTTGAGAGCCTAAAACCGCTGGGCTATGGTATAAAACAACCTTGAGCCATCCTACAAATACGCACCATGACCAATGCCGACCCAATAGAACTGGAAAAATTCAGCCAACTCGCCCACCGCTGGTGGGATAAGAACAGCGAATTCAGGCCTCTGCATGAAATCAACCCTCTGCGCCTGGGGTATATCGACAACATCGCCCATCTTGCCGGAAAAACCGTGCTGGATGTGGGTTGTGGCGGCGGCATTCTGTCGGAAAGCATGGCGGGCATCGGCGCGCAGGTCACCGGCATCGATCTGGGTGACAAAGCACTGCAAGTAGCCCAGTTGCACCTGCTGGAAAGCGGAAAACAAGTCGAGTACCGCAAAATCGCAGTGGAAGAACTCGCGCTGGAAAAACCGGGACATTACGATGTAGTAACCTGCATGGAGATGCTGGAACATGTACCGGACCCTGCAAGCATCGTGCGCGCCTGCGCGCAGCTGGTCAAACCCGGCGGCCATGTATTTTTCTCCACGCTGAACCGCAATCCAAAATCCTATCTGCTCGCCATCATCGGCGCAGAATATATTTTGAAAATGCTGGCACGCGGCACCCATGATTACGCCAAGTTCATCAAACCCTCCGAACTGGCTCAGTTCTGCCGCAACAGTGGCCTGAGCGTGTCTGAGATTATCGGCATGACATACAACCCAATCAGCAAGATTTACGCCTTGGGGCGCGACACAGACGTCAACTATCTAATGGCTTGCCGCCGTGGCTGAATACGCAGAGATTCAAACAACGAACCCCGGCTCCACTGTGATTCAGGCAACAAAAATCGGAGCAGTCCTTTTCGATCTCGACGGCACCTTTGCAGACACAGCCCCGGACCTCGGGGCGGCGCTCAATCATGTGCGCTGCCTGCATCACCTGCCCCCGCTTCCTCTCGAAATCACGCGCCTGCAAGCCTCGCATGGTTCAGCCGGTCTGCTGAAACTGGGTTTCAATATTGAACCTGCTGCTGCAGAATTCCCCGCGCTGCGCGATGCATTCCTGGCATATTACAGCGCCAATATCTGCGTCCACACTACGCTGTTTAGCGGCATGGCCGAGCTCATCAACATACTGGAACAGCGCGGCCTGCCATGGGGCATTGTCACCAATAAGCCGCATCGCTTTACGCAACCTCTGATGCAGGCGCTGGGCTATGCCGGGCGCGCGGCCTGCCTGGTTAGCGGCGACACCTGCGCACATGCCAAGCCGCATCCGGAACCGCTGCTATACGCGGCAAAATGCATAGGTGTTGCACCGCAAAACTGTTTGTATCTTGGGGATGACAAGCGCGACATAGAAGCTGGGCGTGCCGCCGGAATGGGGACGCTGATCGCACTGTTCGGCTATATCGACCCGCAAGCAGATCTCGATGCCTGGCAGGCGACAGCCTCCATTGCGACACCGCTGGATCTGATTGAATATCTAGATTAAGATTTATTTACAGCCACACCCCAGCCCGCGGCGTATGGGCTCACATCAAACGGCTGCTCCACACCGTTTAATTCATTCATCAATATCGCAGCACTGGCGGGCGCCATCGTCACGCCGTAGCGAAAATGACCGCTATTGAGATACAGATTCTCCAGCCGGGGATGACGACCTATGGTGGGAATATTGTGCGGCGATCCGGGTCGCAGGCCGGACCAATGCTGTATCAGCGGCATCTCGCGCAAAGCTGGCAACAGCAATTGTGCACGCTGCCACAGCGAATCGCGCGCCTCGACGGTCGTGCTCTTGTCGAAGCCCACATCCTCCAGCGTGCTGCCCACCAGCAGATGTCCATCGCGTCGCGGTATGAGGTACATGCCATCCTGCAAAACGATATGGCGCAGCGGAGCGGTATCGAATTTGAATAGCAGCATTTGCCCGCGCATCGGCCTGATGTCAAGTTGCAACGCGTATTGTCCCAACACCTGCTTGCTCCACGCTCCGGCACTGACAACATAGCGCTCCGCGCTGAATTCACCGCAGGAGGTGGAGACTGCCTGCACCCGATCACCCTCAGTCGAAATCCCCTGCACCTCGCAGTGCTCAACAATTCGCCCACCGAGCATTTCCACATGCTTGCGCAAGGCCTGAATCAGGCGCGGATTGCGCACCTGTGCGACGTCGGGCAACAGCAAGCCATCCTCCTTTTCTTCCAGCCTGAACTCATGCTCATCGCACCATTGCCGCGCCAATGAACGATCAAACGGCGGCAACACCAGCATTCCGCTCACGTCATATTCTGGGTCTATACTCGTCGCGTCATGCAAAGCTGCAGCCCATTGTGGAAACAGTGCAGCACCCAGACCTGTCAGCCGCGTCACTTCATCCGCATAATCCCACGGACACAACGGCGCCAGAATGCCGCCGCCCGCCCAGGATGACTCCTGCCCGACCGCTCCGCGCTCTATAACCGTAACGTTGGCACCCTGCAACAGCAGTTGTTGCGCAGTCGCAAGACCCGCCACTCCGGCACCAAGGATTAAATATTCAGGAATCAAGAAGTTGCTCCATTAACGCTACCACCTTAGTTCACAACACTAAAAGAATATTGCCTATTTTCACTACTTACCACCGTTTACTCCAATCAAGCAACCTTTCATCGGCTAATAGTAGTGACGGATGGCAATTATGCCTTAATGTTCTATCACAGTTGAAATTCAGGAGAGCGGCATGAGGTCACAGCGTGGTTTTACATTGATTGAATTGATGATCGTAGTGGCAATCGTCGGCATCCTCGCCGCCGTCGCCGTAACTTCCTACCGGTCACATGTAATCAAGTCCAACCGTGCCGCAGCCGAAAGCTTCATGCTCCAGGCCGCCAACCGGGAAGAGCAGCTCATGCTCGACATGCGCCAGTACGGCCCTGTGGCAAACAATGCAAACTTTCCGAACACACCCACCGCTGCTTCTCCCGGAATCAACCTGGCGGTACCCGACACTGTTTCCAGGTTTTACGACATCAGCATTGCGACTGCTACTGCAACTTATACCATTACTGCCATCCCCACTGGCAGCCAACTGGTCGGCGACACTACCTGCGGAACCCTGACCCTGGATCAGACCGGCGCCAAAACTGCTGCGGCATCCAGCGGATGTTGGTAACAACGGAAAAAATCATGTCCAAGCCGAATCCAAAACTGACACAACACCGCAAAGATCGTGGCTTCACGTTGATCGAGCTGATGATTACCGTCCTCATACTCGGCATTCTTACCTCGGTTGCCCTTCCTTCCTTCCGAGAATTTATCACCAACCAACGCATCAAGAGCACCTCGTTCGATATTATGGCCATGATCACGCGGACCCGTAGCGAGGCCATCAAACGCAATGCCCTGGTAACCGCCACCCCAGTAAACAATGACTGGGCACAGGGCTGGACTGTCACTGACGCCGGCGGTGCGGTTTTAAGCCAGCAGTCCGCACAACCCGGGCTGGCCATCACCTGCATGCAAGGTTCCCCGCTCGCCGTAACGGCCTGCAGTTTTCTTAGATTCAACAGCAATGGCCGCAGCGTGAATGCCCAGTCCATCCAAATCAGCAGCACCGCAATCACCAACCCTAAAATGAGCTGCATCAGTATCGATCTGAGCGGGCTCCCTAAAAGCAAAAAGGCGGGATGCTGATGAGCACTACACAAAAAATGACTATCAAAAAAGCGTCAGATCAGTCTGGTTTCGGCATGGTCGAGGTGCTGGTCTCTCTCATCATTCTGCTGGTTGGGCTGCTGGGTTTGGCGGGCCTGATGGTGCAAGGCATGCGCTCAGAAATGGAATCCTACAAGCGGGTGCAGGCATTGATCCTGTTGCGGGACATAGCCGGGCGCATCAACGCCAACCGTAATGTCGCCTCCTGTTATGTAATCACCACCAGTTCCGCAAACGGCACACCCTATCTCGGCACAGCGGCCACGACAACAACACCGGCCTGCACCATCGGAACGGCGAGCCAGCAAACACAGGCAGGAAAGGACCTGACGGCATGGAATGCACTGCTGCTAGGCTCTGCCGAATCGGTCGGCGCGGTCAAAACAGGCGCGATGGTGGGCGCACGCGGTTGCATCAGCTACGACGCCACCACCGAGCTGATCAACCCGACCACCAGCACTGCCATTTCCGGCACTGGAATCTATACCGTTGCAACGGCCTGGCAGGGAATGGGCAACACCTTTGCCAACACCACTACGATGTGCGCGAAAGACCAATACGGCAACGAAAGCCAGCGCCGCGTCATCACCCTGACATTCAGAATAGGCTCATTGATATGACCCTTATAAAAGCCCACGCCATGCCTGCCACCCTTACTGCCCGCAGCCAGCGCTACCTGTCGCCCAAGCGTCAGCATGGTCTATCATTGGTCGAGCTGATGATTTCGCTGACTATCGGCATGTTACTGCT
>Ga0315268_10005444_pt1 | contig 13684 bp, 11 predicted proteins | sample C1_top_MG_FD_204535 | JGI IMG/M metagenome (GOLD analysis project Ga0315268, IMG submission 204535) | Sediment microbial communities from Yellowstone Lake, YNP, Wyoming, USA - C1_top | ecosystem: Environmental > Aquatic > Freshwater > Lake > Sediment | place: USA: Wyoming | collected 2017-08-01 | reverse complement strand
TTGCTTCCCCTCACTTCCGGCCCCATCTATCTGGTCGGCGGTTCTGTGCGCGACCTGCTCCTCGGAAAACAGGATATCAAGGATATTGACCTGTTGATGCCAACAGGTTCGGAGGGCGTTGCACGAGCCTTCAGCAGCGCGATCAAGGGGAGCTTTTTCTTTCTTGATGAAACGCGGAAGATCTCGCGTGTTGTAAAGGCCCTGGACACTAATAGTGTTCAGTTCGATTTCACGAATTACGAAGGCCCGGACCTTAGCGATGACCTGGGCCGCCGCGACTTCACGATCAACGCAATGGCGCTCGATCTGCGCGAGTTCCTCAGGACGCGCTCGCTCGACAGTTTGACAGACCTGTTCCAGGGCAGACAGGACATCCAAAACGGGTTGGTACGCGTGACGCGGCCGGAAGTGCTGGATGACGATCCGCTCAGGCTGTTGCGAGCCGTACGGTTCGCTGCCACCCTCGGGTTCTCGATCGAGGAAGAGACTGCGAGCCAGATCCGCGCCCGCGCTATGAGGATCGCGGAGCCGGCTCTTGAGCGCATCAGGGACGAGCTCTTCCTGATCCTGTCCGAGAAAGATGCGGAGAAACACCTCTTGCTGCTGGAGTCTCTCGGCATGCTTGCGCCGTTGTTCCCGGAGCTGATGCCGCTCCGCGGGTTTGCGCCCGGTTTTTACCACACCCATGATGTCCTGGCCCATTCCATCAAAACAGCCGGATATCTCGACCGCGTGCTCGACGACCTTCCTGCCATATCACCCGGCTATGCAGATGCCGTGCTGTCGCACCTTGAGCAGGAGCTTGAACATCTTGTAACGAGAAAAGCAGCGCTCAGGTTCGCGTGTTTGCTGCACGACAATGCAAAGCCCGAGACGTTCAGCGATGCTGACGGACGCATCCGTTTTCATGACCACGACAAACGCGGAGCGGAAAAGGCAGCGCTGATCTGCAGACGGTTCCGGCTGTCAAAGGACACGGAAAAAGCGGTCACGAAGGTCATCCGGCAGCATATGCGGCTCTTCAACCTGTCCACGCCGGGCGGGCCGAGCAAAAACGCCATCCACCGCTATTGCCGCGACATGGGAGATTCCCTGCCCGAAAGCCTCCTGCTCGCACAAGCGGACGCGCGGGCAACGTCAGAGATCATGCCAAAGGAGAAGTTCACTGACACGAAGGGGCCGATGGCAGCAGTGCTGGAGTATTACTACTCGAAGTTCCTGAAGGCCGAGGCTGCGCCGCTCGTGACCGGGAATGACCTGATCGAACAGGGGCTGAAGCCGGGGCCGGAGTTCCGGAAGATCCTGGAAGAGGTCAAGGAAAAGCAGGCAGAGGGGACGCTTCGTGACCGGGATGAGGCGCTGGCGTATGTGGAGAAAATGAAATAAAGACTATTTACCGCAGGGTACGCAGAGGGGGATGGGGCGAGGAAAGCGTTAGGGCATAATTAATTTTCACCGCAGAGGACGCAGAGAAGTTCAGGTCGAGGAAGACATAAACTGGGAGAAAAGAGATGGGTATTAATGAGACAAGAACGGCATTAAAAGAATCGCGAATGACCTGTAATATATTTACGGTTTCCTCGCTTGCAGTTCCTCTGCGTCCTCTGCGGTGAAAAATCATTTGATCTGAGGTTTATATGAACAAAAATATTGAAGACATGACTATTGACGAACTGAAAACCGAACTGAAACGCCTGAAAGACAACCTCTGCGACATCGAGGACATGCACTCGTTCACGTTCGTGAAGACCTCGGTGCACATCGGCGCGGAAAAAGCGCAGAACATGGCGGATGAGTACGAGCAGGAGTGCAAGCTGTTCAATGAGCAGATCGCGGCGGTGGAGAAGCTGCTGAAAAGCAAAACATCCCCTCTTTAGAAAAGGGGGAGGTTTATGACAGGTCCTTCACGAGCCTGTACAGCTCGGGATAGTCATTCTTGGTGATCCCTGTTTCTTCCTTCAATAACCTGAGCGCTTCAGGCACATGCTTCAGAAAGTAGGTCTTCCCTTTCTCTTTAGCCAGGAACCCGTAAGCTCCCAGCGCCTGCATGTGCCGCTGCAAACGGCAGATGACAATGCTCTCCTGGAACGCACCTTCATCGAACCCCGCAGCATCCTGTTTCATGCCGTTCACATAGTATTCGACCAGCCGCTCCCTGACCGCATCGTCGATCCGGTAATAGGGGTCCCACAGGATCGAAGCAATATCATACGCAGCAGGCGCCATGCGCGCACCCTGAAAATCGATCACCCGCGGCGTATCCTGCGCCGTGATCATGATATTCTGGCTCTGGAAGTCGCGGTGGATGATGACGCGCGGGAATGCGAATGCTTTTTGCGCCAGGCGATCGAGCTCCTGGTTCAGCGCTGTTGGATCGGTTGGAGCCGCATGCCGCAGGCCGACAACGAACCGTTCAAGGAAGTAGTTCGTTTCCCAGCGAAAATACGCCTGATCAAAGATCCGCTCCCGCAGCATCAGGCATTCTTCCACATGCCGCGTTGCGCGGCCGTGGAGCTTGACCAGGATGTCGAGAACCCCTTGATAGAGGAGCTCGATGCGGTCGCTCTCGCGCGGAAGTTTCAAATATGAATACAGACTCGTGTCCCCCAGGTCCTCGAACAAGGCGCGCTTCTCCGCTTCGTGAAGCGCGAGGAGCCGGGGAACGGGGATGGCATGCGCTTCGAAGAACTCGGTGTACACCAGGTGGCGTTCGTAGTCCGGGTCGTCTTGCCTGCATTCCATGAGAACAGCGGTCGTGTCAGCGTTCCGTACACGGTAGTAGCGGCGGTCCGAACCGCCCATGCCGATCAGCAAGGCATCTGCTGTTTCTTTCTGCAGGGACGGGGTTGCCAGGATGGTTCGTGCAAAGTGGTGCTGCATGAGCGGAGAGGAAAGCTGCACGTGTTTATGCTGCCGCGCGTGGAGCGACGGCTGCATCTCCGATTCCTTGAGTTCGATAACATAGTCGGGTCCGATGATCCTGTTCTCCTGCTCTCCAGCAGCGATCGCGCCCGGCATGACGATGCAGTTCCTGAGCCGGCTGTGGTCCTTCACCGTGCACCCTGCTTCAAGCACCACATAGCCGTCCGCAGAGACCTCCCCGCAGGCAGCTGACATGGAACGATAGATCATTTCACCGTTCCTGCTCACCGCATCGAGCACTGCCGCGGCATACGTTGCGGGCGTGCCGATGTCGTTCCAGTACGCGCCCGTGACGTCAAAGGCCTGCACGCGATGTCCGGCTTTTCCCGCATCGATCCATGCAACAGTCGCATGCGATACGCCAGCTGGAAGGAACTGCAGGATTTCGGGCGAGTACAGGGCAATGCCGGTGTACGCGACCTTTTTCGCGATCCTTGTCTTGTCGGGTCGGGATGCTCCCGGGTTCTCCACATCGAGCACCAGGTCGTTCTCATCGATCACGACATTGCTCAGAAGCGGGAGCCGGTGGGTCACGAGCGTGGCGATGTTCCTGTTCCTGAGATGGGTCTCGATCAAACCGGAGAAGTCGATATCCAGAAGGATGTCCGCGTTGTGGACCAGGAAGGGGCTGTTCGACAGGAACGATCCTGCGTTCTTGAGCGCGCCGCCCGTGCCGAGGATCGGGTCTTCGGGAAAGAAGACGATCCGCTCAGCATACGGCGATGCAGCGGCCCAGGCCCGCAGCATGTCCGGTTTGTAGTGAAGGTTGATCCCGATCTTTCCGGTGCACACAGGCGCAAGCTTTTCGAGGATGATCTCGATCAGCGGTTTTCCGAGGACCGGCAGCAGGGGTTTGGGCGCGTGGTTCGTGATCGGACGAAGCCGTTCGCCGAGGCCGGCCGCGGGGAGAAAGATGTTGATGGTATCGTGTTGTTTGTTATCAGTCATAAAGGAATGATGCTTCCGAGGCAAAGATCATTCTGTTCCCGCAGAGGTGCGGGGGTGCAGAGGACTGCTTTTTAAGAACATTCCTGCATTGAATGAATCCCGCGTCAATTATCCTGACCCGGACAGGTCGGAACCGAAGTCCATGTAACCGCGAATGCACGCTAATAAAATAGCAACAGGCTAAACGTTAATCTAATTCGCGTCAATTCGTGTTCATTCGCGGTTCATCACATGATTTTTCTTGCCACGCTGCGTCCCAGCGCGAGACAAGGTGTTGTCCTTTATTTATACAGAAGGTACTTCTTTCGAATGGGTTCGAACTTCCTCGCTTCATCTCTCCACCACTTCTCCATCTCGTTCAAGTCCTTCCAGCGTTCGATGTCCTTGCGCAGCCGGTCCGTGCCCGCGAGGATGTCGATCGGGAGGTTGATCTCCTCGTACTCGTACGGCGGCTGGTTCCAGCGGAACTCGCGGGGATAGGTGTTGTGGATCGCCTTCAGAATGGCGACGCCGGTCTTGAACGGCCTGAATTTCGCGCGGTCCGTGACGTGGATCTGCGCGCCGCCGCACAGCATGCCCGCATATTTCTGGAACGTGGGCTGGAACGACAGGGGCCGGAACACGACGCCGGGAAGCCTGAACTCCTTCAGAACGTTCACGATGGTCCCGGCATGGATGAACGGCGCGCCGAAGATCTCGAACGGCCGCGTGGTGCCGCGGCCCTCGGAAACATTCGTGGCCTCGAACAAACACATGCCCGGGTACACGAGGGCCGTGTCGAGCGTGGGCATGTTCGGCGACGGCATGGCCCAGGGCAGTCCGGTCTGGTCGAACCACATTGCCCGCTTCCAGCCCTGCATCGGGACCACGTAATGGTCGAGCCCGGGATAAAAGGCGTCGCGGAAGTACGCGCTGATCTCGCCGATAGTCATGGCATGCCGCACCGGCATCGGCCGCAATCCGACAAAAGAGGAATATTCCTGATGGAGCATCGGCCCCTCGGTCATAAGTCCGCCCAGCGGGTTCGGCCGGTCGAGCACGACCACGGTCTTGCCTGCCTCGCTGCAGGCTTGCATGCAGAGTTCCAGGGTCCAGATAAACGTGTAGTACCTGCTGCCCACGTCCTGCAGGTCGATCACCAGGACATCCACCTGATCGATCATGCCGGGGTGGGGTTTGCGCGTATTCCCATACAGGCTGTAGACCGGCAGGCCTGTTGCCGGGTCGCGGAACCCTTCCCACTCGATCATATTGTCCTGGGTCTGGCCGAGGATGCCGTGCTGGGGGCCGAACAGCGCGGAGAGCTTGAATTTTTTCGATCGGCTGCAGAGCGCGACCGTGTGCTCCAGTTTCCTGTTCACGGATGCGGGATGAACGACAAGGCCGGTGCGGCAGCCTTTCAGGTCTTTCGGCCAGTGTTGTTCGATGCAATCGAGGCCGGTGAGCACGCCTTTTTTCTGCGCTAACATGGGCAGATTATAATTTGTATCCTGCGGAATGGCAACAGGAAAGTGCAGGGGAGGATTCTTCGGCAATACCGTTGAAAAAATGCTTTCCCTCGTCTATAATGCGTGCATGAACTATAAAGTCGTAGAAACCTGCATCGTGACCGACGAAGAGATCGAACGCATCCTGAACGAATGGATCTCGAAGGGATACCAGTTCGAGAGCATCCAGTTCGTGAACGCGGTCTCCTCAAAACGGCCGTCCATGGCCTTCCTGTTCTTTACCGGAAAAGCATGATGCTTTCAACATCCACCGCCGAGACGCTGAGACGCGGAGAAGAAGATCATATTAATCGTCTCAAAATAGTATGAACAAGAGACCTTGCCCTAACCCGGACAAGCTGGAACAAAAAGGCGTCTCGCGCAAAGCCGCAAAGCGCGCAAAGGAAACTTTAAGTTATGGTTTAAAACCAGAAGTCTGATCCATTTTTTGTGTCTTTCTTGGCGACTTTGCGGCTTTGCGCGAAAATATTCTTGCCATTTTGCATAGAGATACACGAATGAACGTTCTTATCCTGAAAAATGTGTTCAGCGAAGGCCCGGGCACGATCGCGGACCACCTCCGATCGCAGAGCATCCCGTACACCACCGTTGACCTGAGCATCGGCGACGCGCTGCCGGAGCCGGACGCATTTACCCATCTGGTCGTTTTGGGCGGGCCCATGGCCGTGTACGAGATGCACCGCTATCAGTATCTGATCAACGAGGCGCTGTTCATCGACCGCATGATCAAGGCGAACAAGCACGTCCTGGGTGTGTGCCTCGGCGCGCAGATGCTTGCCCATGTCCTTGGCGCGAGGGTCTATGCAGGACAGCGGAAGGAGATCGGCTGGCATGAAGTGTCGATCACCGGGGACGGGATGCAGGATCCCCTGATGGCCGCGCTCGCGCTGGATGGCCGGAATGCGGCTGTCGTGTTCCAGTGGCATGGAGATACGTTCGATCTGCCGAACTCCGCTGTGCGCCTGGCATCGTCCGGCCTGTACCCGAACCAGGCGTTCCAATACGCAGGCCGGGTCTATGCGCTCCAATTCCATATCGAGGTCACGCCCGCCATCGTGTCAGAATGGCTCAGGAACGAACAAGGGATCGATCGGGACAAGGTGGACGCTGAATCGAACAGGGTGTACGAGCAGTACCGCGCCAGAGCAACGAACTTCTACGCCGGTTTTTTTAAATCGTAAGGCAGCCCTCCCCCGTCCAACCCCCTCACTGCAGACCATGCCTGATGACAGAATGTCCTTTTGTGTCAAGTGGTTCGCAATTGACAACAGGCGCTGTAAAGAGTATAATTTTCATGCATTATAAGCAGAAAAGGCGCGAAGAGGGACCATGAAAGAAGAAAAGACCGTGTATACGCTTGCACTTGTCGCGCTCCTTACGGTCTCGGCCTATTTTCTGGCCGACACCGTGGATGCCATGATCGGAAGGAGCCTCGACGCGGCGCCCAAGTTCACCACGCCACTAGAGCGCGACCGCGCCGGCCTGGAGCCGAGGCGGGAGCTGCGCGATTATTCCTCCATCCTGGAACGCGGACTGTTCGGAGAAGGCAAGGCCCCGGCAAACGGCCCCGCGGCGCAGGCGAGCACCTCTTATAAATTGATCGGCACCATCGAAGGCTTAAGCTTCGCCGGCGCGGTGCTCGAGGATGCGACCGGCCAGGTGTTCTACCGCATGCACCAGAAATTGCCCGACGGGTCCATGATCGTCAAGGTCATGCGGGACAAGATCTTGCTGAAGATGGCCGAGGGCGCGACCCTGGAGCTGCAGATCGTTGATGATACCAAGATCGTGTCCATGACGAAAGCCGGCGGCGAAGGCGTGAAGAGACTCGCCGACGGCAAATTCATGGTTGACCAGAAAGAAATGCTCGCGAGCACCGAAAACATGAACCAGATCCTGACCCAGGCGCGGGCGCTCCCGTATATGGAGGGGGGCAAGACCGTCGGGTTCCGGATCAGCGAGATCGTCCCCGGCAGCCTGTATGAGAAGATCGGCCTCACGAACGGCGATGTGATCCAGCGCGTGAATTCGCAGGAAGTGGACGACCCCAGCAAGTTCTTTCAGCTGTACCAGGGTCTGAAGACGGAGAAGAACATCTCCATCGACCTGATCCACGGCGGGTCCCGCCAGACACTGAACTACGAGATACGATAAGGGAGCCCGTGGACCCGGAGACCTGAGATGAAGCGGACCGGAGATCGTTCCGGATGTCCCTTCTGTGCATTCCCGTTTCCCCGCTTCATCGGGCCTATCCCGCCATCGGTTCCAAGATATCATTTTTCCCGGGAGGAATAGCGTGAAAAAAACAGCGGCCCTGATGCTTGTGATAGGGCTTGTCAGCGTCCGGGAGGCTTATCCCCAGGAAAAGACCCCGGACCCCACCCCTGCTCCTGCTCCCGTTGTCCAGGCCGAGACGCGCAAGGCCAGGACCAACGACGATTATGTGACCCTCAACTTCACGAACATTGACATCAACGCGCTCGTCAAGGTGATGAGCGAACTTACCCGCCGGAACTTCATGCTCGATGAGAAGGTGACCGGCAAGGTCACGCTCATGACGCCGACCAAAATATCGCCTGACGAGGCGTATCAGGTGTTTCTCTCTGCGCTCGAGATCAAGGGCTTTACCGCGGTGCAGGATGGCGCGATCATCAGGATCATCGCATCCGCATCCGCGCGACAGAGCGGGCTCAAAGTGTACCAGGACGGAGATTCCTCGGGCGAGGGTTTCGTGACCAAGCTCATCAGGCTGAAATTCGTCAATCCCCAGGAGATCGTGCGCACGGTCACGCCGCTCGTCACCAAGGACGGGTCCCTGATCGCCTATCCCACGACGAACTCGATCATTGTTACGGACTCCGTGCACAACATCAGGAAGATCGAGAGTCTGCTGCATGCGATGGATGTGGCCGCGCCCGAAGGACACGGCAAGATCAATGTCTACAACCTCAAGAACGCCAATGCCGACGACCTCGCCAAGCTGATGTCCGCGCTGGTCGCGAGGCTTCCCGTGCCGCCGCCGGCAGGGTCGCCGCAGACCGCGGGCCCCGCCGCTATCCTGGAAGGGACCGTAACGATCACGTCGGACAAGAACACCAACTCGCTGATCATTGTCGCCGCGCCGGGCGATTACGAGATCGTGAAGGATGTTATTCAGAAGCTCGACACCCGGCGAAGGCAGGTCTACGTGGAGGCTGCGATCATCGAGATGAGCCTGGCGAAACAGCGGGAGATCGGGTTCGAGTTCATGGGCGGCAACATGAGCAATCTCGATGTTGCAAATGCCTCCAACACCGGAGCTGTCGGCGGAACGAACTTCGGCAATATCGGCAACGTCATCGCGAACGGTCCGGCCGGCCTGGCATCGCTGAGCGGCTTGAACGTGGGCGCGGTCAAGGGCAAGTTCAGCTACAAGGGCACGGATTATCTGAACGTCGGCGCTTTGCTGCACGCGCTTCAGACCGACAGCGACGTGAACGTGCTGTCCACGCCGAACATCCTGACCATGGATAACCAGAAGGCTGAGATCATGGTGGGCCAGAACGTTCCGTTCCCCAGCAGCCAGACCCAGAACGCAATAACGGGCACCGGCGGCGTATTCAATACCATCGAACGCAAGGACGTGGGCATCAAGCTGACGCTGACCCCGCAGATCGCTTCGGACGACAATGTCAGGCTGGACGTCAATCAGGAGATCTCCGACGTGGTTTCGTCCTCCAGCTCGAATATCACCGGGCTCATAACCAACAAGCGTTCGGCAAGCACCACCGTGGTGGTGAAGGACCGGCAGACCATGGTCATCGGCGGCCTGATCCGCGACAACGTCGTCTCCTCGACCTCGAAGGTGCCGCTGCTCGGCGATATCCCGATCCTCGGCTGGCTCTTCAAGTACACCACGACGCGCATGGAGAAGACCAACCTGATGATCTTCATCACGCCCTACATCATCAAGAACGAGGGCGATGCCACGGACATCACGATGAGAAAGAACGAGACGCTCGAAGACTTCCGCAAGGAATACCGGATCGAGCAGAAGAGCAGGTCGTCCAGTTCGATCCCGAAGCGTCCGACCGCTGACGCAAAACCAACAGCCGCCTCGCCGGAGCTCAAGACCGCGGAAAGCGGCACGACCGCGGGAAACACCATAAAATCCGTTGAAACGCAGACAGCCCCGGTTTCCCAACCAACGGCCACGGCAGTGGAGGGCGGCCGGTGAAACGCCTGCTCGGCGAGATACTCGTTGAGTCCGGGCTGTCCGCGGAGCGGCTCAAGAAAGCGCTCGACCTCCAGAAGAAACGCGGGGGCCGGATCGGCACCCTGCTCATCCGTCTGAGCTATGTGACCGAGGCGGAGATGCTGAAGGCGCTCGGCATCCAGCTCGGCCTTCCGTTCCAGGCCGACCTCGGCGAGATCGACCAGGAACTGGCGCTCAAACTGCCGATCACGTACGCGAAGAAGGCAATGGCGATCCCGCTCCGCCGCGAGAACGGCGTTGTCCTTGCCGCCACGTCCGAACCCCTCAACCTGAACACCATCGACGACCTCTCCGTCCTGTTCAACGCGGACATCTCGCTCTGCCTGATGCCCTCGGAAACGATCCTGGACCGGCTCAACCGCCTGCACAGCGAGGACATGAACAAGGCGGAGGACACGGTGCAGGAAATGGAGGACGAGGACCTGTCGTTCCTGGCTGCCGAGCTCGACGAACCCACGGACCTGCTCGAGGTCACGGACGACGCGCCGATCATCCGCCTCGTCAATTCGCTCCTGTCCCAGGCCATCCGCGAGCGCGCGAGCGACATCCATATCGAGCCGTTCGAAAAGGAGATGGTCGCCCGGTTCCGCATAGACGGCATCCTCTACAACATCCTGACCATCCAGAAGCGCTTCCAGGCAAGCATCGCCTCGCGCGTCAAGATCATGGCCGACCTGAACATCGCCGAGCGGCGGCTGCCGCAGGACGGCGGCATGCGGATCAAGATCGGGGGCAAGGACGTGGACATCCGCGTCTCGATCGTCCCGACCGCGTTCGGCGAACGCATCGTGCTCCGGCTTCTGTACCGGGAGAGCGCCCTGCTGCCGCTCGAACAGATCGGGTTCACCGGCGAGGTCCTGACGCATTTCAACGAGATGATCACGCGGCCCCACGGCATCATCCTGGTGACCGGCCCCACGGGCAGCGGCAAGACCACGACCCTCTATGCATCGCTCTCCAAGATCAACTCCCCGGACAAGAACATCATTACCATCGAAGACCCGGTCGAGTACCAGCTCAAGGGCATCGGCCAGATCCAGGTGAACGCGAAGATCCACCTGACCTTCGCGGCCGGGCTCCGGTCCGTGCTCCGGCAGGACCCGGACGTGATCCTGGTGGGTGAGATCCGCGATTCGGAAACAGCGGAGATCGCGATCCAGGCCGCGCTCACCGGCCACCTCGTGTTCTCGACCCTGCATACCAACGACGCAGCGGGCGCGGTGACCCGGTTGATCGATATGAAGATCGAGCCGTTCCTCATCTCGTCCTCGGTCATGGCCATCCTTGCCCAGCGGCTCGTGCGCGTGCTCTGCAAGGAGTGCCGCGAGCCGTATGTGCTGACGCCGTCCGAGATCAGCGAGCTGGAGATCAAAACGAACGTCGCAGGCGCGACCGTGTACCGCGCAAAAGGCTGCCCCACCTGCTTCAACACCGGGTACTTCGGCCGCAGCGCGATCTACGAGCTTTTACTCATCGACGACGAGATGCGCCAGCTCATCATGAAGAACTCCGACGCCGCCATGGTCAAGGCCCTGGCAATGAGCAAAGGCATGCGCTCGCTGCGGCAGGACGGAGCGGACAAGATCCTCGCCGGCGTTACCACGGTGGACGAGGTGGTGAGGGTGACGCAGAAGGAAGCGTAAGTAAAAGGATAATAAAGTACGGAGTACTGAGTACGGAGTAAAAGAGGGGAACACTTCCCTGCTAAATTTTATAAACTTCGTACTCCGTACTTCGTACTATGTAATACGTACTCCGTACTATTATTTAAAACCATGCCAGTCTACGAATATAAAGGTGTTGCCAGCAGCGGGAGAAGCGTAGCCGGCGCCCAGGACGGCGAAAGCCTGAATGCGGTCAAGGCCAAGCTCAAGAAGGAAGGCGTCATCGTCCTCGAGATCCATGAGGGCGCCGCGGCAGCATCTGCGCGCCGGGGAACTACGAACTTCTCGTTCGGCAGGTCCGTGAAGCTCGGCGATCTGGCGAATGCCACGCGGCAGCTTGCAACGCTTCTTTCGTCCGGTCTTCCGCTCATGGATTCGTTGTCCGTGCTCGTGGAGCAGGAGGAAAAAGAGGGGCTGAAGTCGGCGCTTTCATCGGTCCGGGACTCCGTGCGCGAAGGGGCTTCGCTGGCGGATGCGCTCAAGGCCAATCCCCGGGCGTTCTCCGCGTTCTATATCAACATGGTCTCGGCAGGCGAGGCGAGCGGCACGCTGGAGATAACGCTCGACCGGCTGTCGGACTTTCTTGACGAGCAGGTGCGGTTCCGCGGCAGGATGGCCGCTGCGCTTGCCTATCCCGCGTTCATGACCGTGATCGGTGCCGGCATGCTCTTTTTCGTGTTCAGCTTTGTGATGCCCCGCGTGGTGGGCATGTTCGAGAACACGAAGCAGCAGCTTCCGTTCGTCACGCTCGCGCTCCTCGGTCTGGTGCGGTTCCTGTCCACGTTCTGGTGGGCTATCCTGCTGGTGCTCGGCGCTGCAGTGTACTTCTTCAGGAGATATCTGAACACGCCCGAGGGCAGGGAATCCGTTGACGGCAAGCTGCTCCGGGTCCCGGTCTTCGGTTCGCTCATCCGGATGATCGCCGTGTCCCGGTTCACGCGCACGCTCGGGACCTTGCTGCAAAGCGGCGTGCCGACCCTGGCCGCGCTCGATATCGTGCGGAACGTGGTGGGCAATACCGTGCTGGCGAACGCGGTGCAGAAGGCGCGCGAGAATGTGCGCGAAGGCGAGCCTATTGCCGACCCGCTCCGCAGGAGCGGTTTGTTCCCGCCCGTGGTGGTCCAGATGGTGGCCGTGGGCGAGAAGAGCGGGGAGCTCGAGAAGATGCTGCTCAAGATCTCCGACTCGTTCGACCGCACGGTCGAGACGCGCATCACCGGCCTGATGGCGCTCCTGGAGCCCGCGATCATTCTGGTGATGGGGCTGGTCATCGGGTTCATCGTCATCGCCATCATGCTGCCGATGCTGGAGATGAGCTCGGGACTGAGGTAGGAACAGGAACTTTGTAACCACGGATTAACACGGTTTGAGTCAAAAGCGATAAATTATTTGTTCTTTAAGTGTGTTCATCTTCGGGTTTGCATTAAAAAAAGAGTTTGTAACCACGGATTAACACGGTTTGGGTCAAAAGAGATAAATTATCAATTTTTTAACCGTGTCCATCCGTGGTTATACACTGCCGTGGTTAAGTTGTTCAAGGAGGTTATGGAATGAAAAACCAGAAAGGCTTTACCCTCATCGAGATCATGGTGGTGATCATCATTCTCGGGATGCTTGCGGGCCTGGTCCTGCCCCGGATCATGGGTCAGGAGGAAAAGGCCAAGATCGCGGTTGCGAAGACGCAGATGAAGTCGCTGGAAGGTGCGCTGAGCGATTTCAAACTCGACAACGGGTTCTACCCCGCGACGGACCAGGGGCTGGAAGCGCTGATCAAGAAACCGGAAACGGGCCGCATCCCGAACAAGTGGAGAGAGGGCGGCTATCTCTCGCCTGCCCGGATCCCGAAGGACCCGTGGGGGCACGATTACGTGTATATCGCTCCGGGCAGCGAAAACAGGGAATACGAGATCATCTCCTACGGCGCTGACAACGAGGCCGGCGGCGAAGGCAACAACGCGGATATCTATAACTGGAAGATCGAGTAACATGCGTGAGCATGGTTGTTGATGAAATTGAGCCCCTTGTTCTCGTCACCCCGGCATGACGTTAGCCGGGGTCCAGATGTTTTGGATCGAGATCTTCCTGGATTCCGGCTTCAGTCATGCCGGAATGACGGAGTTTATGAGTCGTAGTGCGGCGGACAGTGTGCTGAATGCGGAACAATAGGACACAGAGAAGCAAGCTGCCGATATCGGCCATGGTTGCACCGAACGAGCAAGGCTTTACCCTGCTCGAGATCATGGTCGTGGTCATTGTGATGGGCGTGATGCTCTCGCTCGTGATACCGCGGCTGAGCGAGCTCGGCGAAGCGAACCTGAAACAGAGCGCGCGGCATCTGACCGGCATGATCCGTTTTTTGCACGATGAAGCGCAGGCGCGTAAGAACG
>Ga0315268_10005443_pt1 | contig 13685 bp, 12 predicted proteins | sample C1_top_MG_FD_204535 | JGI IMG/M metagenome (GOLD analysis project Ga0315268, IMG submission 204535) | Sediment microbial communities from Yellowstone Lake, YNP, Wyoming, USA - C1_top | ecosystem: Environmental > Aquatic > Freshwater > Lake > Sediment | place: USA: Wyoming | collected 2017-08-01 | reverse complement strand
TTATTTCAGTTCCCGAAGGCGAGCGGATGGCTCGCAAAACCACGAATGCTCGATTAGGAATCCTCGGTGGAATTTCAATCTTGGGTACCACTGGAATCGTTCGTCCGTTTTCGACTGAATCTTGGCGCGCCAGTGTGGTTCAAGCTGTTGGTGTGATGGCAGCGCAGGGAGAATCCACCATTGTGCTCTGCACGGGCGGACGTACCGAAGCCGGTGCCATGTCGATCCTTCCTGAACTGCCTGAAGTTTGTTTTGTAGAGGTCGGTGATTTCACAGGTGCTGCACTCCGTAGAGCGGTTGAGTTGGGATTGCGTCGAGTCGTGTTTGTGGGGATGGCGGGAAAACTCACCAAACTCGCCTCTGGCGTGATGATGACTCATTACACAAAATCTAAAGTTGACGTCGGACTGTTGGGGCGAATTACTAACGCCGTCACCAGTGATGAGTCCCTTGTCAACGCGGTCGATGGTGCGAATACCGGCAGGCATGCTTACGAATTATGGGAAGAAGCCGGCGTGCTGCGTGCATGCGGCGACGAACTTTGCAGACGTGTGCAGGAAGTTCTTGTTCGCTTTGGTGCAGGAATTGCCGCTGAACTCAAGGACAAGGAAGCACTCGCCGCCGAAGTTGCGATGGTGGACTTTACGGGCAAAAGAATTGTTGCTGCGACTATGGAGCAGTGGGTTTCGTGAGTCCGAATTCGATCACAATTATAGGCTGGGATGGCAGCGCACTCTCACTTGATGCAACCAAGGCGTTAGCGAGTGCGACCATGATTGTTGGTTCTGATCGCCTTCTTGCTGCCCTGCCCATACCCGAAAGCGCAACAGTCGTTTCGATTCAACCGTTGGCAAGCGCACTGGAAACCATTGCGGCCCATGATGGTGAAGTGGTTGCACTTACAAGCGGAGATCCGGGTTTCTTTGGCTTGACCAGGACTTTGCGAGCATTGGGGTATCGACCGCAAGTCTTTCCTGCCATCTCATCAGTTTCAATGCTTGCCGCACGGCTTGGTGAACCTTGGGACGACGCAGCTGTAGTGAGCGCGCACGGTCGTGATCCGCGAGAGGCCGCGAATGCAGCACGGGCTCTTCCTGCAGTATTCGTGCTCACTTCTCCCGATTATGGTCCTGCGCAATTGGGAGGAGATCTCCTCGGATGGACGCGAATGATGGTTGTTGGCGAGCGTCTTGGCCATTCTGATGAGACGGTGACTGCGTGCACGCCTGCTGAGGCAGCGGCTCGGAAATGGAACGATCCCAATGTTGCGTTTGTTGTAGATCCAACGCGTCGCGATCTGAATCGTCGCAGGCTTATGTCGAACCAACCAGCCGCGACCAGTGGCCTTGTCGCTCTCCCCGAGGATGAGTTTGCTCACCGTGATTCAATGATTACCAAATGGGAAGTCAGAGCGGCTGTGTTATCCAGGCTCGCTCCAAGATTCGGCTCCCTCATTTGGGATCTCGGTTCCGGAAGCGGTTCTGTGGCAGTTGAGTGTGCGGTGCTCGGCGCTGCCGTAATTGCAATCGACTCGGATCCAAAAACCAAAGAAGTGATTGAGGCAAATGCTTTAGCAAGAGATGTGGATGTGCGGGTGCTTATCGGAGGAGCTGAAAATCTTCTCCATGATTTACCGATGCCCGATGCCGTCTTTGTTGGCGGCGGTGGCCTGTCAGTGCTTGATGCCGTACTTAAGCGAAATGTACCGAGAATAGTTGCGACTTATGCCGCCATCGATCGCATGACGCAGGCACGAGAGGCATTGATCGACGCTGGTTATGAAGTGGAAGGTATTCAGTTGCAGTCCTCGCGGATGAGTGATCTGCCGGCCGGTGGGTTTCGACTGGTTGCAATAAATCCGACCTTCCTGCTTTCGGCTAGAAAAGTCGGTCTTCAATGATCGGGTTGGTAGTCGTAACCAGCGCAGGGAAAAAAGCCGCACAAGAACTTGCCAAGGCATGGCCAGGTGAGACGATTCTTTACGAAGGCGCGGCAGCGCAATCACTTCCTGTGGCCTTTGAGGAATGTGCGCAAATTGTTGCGTTTCTTGCGGTTGGTGCCGTGATCCGCATAGTGGCGCCGTTACTTAAAGATAAGCGAACTGACCCTGCCATCGTGTGCGTTGATGAAGGATGCCGTTTTGCAGTCTCTTTACTTGGGGGTCACGCAGGTGGCGCTAATGCTTTGGCGCAACGAGTTGCTGATGTACTGGGAGTCGAACCAGTTATTACAACAGCAAGTGATGCTGTGGGAATTTCTGCTCTCGACCAGCTGGGTTGGCCCATCGAGGGCGATGTTTCAGGTGTTGGTCGGGCGATGCTTGATGGCGAACCTATCGGTTTCCTCAGCGAGGACATTTGGCCGATTCCAGCATTGCCAGAAAATGTCGCAGCAGACTTCACTACTTCATCCAATCAACTTCTGGTTACTGATCGTGTCGTCGATTTTCAGGAGGGAGTTGCTGTACTTCGACCGCCATCTCTAGTCGTGGGAGTCGGCGCATCGCGTGGTGTAAGCGCGGACGAAGTTCTTGAGTTGATTGATTCCCTGCTCGCCGATGCGCAACTTTCCATCCACTCAGTGAGGCATCTCGCAACCATTGATGTGAAGGCAGATGAAGTTGGATTGATTGAGGCAGCAAAAAGACGAGGTTGGGCGCTCCACACCTATCCGGCATCGGCTCTGGCTGAAGTGAGTGTTCCAAATCCCAGTGAGAGAGTCAGGGCGGAAGTTGGGACGGCCAGCGTGTCGGAAGCAGCTGCGATTTTCGCAGGCGGCTCGCTCTTGGTGGGCAAGAGCAAATCTGTTCGAAAGGTCTCGATGGCTACTGCGGCAATCGCTCGCCACAATCCACGCGGACGCCTGGCCATTATTGGCCTCGGTCCAGGAGCGCGAGATTTGCTAACGCCCCGTGCGAAAGAGGAACTACGTAGAGCCTCGGTGGTTGTTGGCCTTGATCAGTATGTGGAGCAGATTGAAGATCTACTCCGGCCAGGAACGCGGTTACTTGCCACAGGCTTGGGCAATGAAGAAGAACGTGCAAGATCTGCCATCGTGGAAGCCAAGAAAGGTTATGCAGTAGCACTTATTGGTTCTGGTGACGCAGGTGTTTATGGAATGGCAAGTCCGGCTCTTGAGAATTTCGATGGGACTTTCGACGTTATTGGAGTACCAGGGATTACCGCGGCTACTGCAGCAGCATCTCTGCTTGGTGCGCCGATGGGGCATGATCACTGTTCGATAAGTCTTTCTGATTTGCACACACCATGGCCGATTATCGAACGACGGATTGAGGCAGCGGCAGTTGGCGATTTTGTTGTTAGTTTCTACAACCCTCGTAGCAAAGGGCGTGATTGGCAACTGGATTCAGCACTTATTCTGCTTGCAGAACATCGACCGGCGACAACGCCTGTCGGACTGGTGCGAGCCGCAAGTCGAAGCGGTGAAAGTGTCGCGCTCACAACACTTGCGGAGCTGATCGCAACCGGTACTGCTGCGGTCGATATGTTCACTTTAGTTGTTGTTGGTAATTCGTCGTCAATGATCGTTGACGGCCAAATGGTTACACCTCGTGGATATGGCTGGAAATCATGATCGCAATAACAGATGCTTGTACAGCGTGCGGCGCCTGTCTTGCCACGTGTCCTGAACACGCTCTGCGCCCGGTCCTAGGTCGGCTTGTAGTTCTGGAGCGATGCACCGACTGCCTTGAATGCATTGAAATTTGTCCGGCCAATGCCATCACTACAACACTTTGGAGCGCTCATGTCTGAGACCACCCTCGCGATCGGACGTTGGACTCCGACTGAGCGGACTCGCATATTTGGAATTTTGGCGGTCATTGTCGGGCTGCATATCGCAGGGTGGTCTTTATATCTTCTTTACTCGCACAGTTACGCAGCCGCAGGTTCCTTCGCTGGAGCTGGAGTGTTGGCATACGTGCTCGGTTGCCGCCACGCCTTTGATGCCGACCACATTGCGGCAATCGACGACACAACGCGATTGATGCTTCAGAGGGGCAAGAGGCCAGTCGGAGTTGGATTCTTTTTCGCTATGGGCCATTCCACTGTGGTGCTGTTACTTGCTTTGATTGTTGCTGTTGCCGGTCGCAGTGCGACGGTAAATCAGGTTAATGCCTTCCGTCATATCGGTGTCACCTTGTCGACGCTTGTAGCCATGATTTTTCTGCTTCTGGTTGCAACACTCAATGCGGTGGTGCTTCGTGGCATTGTTGATCTTTGGCATCGAATGTCCAGAGGTGAATTGGATCAGACTCGACTAGACGCACTGTTACTCGATCGTGGGCTGATGAACCGCCTCCTTGGCGGCCGTGTACGAAAACTGATCAAATCAAGTTGGCACATGTATCCCGTTGGAATTCTTTTCGGGTTGGGTCTTGAGACTGCTTCGGAGGTGACGCTCTTAGCCCTGTCGGCTTCGGCTGCTACGAGTGGCGGATTGCCGATTCTTGCGGTCCTCTCGCTTCCCTTGCTTTTCGCAGCCGGCATGAGTGCCTTTGATACAGGAGATAGTTTGTTGATGACGCGTGCCTATTCTTGGTCCTACCGTCATCCAGCGCGAACTTTGTACTACAACATTGCAACGACAGGGATGACGGTTTTGGTCGCAGGTTTCATTGGAAGTGTCTACCTAGCCGGCTTGGTTAAATCTATTTTTCCATGGCGCTGGGTTAGGAATTACGCAATGCTCAGTGGCCACTTTGAACTTTTTGGATATCTCATTGCTGGGCTCTTCGTCCTTAGTTGGTTTGCGGCCGTAACCGTCTGGAGACTACGTGGATTTGAAGAAAGATACAGTCGGGTCACATCATGAGTAGAGATTCCATCCACAAGATTGAAGTCGAGTCGTATGCAATTCTGCGTTCGCAACTTGACACTTCTAGTATGCCTCACTGGACGCGTGCCGTTGTCGAACGGGTGATTCACGCCAGTGCTGACTTCGACTATGCCGATGATTTGATCTGTATCGAAGAAGATCTTGCACATGCTGCCGCTGCTTTACGCGATGGCGCTCCGATTGTCGTCGATGTGCAGATGGTTGCAGCAGGCATCACATCGCGTAACGTGACTTGCTTAGTGCAAGAGACGGAGACAGCTGAACTTGCCCGCCAAATGGGACTCACTCGCTCGGCGGCGGCGATCCATCGAGCTTTCGACAAAGTTGGCAGCGGGGCAATTTGGGTTGTTGGCTGTGCGCCTACGGCACTCTTTGAAATCATTCGATTAGATGTCGCGCCCGCTTTGGTGATTGGCCTGCCAGTTGGTTTTGTTGGAGCGGCAGAGAGCAAGGTCCGATTGCGAGAGAGCGGGTTGCCACAAGTTAGCAATGTCAGCAAAAAGGGTGGGTCGGCGGTAGCGGCGGCCGCTTTAAACGCACTTTTATATGCCGATAAAAATGGTGATAGCTGATGCCAGTTTTTCGCGGACCAGCAGCAGGACCCGCACTTCTCGTTGTCGGTCACGGCACTCGAAGTGCCGAGGGCGTTTCGCAGTTTGCAGCTCACGTCAATCGGATCCGCGCCATGGCGAAGGTGGATGTGGCCGGCGGATTTATTGAGTTGTCGGAACCGCCGCTTGCTGATGCGGTTGCAGAGTTGGTTGCCGCCGGTCATAGGCGAGTGGTTGCATTACCACTAGTGCTAGTTGCTGCAGGGCACTCGAAAGGCGACATACCCGCTGCACTAAAACGGGAATCACTGCGCCATCCCGGTCTTACCTTTGATTATGGCCGCCCATTAAGTGGCCATCCCACAATATTGAATTTGCTGACGGAACGACTCGATGCTGTTCTTTCCTTCGATAAACGGGTTGACACTGCGGTCTTGTTGGTTGGACGCGGAACGACCGACCCTGATGCCAACGCCGATGTCGCCAGAGTTGCCCGCCTGTTTTGGGAAGGTCGCAGTTTGCAGATGGTAGAGCCTGCTTTCGTTTCCCTGGCTGAACCTAGTGTTCGTCAAGGACTTGATCGCTGCCGCGCACTGGGAGCGCAACGCATCGTCGTGCTGCCTTACTTTCTTTTCTCCGGTGTTCTTCCCGACCGCGTTATTACGCAGGCCCGCAGTTGGGGCGAAGAGAACCAAGAGATTGAATTGCGATTTGCTGATCTGATAGGGGACTGTCGGCCACTGGCAGAACTCGTGCTTGAGCGGTATGCCGAAGCATTAGGCGGTCATGTCAGGGTCAACTGCGACGCATGTCTTTACCGAATTGCGTTGCCAGGTTTTGAAACCCGAGTGGGTGCGGCGCAGCATCCTCACGACCACCCACTCGATCCAACTGGAATTCATGAACACTGAAAGTTCATTCGATTTGCGACATCACGGTGATGCGGAGACTGCCCTTGGATTGATTGATCTGGCGGTAAATGTCCGCATAGCAGAGATGCCGAAGTGGCTGCGCGAACGTTTGTCTTTGTCAATGCTTTCACTCTCCGCTTATCCAGAGCAGAGTCGTGCACGAGCTGCCGTTGCCGCACGTCATGGTCGCGCTCAGGAGGAAGTTTTATTAACTAACGGTGCGGCGGAGGCCTTCGTGCTCTTGGCACGATCGCTTAACCCAGCACGATCACATGGGCGAACTGTAGTAATTCATCCGCAGTTCACTGAGCCAGAGGCGGCGCTGCGGACTGCAGGCCACCGCGTTGAACGTGTGATTCTCAACGAGGCTGAAGGTTTTCGTCTTGATACTGATCTTGTTCCATCGGATGCAGACTTGGTCATTATCGGCAATCCCACAAATCCGACTTCGATACTCCACCCCGCCGACGTCGTAGCAGACCTTGCTAGACCAGGGCGATTGCTAGTTGTAGACGAGGCTTTTGCCGATTGCATTCCTGGTGAGTCAGAGTCTCTGGCAGCAAGATCGGATCTTCCAGGAGTTGTAGTGGTGCGCAGTCTGACGAAAATGTGGGGGCTGGCAGGACTGCGAGTTGGCTATCTTCTTGCGCAACCGCATATCGTTGAAATGCTCGCTTCAGCACAGTCGTTGTGGCCAGTTTCGTCTCCAGCCTTGGCGGCGTTGGAGATCTGCTCCAGTTCTGAGGCGGTTGCTGAAAGCGTTCGATGGGCGAGCGAACTAACCGAGCAGCGCAACTACTTAATTGATGGGTTGCTCCTGCTTGGATTTGATGTTCCAGGGGATCAACGCGCAAGTTTTGTACTTGCTCGCATTGATAATGCAGACGCCCTTCGCGAACGCCTTCGCGGGCGTGGTTGGGCTGTGCGCCGTGGGGATACTTTTCCTGGACTCAGTTCTGATTGGCTCCGCATCGCCGTGCGCGACACGAAAACGACCATTGCCTTTCTCAATGCGCTTCGCATTGAGTTGTCCTAACTAGAAACCTACGGAGGAATAAATGTGTACTGAAGAATCCAAAGATGCCATTGTCGTGTGTGATGTAGCAATCCAGGATGTGCGTGATGCCCTAGTTAATCTGCCGGGGATCAACTTCATTCATTTGGAGGGGCAAGGTACGCGTGTGATGAATACCGCTCCTGAATACACTGACATGTTTCGTGAAAATGTGCGTAGCGCAATCAATCGCGCCGATTAATTATTGGCCAAGAGTTGTACGGTGTCTCGACAAGCGGTTCCAACGCTGGTAAACATGCGCAATGACTATTGCGCATCAATCTCCCATTTTCGAACTTAGCGACGAATACATAGCGGAAGCAGCAAAACTGAGTCCGATCACCGCAACTTTTTTGGGTATTCCTGGATACAACGATCAACTTGACGACTTCTCGCTACAGGGTTCGCAAAAGAAGCCGGCATTGATCCGAGAAACATTGCGAAAACTCGCAGATTTGAAACCGCAAGACGACAATGACCGAATCGCGGCTGCCGTCATGCAGGAGCGATTGACTTCAGAGCTAGCTCTGTATGACTCCTACGAGAATCAACTCATCTGTGCCGTTATCGCTTCTCCGGCAATATCAGTCCGCCAAGTGTTTGAAATGATGCCTCATGAGAGCGCCGAAGAGATCAGAAACTTCACTCTTAGATTCAACGCAGTGAAATCAGCTCATGACTCGTGGCGATCGTGCTTGAACGACCTTGCGAAGATCGGCAAGCGAACGACGAAACGTCAAGCGCGCGGTGTCGCAGATCAGTTGAAAGCCTTCTCTGGCGGTGCCTATTCGGGGATAGCCAAGAGGATTGACCCAGATAACAAGTATCCAGAACTCCACACTGCGGCGGCTTCGGCGGATAAATCTGCTGGAGAAATGGGCGAGTGGCTCCGAGCCAGCTATGTTTCAGAAGCGAATGAGGCTGACGGTGTGGGCGCGGAGAGATATTCATCGTGGGCGCGTCATTACACAGGTGCCAACCTCGACCTGCGTGAGACATATGAATGGGGGCTGGAGGATCTTGCTCGAATCAATGAGCGAATGTGGAAAGCGGCATTGAAGATAAAGCCGGACGCAAAGTCGTTGCAGGAAGTTGCTGATTACTTGGATGAGGACCCGAAGTATCTAGTAAAGGGCGCAGATACACTGCTTGAAAAGTTGAAAGAATTTACCGAAGCTGCAGTGAAGCAGATGGATGGCGTTTACTTCGACATTGACGACCGCATTAAGTTCTGCGACGCCCGTCTTGCGCCAGAGGGAAGTGCCGCCGCGCCTTATTACATACCGCCGAGTGAAGATCTTGCACGCCCTGGTACGACATGGTTTCCAACCTTGGGCAAAGACGAATTCAGTTGGTGGCGAATTCCGACGATGTGGTACCACGAAGCAGTCCCCGGCCACCATCTGCAAAATGGGACCACAACTGTTGAGATAGACAGGTTGACTCGCTTTCAGCGAACCGAGGCGTGGACGAGCGGTTATGGCGAAGGGTGGGCTCTATACGCAGAGCGGCTCATGGATGAACTCGGAGCCTTTGAAGACCCTGGATTCGAGATGGGTTATCTTTCCGCGCAAGCTTGGCGAGCCGTTCGCGTAGTTGTCGATATTGGCATGCATTTGGGTTACAAGGACGAGAACGGAAATGTGTGGAATGCGCAATCCGCAAGCGACCTGTTGGTTAGTCACGCGCTTCTTGAACGAGAATTCGCAAAGAGCGAAGTAGATAGATACCTCGGAATAGCTGGGCAAGCTATTTCTTACAAAGTGGGCGAGAGGGTATGGATGAAGGCACGAGAAGAGGCGAAGAAGCGTTTGGGAGATGCTTTCTCTTTAAAGAAATTCCATGCCTATGCACTGCGTCTTGGCCCGATGGGACTTGATCCATTCGCAGTCGAGATGTCCAACTGGGATGGAAACTGACTCAGACTCGTTAACCCACTGGTAGACGGGGAAGACTTTCAATAAGTCTTTGTGTGTACGGATGACTTGGCGCCCCTAGGACCGTTGCCGTAGCGCCTTGCTCTACGACCACGCCTCTTTCGAGAACAATGCTCTGCTTGCACAACGCTGCGACTACGGCAAGGTCATGGGAAACCATGACGATAGTGAGACCTTTCGTTGCTCCGAGCTCGGCAATGAGGTCGATGACACGCACTCGTGTAGATACGTCGAGGGCGCTTACTGGCTCGTCTGCAAGAAGCACTTGAGGTTTACAGACAATTGCTCGGGCGATCGCGATGCGTTGGCGCTGGCCGCCTGAGAACTCATCGGGATAGCGTTTGGCTGAATCAGCAGACAGGCCCACCGACTTGAGAGCCTCTACTACTTCGTTTTCAATCCACTTATTGATACTTGCTCGGTTGCTTCCTGGATTTGCATCTTTGGCAAGACCAAGTGAGCGCAAAGGTTCGGCAATTAATTGATCGACTCGTTGTCGTGGGTCGAGGGACGAGTATGGGTCTTGGAAGACCACCTGCACCTGGCTACGGAATCTACGTGCCTGTTCCTTGTCTTTAAGAGATAACTCTTCACCGCTAAAGAGAATGTGGCCCTGCGTCGGACGATGAATGCCAAGAAGAAGACGGAGAATAGTGCTCTTGCCAGATCCTGACTCGCCGACAAGTCCGACGTTCTGGCCCTTCATGATGGAGATGCTCACATCATTGAGAATCGGAACTCCCGAATGATAGGAGAAATTGAGGTTTCGAGTCTCAAGAATTGGAGTTGTCATCAATTCCCTCCACTCTTTTTCGCAATTTCAAGGGCGTTATCAAGTTCCTTGGCGCTGGCTACAAGGTCGCGGGTATAAGGATGTTGCGGAGATCGAAGGATGTCGGCAAGAGAACCTGATTCAACCACCGAGCCGTCCTTCATAACGAGTACATGGTCGGTGATTCGCGATACGACGGCAAGATCATGACTGATGAAAAGTAGCGACATCCCTCGTTTGGAAACAACAGCATCGAGCAATGTCAGGATTTCTGCCTGTACGGTCACGTCCAACGCCGTAGTAGGTTCGTCTGCGATTAACAGTGAAGGCTCGCATGCAAGTGCCATGGCAATCGCTGCCCTTTGGCGCTCACCTCCGGAGATCTCGTAAGGATAGGAAGCAGCAATTCGCTCCGGCTTGTTGATGCTCACTTCAGTAAGAGCGGAAATGATTGCTTCGTGAAGCGCATCTGCCTTGAGGCCCTTCCAGCGACGAAGCGGTTCCGATAATTGCCGGCCGATCTTCATAAGCGGATCCAGAGCGGTGAGTGGTTCCTGAAAGACAATGCTGGCTACCCTCCCGCGAATTTCGTTGAGGTCCTTTTCAGCAGCACCGATAATCTGCCGCGGTGCATCCTTGCCGGTGCCTAAGAGCAGACTGCCAGATGCTTTCAATTCAGCAGGAAGTAATCCCATTACGGCTAAGGCGGTCATGGATTTTCCAGATCCTGACTCGCCAATTAAACCAAGGCGCTCTCCGGGTTCGACTGAGAAGGAAACACCGGAGATGACCTTTGAGCCATCACCTGTTTGTACGGTCAAATCCTTTACTTCCAATATCTTCATTGCGACCGCCTCAATGTCGGATCAGCGACGTCGCGTAGTCCATCTGCAACCAGATTCATTCCGATCACCAAGCAAACAAGTAGTACCCCCGGTGCAATGGCGGCCACTGGTGAAGTAAGAACAGTCGCCTGTGCTTCCTGCAACAAGCTTCCCCATGACGCGTTCGGCGGAGGTGCCCCAAGACCAAGGTAGGAAAGGCTTGCTTCCGTTAGTCCAGCGAAACCAAATTGGAGAGCAAAGGTGACGATGAGAGTCGTCCAGATATTGGGCAGGATGTGGATGAAAATTATCCGAGCCCAAGAAGTTCCAGAGGCTCTGGAAGCGGTGATGAAATCTTTTGCCAGCACGCGCTTAACAAGAAGACGTGTAAGCCTTGCCACGATTGCAGACATTCCAATACCGATTGCGATGATCGCCGAAGCTAATGATGCACCTCGGGCGGCAACGATGAGCATTGCCAAGAGCAGTGTTGGGAATGCGATCAGGATGTCGAACATCGCAGAGAAGGATTCATCTACCCATCTCTGTGCAAACCCTGCAACCAGACCAAGTACCACGCCGAGGATTGCACCGATAAGGACAGAGCCAAATCCAACTGCGATTGCTATGCGGGCACCGATCATGACGCGCGATAGGAGATCGCGACCGAGTTTGTCTGTGCCCAACCAATGATGGCTGCTTAGGGGGCCAAGGCGACTACCCGTCATGTCTTGAATGGAGTAAGGCGTCCAGAAAATCGAAACAAGAGCCATAAGGGCGATGAAGCCAACGAGAGTGCATCCAACTATTAACGGCAGAGAATGGCGCTTTTTCGTGGTCATGCGCTTCTACCTGCCAGGGACTTGCTCATGCGAGGATCGATGAACCGCTGAGCCAGATCTACTAGGAAACCAATCACCAGCACGGCCATAGTGCTCACAAATAGGATCCCCTGAATTATTGGGTAATCACGTTGTCCGATGGCCTGCACTAACAAACTTCCAAGTCCCGGAAGGGCGAAAACACTTTCAACGACAACCGCACCAATAAATGTCGTCGCCAGTTCCATTCCAAGAATCGAGACGACGGGGGAGGCCGCATTTCGAATGCCGTGGCGCCACATGGCCTCCATGAAGGAAGAACCAAGGGATCTCGAAGTGCGCAGGTAATCACTGTTGAGCACATCCAAAGTGGCGGAGCGGACATATCGGGTCAGGGAAGCAGACATGACGAGAGTAATTGTGCCCACTGGAAGGACGAGAGCTCGCACGGCTTGTGCGGGATCACTCCAACCCGTGGGTGGGAATCCCCCTGCAGGAAAGATCATAAAGCGGAGGGCAAAAATAAGAATGAGAATCACGCCAACCCAGAAAACGGGAATCGCTATACCGAGTTGGGAAATGCTGTTGAGGATTGTGCCGTACCAGGTCTTTGATTTATAAGCCGCGATGAAACCAAGAGGCACCGCGATAGTGATTGTGACAAAAAAGGAGATGAGTGTCAGCGGAACGGTCACCGAAAGGCGTGAGTTGATTTCAGGTCCGACTGGCACATTTCCGATGAGAGAGGTGCCAAAGTGGAACGAGGAGAGATTCCTAAGCCAATGAAAATATTGCTCGTACAAAGGCAGATCTGATCCCACGGTGTGCCGCGCTGCAGCTACTTGCTCGGGAGTGGCCCCAACTGTGAGAAGGGCGTTGGCGGGATCTCCTGGCAACAAACGGAGTAATACAAATAGGGAAGTGCTTGCCACATATAGGGAAATGAGGAGCACCATCAATCGTCGGATGATGTATTTAATCATCGGCGATCTTTTCACTTTGCCCTCCAATCCCATAAAAATTGTATCCAACCCGGAAATCCTTCGCGTCCGGGTTGGATACAACCTACTTTCTAACTGCTTCTAAACGATGAGATTATCTCTTAGTTCTTTGTAATGTTGTAAACAAAGAATTGCGAGTTGATCCCGTTGACCGGGTATCCAGATAGCGAGGACGAAGAGACCACGATCAGTGGATAGAGGTATAGCCAATCGCTCGCTGCGTCAGCAACGACGAGCTTGTTAGCCCTCTTAAGTAGCTGTGCTTGGGCGCCTAGAGAGTTTGCCGACTCTGATTGGTTGACCAGTGCGGTAACTCGTGGGTTGTTGTAGCCCCAGAAGAAATCAGGGTTTGCATACCAACCGATGTTGCGACCACTCAGAACATTCTGAATTGTCGCCGTGTAGTCCCTGTTCTTGTAGATCTTGTCAAACCACTGACTGGTGGTGATGATGTTGATCTTCATTGTGATGCCGATCTGTGCCAGAGATGACTGGATGAAGGCTGCGGCAGCAGGGTGCGGGTCATCATTTGGGGTATCGAGCGTGAATGTGAGGCCCTTTGGATAACCAGCTTTGGCCAATTCACTTTTTGCCAGAGTCAGATCATAAGGATTTACCGAACTCAGGTCTTCGTACCCTGGATCGATCGGGGTCATGACGGAACTCAATACTGTGCCGTAATCTCCCCAGATAGAAGAAAGCAGCTTTGTCTTGTCAATCGCGGAGGTAACTGCCTTGCGGACTAGTGCTTTGTTAAATGGCGCGACCTTGTCGTTGAAAATTATCAATTGCTTGTTTGTTGACAAACCATTGGTAATCTTGAAATTTGCGTTCTTGAACTGGGCTAGTGCGTCTGGGTTTCCTTCGCTGGTGATGATGTCAACTGCATGGCTCAGTAAGGCGTTGTTCAGTGCAGTTCCATCGGTGAACTCATGGAATACAACGACCTTGTTCTTG
>Ga0315268_10005442_pt1 | contig 13685 bp, 10 predicted proteins | sample C1_top_MG_FD_204535 | JGI IMG/M metagenome (GOLD analysis project Ga0315268, IMG submission 204535) | Sediment microbial communities from Yellowstone Lake, YNP, Wyoming, USA - C1_top | ecosystem: Environmental > Aquatic > Freshwater > Lake > Sediment | place: USA: Wyoming | collected 2017-08-01 | reverse complement strand
GTGGGTGACACCGGTGTAAAAGAGGATGCGTTCCGTCGTCGTGGTCTTGCCGGCGTCGATATGGGCCATAAAGCCGATATTGCGCACCCGTTGCAGGGGAGTCGTTCTTGCCAATTCTTTACCAGCGCTTACCAGCGATAATGGGCGAAGGCCTTGTTGGCTTCGGCCATTTTGTGGGTATCTTCCCGTTTTTTAATCGCCGCGCCTCGATTGGCGGCGGCGTCTAGAAATTCTCCCGCCAGCTTGGCCTCCATGGACTTTTCGGCCCGGGCCCGGGAGTAGTTGATGAGCCAGCGGATCGCCAAAGAAATGCGCCGGTCGGCCCGGACTTCCACCGGCACCTGGTAGGTGGCCCCCCCCACCCGGCGGGATTTCACCTCGATGAGGGGTTTGACGTTGTCCATGGCCTGGTGGAAGACCTTGATGGGGTCGTCCTTGGACCGCTGGCTGATCATGTCTAACGCCTGGTAAAAGACCCGCTGGGCCACGCTTTTCTTGCCCCGGCGCATCAGGCCGTTGACGAACCGGCTCACCAGGGGATCGTTATATTTCAGATCCGGCACGACCTGCCTTTTGACCACTCCGCCTTTTCTTGGCATCTTTAACTACCCGTTTTCCGTTTTCTGTTTGCTGTTTTCTGTTTTTGCTGCTTCCGGTCTTCGTCCAGATTGCTGGGAAAAAGTCTTTATTTCTTTTACCGAAAACCGAAAACAGAAAACAGAAAACCGTCTTACTTCGGTCGCTTGGCCCCGTACTTGGACCGTCCCCGGCGGCGATCCTGGACCCCGGAGGCGTCCAGGGTGCCCCGTACCACGTGGTAACGCACCCCAGGCAGATCCTTCACCCGGCCGCCCCTGATCAAGACCACGGAGTGTTCCTGCAGATTGTGACCCACCCCGGGTATATAGGTGGTCACCTCGATGCCGTTGGTCAGGCGCACCCGGGCCACCTTGCGCAGAGCCGAGTTGGGCTTCTTGGGCGTGGTGGTGTACACCCGGATGCACACGCCGCGTTTCTGGGGGCAGCTTTGCAGAGCCGGCGACGCGGTGCGCTTCTTGAGCTTCTCCCGGCCCTTGCGAATCAGTTGGTTGATGGTGGGCATGCGCTACTCCTGTTTTTCTGCCGGACCCGGTTTAGAAAGGGCCACTAAAAATTTTATTTTTTATAGGATTCCATCCCCTTTGTCAAGGGGCTCTTATTCAGGTTGAATCTCCAAGCCGGCCGAAGACTCCAGCAACTCAACCCCTTCAGCCGGGAGCGGCAGTTTTTCTTCTTCTTCCTGGGCCAGCTTAATATCTATTTCCCGATATTGCGCCAGGCCGGTGCCCGCGGGGATGAGGCGGCCCATGATGACGTTTTCCTTGAGCCCCCGGAGGTAATCGATTTTGCCCATCACCGCGGCGTCAGCCAGGACCTTGGTGGTCTCCTGGAAGGAGGCCGCGGAGATCCAGCTTTCGGTGGTCAGCGATGCCTTGGTGATCCCCAGGAGCAGCGGCTCCCCAGTGGCGGGCCGTTTGCCCTCGGCTATGGCGTGATCGTTTTTCTCTTCAAAGACCCACTTTTCCACCTGCTCGCCCATGAGGAAGTCGGTGTCGCCGGGGTCCACCACCCGGATGCGTCTGAGCATCTGGCGGACGATCACTTCGATATGCTTGTCGTTGATCTTCACGCCCTGGAGCCGGTAAACTTCCTGGACCTCATCCACCAGGTAGCGGGCCAGTTCCTTCAGCCCGCTGATGTTCAGGATGTCATGGGGATTAGCGGAGCCGTCCATCAAGGGTTCGCCGGCCCGGACATAGTCGCCTTCCTGCACGGCCACGTGCTTGCCCTTGGGAATCAGGTATTCCTTGGGCTTGCCCACTTCCGGGGTGACGATGATCTTGCGCTTGCCCTTGATGTGCCGGCCGAAGGTGACCAGGCCGCTGATTTCACTGATGATGGCGGTTTCCTTGGGTTTGCGCACCTCGAAAAGCTCCGCCACCCGGGGCAGACCACCGGTGATGTCCTTGGTCTTGGTGGTTTCCCGGGGGATTTTGGCAATGACGTCGCCCGGGGACACCGGGTCGCCTTCGGCCACCATGAGAATGGCGCCCACCGGCATGAAGTAGCGGGCGAAGGCCGGCGATCCGGGAATCCGGGCGGTCTGCCCGCCCTCGTCTTTCACCGAAATGCGGGGCCTCAATTCCGGGTCCCGGCTCTCGATGATCAGGCGGGAAGACCTGGTGGTCACCGGGTCCACCCGTTCCTGCATGGAGATGTTCTCCAGGATGTCCCCGAACTTGATGGTGCCTCCGACTTCCGTGAGGATGGGGTTGGTGAAGGGGTCCCACTCCGCCAGCACCTGGCTGGCCTGGACTTCCTGGCCATCCTGCACCTTGACGTGGGCTCCGTAAGTCAATTGGTAGCGTTCCCGCTCGATCCCTTTTTCGCTCACCAGCACCAGCTCCGCGGCCCGGCTCAGGTTCACCAGTTCCCCGAAGCGGTCCATCACCATCTTCGGGTTGACGAACCGCACCCAGCCTCGGCCCCGGGCCACGTGCAAACTCTGCTCGGCCCGCCGGGAGGCGGTGCCGCCGATGTGGAAGGTCCGCATGGTGAGCTGGGTGCCGGGCTCGCCGATACTCTGGGCCGCCAGGATGCCGATGGCCTCGCCGATGGACACCGGGGTGCCGTGGGCCAGGTCCCGGCCGTAGCACTTGGCGCACACGCCCCAGCGGGCCTGGCAACTGAGCACGGAACGGATCTGCACCCGCTCCAGACCGGAATCTTCGATGCGGGCCGCGGCATCCTCGTCGATTTCTTCGTTAGCCTGGACCAGCACTTCCCCGGTGTGGGGATCGACGATGTCAAAGAGGGCCGTGCGCCCCAGGACCCGGTCCCCCACCCGCTCGATGATCTCCCCGCCTTCCACCAGGGGAGTGACGTAGATGCCGTCAATGGTGCCGCAGTCTTCAGTGGTGATGACCGCATCCTGAGCGACGTCCACCAGCCGCCGGGTAAGATAACCGGAGTTGGCGGTTTTGAGTGCCGTGTCGGCCAGGCCTTTCCGGGCGCCATGGGTCGAGATGAAGTACTGCAGCACGGTCAGCCCTTCCCGGAAGTTGGCGGTGATGGGGGTCTCGATGATTTCCCCGGAAGGTTTGGCCATCAGGCCCCGCATGCCGGCCAACTGGCGCATCTGGTCCTTGCTGCCCCGGGCGCCGGAGTCGGCCATCATGAAGATGGGGTTGAAGGAGGCGATCTCTTCCTGGCGCGTGGAGCCGTCCGGCTCCTCCACGCTGATTACTTCCCGGGCCATTTCCGCCATCATCTCCGCGGCGATCTCATCGGTGGCCTTGGCCCAGATGTCCACCACCTTGTTGTATTTTTCCCCTTCGGTGATGAGACCTTCCTGGTACTGCTCCTCCACCTGGCTCACCTCGGCCTGGGAGGCTTCCAGGATTTCGGGTTTGCGGTGGGGGACCATCATGTCCTTGATGCCGATGGAGATGCCGGCCTGGGTGGCGTACTTGTAACCCAAATCTTTGAGTTTGTCGGCCAGGATGACTGTCTGCTTAATGCCGCACTTGCGGTAGGCCACCGCCACCAGTTTGCGAATCTCCCGTTTAGTCATGGTGCCGTTGATCAGGTCGAAGGGCAGCCCTTGGGGCAGAATTTCCCTGAGGAGTATCCGGCCCACGGTGGTGTTATAGATCTTCCCATCAATGCGCACCGGAATCCGGGCCTGGAGATGCACCTCGCCCTGATCGTAGGCCTCCCGCACCTGCTCGGGAGATGAATAGGGCACCAGTTCCGGATGTTCAAAGGGGTTAATTTTCTCGCCATCTTTGATGATCTTTTCCCCTTTGGCCAGAGGCCGCTCCCGGGTCAGGTAGTAGAGTCCCAAAACGATATCCTGGGTGGGAATGATGATGGGGTCGCCGTTGGCCGGAGAGAGGATGTTGTTGGTGGACATCATCAGGGTCCGGGCCTCGATCTGGGCCTCGATGCTGAGGGGCACGTGCACCGCCATCTGGTCGCCGTCGAAGTCGGCGTTGAAAGCCGTGCACACCAGGGGATGGAGCTGGATGGCCTTGCCTTCGATGAGGATGGGCTCAAAGGCCTGGATGCCCAGGCGGTGCAGAGTGGGGGCCCGGTTCAGCATGACCGGGTGCTCCCGCACCACTTCGTCCAGGATGTCCCAAACCTCCGGGGTCTCCCGCTCCACCAGGCGTTTGGCCACCTTGATGGTGGTGGCGTAGCCCCGGATCACCAGCTTTTGGAAGATGAAGGGCTTGAAGAGCTCCAGGGCCATCTGCTTGGGGAGCCCGCACTGGTGCAATCTCAGTTCCGGGCCGATGACGATGACGGAGCGGCCGGAGTAGTCGACCCGTTTGCCCAGAAGATTCTGGCGGAACCGCCCCTGTTTGCCCTTGAGCATATCGCTCAGGGATTTGAGGGCCCGTTTGTTGGGACCGGTGATGGTGCGGCCGCGCCGGCCGTTTTCGAAGAGCACGTCCACGGCTTCCTGGAGCATGCGCTTTTCATTTCTGATGATGATGTCAGGGGCGCTCAGTTCCAGCAAGCGTTTCAGCCGGTTGTTACGGTTGATCACCCGCCGGTAAAGGTCGTTCAGGTCCGAGGTGGCGAAGCGGCCGCCGTCCAGGTGCACCAGGGGCCTGAGATCCGGCGGCAGCACCGGGATGACCTCCATGACCATCCACTCCGGCCGCTGGCCGGAATCCCGGAAGGCGTCAATGATTTTCAGGCGTTTGCCCAGCTTCTTGCGCTTGGCATCGGAACTGGTCTTGGCCATCTCCTGGCGTACCGTGGCGGACAGGGGATCAAGCTCCACCTCCCGGAGCATCTCCCGGATGGCCTCGGCCCCCATGCCGGCCCGGAAACGGTCCCCGAACTCCTCTTTAGCCTGCCGGTAGCGTTCCTCGGAAAGCAAGGATCCCTTGGTGAGGTTGGTATCGCCGGCATCGGTGACCACAAAGGCTTCAAAATAAAGGATTTTCTCGAGTTCCTTCAGGGTCAGGTCCAAGAGGTTCCCGATCTTGCTGGGTAGACTCTTCAAAAACCAGATATGCACCACCGGGCAGGCCAGGTCGATGTGACCCATGCGTTCCCGCCGCACCTTGGACTGAATCACCTCGACACCGCACTTCTCGCAGGTGATGCCCCGGTGTTTCATGCGTTTATACTTGCCGCAGTTGCACTCGTAATCCTTGGCCGGGCCAAAAATCCGGGCGCAGAACAGCCCATCCCGCTCCGGCTTGAAGGTCCGGTAGTTGATGGTCTCCGGCTTTTTCACCTCGCCGTGGGACCAGGACCGGATCATCTCCGGGGAGGCCAGGGACAACCGCACCGCCTCGATGCTGGTGGTATCCTCGGGCCGGGCAAACAGGCTGTTCAGATCAGCCAGGGAAACTTCTTGCTTTTCCATAAAATTCTATTCCTTGGGAACGTCCTTTCCCCGTTTGACGAGCTCCACGTTCAGCGCCAGGCTCTTGAGCTCTCTAAGCAGGACATTGAAGGACTCCGGCAGACCCGCTTCCAGGTCGTATTCGCCTTTGAAAATCTTCTCATACATGCGGGTACGGCCGGCCACGTCATCCGATTTCACGGTGAGAAATTCCTGCAGGGTGTAAGCCCCGCCGTAAGCCTCCAGGGCCCAGACCTCCATTTCCCCCAGGCGCTGGCCGCCGAACTGGGCCTTGCCGCCCAGCGGCTGCTGGGTCACCAGGGAGTAAGGGCCGATGGAACGGGCATGGATCTTGTCGGCCACCAGATGATGGAGTTTCATCATATACATGACGCCCACGGTCACCTGGCGGTCGAATTCCTCTCCACTGCGGCCATCCCGCAGCCTGGCCTGGCCTCCATCGGGCAGCCCCGCCTCCTCCAGGCAGGCCCGCACCTCCTCCTCGGTAGCGCCGTCGAACACCGGGGAAGCCATGTAGACGCCGTTTTGATAGAGGCGCTTCCAGAGCTTGCGCAGATCCTCGTAGGACAGGTCCTCCAGTTCCTTTTCCAGGGCCGGGTCGTTGAAGATCCGCTTGAGACGAGCCTTGATGGCCTCCGGGCTGTAAAAACGATCGACCATTTCCCCGATCATTTTTCCCAACTCATGGGAGGCCCAGCCCAGATGGGTTTCCATCACCTGGCCGACGTTCATGCGGGAGGGCACGCCCAGGGGGTTCAGGACGATGTCCACCGGGGTGCCGTCCTCAAAATAGGGCATATCTTCTTCCGGCTGGATCCGGGACACCACGCCTTTGTTGCCGTGCCGCCCGGCCATCTTGTCCCCTACGGCCAGTTTGCGCTTCATGGCCACGAAGACCTTGACCTTTTTGATGACCCCGGGGGGCAGTTCGTCCACCTTGCGGATGCGACCGAGTTTGGCGTCGAAGATCATGTTCACCAGGTGCAGCTGCTCCTGATAGTGGTCCAGCAACTGGTCCACCTGGTCCTCTAGGCCGGCGGATTCAAAAGAGACATGGCGCCAGAATTCCAGGGCCTGCCGGTTGAGCATCTCCTGGCTCACCGCGGCCCCCTGATCCATAAGAGTGGTGCCGTGGCGCTCGTCTTCGATGGGCTCCGCCACCTTCTTGCCCAGCAGCAACTCGCCCAACTTCTGGCGATAGCTCTGGGTAATGATGGCGATCTCGTCGGCCTGGTCCTTCTGGAGCTTGGCCACCGCTTCATCTTCAATGGAGCGGCTGCGGTCGTCCTTCTCCACTCCTTTGCGGGAAAAGACCCGGGCGTCGATGACCACCCCTTCGATCCCCGGGGGCACCCTGAGCGAGGTGTCTTTGACGTCCCCGGCCTTTTCGCCGAAGATAGCCCTGAGGAGTTTTTCTTCCGGGGTGAGCTGGGTTTCGCCCTTGGGGGTGATCTTGCCCACCAGGATGTCGCCGGGCCGGACTTCGGCGCCGATGCGGATAATGCCGCTGTCATCCAGGTTGGCCAGAGCTTCCTCCCCCACGTTGGGGATATCCCGGGTGATCTCTTCTTTGCCCAGCTTGGTGTCCCGGGCCATCACTTCGAATTCTTCGATGTGGATGGAGGTGAAGACGTCGTCTTTCACCAGGCGCTCGCTAACCAGTATGGAGTCTTCGAAGTTATAGCCGCCCCAGGGCATGAAGGCCACCATGACGTTTTTGCCCAGGGCCAACTGACCCATGGCGGTGGCCGGGCCGTCGGCGATGATCTGGCCCTTCTCTACCCAGTCGCCCCGGTTGACGATGGGCCGCTGGTTGAAACAGGTATTCTGGTTGGTGCGCTGGAACTTCGTCAGCTTATAAATGTCCACCGGGGAGCCGTTGCCGCCCTTGGGAGCCGGCTCCGAAGCCCTGATGACAATGCGGGTGGAATCCACATCCTCCACCACGCCGCTGCGGCGGGCCACCATGGTGACCCCCGAATCCCTGGCCACCACCTCCTCCATGCCGGTGCCCACCACCGGGGCGCTGCTGGTAAGCAAGGGCACGGCCTGGCGCTGCATGTTGGAGCCCATCAGGGCCCGGTTGGCGTCGTCATGCTCCAGGAATGGCACCAGGGAAGCCGCCACCGACACCAATTGGGCCGGGGAGACGTCCATGTAGTCCACCTTATCCGGGGTGACCATGAGATACTGGCCCCCCTGCCGGGCCGCCACCATGTCCCGCAAGAACCGGCCTGCTTCATCCAGGGGCGCATTGGCCTGGGCGATGACCTTGTCCTCTTCTTCCAGGGCGCTGAGATATCTTACCTCCCGAGTCACCCGGCTCTCGAGGCGGCCGCTGACCTTGCGCTTTTCCACCACCCGGTAAGGGGTCTCCACAAAACCGAAGGCATTCACCCGGCCGTAAGTGCTCAGCGACACGATGAGGCCGATGTTGGGACCTTCCGGGGTCTCAATGGGACAGATGCGGCCGTAGTGGGTGGGGTGTACGTCCCGGACCTCGAAGCCGGCCCGCTCCCGGGTCAGACCCCCCGGCCCCAGGGCGGAGAGCCGCCGCTTGTGGGTGATTTCGCTCAAGGGGTTGGTCTGATCCATGAACTGGGACAATTGGCTGGTGCCAAAAAATTCCTTGATTACCGCCTGCACCGGTTTGGCGTTGATCAGGTCGTGGGGCATCAACGTGTCCAGGTCCTGGATGGCCATGCGCTCCTTGATGGCCCGCTCCATGCGCACCAGGCCCACCCGGAACTGGTTTTCCAGCAGCTCCCCCACCGCCCGGACCCGGCGGTTGCCCAGGTGGTCGATGTCGTCCACCGGGCCTTCCTTGTCCTTCTGGGTGATGAGCTCTTTGACCGCCAGGAGGATGTCGTCCTTTTCCAGCGTGGTCTTGGTGAGGCGTTTCTGTGCCTCCTCCGGGGACAGGACCTTGAGCTCCTCCGCCCTCAGCTTCAGGTCCAGCTTGAGGCGGCCCACCGGGGAGAGGTCATAATACTCGGGCTCAAAGAAGAGGTTCCGGAAGAAACTGGTGGCCACTTCTTCGTTGGGCCGGTTGCTGGGGCGCAGCCGCCGGTAGATCTCCAGGATGGCGTCCTTCATGGAGTCGGTCTTATCCGCGGCCAGGGTGTTGCGCAGGCAGGGACTGACGTTGACCCCGTCGATGTACAGGAGGTCCAATTCCTTGACGCCCCGTTCCTGAAGATGCTCCACCTTTTCCAGGGTGAGCATCTCGTTGCCCGCGGCCAGGGTCTCCCCGGTCTCGGGGTCCAGGATGTCATGGGCCACCACCTTGCCCACCAGGTCGGCGGGAGTGGCGGCGATGGACTCGAGCCCCGCCCTTTTCAGCTTTTGCAGCACCGGCATGGTCAGCCGTTTTTGTTTCTTCACCAGGATCTCGCCGCTCTTGGGATCGACGATGTCCACGGAGGTGGTTTTATCCACCAGCATCTCGGGGATGAATTTGCGGCGCACGGTCTCCCCTTCCAGGAAGACCTTTTCAGTGTTGTAAAAGAAATTGAGCAACTCCTCGGTGGTGTACCCCAGGGCCTTGAGCAGAATGGTGGCCGGAAACTTGCGCCGCCGGTCGATGCGGACGTATAGGATGTCCTTGGGGTCAAACTCGAAGTCGATCCAAGACCCCCGGAGGGGAATCAGCCGGGCGGAGTAAATGATCTTGCCGCTGGAGTGGATCTTGGCCCGGTCATGGTCGATGAACAGACCGGGGGAGCGGTGCAACTGGCTCACCACCACCCGTTCGGTGCCGTTGATGATGAAGGTGCCGTGTTCGGTCATCAGGGGCAGGGTGCCGAAGTAAATCTCCTGCTCCTTGATGTCCCGGATGGCCTGGGCCTGGGCTTCCGGTCCCACCTCGTAGACCACCAGGCGCACCCGGATCTTCATGGGGACCTCAAAGGTCATGCCCCGCTGCAGGCACTCATCCACTTCGTATTTCGGGTCCCCCAGGGCATAGTCCACGAACTCCAGGGAACAGGCGCCGCTGAAGTCCTTGATGGGGAACACGCTTTTAAAGACCCCCTGTAAGCCGTACTCCTGGCGGACCTCGGGGGGCTCATCTTTCTGCAAGAAGCGTTCGTAGGACTCTTTTTGCATCTCGATGAGATTGGAGATGTCCACAATCCGCTCGATCTTGCCGAAATTTTTGCGATACAGCCTGGAAAGCGATAATGCTTTGGCCATGGGCACTCCTTAAAAGATGGCCGGGATTTTTGGGGGGCTACTTTCTAGCTGGCCGGGTAGTTTAACCTTCCCTCTCCCCGTGCCAGGGGCGATAAGGGGAAAGGGGAAGAGTGCAAAAGGAAAAAACAGTTTGCCAACCCTTTTCGCCTTTTCCCATTTCCCCTTTTCCCCCTGTTCCTAAAGGGGAGGGAAATGGAGGACCCGGCGGTGTTACTTGATCTCGACCGTAGCTCCCTGGGCCTCGATTTTCTTCTTAATCTCCTCGGCCTCGGCCTTGGACACTGCTTCTTTCAGGGTGGTGGGGACGTTTTCCACCGCTTCTTTCGCCTCTTTGAGACCCAGGTTGGTGATCGCCCGCACTTCCTTGATCACCTGGATCTTATTGGGCCCGCAGGCAGTCAAGACCACGTCGAATTCGGTCTTTTCCTCTTCTACGGGAGCCGCCGCCGCAGCCGCGGGCGCCCCCATGGCGGCAACGGCCACGGGCGCGGCCGCCGACACCCCGAACTTCTCTTCCAGCTCCTTGACGAGTTGGGAAAGCTCCAATACCGTCATATTGGCCAGGTAATCGATGACCTCGGCCCGGGACAACTTCTCCATCTTTCTTTCCTCCTTGCATTCTTAGCTGTCAGCGGTGAGTTCAGCTTTCAGCGGTCAGCCAAAATCAATGCCTCGTTCAGGCATCTGGTCTTCTTTGTCTTTAAGCTGACAGCTTAGGGCTGACAGCTCTTGAGTTCATTCTTGGGATTCCCCCCCGGTTTGCGCGGCGACGGGTGGTTGCTCCGAGGCGGACTTTTGATCCTTGATGGCCACCAGGACGTTGAGCAGGCTGCGGATCACGGCAGCCAGGGCGGTCACCAGGGCCGTGGGCACCCCCTGCAGCACGCCCAGCAGTTGGGCCATCAACACTTCCCGGCCCGGCAGTTTCGACAGGGCGTCAATCTCCTGGGCCGTCAACACCTGTCCGGCCAGCACCCCGGCCCTGATCTTGAGCAGCGGCTTATCCTGGGCAAACTTGATGATGGCCTTGGCCACCGCCACCGGGTCGGCATACCCTAAGGCCAGGGCGTTGGGGCCAGTGAACTGGGGCGACAGGGGCGCCACCGAGGTCTCAGCCGCAGCCCGGTGCAGTAAGGTGTTTTTCACCACCTTGAGTTCGCCCCCCGACTCCTTGATCTGGCGCCTCAGTTGCGTCATGGCCTCCACCTGCAGGCCGGTAAAATCCGCCAGAATGCCGATCTTCGCTCGTGCCAACTTTTCCTGGATTTCCTGGACAATCTCTGCTTTTTCCGCTTTTCGCACGGGCTCCTCCTTAAATCGTCCGCACCAGGTTCTTGGCATCAGTGGGGTCCACGGGAATTCCCGGCCCCATGGTGGTGGACAGGTGAATGCTCTTGAGATAGGCGCCCTTGCTGGTGGTGGGCTTCGCCCGGAGCAGGGTATCCATAAAGACCGCCAGGTTGGCCAGCAACTTTTCGGCGCCGAAGGAGACCTTGCCCACCGGGGCGTGCACCACCCCGCCCCGGTCAACCCGGAACTCCACCTTACCGCCTTTGAGTTCGTTGACGGCCTTGCCGACATCGAAAGTCACGGTGCCCACCTTGACGTTGGGCATCAGGCCCCGGGGTCCCAGGATCTTGCCGATGCGGCCCACCGCCCCCATCATGTCCGGGGTGGCCACGGCCTTATCGAACTCCATCCAGCCGCCCTTGATCCGCTCGATCAAATCTTCGGCCCCCACGTAATCGGCGCCGGCATCCAGGGCTTCTTTCTCCTTCTCCCCTTTGGCGAAGACCAGCACCCGCACGGTCTTTCCCAGGCCATGGGGCAGCACCACCGCGCCCCGCACCATCTGGTCCGCATGCCTGGGGTTGACCCCCAGGGCCACGGCAGTTTCCATGGTTTCGTCGAACTTGCTGCTGGCCGTCTGCAGGGCCAGGTCCACCGCTTCCTGGAAAGGATAGCGGTGATTGCGGTCGATTTTCTCGGCGACCTCCCGATATCGCTTGCCATGTTTGGCCATCGGTATGCCTTTCAGTTAATGTAGGGCGCGTCTCACGCGCCCTTCTTGGTGCGTAAGACGCACCCTACTCCACAATCTCAATCCCCATGCTCCGGGCGGTCCCGGCGATGCTGTGCATGGCCATCTCCAGATCGGTGGTGTTCAGATCCGGCAGCTTCTGCTTGGCAATCTCCTGGAGCTGGGCCCGGGTGACCTGCCCCGCCTTTTCCCGGCCGGCCTCTTTGGCCCCCTTGGCCAACTGGGCCGCCTGCTTGAGAAGCACTGCAGCGGGCGGCGTCTTGGTGATAAAGGTAAAGGAGCGATCCGCATACACGGTGATCAGCACCGGGATGATGGTCCCTTCCTGGGCCTGGGTGCGGGCGTTGTAGCTCTTGCAGAACTCCATGATATTGACCCCGTGCTGCCCCAGGGCCGGACCGATGGGGGGCGAGGGGTTGGCCTGCCCCGCCGGGATTTGCAACTTGATCTGGGCGATTACCTTTTTGGCCATTTATTACTTCCTTTTCAACGTCTTTGCGCCTTTGCGCCTTTGCGTGAAAAAGTCATCTCACGCCAAGACGCCAAGGCGCAAAGCTAGATTTTCTCCAACTGCGTAAATTCCAGCTCCACCGGCGTGGGCCGGCCGAAGACGCTGATCATCACCCGCACCCGGCCCCGCTCCGGCCGCACCTCGTCCACCACCCCGGCAAAGTTGGCAAAGGGGCCGTCAGTGACCTGCACCTTGTCCCCCGGCTCGAACTTGATCTTGGGCTTGGGCTTCAGGGCCCCTTCCTGCATCTGGGAGATGATCTTGAGGGCGTCCTCCTCGGGAATGGCCACCGGCTCGGTTTTGCTCCCCACGAACCCGGTCACCTTGGGGGTATCCTTCACCAGGTGCCAGGTGTCGTCGGTCAACTCCATGTGCACCAGCACATAACCGGGATAGAATTTCCGGGCGGAGAGTTTGCGCTCTCCCTTGACCATCTCCTCCACGGTTTCCGTGGGCACCAGCACCTCGGGGACCAGATGATCCAGCTTCTGAGCCTTGGCCCGCTCCAGGATGGCGTTTTTCACCTTCTGCTCAAAGCCGGAATAGGTGTGAATGATATACCATTTGAAGGCCACGGCCTTTCCTTTGCCTCAGTGAATGATGGAGCGCACCAGCCGAGAGAGGCCGAAATCCACCAATCCTAAATAAATCGAGATAATGATGACCAAGAGCAGCACCACCCCGGTAGTCCCCATGGTTTCTTTGCGGTTGGGCCAGGTGACTTTCTTAAGCTCCTGCCAGGCTTCCACGACAAATTGCCTGGCCCCGGTGAAATAGCCTTTCACCTGGGGGAGCCTGGCGGGCCAGTTGACCCGGGCCTTGCCAGCGGGGCGCAGCTTCACCACCTGGCCCCGGCCGGCCTGGGGGGCCGCTTCTTTGCCCCCTCCCTTGGTCTTAACCCTGTTCTTTTTCATCGCGATTCGCTTTCCGATCTTCCAACCTCAAAGACGATTCAGCCTCGCCAGGCATTTCCGGCACCCTTTCATCTCTAGATAAATGCGTTTGCTTACCTGAGCGAGACGCCAAAGCTTAAGGAGAAGGCTATGGAATGTAAGGTAATGGCTCGGAAGGCCAGGCCACAGCCGGATTGCTTGCGAATGGTCCGCGCCCTACTTCAGCACCATAATGGCAGGCCAGGAGGGATTCGAACCCCCAACATCCGGTTTTGGAGACCGGCGCTCTAACCGTTCGAGCTACTGGCCTGTTCTCATCCCCCTACTTGGTCTCACGATGAAGGGTATGGGTCCGGCAAAACGAACAATATTTCTTGAAGGCCAGCCGGTCGGGTGTCCGACGTTTATTCTTAGTGGTCGTATAATTGCGCCGCTTACACTCGCTGCAGGATAAGGTGATAATTTCTCGCATAATTCCGTTCCGGCTTTGTTATTCGATTATCTCGCTCACCACGCCGGCGCCCACGGTGCGGCCGCCTTCCCGGATGGCGAAGCGCAGTTCCTTTTCCAGGGCCACCGGGGTGATCAGGTTGACCTCCAGAGAAACGTTGTCCCCAG